>CAJHYW010000191.1_pt1 | contig 71456 bp, 56 predicted proteins | sample 9198811 | NCBI WGS metagenome assembly CAJHYW01 (sample SAMEA7708378, study PRJEB35096) | sediment metagenome | biome: marine neritic benthic zone biome [ENVO:01000025]; feature: sediment [ENVO:00002007]; material: shallow marine sediment [ENVO:03000034] sea grass bed [ENVO_01000059] ...
TCCTCGCCCTCGAAGACACGTGTCCCCGCCAGCGTGGTGCTGCTAAGGAGGGTCACCGCCAAAAAACAAATAAACTGCTTAGGAAACAAAGTCTTAAACACCTCTGCCGGTCGACTTCACCCCCATACTAAGGCAAGCCAAGGTGTGATTCCAGTCCCAATCCGGCAAGGAACTTGCAGTGCGAGGGGATGGAAAAGGGGGCGACTAACCGCCCGGACGACCGGTGCCGCTTAGCGGCGGCGAGCTAGCGAGATGGAGCGCTCGGTGGCACGGGGCCTGAGCTGCGCCGACGCGCAACCGCGCGGAACAGGTTGGGTATGCTGGTGCGGTGTAGGTAGAAGTGTACCGCGCCGCTGCGGGCGACAGACTTACCACGTTTATCTATGACCTCGGCATAAACCGTGTGCTCGCCGCGGTCAACGTTGTCCAGAGTCATCGATGTGGTATGGCCTTCCACGACCGCGGACCCATCCATGAAGAGCCTTAATCGGTCATCCACGCGTAGTCCCGGGGCCAATGCAATCCGGAAGGGAACCTTGCCACCGTTGTTGCGAAACGTTTCGCCGGGACTTGGTGCCAGGATCTTGAACTCGGTGTATCCATCTGGTACTCGGTCCTCGGTGTCACTCGAACCGAACACGGTACTGGGCAGGCTGGGTGCGTCATAGGTCTGCACCGGTGGCAAGGCGAGCTCGAGGGCGCCCGGCGTAGACCGGTCCGAAAAGCTGGCTTCGCCATCGACGCCCGTACTCTCAAACACAGACGCGGCGCCCAGGCGCAGAGGGAAGGAAGACAGCACGAGCAACAAAGCTGTCGTTGCGACGAGTCGCACAATACCGTCGGTCGCTATACGGGTAGCTAAGGACAAAACAGCCTCAACCGCCGGCGGCGGCGCGGTGCAGCGTAAAGGTGACCGTATCCGAGCGCGCGATGTCTTTTCCAGACTTGTCCACGACTGCCGCTTGCAAGGAGTGGGTACCGCGGTCCACATTCGTCAGCGTGATATTCGTGGAGCGGCCGCCACCAAGCTTGTTGCCGTTCATGAAGATATTTATCTGGTCGTCGGGGCGAAGCCCTGGGCTGAGTACGATCTGGACCGTGACGTTGCCTTGATTGTCACGCAGCGATGCGTCTTGGCCCGGGGTCACGATTTTAAACTCGCTGTAGCTAAACGGCGTATCGTCTTCTTCCGGTGCCAGCACCGAGTCGCTCACCGGTCCACCACCGTCTACGGTCTGCACGCCGGGCACCCTTACTTCCACGGCACCCTCTTCGGGTCGGTCGGTGAACTTGATTTCGCCGTCGGGTCCGACGGTCTTGAAGACCTCCGCCGCAAAAGCGGGAACGGCGACGGTCAGAATGGACAAAAGGTACAGTATTCGCATGACCTGAGCATAGGCAACAAGCTAGGCCACCTCAAGACGAGCCCACCCCCAAGCGGGGGCGGGCTCTCAGTTTGTGCGATACGCCCTAGCGCCTGCGCGAAGCGCTTAGACCGGCGCGTCAGAGACTGTAGTACATGTCGAACTCGACCGGGTGGCTCGTCATCCGCAATCGCGTGACTTCGTCCATCTTGAGGTCGAGGTAACCATCGATGAGGTCATCGCTGAAGACACCCCCGACTTTCAAGAACTCGCGGTCCTGGTCCAGAGCGCCCAATGCCTGGTCCAGCGCATGGCACACCGTAGCAATCTCCCGTTCCTCCTCGGGCGGCAGATCGTAAAGGTCCTTGTCCATCGGCTCGCCCGGGTCCAGCTTATTCTGGATACCGTCCAGCCCCGCCATCATCATCGCAGCAAAGGTGAAATACGGGTTGCCGTTCGAATCCGGGAAGCGGATCTCCAGACGCCGCGCCTTCGGCGACGCCACGTGCGGGATACGCACGGAGGCGGACCGGTTGCGCGCCGAGTAGGCGAGCAGCACGGGCGCCTCGAAACCCGGGACCAAACGCTTGTAGCTATTGGTTCCCGAGTTCGCAAACGCGTTCAGGGCTCGTGCATGCTTGAAAATGCCGCCGATGTAATACAGAGCAGTCTGCGACAGACCCGCATATTTGTCACCGGCAAAAACGTTGCTCCCGTCCTTGGACAAGGACTGGTGCACATGCATGCCGTTACCGTTGTCCCCTACCAGGGGCTTTGGCATAAAGGTGGCGGTCTTGCCGTAGGCGTGCGCGACGTTGTGCACGCAATATTTGAGCACCTGCAACTCGTCGGCCTTGCGCAACAAGGTATTGAAGCGTGTGCCGATCTCGCATTGTCCGGCGGTCGCTACCTCATGGTGGTGTACCTCGACGGGCACACCCATATCCTCCATGGCCAGCGACATGGCCGAGCGTATATCCTGGAGCGAATCCACAGGCGGGACAGGAAAATACCCACCCTTCGCGCCCGGGCGGTGCCCGATGTTCCCGTCCTCGTAGACGCGCTCGGAGTTCCACTCGGCCTCTTCGGAGTCGAGGCGATAAAAAGCGCCCTGCATGTTCGCGCCCCAACGTACGTCGTCAAACACGAAGAACTCGGGCTCCGGTCCAAAGAAAGCGGTGTCCGCGACTCCGGTCGACTTTAGATACGCCTCGGCCCGTTTGGCCAAGGACCGGGGGTCGCGCTCATAGCCCTCCATGGTCGTGGGCTCCAAGATATCGCAGCGTAAAATCAGCGTGGTCTCATCGGAGAACAAGTCCATGACCGCGGTGTCCGCCTCGGGCATCAGAACCATGTCGGATTCGTTGATCCCCTTCCAACCGGCAATGCTCGACCCGTCGAACATCTTGCCGTCTTCAAAGAACTCGCCGTCCACCGCGCTGGCCGGCAGGGTGACATGCTGCTCCTTGCCGCGCGTGTCGGTAAAGCGCAGGTCCACAAACTTCACCTCTTTTTCAGCGATCGTCGAAAGCACCTCTTCCACGGACATCGGACTCTCTCCATTTCAGGTTTATTTATTCCAAGACAGATTCGCCTATGCATGTTGTATGCCAACGTCTTGAGCGCATGGCTGCTTCGGCAAACGACCCCAAGGGGGTTGTTTTGTCACCACCACGAGGCTTTCTTTGGCTGGATGGTTAGCATTGCTTCGAGTCGACGAGAATACGCGCCCCAAAATAATGCATTGCTGCACAATTTTGGGGCGATCGACCAACTCCGTCCATCGTAGGTGCCTGGGGCGCATCCGGCCCGGCGGCGTCTTTAGGAGTACATCACCCGCACATCGGCGATGTCACTGTCGCTGCTGAGCGCCTGCTGGAATGCCTCAGACCGATTTTTAGCCTCCCCGGGGTCAGTGCCCAGCTCGAGCGGTAGGTGGAGCTCGACATGCACCTTGCCATTGAGGTAGTGCAAGGTTACCTCTTGAATCTGTTTGGCACCGTTGACGTCTTTCCATCGCTGATTGAGGCGTTCCAGAAGTTCCTTTCGCAGGGGCAGGTTTCGGTTCGGGGCTGCGACCTCGTCGTCCTCGGGGTCGATGTGCACGGTGACGTCGACGATATCGTCACCGGTTTTGATCAGACGCGCGCGCACCGTTTCGCTGATTTGATGCCCCTCCGAAACGCTGACATGCGGCTCCGTGAGGATGATGTGGACGTCCACCAGGGTCTTTCCGCCCATCCGCCGCGTGCGCAGCAGATGCAAGGTCTCGACACCGTCCACCGACATGATCGTGCGTGTGACCTCCGCAAGCTGCTCGGAGTCTAGACCGGTATCGACCAGCTCCCGAACGCTGCTCCAGCCCAAACGCCAACCGATATGCGCGACCATCCCCGCGACCACGATCGCAGCAATCGCGTCGACATAACTCAACCCCGCCAAAGAACCACTTACGCCGACCATAACCGCAACCGAGGACAGCGCGTCGCTGCGACTGTGCCATGCATTCGCACGGAGAAGATTCGAACGCAGCCGTCGTGCACTTCGCATGGTGTATCTGTAGATACCTTCCTTGGCCAGGACGCTAAATGCCGCCACCACCAACGCCCACACCTCCGGGTGCAGCAGCAGCTCAGGATGAAACAGGCGGTACACGGCGTCCCAAACGATGCCGATGCCGACAACGATGAGCGCGACCCCCAAACCGACCGTTGCCGCGGTCTCGATGCGCCCGTGTCCGTAGGGATGGTCTGCGTCCGCTTCGCGATGGGCGTGCTTCGCAGCCACCAGCACTAGCACGTCGGTGGCGAGATCGGACAGCGAGTGCACACCATCGGCGAGCAACGCCTGCGAGTGGGCCAGCCATCCGACGAGCAGCTTGGCGACGCCGAGAAACAAGTCGACCGCCGAACCGACCAGTGTCACCCGCCGGATCTCACGGTAACGGTCGTCGACAGGTTTGTTAGTGCTTACTGGCATGGGGTAGTCAGAGCCAACGGGTTCAGGTCTCTCCGGCTGCCGCGACAGGCCGCATGAGGCGGCGGCGAGGCCGCGCCCGCGAACTCTGCAACGTCCAGATAGACAAGCGACAGCGCAGGCCTCTCAGGATACAACACGCTCGTACACCTTCACGACGCGCCGGGAACGACGCCCGTCACCCGTGACCGAGACCGGACCCTGGTCATGGCACCTCGCTATAAGCACGCCGATGTCCAAACCGTGCACCGGAGCCGCTGAAACAGTACCGCGGCCGGCGCTACGCGCGTAACGATGTTGGCTAGCTCTTCCCGCAATCCGCAAGCTCAGCCGATGTCGCTTGTCTCAATCGCGGGAGCGACGGCCGCGGGTAGGGTACGCTCGAGTGCGAACAAATCCTCTACGCGCTCGCGAAAGCGTACCTGGTGGGCGACATTTCCATCCACCATGACCTCCGCCGCCCGCGGGCGCGCATTGTAGTTTGAGCTCATGCAGAAACCGTACGCGCCGGCCGTGCGTACGGCGAGCAGGTCATCGCGCTCTACCCTGAGCGCCCGATCCTTGCCCAGAAAATCACTGCTCTCGCAAACGGGACCAACAATGTCAAAACGCTCCGGCGTACCGGGGCGCGGACGTACGGGGACAATCTCCTGCCATCCTTGGTAAAGGGCAGGGCGCAAGAAGTCATTCATCGCGCCGTCGACGATGGCAAAGTTTTTCTCTCCGCTGTGCTTGAGGTACGACACGCGCACGAGGAGCACACCGGCTTCCGCAACGACGGCGCGCCCGGGTTCGAGCAGAATCCGCAGGTTCCGGTCACCGACCACGTCGATGATGGCGTCCGCGTATTCCTGCGGGCTGGGTGGAGACTCCTCTTTGTAGCTGACCCCCAGCCCCCCCCCGATATTGATATAGCGAAGCTCGATACCGTCTGCGGCCAGGTCGTCAATCAGAGAGATAACGCGCCGCGTCGCATCCACTAGGGGCTCGATTGAGGTGAGCTGCGAGCCAATATGAAAGTCCACGCCATGCACGCTCAAGTTGGGCGCGCGTGCGGCACGCAAAAATAGCCGGCGTGCATTGTCAAACCCGATACCGAATTTATTCTCCTTCAGACCGGTGGCGATGTACGGGTGGGTTTTTGCATCGACATCCGGGTTGATGCGCAAAGACAGGGGCGCCTTGACACCGCATTCCCTCGCCACGGCATCCAAACACTCGAGCTCTTGCTCGCTCTCCACGTTGAACGAGTGAATCCCGGCTTCGAGAGCGCGGTGTATCTCTTCCCGACGCTTGCCTACCCCGGAGAACACAACGCGCGAAGCATCACCCCCAGCCGCCAGCACCCGCTCCAGCTCGCCTATGGAGACGATATCGAACCCGGAGCCCAGCCCCGCCAGCACGCCAAGCACGGCTAGATTTCCGTTTGCCTTGACCGCGTAACAAACCATGTGCGGGCGGCGCGCGAACGCGTTGTCGAAGGCCCGCCAGCGCGTCTCCAGCGCGCGGCGCGAGTAGACATAGCAGGGCGTCCCGAAACGCTCGGCGACTTTCGTTAGAGCAACGCCCTCGGCATGTAGCTCACCCCCTTTGTGCTGAAACTCGCCGTGCGCGCTCAATAGACTCCCTCGTCCTCAGACGCGCCGTCCTCTTCGGGCGGCGCTTCGGGTTGCTGGCTACCGCTTTGCTTGGCGGGAAGGTACAGCGGGCCCTTCACGCCACAACCACCCATGCTCAGCGCACCCAACAAGACAATCATCAGCAAAGGCGATCTCCAATGATACTCTCGCATCGGTCTATCCGGCGGCAATGGTGCAAACCCCTATACTGACACAGCGCGTACGGGCTTATCCACGGGGCTTCTTGATCTACGACCACGCATCTCTACACTGTGCGGCCCAAACCCTTGCAGCGGCGTCAACCCATGACTCACAATCCAACCGCCGTCGTGGTAGAGCCGCCCGGCGCGCCGACACTTTCTGTGATTTGGCTTCATGGGCTCGGCGCCGACGGTCACGACTTCGAGCCAGTGGTCCAAATGTTGGACAGCGCCGTACGGGCTAGAACGCGCTTCATTTTTCCGCACGCACCCACACGCCCGGTCACCATCAACGGTGGCATGGTAATGCGAGCCTGGTATGACATCACGGACGCTGAGCTCGACCGGCGACCGGATGCGGCGGGCATAGAGGCCTCTGTAGAGATACTGCGTGGATACATCGAGGGTGAAATAGAACGCGGTGTTCCGACGCAGAGGATCGTTCTAGCGGGGTTCTCTCAGGGCGGAGTCATAGCGCTTCGCGCCGCGCTGCTGTATCCGCTACCGCTCGCCGGCGTCATCGCCTTGTCCACCTATGTGCCCCTCACCGATAGCGTCAAATCATTAGCCAGCGCTTGCAACAAGGAGCTTCCAATCTTCATGGCACACGGTGTCCAAGACCCGCTCATTCCCATACAAAGCGGGCAATCGGGTTGTGCCTTCTTGTCGTCCCTGGGCTATCCGGTCACGTGGAATACCTACCCGATGGCACACGCGGTGTGTCCGGACGAGGTCGGCCATATCTCGGCTTGGCTATCAGACCGACTTGCTTGAACGTTTCTTGCTGGGCGCTGGGGCGCGGCGTCTTCGACGGCTGGGAGTTGTTGGCCGGTTTGCGTCACCGCGTCGGCGTCTCGCACCGCCCTGGCGCAGCGGCTTGGCGGGTGGCGTCAGGAGGTCGTCGCTTATGGATTGCGTCTCGATGCGGTCACCGATGAGCTCCTCGATAGCCATCAGCGAGAAGACATATTCCTCGCATGCAAAGCTGACGGCGTCGCCGCTTGCGCCCGCGCGCGCGGTGCGCCCGATACGATGAACATAGTCCTCCGGGTCTTGCGGAAGGTCGTAGTTGAACACGTGCGAAACGTCCGGAATGTGCAGACCGCGCGCCGCGACGTCGGTTGCAACGAGTATTGGCAGGTCGCCGCTCTTAAACCGCTCCAACAGACGCAGCCGTTTACGCTGTGGCACATCACCGGATAGCAGGCCGGCGTCGTGCCCTTCAGCCTTGAGACAGGCAGTGACGTCCTCCGCCGTGCGCTTCGTATTGATGAAGACAAGCGTGCGCGTCACCTCCATTCGCTGCAGCAAACCGAGCAGTAAAGCGATCTTCTCGTCCTTCGACACGTGATACAGCGTTTGGCGCACACCCTTGACCGTCAACTGGTTGGGTGAGGCGTTGACCATCGCCGGTGAGTTCATGTGCTCGTAAGCGAGCTCCGAGACCCGGTGAGACAGGGTCGCTGAAAACAGCAAATTCAAGCGCTGCTCGGGGGGCGGCATCCTGCGCAGTATGTAGCGCAGGTCGCGAATGAACCCCAGGTCGAACATCCGGTCCGCCTCGTCCAACACCATGACCTGGACGTACTCGAGCGTGAACTCCTTCTGCTTGTAGTAGTCGATCAATCGACCCGGGGTGCCAATGAGCACGTCAACGCCCGAGCGCAGCATCTCGCGTTGGCTTTGATACCCGGTGCCTCCGTAGACGGCGCCGATCTTGAGCGAGGTAAACTGGCCCAGGGTTTGTGCGTCTGTGAGGATCTGCACCGCGAGCTCTCTGGTCGGCGCGAGCATGACGGCGCGAGGTTGGCCGGGCTTGTAGCCGCTCGGCGGCGGCAACGATGAGAGGTGCTTCAGAGTAGCGAGAACAAAGGCCGCTGTCTTGCCTGTCCCGGTTTGCGCCTGACCCTGCACGCTCTCGCCGGCAAGCGCTCTGGGCAAGGACCCGGCCTGTATAGGCGTGCAGTACTTGAAGTTTGCTTTTTCGACCCCACGTTGCAACTCAGGCGGCAGATCCAGCGCGGTGAATTGAACCTCGGTCAGAAGCTGCTCGCTCATGTAACTACTCGATTCTTCTGGCAGTTTTTTTTTAGTTGAAATGGCAAACCAATTCCGCTCAAATGTATTTCAGACGCCCCTTGGAGACTTTCCCCTATGAGCGACAAGATCGTTCACGTGACGGACGAAACTTTTGAAGACAACGTACTCAAGTCCGAGCAACCCGTGCTGGTCGACTACTGGGCGGAGTGGTGCGGTCCGTGCAAAATGATTGCACCCATCCTCGAAGAGATCGCGGAAGAATACGCCGGTAAGTTAAAGATAGCAAAGCTAAACATAGACGATAATGCCTCTACGCCCCCGAAGTATGGAATCCGGGGAATACCCACATTGATGCTTTTTAAAGGCGGTAACGTCGAGGCGACCAAAGTGGGCGCCGTGTCCAAGTCTCAGCTCTCGGCATTCATCGACAGCAACATGTAGCCGGAGTTCGTCACGGACGCGCGGCAGCACCGAATTCTCGAGACTGGACGTCTATCTCACCACGTGCTAGCTTATGTCTAACAGGCGCTTTCTTTGCGTCTTTTGGTGCATCCCAACAAAACCTAAACAACCCGGACCTCTTTCGTTTGTTTTTCCTTTGTGCAGGCTGTGAGCCTGCTGGCGAACTCTCCAATATCACGACCCCGTATCGATGAACCTTACGGAATTAAAGCAAATGCCCGCGCCCGAGCTGCTGAGCCTATCGCAGAAGATGGGTGTAGAGGGTATCGCGCGTTCGCGTAAGCAAGACATCATCTTCTCCATACTGAAGGCCCACGCAAAGAAAGGCGAAGACATCTATGGAAACGGTGTCCTGGAGATCCTCCAGGACGGTTTCGGTTTCTTGCGTTCTGCCGATAGCTCCTACCTGGCGGGACCGGACGACATTTATGTGTCGCCAAGCCAGATCCGGCGCTTCAGCCTGCGCACGGGTGACACCGTCGCCGGCAAGATACGCCCGCCAAAAGAGGGCGAACGCTACTTTGCGATGCTCAAGGTCGATGAGATCAATCTCGACGCCCCGGAGAACGCCAAGAGCAAAATTCTATTCGAAAACCTGACGCCGCTCTTTCCAAACGAGCGCCTCAATTTGGAAATCGGCAACGGTTCTACCGAGGATCTGACGCCGCGGGTGATCGACCTGGTCGCGCCCGTTGGCAAAGGTCAACGAGGCCTTCTCGTATCCCCGCCCAAAGCGGGTAAGACGATGATGCTACAAAGCATCGCGCACTCGATTGTCGCGAATCACCCCGAGTGCTATTTGATCGTCTTGCTCATCGACGAGCGGCCGGAAGAGGTCACGGAGATGGCGCGTTCGGTCAAAGGCGAGGTTGTCTCCAGCACTTTCGATGAGCCGGCCAGCCGTCATGTTCAAGTGGCGGAAATGGTGATCGAAAAAGCGAAGCGCTTGGTTGAGCACAAACGCGATGTCGTCATCTTGCTCGATTCCATCACGCGGCTTGCACGTGCGTACAACACGGTAGTTCCTTCATCGGGCAAAGTGTTGACGGGCGGGGTGGACGCCAACGCGCTGCAACGACCAAAGCGGTTCTTTGGCGCTGCGCGCAACATCGAGGAAGGCGGCAGCTTGACCATTATTGCGACGGCGCTGATCGACACCGGGTCACGCATGGATGACGTGATCTACGAAGAGTTCAAGGGCACCGGCAACATGGAGATCCACCTCGAACGCAAGCTCCACGAGAAGCGGATATACCCGGCAATCAACATCAACCGTTCGGGGACACGCCGCGAGGAGCTATTGACGAACGCCGATACGCTGCAGAAAATCTGGATTCTGCGCAAGCTGTTGCATCCTATGGAAGAAATAGCGGCGATGGAATTCATGCTCGACCGTCTTAAGGCGACAAAATCCAACGCCGAATTCTTCGATGCGATGAAGCGCTCGGCCTAAGCCCGACGCCCGCCCAGCCACCCGGTTTTCCAGCAACGCAGCCGGCCCCGCGGCGTCCGGCCCAAGCATTACTTCATCCAAGCTGATAAAATTGTGGGTTGGCGACGAGTTGTCTCGTTTCGCGGCTGAGTCACGAAGATCATGCGCTGGTTGTTTCCACTGTTGATACTCACCCTTGGTGTCGGTGGTTTCGTGGCGCTCTGGGCGAGTAAGCCCCAGCTCACCCCCTTAGAAGCTCAGCAAAGAGCTTGGATTGTGTCGGTGGAAACCGTGGCGCCCGGGCCGCTCGCCCCTATGCTTCGATTGTACGGTCGGGTGGAATCGCCCAACGTCGCACAGCTGTCGGCGGCACTCAACGCGGACGTCACCGCCGTGCGTGTGTTGGAAGGCGAGCAAGTCCGCAAAGGCGACTTGCTGATTACCTTGGATGACCGAGACTACCAGTTGCTCATACGCCAGCGTGAGGCCGAGGTTCAGGAGATTCGCTCGTTGCTCGAGAGTGAGACGCTTCGCCACGAGAACGACATCAGCTCGCTAAAGCAAGAGCAACAGCTCTTGGAGTTGAGCAGACGAGCGGTGAAACGGGCGGAAGACCTTGCCGAGCGAAACGTTGGGTCCAGGTCCAATTTGGACGATACACGCGAGGAAGAGGCCCGGCAGCTCATCACCGTACAACGACGTAAGCTGGCGATCCGCGAGTACGACAGCCGGATTGCACAGCTCGGGGCACGCCTCGCCCGCGCCGAGGCCTTGCGCGACCTCGCCCAGCTCGACATGCAACGCGCGAGAATTGTTGCCCCCTTCGATGGACGGGTCACAAAAGTGGAGGTGGCCACCGGTGACCGGGTTCAACCCGGCGGCCCGCTGATCGGTCTGTATGACACAACCAAGGTAGAGATCCGCGCGCAAATACCGACGCGTCATCTTCGGCAAGTGCGCGACACCCTGGCCGGCGGTGAGCATCTGCGGGCGGAGGCCGAGGTCGATGGGCAGGTGATCAGCGCAGAGCTAGACCGGTTGTCCGCCGAGGTGGTGCGCGGTAGCGGTGGTGTGGATGGACTTTTTGTTGTTGCCGAAGGGAACGATTGGCTACAGCTCGGCCGCACGATAGAGCTGCTGTTGGACCTCCCGCAGCAAGCCAATGCGGTGGCTGTCCCACTCGAGGCGGTGTATGGAACCGATATCGTCTATCGGCTGGCGGAGGACCGTATGCACGCGCTCAAAGTCGAGCGGCTCGGTGAACTTTTTACCCCCGAGCTTGGCAATCGCCTGCTCGTGCGCAGCCCGGAGCTCGAAAGTGGCGACCAGATTATCGTCACTCAGCTACCAAACGCGATAGATGGTCTGCGTGTTCGAGTCGCGGAGACGCCCGCCAACTAACTAGTGCCGCTCAGCCAAATCGCTCGCGCAACACATTTTTCTGGACCTTCCCCATTGCATTGCGTGGCAGCGTGTCGACGAAGTGCACCGTCTTCGGCACTTTGTAGTTTGCGAGCACGCTCTTGAGAGCTTCGATGACCTGTGTTTCGCTCAGCCCCGTGTCGTCCTCGCTGCGCACCACCACGGCGGTGACCGCTTCGCCGAAGTCGGTGTCGCGCACACCGATAACCGTGCTCTCCCTGACGCCATCGAGCTGGTCGATTTCGTTCTCGACTTCCTTCGGATAGACGTTGTAGCCACCGGTGATGATGAGGTCCTTGTTTCGTCCCACGATGCTCACATAGCCGTCGCTATCGAGTGTGGCGAGATCGCCGGTCTTAAAGAAACCATCGTCGCTAAACTCCGAGCGTGTCTTCTCGGGTAGCTGCCAGTAGCCCTTGAAGACATTGGGGCCTCTGACCTCCAGCTCGCCAACAACATCTGCCGGCACGTCCGCGCTTGGCCTTGGCGCACCGACGCGTAGCTCCACACCCGGGAGTGCTTGGCCTACGGTGCCCGCTCGTCTCTCACCCCGCAGCGGGTTCGACGTGTTCATTCCCGTCTCCGTCATTCCGTAGCGCTCTAGAATCCGGTGCCCGGTGCGTTCCTCGAATTCGGCAAAGGTGCTTGCCAATAATGGTGCAGACCCCGACGTGAACAAACGCATTGCGGCGCAGTGCTCGCGTGAAAAACCCGGGTCGGCGAGCAGGCGTGTGTAATAGGTCGGCACGCCCATAAATACCGTCGTCCTCGGCAACAAGCGCACGACAGTCTCCACATCGAAACGCTCCAGGAACAGTATCGGGCTCGCGTTCAACAACGCGCAATGACACGCCACAAACAGTCCATGGGTGTGGAACAAGGGCAAGGCGTGCAACAGCACGTCCCCTTCGACAAAACCCCACGCCTCGTGTAACACCAAGGCGTTTGATGCCAGGTTTGCATGCGTCAACATGACGCCCTTGGGCCGGCCCGTGGTACCGGAGGTGTACAACAATGCCGCTAGATCGCCGCCCGAGCACGGTACCAGCGCTGATGCCGCCGCGGCGTCGACTGCATCGATAAAGCTTCCAGTACCATCGGCATCCAAAGACAGCACGCGGAGATCGCGCCCGCGCGCAAGGGTGGCCGCCGCCTGCAAATTTGCCGGCGCGCAAACGGCCAACCGGGGCGTGGCGTCGTTGATGACGTGTTCGACCTCGGCTTGCCGGTAGGCCGTGTTGAGCGGCAAGTACACACACCCTGCGCGCAGACACCCGAGATAAAGCGCAAGCGTCTCGGGCGATTTCTGAGTCTGGACGAGAACGCGGTCGCCCTTGCGTGCGCCGAGCCCCGCTAGTGCGCCGGCGTAGCGCGCCGACTGTGCCTCAAGGGCCGCATAGGTGAGACGTTTGCCATCGGGTGTTTCGATGGCAGGCGTATCGGGTTGCCCCAGCATGCGCTCTAGAAAAAGCGCGAACAGGTTTTGGTCGCAATGCTCGCGCATAGTCTCAGAGTGGACCGGCGGGAGCCCACGGCGACAGCCGGTGGCGCGCCGTCACACCCACCCAATGCATTCACCTGTCCCCCAGTCGCGTTTTGGGTCTAGGCCGCCGATTTCTCGACACGCGCCGCGCAGAACTTGAACTCGGGTATTTTGCCGAAGGGGTCCAGCGCCGGGTTTGTAAGCAAGTTAGCGGGCGCCTCGGCATAGCAAAAAGGTACGAACACCATGCCCTCGGGAATCGCGCTATCCGCCCGTGCCCGCAGCTCGATGATGCCGCGCCGCGTTGAGACGCGAATCGTGTCTCCCGGTGAAATCCCGAGCCGCTGCAGATCGCTCTGGGACAGACTCGCCACGGCTTCCGGCTCGATCTCGTCGAGAATGCTGGCGCGCCTGGTCAGGGCCCCGGTATGCCAGTGCTCGAGCTGTCGTCCGGTTGTGAGCACCATGGGATACTCATCGTCGGGACGCTCATTTGGTGGAATGATGCTGGCCGGGACAAGCTTTCCCCGCCCGTTTTGCGTGGGAAAGCCCTCGCCAAATACGATGTCGTTACCGGGCTTGTCGGGCGCGTCGCAGGGGTAGGTGACGGCGCTCTCCTCGAGCAGGCGGTCCCAAGTGATATTGTCCAACGACGGCATCACCTGCTTCATCTCGGCAAAGACGTCGCTCGCACCGCGATAGCTCCAGCCGAGTCCCAGACGATTCGCCATCTCCTGTATTATCCACCAGTCTTGTCGCGCATCACCGGGAAGCTCCAAGGCCTTTCGACCCATCTGAACCTGGCGGTTGGTGTTGGTGACCGTGCCATCCTTTTCCGGCCACGCGGAAGCCGGCAACACCACATCCGCATGGAACGCCGTCTCGGTCATGAAGAGATCCTGCACCACCAAGTGCTCGAGCATGGCGAGCCCTTGACGCGCGTGCTGCACGTCTGGGTCGGACATCGCTGGGTTTTCACCCATGACATACATGCCCTTGATCTCGCCCGCATGGACCGCGCCCATGATCTCTACGACGGTGAGGCCCGCGTTGGGGTCGAGCGCTGTTCCCCACACGTCTTCGAATCGCCGGCGGATCTCTTCGACCTCTACGGACTGGTAATCCGGGAAGACCATTGGGATCAGACCGGCGTCGGATGCGCCCTGCACGTTGTTCTGGCCGCGCAGTGGATGTAGTCCGGTCCCAGGCCGGCCGACTTGACCGGTGATCAATGACAATGCGATCAAACACCGCGCGTTATCGGTACCGTGCACATGCTGTGAGATACCCATACCCCAGAAGATGATCGAGCTTTCGGACCTGGCATAGGTGCGCGCCACCGTGCGTATGACATCCGCCGAGATCCCACATACGGGTTCCATCGCTTCGGGCGTAAAATCCTGCACGTGACGCGACAAACTTTCGAAACCCTCGGTCTGCGCGGCCACGTACTGCTGGTCATAAAGCTTCTCGCTGATGATGACATTGAGCATGGCGTTGAGCAGCGCTACGTCGGTGCCCGGGTTGAATTGCAGCATATGCGTCGCGTGACGCTTCAACGCCTGGCCGCGCGGATCCATGACGATCAACGTGGCGCGCTTCGCGGCCTGCTTGAAATACGTCGCAGCCACCGGGTGATTCTCGGTGGGGTTCGCGCCGATAACAATGATCACCTCGGCGTCCTGCACGGCGGCAAACGGCGCGGTGACCGCGCCGGAGCCTATACCTTCGAGCAGGGCAGCGACCGATGATGCGTGGCACAAACGGGTGCAGTGGTCGACATTATTCGTGCCAAAACCCGTGCGAACCAGCTTCTGTACGAGGTAGGCCTCCTCGTTCGAGCCCTTTGCCGAACCGAAACCGGCGAGCGCACCGCCACCATCACGGTCACGAATCGTCTTCAATCCACCCGCGGCGTGCTCCAAGGCCTCCTCCCAGCTCGCCTCGCGGAAGTACTGAGAAATGTTGGCGTAGTCGACCTCGAGGTCGGCGTGCTTCGGCGCGTCGTCGCGTCTTATCAGCGGCTTGGTGAGCCGGTCGGGATGGCTGACATAGTCAAAACCAAAACGGCCCTTGACACAGAGACGCTGCTCGTTTGCGGGGCCGTTACGCCCTTGTACCGCGACTATCCGATTGTCGTTGATCTGGTAGGTCACCTGGCAGCCCACACCGCAGTACGGACACACGCTGTCGACCTCGCGCAGCGGGTCGGTGCGCCCGACGCCGTTCTCATCGACCAGCGTCGCCTCCATGAGCGCCCCCGTGGGACACGCTTGCACGCACTCGCCGCAGGCGACACAGGTGCTCATCCCCATGGGGTCGTCGAAGTCGAAAACGATCTTAGAGCCATGCCCACGGTAAGCCATCCCGATGACGTCGTTGACCTGCACCTCGCGACAGGCACGCACACACAGGTTGCAGTGTATGCAAGCATCCAGGTGCACGCGCATCGCAGGATGGCTGGGGTCGGGCGCGGGTGCGGCGAAGCTTGGAAAGCGGCTTTGATCTATGCCGATTTCGTCGGCCCACTGCCAAAGCCGCGACTGCGGGTCGTGTGCCACACTGCGCTCGGGCTGGTCGGCAAGCAGAAGCTCCATGACCATGCGTCTGGCTGATTGTGCACGCGTGGTTTGCGAGTGCACCTTCATCCCGGGTGCCGGCTCTCGTAGACACGAAGCCGCCAGAACGCGTTCGCCTTCGACCTCGACCATGCACACGCGGCAGTTTCCATCGGGTCTGTAGCCGGGTTCGTGCGCGTAGCAAAGGTGGGGGATGGATACGCCCTCGCGCTTTGCCACTTGCCAGATAGTTTCTCCCGGTTGGGCAACCACTTCATTGCCATCGAGAAAGAACGCGATGGGCTCACTCATTTCAGGTCCTCCGGAAAAAACTTGAGCACGGAGAGCACCGGGTTCGCCGCCGCTTGCCCTAGACCGCAAATCGATGCGTCACTCATACCTTGGCCGAGCTCGCTGAGGAGCGCCGTATCCCACTTGGGCTGCTCCATTAGCTTCACCGCTTTTTCGGTACCCACTCGGCAAGGCGTGCATTGGCCACAGCTTTCGTCCTCGAAGAAACGCATCAAGTTGAGCGCAACCTGACGTATGTCGTCCTTGTCGCTAAAGACCACAACCGCGTGCGAACCCACGAAGCAACCGTGTTTATCGAGCGCCCCAAACTCGAGCGGCAGGTCGGCCATGCTAGCGGGCAAAATCCCACCCGAGGCTCCTCCCGGAAGATAACCTTTGAGCTCGTGCCCTTCAGCCATGCCACCGCAAAACTCGTCGATAAGCTCGGCCGCCGTGACACCCGCCGGCGCGAGCTTTACACCCGGCTCTTTCACACGGCCGGACACGGAATAGCTGCGCAGCCCCTTACCACCGTTTCGCCCCTGCGCAGAAAACCAGTCGGGGCCTTTCTCCACGATGTCACGCACCCAGAACAGGGTCTCCACGTTTTGCACCAGAGTGGGGCGGTCAAACAGCCCGCACTCTGCCACATAAGGTGGGCGGTTTCGCGGTAGACCGCGCTTGCCCTCGATGGACTCGATCATCCCGGACTCTTCGCCGCAGATATAAGCACCCGCGCCCCGACGCAGCTCGATGGCGCAGTGAGGGCTGAGACCCGCCGTCTGGATTTGCTCGATCTCGCGTATCAGAATCTCGCGAACTGCGGGGTACTCGTCGCGCAAATAAACATAAACGCGCTCCGCCTCCACGACCCACGCCGCGACCAGAACCCCCTCCATAAAGCGATGCGGGTCATGCTCTAAGTAGTAGCGGTCCTTGAAGGTACCGGGTTCGCCCTCATCGGCATTCACGGCCATGAGCCGGGGACCCGCATAACCCCGCACGATGCTCCACTTGCGCCCGGTGGGGAATCCTGCACCGCCAAGACCGCGCAAGCCGGACGCTTGCATCAAGTCGATGAGCTCCTCGCGCGACCGTTTGCCGCTCAGACACGCCTGCAGCAGACCATAGCCGCCCTCGGACCGGTACTCTTCGAGCGCCGGATAGCTTGGAAGCGCGGGGTGAATGTGCGATGACGCCACGGCGCCCGCTATGTTCTGGATGTCGGCATGGTCTACGTGGTAGTGACCCACTTCCGCCACGGGGGCCGTATCGCAGCGTCCCATGCACGGAGCACGAACAACCCGTGCGCGCCCGTCAAGTGCGTGCCGGAGATCCGCGATGAGCGTCTGTGCACCCTCGAGCTCACAGCTCAGGCCATCACAAACACGCACGGTGATCGCTGGCACCGTTTCCTCGTCACCCACGATATCGAAGTGCGCGTAAAAGGTAGCAACCTCGAAAACCTCGCTCTGACTGAGCCGCATCTGCTCAGCCAGCGCGGCGAGATGTCGTGGCCGCAAACACCCGAAGTGGTCCTGGATGAGATGAATGTGCTCGATGAGCAGGTCACGACGTCTTTCGCGCTCACCAAGCAGCGCGCGCACCTCGGAACTGGCCTCGGGAAGGACTTGACGACCTTTTGGCGCACTACGGGAACGTTTGCGGCCTTGACCTGGATGGTGACGTTTCTTTAGCTCTGGGCTTGCAGACATGTCTCTTGTTCCGTCGTCAGTGAGCCCGCCCGCCTAGTGAGTGGCCGCGAGCGCGGGAACCAATCCTACCCTTCTCATCTGAATGGAGTGTGCGGGCGTTAGTAACGCAACAGGGCATTCATCATCGTCGTACCGATGGCGGCCGGCGAGTCGGTAACATGAACACCCGCGGCGCGCAATGCCTCCATCTTCTCCGCCGCTCCACCGCGGCCGCCCGCAATGATGGCACCGGCATGACCCATACGGCGGTCTCTGGGGGCGTGGAGCCCGGCAACATAGGCTACTACCGGTTTGTTTGGCCGCTCCGCGCTCAGGAACGCCGCGACTTGCTCCTCCGCGCTACCACCGATCTCACCCACCAAAACGATGCCTTTGGTGGCGTTGTCGGACAAGAAAAGCTGGATACAATCGACAAAGCTCATCCCTTGCACCGGGTCAGCGCCTATACCCACGCAGGTAGACTGCCCCAACCCCACGGCGGTCGTCTGCGCGACGGCCTCATAGGTGAGCGTTCCGCAACGCGACACGATCCCGACCTTGCCGCGCCGGTGGATCAAGCCGGGCATGATCCCAATCTTACACTCCTCGGGGCTAATGATGCCGGGACAGTTGGGTCCGATAAGGCGGGTGGAAGAATCCTCCAGCGCCCGCTTGACCTTGACCATATCTAGCACCGGGACACGCTCCGTGATGCACACCACCAGCTTTAGCTTTGCCTCGATGCATTCGAGTATTGCATCGGCCGCCGCCTTCGGCGGCACATAGATCACGCTGGCGTCTGGCTGAGTCTCGGCGACCGCCTCGGCAACGGTATCGAACACGGGCAGGTAAAGATGTGTGGTGCCGCCTTTGCCGGGAGCGACACCGCCCACCATCTTTGTCCCATAGGACATCATTTGGTCCGTGTGAAAAGTGCCTTGCGCCCCGGTAACACCTTGGCAAATGACGCGTGTGTCGGCGTTGACCAGGATGGACATCAGGATGCGCCTTTGGCCGCTTCGATGGCCTTTGCCGCCGCCTCGGTCATGTTGTCGGCATAGCTGATCCGCATCCGCGAGCTTTGTAGCAGATTCTTACCCATTTCCCAGCTCGTGCCGGCAAGACGCACGACGACCGGCACATCGATGTCGACCTCGCGCGCGGCCGTGGTAATGCCTTCGGCAACGACATCGCAGCGGGTAAAGCCGCCACCCACGACGTTGACGAGTATGCATTTGACCTTTGGCTCGTTAAGAATCAGTTTGAAGGCGGCCGCGATTTGGACACGTCTGGCCGTGGGGGGAAGGTCAATGAAGTTTGCCGGTTCTCCACCATAGAGCTTGAGCAAGTCGAGGGTCGCCAGTGCCAGCCCGGCTCCCGTGACCAGACAGCCGATGTTGCCGTCCAGGCGGACATAGTTAAAGCCGTAGCGTTCACGCTCCAAGCGCGCCGGGTCTTCATCCTCGCGGCGCAGCTTCTCCAGCTCCGGGTGTCTGAACAGCGCATTGTCATCAATGCTCATCTTTGCATCCAGTGCCAGCAGCGCGCCGCTATCTGTGACCACAAGTGGGTTGATCTCGATGAGGCTCGCATCGAGGGTCGTGAATGCCTCGTAGACGCCGCGCATCAACTGCTCGGCGGCGCTCGCCTGTGCGCCTTGCAAACCGAGCGCGTTTTGGTGAGTCTGGATCTGTTTCTTGCTAAGACCCAGCAATGGGTCGATGGGCGTGCTGGTGATATCCCGGGCCGCGGTTTCGATCCCTGTACCGCCTTGGGAAGATGAGAGCAAGGTGACGCGCGAGGTCACGCCATCGACAAGCATCCCCAAATACAGCTCGGTGTCGAACTCGCAGGCTTGCTCGACGTAGACCGAATGAACGCGCGCGCCGTCGGAACCCGTTTGCGGTGTCACCAGCGTGCTGCCGATGAGTCCCTTGCTCACCGTATGCACTTCGTCCAGAGTCGCGCAACGTTGAACGCCACCCACCTTACCGCGGTCTCCCGCATGGATCTGGGCCTTGACCACCCAGCTCGAGCCACCGAGGTCACGCGCGATGTCTCGCGCCTCATCGCCGGAGGTCGCAACCTTCCCCGCTGGGATACTGACCCCGTAGCCTTGCAGCAGACCTTTAGCCTGGTATTCGTGGATGTCCAAGGTTCTGGTGTCCGAGCGTTGCGTGTTGCCGTTCTTTGCCCCGAAATTGTGGTATACAATATACCAGCGTTCAATTCGACTCAAGCGCCCGTCGCGGAAAACGCTTCATCCGCACGTGGACGACCCTTCTTAGCTAGCATGCACTAGGCGTTGCTTGGTTGCAAAATCCGGGTGAAGGGTGCGCCAGATGAGATGCGACATCGGAACAGAGCGGCACAAACAACGCTGTTATTCTTCGCTTAGACAGTGTAGATATATAGGCACATTGCCCGTCTAGACCGGTAGACTGTACGTGGTATACCAAATAATGTGTATGGTATTCTGCTGCACGAGCCTCCAGGAAGAGGGGCAATAAGAGCACAAACGACTCGAAAGCAGAACAGGAGGAGCTTATGAAGACGTCGTACCGTGCTGGCTTGCTTGGTCTGGTTGGCGCCACGGCGCTGGCCGTCGGCACCACCGCTGTCTCAGGACAGGAGATGGCGTGGGCACCCAAGAAGCCAGTTGATTTCGTGATCATGGCGGGGCAGGGCGGCGGTGCCGACAAGATGGCGCGGCTGATGCAGACCATCATCGAGAAGCACAAACTCGCGTCCAAACCCTTCGTACCAATCAACAAACCGGGCGGTTCGGGCGCGGAAGCGCTGATCTATTTGAAGGGCAAGCAGGGTGACGACCACACCATTATGGTGACCCTGAACAGCTTCTACACCACGCCGCTACGTCAACCCAACCTAAATGTCGACATATCTACCTTTACCCCGATCGGGCGGATGGCCGAGGACACCTTTCTTCTTTGGGTGCACAAAGATAGCGGCATCAACTCCGTGGAAGAGTTCGTGACCGCGGCAAAGGCCAAGGGCAATGACTGGATCATGGCGGGTACTGGCAAGGGCCAAGAAGACCAGCTCTTGACCGATTTCCTCAACCGCGCATACGGGCTCAGCATGAAATACGTGCCCTACAAGGGTGGCGGACGCGTGGCCAAGGAGCTTGCAGGCAAGCACGCCAACTCCACCGTCAACAATCCGTCGGAACAGCTCGGTTTCTACGAAGCCGGTACCACCGTTCCCCTGGCGGCCTTTACGCCGGACCGTCTGCAGCTGTTCCCCGACGCACCCACTTTTGCCGAGCTGGACCAGGAGTTCGTGTACTTCATGCAGCGGTCGGTGGTCGGTGCGCCTGGGATGAGTCCAGAAGCCGAGGCGTACTATCGCAATGTGTTTGCGCAAGTTTACGCCTCCCAGGAGTGGCAGGAGTACATGGAGAAAAAGAGCCTCCAAGGTGGTTTTCTTACCGGTGCTCAGTTGAAGGACTACTGGTCCCGCGAGAAAGCGATCCACGAGGTGATGCTCAAGGAAATCGGTGAGCTCTAAGTAGAGAGCAGCCGGCTTGGTGTGGGGGGAGGCGACGCGCAATGCGACGTGCCGAGCTAATCATGGCTATAGTCATGGGGCTGTGCTCCCTGGGCCTGATGTACAAGAGTATGGAGCTCCCCGTCGGCTGGATCCCCGAAGAGGGTCCAGGCGGTGGGGCGTTTCCGTTCTGGCTTTCGGCCGGGATGTTTGTCTGCTGCGTCTGGATCGTCATCCGCTGGTTTAGACGCACCAGCCCACCTTCAAAATCCGACGAGCCCTACATGGACAAACAGACGGTCGGTCTGTTTGCGGTCACTGCGGGTTCGCTGGCGGTCATGGTCGCACTGATCCATGTGGTCGGGGTCTACGGGTCGGTGCCGCTGTTCCTGCTCTTCTATATGCGCTTCATGGGTCGGCACTCGTGGTGGCTCTCTGGCACGCTGGCGGTGTGTATCCCAATCGTGACGTTCTTCTTCTTTGAGATCGTGCTCCGCATAACGTTGCCCAAAGGCTACACGGAGCCCCTGTTTTACCCGATTTACGACGTTTTCTACTGAGCGGACTTGCCTCGGTCCAAAACAGGGACCAGGGCTTCGAGCTAACGAGAAACGAACATGGAAATCCTCCAGCACCTCACCGACGGTTTCTTGATCGCGTTTACTCCGCTCAATCTCGCCTTGATCGTTCTGGGTGTGACCTTGGGCTTGTTTATCGGTGCAATGCCGGGTCTTGGCTCGGTGAACGGCGTCGCGATCCTGCTGCCGATGACGTTCTTGGTCCCACCGACCTCCGCGGTTATCTTTCTTGGCGCCATCTACTATGGCGCTATGTACGGCGGCGCGATCAGCTCGATCATGCTTGGCATACCCGGTGCATCCACCGCCGTCGCGACCACCTTCGATGGCCGGCCCTTGGCATTACAGGGCAAGGCCGACCAGGCACTCATCGCGGCTGCGACTGCGTCCTTCGTGGGCGGCACCATATCCGTGCTGCTGTTCACCGGTTTCGCACCGCCTCTCGCCGAGGTCGCCCTGGCCTTTGGCGCGCCTGAAGAGTTCGCCTTGATGATGTTGGCGTTTGCGACCTTTGTGGGCTTGGGCGGCGACGACATACCGAAAACGCTGTTTTCCATCTTTATCGGTCTTGTGCTTAGCGCAGTCGGACTGGACATCATCAGCGGGCAGCCCCGTCTGGTGTTCTTCGAGATCAGCGGCTTCTTCCATGGTATCAACTTCCTCGTTCTCGCCATCGGCATCTACGGTATTGGCGAGATCCTCTGGACCATCGAAACGAGCCGGGGCGATATCAAGCTAAGCGAGGCCAAGGTCAGCGTCGCCCGCACGATGAACACGTTCAAGAAACTCAAGAGCTCGATAGGGACCATGTTCATGGGGTCCTTTCTAGGTTATTTCGTCGGCATCCTGCCCGCGGCGGGCGCCACACCGGGCTCGTTGATGGCCTACGGCGTTGCAAAGACGATGTCCAAAGACCCGGAGAGCTTTGGCAAAGGGAACATAGCCGGTGTCGCCGCGCCGGAGGCGGCAAATAACGCCGCCAGCACCGGCTCCATGCTGCCGATGCTGACCTTGGGAATACCCGGTTCACCGACAACGGCCATCCTGCTCGGCGGGATGGTCATCTGGGGGCTCGAGCCGGGGCCACGCTTGTTTGTAGACCACCAGGAGTTTGTCTGGGGGCTTATCGCCAGCTTGTATGCCGCCAATCTATTTGCGCTCTTGATCAACCTCGCCTTTATCCCCGCGTTTATCTGGGTGCTGAAGATGCCGTTCACCATACTCGCGCCCATTATTTTTATTCTCTGTGTGGTGGGCGGTTACGCACCCACCCAAGACCTGCATGATGTTTGGCTGATGGTCATCTTCGGGGTGGTCGGCTACCTGTTGCGCAAGCTGGACTATCCGATGGCGCCGGCCGTGCTCGCCATCGTGCTTGGCCCCCTAGCCGAGTCTTCCATGCGCCAAGCGCTGCTCATAAACCACGGCTCACCGAGCATATTCTTCGAGCGACCGATCGCCGGGCCCATCATGATCGCGGCGTTGATACTGTTGCTATTGCCGCTCTTCAAGCTGCTCAAACGCAAGTTCTTCAACGCTAGCACAGGCGCCGCCTAGCCCGGTGCTTGTCATGGGTGGTGTATCTGGTATATCGTTCTATTTGGTATTTTGTATACCAAATACCGTGTATTCAACCCGCGCACCCGAGGCCGACCCATGGCAAACATTAAGCTTTCACTCGAGCCGGTAGGCGGAAGCTTTGTCCTAAAGGACCACATTTATCGGGCACTGAAGCAGGCGATTACCTCGTTCAACATCTACGCGGAACCGGGCGAGCACCGCCTCGACGAGCGGCAACTATCCGAGGACTTGGGCGTGAGCCGCACCCCGATCCGCGAGGCGCTTTGCCGATTGGAGCAAGAGGGCTTTGTGCGCACGGTTCCCCGCAAGGGTGCGTTTATCGAGCGCAAGTCGAAAAAGGAGATCCTGGAGATGATCACCGTCTGGGCGGCGCTGGAAAGTATGGCCGCCAGACTGATTACAACCTGTGCAAGCGATGAGGAGATCGCCACACTCCGCCAGCTGTTCGCGACCTTCGAAGGCGAGCAGGTGCAAGCACACATCGACGAGTACTCGGAGACCAACATCGAGTTTCACCAGTCGCTTTTGCGCATGAGCGGCTGCGAGCTGTTGAACCGGATAGCGGAGAACCTGTTCCTACACATGCGCTCGATCCGTATGCAAACGATCACCGAGAACGACCGTGCAAGCCAGTCGATCATCGACCATATGCACATTATCGAGGCGCTGGAGAGAAGGGACGCGGACTTAGCCGAGCGTCTCGTGCGCCAGCACACCTTGGACCTTGCCAAGCATGTCGAGAGGAACGCCAGCTACCTGAATTAAAGGTGCGGCGCCGACACGCTCGAAGTACAAAGCAGAATTGCCAAAGGAGGTCACAGAACCATGTCCACCGCAGCTTCCCGGACAGCCGAGGACACCCTCGCGAAGAAGAGCCAGCAGCACGACGTCATCTCGGGTGGGCACCTCGTCGCCCGAGCCCTCAAGAACGAGGGCGTCGATACGATCTTCACGCTGTGCGGCGGTCACATCATTGACATTTACGACGGCTGCGTCGACGAGGGGATACGCGTCGTTGACGTGCGTCACGAGCAGGTTGCGGCGCATGCCGCAGATGGCTACGCGCGGCAAACCGGTGGACTGGGCTGTGTTGTGACCACCGCCGGCCCGGGCTGTACCAATGCCGTCACCGGTGTCGCAACTGCGTTTCGATCGGAGAGCCCTATCTTACACATCGGCGGTCAGGGGGCATTGACGCAACACAAGATGGGTTCCTTGCAGGACCTGCCCCACGTGGACATCATGTCCCCGATTACAAAATTCGCGGCTAGCGTACGGTCGACCGAACGTGTGGCAGATATGATTTCGATGGCGGCGCGCGAGTGTTTCTCCGGCGCGCCGGGGCCGAGCTATTTGGAGATCCCGCGCGACGTCCTGGACCGCGAGGTCGACTTGGCCAAAGCGGTCATACCGGCCGCGGGCCACTACCGTGCGTCGACCAAATCCATCGGCGACCCGGCCGACATAGAGAAGCTGGCCGACCTTCTCGTCAGCTCGGAGCGTCCCGCCATCCTGCTCGGCAGCCAGGTCTGGAGCTGTCGCGGTCACAACGAGGCGATCGAGCTGGTCAGGGCGCTCAACATTCCCGCCTACTTCAACGGTGCCGGGCGCGGGCTGCTGCCACCGGGTGATCCACATTACTTTAACCGCACGCGACGCGATGCGTTCAACCAGGCCGATGTGATCGTTATTGTAGGAACACCGTTCGATTTCCGTATGGGTTACGGGAAGCGGCTGCGAAGCGAAGCCGCCGTTGTGCAGATCGACCTCGACTATCGCACGGTGGGTAAGAACCGCGATGTCTCGCTAGGGTTGGTCGGTGACCCGGGCGCCATCTTGAAGGCGGTCCACGATGCGACGACGGGGCGTAACGACAACGGCTCACAGCGCAGAAAGGGCTGGCTGGAGGAGCTGCGCGGACTCGAGACCCAAAAGACCGAGAAGCTCATGCCCCTGTTCCAATCCGAGAACAACCCCATCCACCCGTACCGGGTCGCATGGGAGCTCAACGAGTTTCTCACCGAGGACACCATTTATATCGGTGACGGCGGCGACGTCGTCACCATCAGCGCGCAAGCCGTGCAACCGCGTACTCCCGGTCATTGGATGGACCCGGGCGCGCTCGGCTCGCTCGGCGTGGGCACGGGATTCGCCATGGCGGCGAAACTTGCGCATCCAAGCAAAGAGGTCCTGTGCTACTACGGAGATGGCTCCTTTGGTATGACGGCCTTTGACATGGAAACCGCCAACCGTTTCGGCGCGCCTTATGTCGCGGTGATCGGCAACAACTCCGCGATGAACCAAATCCGCTACGGGCAGATCGCCAAGTACGGTGCAGAGCGTGGCGACGTGGGGAACCTGCTCGGCGATATTCCCTTCTCCAAGTTTGCCGAGATGCTCGGGGGCTATGGTGAAGAGGTGCGCGACCCGGCGGACATCGCGCCGGCGTTGCAGCGTGCGCGCGAGGCCGTGCAAAGCAGCGGACGCTCGGCGGTAGTCAATATCTGGGTCGACCCGAGCGAGTACGCGCCCGGCACAAAGAACCAGACGATGTACAAATAACAACTCCCGTCGTTCGATGGGTGACGCGAGTGGGGTAAAGCGTTTATTTCTTGAGTGAGGTCAAAATGGGAAAAGCATTGGAGGGTGTACGCATACTGGACATGACCCATGTACAGTCGGGGCCTACGTGTACACAGCTTTTAGCATGGTTCGGCGCGGACGTGATCAAGGTTGAGCGTCCAGGGGTGGGGGACGCGACCCGTGGTCAGCTACGCGACATTCCAGACGTCGATAGCTTGTACTTTACGATGCTCAACCACAACAAGCGCAGCATCACGCTCAACACGAAAAACGAGACGGGCAAGGAGATCTTTACCCGCCTCATTCAAGAGTGCGATGTGATGGTTGAAAACTTCGCGCCCGGCGCCTTGGACCGGATGGGCTTTAGCTGGGAGCGCATTCAAGAGATCAACCCAAGGATGGTATACGCATCGGTAAAGGGCTTTGGCCCCGGTCCGTTTCAAGACTGCAAGGTCTACGAGAACGTCGCACAATGCACCGGTGGCTCCGCCAGCACGACCGGTTTCGATGACGGCCCGCCCATGGTGACCGGCGCTCAGATCGGCGACTCGGGTACCGGGTTGAACCTCGCTTTGGGCATCGTCACGGCCTTGTTTCATCGAGAGCGTTCGGGCCGCGGTCAGCGGGTCACCTGCGCCATGCAAGACGGTGTCCTCAACCTGTGCCGCGTAAAGCTGCGCGACCAGCAACGCCTCGCACACGGTCCGCTAAAGGAGTACCCCCAGTACCCCAACGGCACCTTTGGCGACGAGACGCCGCGTGCGGGAAACGCATCCGGTGGCGGTCAACCCGGCTGGGCCGTGAAGTGCGCGCCGGGCGGTGAGAACGACTACATCTATGTGATCATCCAGCCCCCGGGCTGGGCCCCGCTGATGCAAACCATCGGGCGCGAGGAGCTGATCGAGCACCCGGAGTGGGCAACACCCGAGGTCAGGCTGCCAAAGCTGGACCAGTGCTTTGCCATGATCGAACAGTGGACCATGACAAAGACAAAGTTCGAAGTGATGGAGACCTTGAATGCGCTCAACGTGCCGTGCGGACCCATATTGTCCATGAAAGAGCTGGCTGCCGAACCATCCTTGCGCGAGACGGGTACGGTGGTCGAAATCGACCACCCGACGCGCGGTAAATATCTGACGGTTGGCAACCCCATCAAGCTTTCGGACTCACCGAGCGACGTCACACGCTCTCCACTGCTTGGTGAGCACACCGACGAGGTCTTGCGCGCAGTGGTTGGTTACACCGACGAGCAAATCGCGACCGCGCGCGACGAGGGCGCAGTGTGAGCTGAATCGAAGGCAGCGGTCCAGGACCGATATGCGTGTCCATGCGACATGCGTATTCTTCAAAGCTGCAGCTAAAGACACAGACAAATAAACCGGGAGGTTGGGCATGCGCATCGTGGTCAACGGGCAGCAAGCATTTGGGCGGTCGGTATTGGAGGCGCTGCTGGAACGTGGCGACAACGTGGTCGCGGTATATACGGCGCCTGAGAAAGGCGGTCGAAGCGACCCGCTTGCCGACGCGGCGCGTGAACGCGGTTTACCGCTCTTTCAGCCCGGCTCCTTTAAGAAACCCGAGGTCGCCGAAGAGTTCGCGACGCTCAAACCGGACCTCGGTGTCATGGCCTATGTCACGCTGCTGGTCCCGCAAAGCATCCTCGGCCTGCCAACCCACGGGACCATTCAATACCATCCTTCTCTGCTGCCAAAGCATCGAGGTCCAAGCTCCATCAACTGGCCGATCATCCACGGGGAGACCAAGACGGGGCTGACGATCTTCTGGCCCGACGAAGGTTTGGACACCGGACCGGTGCTGCTGCAAAAAGAAGTGGATATCGGCCCCGACGCGACGCTGGGGAGCCTGTATTTCGACCATCTGTACCCGATGGGTGTCGCCGCCACGCTGGAGGCCGTGGACCTCGTCAAAGCGGGTGAGGCACCGAGCATCGTTCAAGATGAAAGCCAAGCCACCTACGAGGGTTGGTGCAAGAAAGAGGCGGCGCGCATCGATTGGTCGGCGCCCGCGGCGCAAATTTACAACCTGATCCGAGGCACCAATCCCCAACCGGGCGCATGGACCACCCACGCCGGTCGTACGCTGCAGATTTACGACAGTAAGGTCTTGGATGAAACCGGTGGCGAAGCGGGTAGCATCGTCGAGGTCGACGACGCGGGGTTCTGCGTGGCGACAGGCAGCGGCCGGGTCTGTGTGCACCGGGTCAAGCTCGAGGGCGAGAAGAAAGTTGCCGCGCACGAGTTCGTCGAACAAGCTGGTCTAAGAGTTGGCGACCGCCTAGCATAGACGGAGCGAGCAAGGGACCAGGCCACAAGGACCGACGGTGAGCATCAAAACCATCCTAGTACCACAAGACGGGAGCAATGCGGCAACGAGCGCGCTCGAGACCGCTCTCGTGCTCGCAAAGCGTTTCAAGGCTCACCTAGACGTCGTACACGTTCGTGGTACCGGCGAAGAGGTCCTGCGCCGCGGTCTGGGCGACTTCACGGCTCGGTTCGAGAAATCGATCTTAAAAGAAATCGACGCCGATGCCGCGGAGGAGTCGAGCCGCATCCGCGCCCAGTTCGAAGCATTCTGCAAGGGACATTCTGTCCCCATTCGCGACCAACCGCCCGCGAAGGCCGGTGTCTCGGCGGCCTGGCGAGAAGTAGAAGGCCGCGTCGGAGAGTCCCTGGTCCGTTTTGCGCGCGTCAACGACGCCATCGTAGTCGCGCGGCCGCTAAAGAAGGGCTCGGGCCCACGGCGCTCACCGGCGGGCGAGAACCTCGAAGCGCTGCTGCTCGAAAGCGGTCGGCCCATCATTATGGCGCCGCCGGCACCTTTGCAAACCGCGGGTGAGCACATCGTCATCGGGTGGAACGGCAGCGCAGAGGCCGCACGTGCGGTATCGGCGGCCACGTCTTGGCTCGCGCTTGCATCCGACGTGACCATATTGGCGTCAAACAAGCGCGAGTCGAGCGCACAAGAGTTGTCTGCACATCTCGGCTGGCATGGGGTGGACCCGTCCATAAGACTGTTTGAAAAGAAGACACGCGCCGTGGGGAAGATATTGCTCGAAGAGTCCGCCAAGCTCGGTGCCGATTTACTCGTTATCGGTGGTTATAGCCACGCCCGGGCACGACAACTTTTCTTTGGTGGTGTCACTCGCTACTTCTTTGCCAACGCCGAGCTACCGATTTTTATGGCGCATTAAACGGGCTCGCCTTTGGCCGCAAACAAACCCGTCCCACACCTGTATCGCCTGCGTGCGCGGGGACAGGCCGTCCCCGTTCTCCCTACATGACGGCGTCTATCCCGTAGCTGCCGAAATCATGCTTCTTGAAGTTGTTCTGGAACATCGACTTTAGTTTCGACGCAGCATCGTCATAAGCCTTTTTGTCTTTCCACATGTTTCTGGGGTTCAGGATTCTGGGGTCCACATTGGGGCATATCTTTGGGAATCGCAGATTGAATACCGGGTGGACTTCGTACTCGGTACCGCTGTTGTGCAGCTTGCCGTCCAGCCCAGCGTTTAGCAGCGCCCGCGTGTCCTTGATGGAAATACGCGGCGCCTCACCCGCCGGCCCGCCACACCACCCTGTATTGAGAAGAATGCAGCGCGCCTGGTGTTGGTGCATCTTCTCGCGCAGCAGCTTTGCGTAAACGGAGGGACGGTGCGACATAAAGGGTGCGCCGAAGCAAGCGCTAAAAGCGGCTTCGGGCGATTTGAGACCGACCTCCGTACCGGCCAGCTTTGCGGTAAAGCCCTGTACGAAGTGATACATGACATCGTTGCCATCCAAGATAGAGACCGGTGGCAGCACACCAAAGGCGTCGGCCGTCAACAGCACAATGGTCTCCGGATGGCCCCCGCGGCCACCCTGCGCGACATTGGGATTACAGGTGAGCGGGTAGGAAAAGCGCGTGTTCTCGGTGATCGAGCCATCGCTCAGGTCGAGCTCTTGCGGGTCAGTATCCTCCATTCTCTTACCCGGCAGCGGCGGCACATTCTCGATGATCGTGCCCTTCATCGACAGCGCGCCGGCAATAATCGGTTCCGCTTCTTTGTCTAGATCGATGAGCTTCGCGTAGCAACCGTCTTCGAGATTCGATACGCCCGCGTTTGTCCAGCCGGTCTCGTCATCGCCGATCAGCTTGCGGTCCGGGTCGGCGGAGAGCGTAGTCTTACCCGTACCCGAGAGCCCAAAAAGAATGGCGGTATCGCCGCGGTCGCCGATGTTCCCCGAACAGTGCATCGACAAGAAGCCCTGATTCGGAAGCAGGAAATTCATCACGGTGAAAATGGTCTTCTTGACCAGACCGCAATAGTCGGCGCGCCCCGCGACCAGGCAAATCCTGTTACGGAAATCCATCACCGCGACCCGGTCCGATAAGCAGCCGTCGCGTTCGGGGTCGCAACGAAAGGACTGCACATTGAGCATGGTCCATCGCCGTTCCTCATCCGCCTCTACACCAGGTACGGTCTTTGGAAACATATTGTGCGCGAACATCGCGTGGGTCGCGTATTCACCGACAAAGCGATAGGGCACCGAATAGGCGGGGTCCGCGCCCGCAAAAACGTCCTGCACATAGAGAGTGCCGGCGCGGTTGTTCAGATGCTCCACAACCCGTTTGAGCAGGCCCTCGTACTTGTGCGGGTCATACTTCTTGAGGTTGTCTTTCCACCAGATGTCGCCGTCCACCTCCGGCCAACCGACGGCAAAGGTGTCGTTTACGGGTCGTCCGGTACAGGTGGGGTCGGTATAAAACACCAGCGGGCCGTCTACCCCCAGCTTCGTGGGGTAAGCCTTCTGCTCGTCATCGGGGCCTTGCAGGCGTAACCGGCCGCGGTCATTGGCGATCGCTTCATGGAAAAGCTGATCCTTGCCCAGATTATGCTTGTAATTAACGTCGATCAGCCCGAGCTTTTGCTCGAGCAGGTGCGGCAAGGTCATTGCTTATCCTCGGAGGTAATGTCAAACAAGCGGTGCGCGGTGAGCATAAAACGGATACGTCACTGCTAAACGCGTTAGGATAATGGCCCCGCTCTTTTTGGACAACCACGGGTTCTCCCAAGCGTGAACCAGCACGTACATTCTCCCAGCCCGCGTGTCGCGCCGACACCCACATCGGCGGCCAGTTGGGCGCTCAAGAGATGCTCAGCACGATTTTGCCGAAGTGCTGGCTGCCTTCCATGGTCCGGTGCGCCTCGGCAACCTGTTCCAGGGGAAAAACGCGGTCCACGAGCGGTACGAGCGTGCCGTCGGCAAAAAACGGCATCGCCTCATCGCTAAAGCGCTCTATGATGCGGGCCTTCTCCGCGATCGGTCGCGAACGCAGGACCGAGCCGATGATCTGCTGTCTCTTTACCATCATCAGCGCCAGGTTGAGCTCGGCCTTGACCCCGCCCATGACACCGATCTCAACCAGCCTTCCGCCGAGGGCCAAGCTTTTCATGTTCTGCGCGAGATAAGGGCCCCCGATGTGGTCCAGGATCACGTCCACGCCGCGACCCTCGGTAAGCGCATTGCAGACCTCGGCAAAGTCTTCCCGCCGATAATCGATAACCTCGTGGGCACCAAGCTCGCGCACCCGTTGGATCTTTTGCGTCGACGCCGTCACGAAAATCGTCGCCTGCGGCCTCAACGCGCGGCAAAGCTGTATGCCGGCCGTGTTCACGCCGCCTCCGCCGCCGTGCAGCAAAACGGTTTCATGGTCTTCGAGTTTGCCAAGCAAGAAGATATTCAGAAACGCGGTCAAATACGTTTCACACACGCATGCCGCCTCTTCGAAGGACATGCGCTGCGGCATGGCGATCAAATGACCGGCCTCCGCCCGCGCGTACTCCGCATAGCCACCCCCGGCCACGAGCGCCATGACCCGGTCGCCTGGCGTCCAGCGCGTAACGCCCGCGCCCACCTCCTCGACCACACCGGCAACGTCCAGACCCAAAATTTCCGATTCGCCCGGCGGCGGCGGGTACTTGCCTTCACGCTGCATGATATCGGGGCGGTTAACCGAGCTCGCGGCGACGCGAATCAACACCTGCGCATCGCCAAAGCCGGGTCTTTCCATTTCACCGATCTCGAGCAGCTCCGGTCCACCGGTACCCTTTTGTATGACTGCCTTCACCTGATGAGCTCTCCGTCAGATTCGAAATGCGTTGAATTGGCCCGCGTCACGCGCGCGCAGCAAGCGCGAGCACCTGGCGAGCACGCTTTAGCACGGCGACGTCGATGACTTGACCATCCAGTGACGTAGACCCACGCACTCCGCTTCGGCAAACACCGAGAGGACGCGCCGTGCATGCGCGACCTCCTCGGCCGATGGCGAGAACACCCCGTGGATGACATCGACTTGCGCGGGGTGGAAGCATCTTCGGCTGGTTGCCAGGCACGAAAAGCGGACCACGAAGACACGCTTCCTCGTGCTTAGTAACCAAGCGCGCATCCATCCTTTCTGGGGTCGGAGCCGGCCTGCAAAACACCCTCGTCCCAATCGATGGCGATACACTGGCCACCGCCAAGCGGCTCATCGGTCTGCCTCACGCGATGGCCACGTTTCACCAGCTCGGCGCGTGTCGCCTGTGAGACGCCTCGCTCCACCTGCAGCATACCTTCTTCGGGCAAGAACCGCGGGGCATCCAGCGCCTCTTGCAGGTCCATCCCGAAATCCAGCCAATTGCTGAGCACGTACGCCTGACCCATCGCTTGGTAAAACCCACCCATCACACCAAAGGATAAGGACGGTCGGTCATCTTTGAACACCATCGCCGGGATGATCGTATGTAGCGGGCGTTTCCCGGGAGCAACACAGTTCACGTGCCCCTCCACCAGGTTGAACCCCGCGCTCCGGTTCTGGAGCATGACACCGGTATCGCCTGCAACCAAACCGCTCCCCCACCCGTGATACAGGCTGTTAATAAACGAGACGGCGTTGCGCTGCTCGTCGACCACCGTGAGATAAACGGTGTTGCTTTGCTCTGCGAGGGCCGACTCGACCGGGTCGGGGAACGCATGCTCGGGGTCTATGCGTCTGTACTGCGCCGCCGCAAATGTCTTCGACAGCAAGGCGCGGACCGGTACATCATGAAAGCTCGGGTCACATACGTAGCGGTCGCGTTCGGCCACAGCGAGGTTGAAGGCCGCGCACAGCAGGTGGACGTGGTCCGGACCCAAGTGCGCATAGGTACCTAGCTCGACTTGCTCCAAGATGTTGAGCGTCATCAGTGCCGTTATGCCCTGTCCGTTCGGCGGTATCTCGTACACCGTCGAACCGCGATACTCGCTTGCGATCGGCTCAACCCAGTCCGAGGCGTGTGAGGCAAAGTCGTCCAGACCCAACAGCCCGCCCTGCGCATCGCTAAAGCGCACAATAGCGTCCGCCACCGGCCCCTGGTAAAAGGCGGCAGCGCCCTGCTCCGCGACGAGCTCGAGCGTGCGCGCGAGCTCCGGCTGTGTATGCTTGGCACCGGCGCGCGGCGCGCGGCCATCGCGCAGAAAACAGCGCGCCGCATCTTCGCTTGCCCGCAGCAGCGCTTCGCTGTTGCGCCAATGCGCGGCGATTATGGGTGTGAGCGCGTAGCCCTCGGCGGCGTAACGGATGGCGGGCGCGAGCACGTCGGCAAAGCTCATTCGACCAAAGCGTGACAACGCGGTCTCCCAGGCGTGGATGGCGCCTGGCACCGTCACCGACAAGATCCCGGTCTCCGGCATCTGCGTGTGACCACGTCCCCGGAAGGTCTCGAGGCTGGCTCGCTCGGGAGAGCGGCCGCTGCCGTTGAGCCCGGAAAGCTCCCCACTCGTGGCGTCGTAGAAAAGTAAGAAACAATCGCCGCCCACTCCGGTGGAGAATGGCTCGGTGACGGCAAGCACGGCACTGGCGGCAACGGCCGCATCCATGGCGTTGCCACCGGCACGCAGGATCTCGAGCGCCGTTTGCGTGGCCATAGGCTGACTGGTTGCAACCATGGCGCCCGTGCTCGCGACCACCGAGCGGCCTGGGAAGTGAATGTCACGCATACCGGAACATGATTGATTTATCGAAGCTCAGACCATTGACTTTTTTGGCGGACGCTCAAGCAAGCGCCTCGCCGCGAACGCGCATGCCCTCCGCCCGCATGGTACGAGCGAGCAGCTTGGTGAGCGCGTATACCGACAGTATGTGCGGCGTAGGCGTCTCGGTCAGCTCACCCAGCTCCACAATCGAACCCACCAAAGCATCCACCTCGACCTCTTTGCCGGCTTCAACGTCTTGGAGCATCGAGGTCTTGTGCTTACCCACGCGCTCTGCACCCTTGATGCGCTTCTCGAGCGGCACCCGGAATGTAATCCCCAGCTTGTTTGCAATGCGCTGGGCCTCGAGCATCATCTGTTCGGCCAGGCGCCTGCTAAGCGAAAACTGACAAATGTCGACCAGCGTCGAATGGGTCAGAGCGCTGATGGGGTTAAAGGTCAGATTACCCCAGGCCTTGAGCCAGATCTCGGAACGAATATCGGGAAGTATCGGAGATTTGAACCCTGCATTGACAAGCATCTCGGAGATGGCCTTCGCCCTAAAGGACTCCGAGCCATCAAGCTCGCCGACCGGAAAACGGTCGCCTTCCACGTGCTGGATCACGCCCGGGCGCACAATCTCCGCGGCCGGGTAGGCGATGCATCCGATAATGCGTTCCGACTGAATATGCTGGCTGAGATATCCGTGCGGGTCCAAGGACTTGATCACGTGACCATCGTACGGTCCCCCATGACGTTGGAAGTACCACCACGGGATACCGTTTTGCATGGTCAACACGACCGACTCCGGTCCGAACATGGAGCAGATCTCGTCGACGACCGGTGCGATCTGATGCGCCTTCAGCGCCAAGATGATCAGGTCTTGCGGGCCGGCCGTGCGCATGTCGTCGGTCGCCTTGACGTCCCGAGCGATGTGCTCGCTTCCATCGTTCAAGATAAGCTTCAGACCGTCGCGCTTGATTGCATCGAGATGCGCACCGCGCGCGATCAGCGTCACTTCGGCGCCGCTGAGCGCCAGCCTCACACCGACCATTCCCCCGATGGCGCCAGCGCCCACTACACATACTTTCATTGCGTCCCCTTAATGTTTATCCCGCTAGTGACTGCGCGCCGAAACGCTCACCTCAATGGAAGGTATTCTCCAAGGTGCCGATACCGTCTATGCTGATTTGAATCGTGCTCCCCGGTTTCATCGAGCCCACGCCGACGGACGTCCCACACGCAATCACATCGCCCGGCATGAGGCTCATGTCCTTCGAGATGTGGCTGATCAGCTCCGCCGGAGTGAAAACCATGTCGCTCACCGGGTAGTGCTGCCGCTGCTGACCATTCAACACCGAACGAACCTCGAGGCTCGACGGGTCCACATCGGTCGCGATGCTCGGTCCAAACACACCGAAGGTGTCCGGAGCCTTGGCGCGGGTCCACTGTGCAAAGGCCGGGTCTTTGTTCAGCAGTTCGATGGCGGTCACATCGTTGATGCAGGTGCAGCCAAACAAATACTCGTGGGCTTGCTCCACAGTGACGTTCTTACAGTGTTTGGCGACGACGAGTCCAAGCTCGCCCTCGAAGATGACTTTGCCCGTGTAGCTCGCAGGACGCCGTATGTCTTGACCATGTGGGTGGAAGGAGCTGTTCGGCTTCAAGAAGTACAAGGGTTCCACCGGTGTGGGCATCCCCAGCTTCTCTAGGAGCGCATGGAAGTTGTTTGCCAAGGCTATCATCTTGCTTGGCACCGTCGGTGTCAAAATCTTCAGCGTGTCGAGGGCAAGCGTTTCACCGGTCGGCGTGGGTGCGTCGAACATATCCCCGCTAAAGACCTCGACCTCTCCATCCGCTAGCTGCCCGAACCCGGCCCGCTCTCTATGCTCGAAACGTACCCAATGCGTCATCAACTCGCCCGTAACCCTGCCAAAACTCGACATTTTAGCGACCAACGAGCGTGTAGATCCAGGTCGTGTCTCGGATCAAAGCGAGCGAGCTGAGAGCACGGGCTGGTAGAATGCATCGCTCAACACAGCGTCTCGGCCAACAGCCCACACCCCGCAGCCACTAATGCCGCCACCGACCCACAAAAACGACCTGATCGGGGTCTTCGCGCAGCACAAAGTCGCGGCCAATTTGCTCATGCTGATGATGATGCTCTCCGGCGTGTTTGCGCTGGGTCAGCTCAACAAGCAGTTCTTCCCCACCTTTGCCTTGGACTTTATTACCGTGCGGGTGGAATGGTCGGGGGCAAGCGCCGAGGATGTGGGCACGTCGCTCACCGCCCCTGTAGAGCGAGAGCTAAGGGGGCTCGACGGCCTACGGGAAATGACATCCACCTCCGCAGAGGGGGTGTCCTCGACCACATTGGAGTTCGAGGAAGGAACCGACATGGGGGTCGCACTCGACCAGGTCAAGGAGCGGGTGGCGCTCATTCGTGACCTGCCGGAAGCTTCCAAGGAGCCTGTGATCACCAAGATCGTGCGTTACGAGCCGGTTGCTCGTCTGCTCGTGACAGGGGATGTAGAGCTACGCGAGCTGCGTAGCCTGGTTCGTCGAATGGAGCGCGAGCTGCTCGACGAAGGCATCGCAAAGATAACGATCGCCGGCTTGCCCGAGGAAGAGATTGCGATTCAAGTCCCGACCGCGACGCTGCGCGAGCTGGACCTGACCTTGGAGGATGTGGCGCGACGGGTTGCCGAGCTGAGTCGAGACATTCCCGCCGGCACGGTCGGACGCAACGACGTCTCGCGACAGCTTCGAGCGCTGGAACAGCAGCGCCGCGAGCTTGGATTCGAGTACTTGCCACTCGTGAGCGATGAGTCGGGCCAGCTGCTTACATTGGGCGAGATCGCGGAGATAGAACGTCGGCCGCGCAGACGGGAAACGCAAGTCTTCCTCCACGGTCGACCTGCCATCGAGTTGCAGCTGCGCCGCTCCGAGAGCGGTGACAGCCTCGAAGCGGCGCAGATTTTGTCCGACTGGCTGGAGGAAACACGACCGAAAATGCCGCCGGGCGTGGAGCTTTATCTCTACGACGAAAACTGGCGTTATCTGCGCCAACGGATCGAGCTGCTGCTCAAGAACGGGCTCGGCGGTCTCGTGCTGGTGGTCGGCATTCTGTTTTTGTTTATGAACGGACGGGTGGCTTTTTGGGTCGCCGTGGGCATCCCGGTCTCCTTCATGGCCGCGCTCGCCGTTCTGTACGCCACCGGTGGCAGCATCAATATGATCAGCTTGTTCGCATTGATCATGACCTTGGGGATCATCGTAGACGATGCGATCGTCGTCGGAGAAGACGCGCTCGCCCACTACGAGGCGGGCGAGCCGGCGCTGCAAGCCGCCGAGGGCGGTGCGCGGCGCATGCTGGCGCCGGTGGTGTCGTCATCGCTCACCACGATCGCGGCCTTTCTCCCTTTGATGCTCGTAAGCGGCATCATCGGTAATATCTTGTTTGCGATCCCGGTCGTCGTCATTTGCGTCATCATGGCGTCGTTGGTCGAGTCATTCTTGGTGCTGCCCGGACACTTGAGACAGTCCATGGGGAACATTCGCCGCGACCGCCATTCCGCGCTCCGCATCAGGCTCGATGCCGGTTTCGCCTGGTTCCGGGACCGCGTGTTCCGTCCCTTGGTGACTCAGGCGGTTTACAACCCGGCCGTCACCCTGAGCTTTGCCGTGGTCTCTCTGATGCTGGCCGGCGGTTTGGTGTTGTACAAGCACCTGCCCTTCAACTTCTTCCCGACGCCGGAGGCGACCATCATCAATGCCAACGCCGCCTTTGTCGCGGGCACACCGCCCGAGCGCGTAGCCGCCTTTCTGAAGCATATGGACGATGCGCTAGCGGGTACCGAGGAGGCATTCGGCGAGCAACTGGTCAGCGTCGCGGTGGTGCGCCGAGGCAGCCTGGTGCCGTCCAACGCTGGTGTGACTCCCGTGGGGGAGCATTTTGGGTCCATGATGATCGAGCTTGTGGAGCCGGACGCACGAAGCGTCCGCAATCCACAGCTCATCGAGGCCTGGCGTAACAACATCACGCCTCCTGCCGGGCTCGAGAATTTCTCCATATTCGCTCGCCGCGCGGGCCCGCCCGGGCGCGACGTGGAAGTGAGACTTTACTCACAGGACCCGGAGGCGCTCAAAGCGGCAGCCTTAGAGCTGACACAAACTCTGCGCACCATCCAAGGCGTAAGTGGTATAGAAGACGACCTGCCCTTTGGTCCGGAGCAGCTGATCTATCGGTTGACGCCAACGGGTGAGGCCTTGGGTCTTACGGTCAACTCGATCGGCCGGCAGCTCAGGGCCGCCTATGACGGTCACATCGCCCAGATCTTCCAAGACGGTGACGATGAGGTCGAGGTGCGGGTCGTGTTACCCGACACCGAACGCTTCAATCTCTCCAGTCTGGAGACGCTCGGCATCATGCTGCCAAGCGGTCAGACCGCGCCCCTGCTGACGGTGGTGGACATCGAGCCCAGACGGGGCTTTGAAGCCCTGCGGCGCGCGGATGGACAGCTCGCGGCGCAGATATCCGCCGATGTGGACCCCGCCGTTGCCAAGGCCAATGACATCATCGCGGTGCTCTCCAACAGCACCTTGCCAGGGCTCGTGCAACGCTACGGCGTGGACTTCAGCTTCGAGGGGCGCTCCGCGGACCAAGAGGAGACGCTAGCCGACATGCGGCGCGGCATGTTCTTTGCGCTCGCCATGATCTATCTGGTGCTCGCCTGGGTTTTTGCATCCTACGGCTGGCCCCTGGTCGTCATGACCGCCATTCCTTTCGGTCTGGTCGGCGCAATCGCCGGCCACTGGGTGCTCGATATCGACCTCACAATCCTTTCGCTTTTTGGTATGTTTGGTCTCGCCGGCATCGTGGTCAATGACTCGATCATTTTGGTGATCTTCTACAAGAACCTGCGCAGGACGGTCACCGATGCGAAGACGGCGATCATCGAAGCCGCCTGCAAACGTTTGCGCGCGGTGCTGCTCACCTCGCTTACAACCATCGCGGGGCTGACGCCACTGCTGTTCGAGACGTCCTTGCAGGCTCAGTTCTTGATCCCGATGGCGGTATCCATATCTTTTGGGCTCGCCTTCGCCACGTTGCTGGTTCTGTTCTTTGTGCCCGCGCTGCTCGGCATCCACGAGCAGATCCACGAGCGCCTGCTTGGCACATCCGAGCCAAGCGAACCCGCCGCCGCATGAGCAAGTCCGTGCCCGAACAGCCGCGCATCGGTCTGCTCATCATTGGGTCCGAGCTGCTCAGCGGTAAGCGACAGGACTCGCATATGAGCCGCGCGATCGAAATGCTTGGACAGCGCGGACTCGAGCTGTCGCGCTGTTTGTTTCTTGGGGACGTGCCGGAGCAAATCACGGCCGAGCTATCGCGCTCGATGACGACCAAGGATATCGTGTTTTGCTTTGGCGGCATCGGCGCCACGCCCGACGACCACACACGCGCCGCGGCCGCGAGCGCGGCCGGCTTGGCCCTAAGACGCCACGAGGCAGCGGCGCGCAACATCGAGCAACGCTTCGGTGATGCGGCCTATCCACAGCGTATACGTATGGCGGAGCTCCCCGAGGGCTGCGACCTGATACCAAACCCCGTAAACCAGATCGCGGGCTTTAGCATTGGCCGCCATCATTTCGTACCGGGGTTTCCACAAATGGCTTGGCCGATGCTGGAGTGGGTGCTCGACAATCACTACACCGACTTGTTTGCCGATGCCAGCGCCGAGGGCATACTAACGATTCCAAATGCGACCGAAGGCCAGCTTATCGAGATCATGGAGGACTTTGTCGGGTATTTCCCCGAGCTCACGCTTTCATGTCTGCCGCACATGTCCGGCGACTACAGAGAGACCGAGCTTGGTGTGCGCGGCGAGCAGGGTGAGGTCGAACGCGGCCTCGCTTGGCTGACGGACCGTCTGGGTCAAGACCGCTTCGAATGGCAACGCACGGGCTAACCCGCCGCGCAACACGAAGAACCTGCCACAACGCGCCTACCGGCTTCTGCGTCGCCTCGCATGGCGACGCTAAACGTTTTGGCGCCGGTGTTGTCTGAGCTGTTTAGAGGACGCGAGGAGTTATCATGAGACCGCACGACACAAAGGCAGCCACCCTGTCCCGGCGAAGCTTGCTGGCCGGGGCCACGGCGGGCGCGGTGCTGTCGCCTCTGGGGACCGCCGTGGCCGGAGTGCTGTTACCGACCCCTGCGCAAACGCGTGGCCCCTTTTATCCACTAGAGCTACCGCTGGACAAAGACAATGATCTGCTCGTGGTCAACGGCGGCGCCCGGGCCAAAGGCGAGACAGTGCATGTCTTTGGCCGGGTTCTGGATACCGGTGCTCGGCCCATCGGCGGCGCCGTGGTGGAAATCTGGCAGTGTGACGCCAACGGGCGCTACCATCATCCATGGGACCGCGCAGCGTCTGCGCCCGACCCAAACTTCCAGGGCTACGGTCATGCGACCACGGCAGCAGACGGTGCGTATCGGTTTCGCACCATCCGACCCGTCCCCTATCCCGGGCGCACACCGCACATCCATTTTGCTATAAGTGGTCCCGGTTTCGAGCCCCTGGTCACCCAGATGTATGTGGCCGGTGAGCCCCAAAACGAACACGACGGCGTGTTGAGGGGCATCCGCAGCGCCCAAGCACGGGCCAGCGTTATCGTCGAGTTCGCACCCCGTGCGGAGGTGGGCGGCGAGGTCGCGGGCAGCTTCGACATCGTGCTCGCCGCCAAGCGTTCCTAATCCGGACCCGCTTTCCAGAGCACCGGAACAAGACGCTTTGGCAGGCGCCCACCGCGCCCCGATGGGCGGGGTGCAAGCGACCGCGTGGTCTATACTTTTCACGCTTGCTCAAATCTTTAGCACCTGCCGGGTGGAACGGCGGCGATTCCGGCGCCGGGAACACGCGAGGGGTGAGACGAGCACCGATTGAGGGAATCGACCGGCCCGCGCATGAGAAGTCTCGAGAACCAAACTCTCGGCAAGTACGACGTCCTCAAGGAAATCGGACGCGGCAGCATGGGCACCGTCTACCTTGGCTTTGACCCCTTCGCCAGCCGTAAGGTCGCCATCAAGGTCGCCAACCCCGACGCCCTGGCCGATGAACGCAGCGGCGCCCGGTTCCGCAAGCTGTTCTTCAACGAGGCCAAGGTCGCGGGGATGCTAAAGCACCCGAACATCGTGGCCGTTTACGATGCGGGAATAGAAGACGACCTCGGCTACATCGTCATGGAATACGTCCCCGATGGACGGACGCTATATGCTCACTGCCGGCCCGACAGCCTCCTACCAATGGAGGAGGTGGTCCGGCTTATGTACAAATGCTCGATGGCGATCGACTACGCACACCGCCAAGGCGTCATTCACCGTGACATAAAGCCACGCAATGTGCTCATCGACCGTGGCGGGAACGCCAAAATCGGGGATTTCAGCATCGCGCTCACGACACGTTTAGATGCCGACGAGACCCAGGTGCACGGCTATGTCGGCTCGCCCCTGTACATGTCGCCCGAACAAGTGCGAATGGACACGGTTAACAACCAAACTGACCTCTTCTCCATGGGTGTGGTGCTCTATGAGCTGCTTTGCGGTCAGCACCCCTTTTCCGCCGATAGTCTGCCGGGGATCACGCATCGGATTACCTCCGGGCAACCCACGCCGATCAACGACATGCGCGCCGACGTCCCGACGATACTGCAACATATTTTGGCCCGCGCGCTAAAGAAGGACCCGCGCGAACGCTATCAAATGGGTTTGGACCTTGCGGGCGACCTGAGTCTAGTTTTTGACCACATCGAACCGGCTGATGCCGAGCTAGCCGGTCGCGAGAAATTCATGCAGGTCCGCGACCTCGCGTTCTTTCAGGATTTCCCCGAATCCGAGGTCTGGGAAGTCATCAACGCGAGCGCCTGGAGAGAGTTCGAGCCGGGCTCGGAGATCATTTTGGAAGGCGACTCGGATAGCTCCTTCTATGTCATCGTCAGCGGCGACGTCAATGTGCACAAAGGGCGTATCAACGTCGATGTGCTGACACGCGGAGACTGCTTTGGCGAGATGGGTTTTATTGCGAAGCACGCCCGTACCGCCACTATTGTTGCAAAGAGCGCCGTATGTGTGATGCAGGTTCGCCCCAGCCTCATGGAACGCGCATCGGTCAATTGCCAGCTGCGGTTTCACAAAGCCTTCCTACGCACCATGATCGAGCGTCTATCAAAAACCACGGCGCAGATCTCCAGAGCAAGCTAAGCCTCCAGCCGTCCGGCCAAAGCCTCGCCCCGGCGAGGCGTGCACGCGGGGAACGTTCGCCCGCTGCGGCGTCTAAACCATAGTTCGGGGTCTAGAAGCCCGCATATTGCACCAAAGCGCACATCGTCTAGCGGTTAAGCCTATGAAAGTCACGGGGGCTGGTATACGAACTTGGCATGCGGGAAGTGCTGCAGTTTGTTTCCGCCGATGTGCTAGCCCGGTCGGGGAGGACCAAACGCGTATGTTGAGACTTTGCTCGAGGCGGTGGGTTCTTCTTATCCTCACCCTGTTCACGGCTTTAGGGGTGAGCGCGCAACCGCCAGCGAACGAGCTTGCCGACCATCCTTCTCCATACCTCGCGATGCACGCCGAGGACCCCGTCCATTGGAAAGTCTGGAAACCGGAGGTCATGAAGCAGGCACGGCAAAGCGGACGTCTGGTGTTCGTCTCCGTCGGCTACTTCTCTTGTCACTGGTGCCACGTCATGCATGGCGAAAGCTATAAGGACCGCGGCATCGCCAAGCTGCTCAACGCGGACTTCATCCCAGTCAAGGTGGACCGGGAGCTGCACCCGGCCTTGGACGCCGAGCTCACCCACTTCGTGCAATTGACGCGCGGCTATGCGGGGTGGCCACTCAACGTCTTGATTACCCCCGACGGGCACCCGCTAGTGGGTTTCACCTACCTGCCGCGACAGAATTTTGCGCGGCTCTTGCGCAGCCTCGCCGAGCGCTGGCGAGTGGACAGCGACCGCTTGGAAGAGCTTGCAGACAAAGCGGCGGCCACCATCGAGGCCACGCGCCCGCCACCCAGCAGTGAACCGCTCACATACGCGCTCGCGGCACGGTACACCCGCTCCTTTATGACCCAGGCGATGGGCGCGGCCGACACCGAATCGGGCGGTTTTGGCCAAGACTCGAAGTTTCCTTACGCACCGCAGCTCGCATTCATGCTCGAGCTGGAGACGCAGTTCGAGAACGAAGAGATAGGAGACTTTCTGAGGCTGACCCTCGAGAACATGCACCGTCAAGGTCTTCGCGACCAGCTGGGTGGCGGTTTTTTCCGCTACACCACCGACCCCAAATGGCAGATACCACACTTCGAAAAAATGCTCTACGACAACGCGCTGCTCGCCGAGCTGTTTATCCGTGTCGCGCAACACTACGGCGAGCCGGTGTTCGAAGACGTTGCTCGCGATACCTTGGATTTTCTGCTCCGCGAGCTACGCTCGCCCGAAGGCGGCTTCTATTCCAGCCTGTCAGCAGTCGACGCCGCGGGTGTGGAAGGCGGCTACTACTTGTGGAGCGAGCCCACGCTGCGCGAGCTGCTCAGCCCCCAAGAGATGGACATTGCCGCACTGGCCTGGCGACTCTCGGGAAAACCAGCGCTCGAGCATGGCTACCTGCCAGTCCAAGCGCATAGCGTGGAGCAGGTGGCGACACAGCTCGACATCTCGGCGCAGGAAGTCGAGGTGGCGCTCGACAGCGCGCGTCTCAAGCTGCTCGAGGCGCGTGCACAGCGCCAATTGCCTGTCGACTCCAAGGTGCTTGCCTCCTGGAACGGTTTAGTGCTGCGTGCGCTCAGCGCGGCTGCGAAGCTGGACGACGGGGAACGCTATGCGGTTGCGGCCAACGCGCTTAGAAACTACATCGTTTCCCATCTATGGGACGGTTCCGAGCTCGTTCGCGCGCGCAGCGACAACGGCCCCATCGGTACGGTCACACTGGAGGACTATGCCTTTGTCTCCAGCGGGCTGCTTAGCTGGGCCGAGTTCAGAGAGGACGCGGAAGATTACGCTCTGGTTGCAGCGATGGTGGAACAGGCATGGCTGCGTTTTCACTCGACCGCCGGCTGGCGGGTAAGCGAGCAGGTCATGCTTGCCTCGGAGCCACGCGAGCCCGTGCTCGCGGATACGATTATGCCTTCGCCATCGGCCGTCCTCATAGACACGACGCTGCGGCTCAACAGGCGGATACGCTCGCCCGCGCTGCAGCGCTTCGATACGCGTGAAGCCCTGTCGGCAAAAAGCAGCGCGCTGACGTCAACGCCGTTTAGCTACCCGAGCCAGCTCGCTCTCGCGAACCGCTATCTGCGGCGCTGACCCGGGGCAATCCCAAGCGTCTGTCCAGACTTCGCTGGTATGGCGGCGGAAAGACTCACCGCTCGTGTCCCCGTGCTCTGAAACTCCACGGGTTTGATTAACTCAGGCCCCAGCCAATGTGTCTTGGTGCGATATGCGGGCTCAATATTGAAGCCGGAAGATGACCTCCGCGACACAAGCGGGCTTTTGCTCACCATCGATCTCGATTTGAAAACGCTCGGTCAACTGAAGAGACTCCGGGAGCTCCTCGACGCCGACCAGCTCGACACGCAGACGCACCCGCGAGTCCACGCGCACCGGGCTCGGGAAACGCACGCGGTTGAGCCCGTAATTGATGCTGTTGCGAAAATCGCCATAGAGCGCGTGACCGTTCTGCGCTAGGCCACGCAAACCCGCGTACAAGGACAGCGTCAGGTAGCCGTGCGCAATCGTGCAGCCGTAGGGCGATTCACCGCGTGCACGCGCCGGGTCTACGTGGAGCCACTGGTCGTCATCGGTGGCGGCGGCAAAGGTGTCGATACGCTCCTGGGTCATGGTCAGCCACGGGCTCACGTGTACCTCGGTCCCCAAGCGGCGCTTGAGCTCGGCGACGAGGCGTTTCACGAGCCACCGCGGCCCGGCTGCGACACCCTCACCTAAAATGCCCCGTCTGCGAGCTCCATCAAGCTGCCCGCTCCGGAACGCACCGTGACCGCGAGCGATTCGTTCTGGGGCAGCACCCGATTCATGAAAAACCGGGCGGTGGCGAGCTTGTGGCCATAGAACTCGTCGTTGCTTTGTTCCTGCTTTTCCAACGCGAGCTTTGCCATCTGGGCCCACATGAAGGCGAAGGTGACGAGCCCCATCAACCGTAGGTAATCACTGGCAGCCGCCCCGGCTTCCTCGCGGTCGCGCTCCGCTGCGGTCTTCAACCATTCGGTGGTCTCGACCAGATTTCGCAGAGCATTCTCGAGCGGGCAGACAAACTCGGCGAGCTCGGCGACGTCGCGATTCTCCGAGACGAAACGCTCGACCCGCTGGAAGTAACGCTCCGTCAATCGGCCACCGTGCATCGGCAGCTTGCGCCGAACCAGGTCGAGCGCCTGTATTCCATTCGTTCCCTCGTAGATCTGCGCGATGCGGGCGTCGCGTACGAGCTGCTCCATGCCCCACTCTCGTATATAGCCGTGTCCACCCAGCACCTGTAGGCAGCCATTACATGCCTCGCTGCCGAGATCGGTAAAGAAGGCTTTGACCACCGGTGTGAGCAACGCCACCAGGTCGGAGGCCTCTTCGCGCACCTCGGGGTCCGGATGCTTGTGGAGCAAATCGGTCTCCGTGCCGAGCCAGCCCGCGAGCGCGCGTGAGGCCTCGTTGTTCGCGCGGGCCGTCAACAGCATCCGCCTGACATCGGGGTGTACGATGATTGGGTCGGCGGGCCGGTCCGGGTACTTTGGTCCGGTCAAGGAGCGGCTTTGCAGCCGCTGCTGTGCATAATCGGCCGCGCTTTGATACGCAACTTCGGCCTGTGACAAACCTTGCAGTCCAACGACCACGCGCTCGTGGTTCATCATCGTGAACATAGCGCGCATGCCGCGGTGAAGCTCACCGACAAGGTAACCCTCCGCTTCATCGAAATTCATGACACAGGTGGGCGCTCCCTTTATGCCCATCTTTTTCTCGATGGACCCGCAAGCAACGCCGTTGCGCGCCCCCAGTGAGCCGTCACCGTTAACCAAGAACTTCGGCACGGCAAACATGCTGATGCCCTTGATACCGGGCGGTGCATCCGGCGTCCGTGCAAGCACCAGGTGGATGATGTTCTCGGTGAGATCGTGCTCGCCACCGGTGATAAAAATCTTCGTGCCCGTCAGCGCGTAACGCTCGCCGTCCACAGGCTGCGCACGTGTGCGGATAAGACCGAGGTCGGTGCCGCACTGCGGCTCGGTCAAGCACATGGTGCCGGTCCATTTGCCGCTGACCATGTTTGGTAGAAATCGATGTTTTAGCTCCGGGCTGGCCGCGTTGATCATCCCGAGGTAGGCGCCGTGGGTAAGCACGGGATAGAGGCCAAAGGCCATGTTTGCCGAGCCGACCATCTCGTCGATAAACAGGCCCAACGTCTCCGGCAGCCCCTGGCCACCAAACTCCGGGTCACACGAGATGGCCGTCCAACCTCCGTCGCTGAACGCCGCATAGGCTTCCTTAAAACCCGTCGGGGTTCTCACCACACCGTTCTCGAAGCGGCACCCTTCCTCATCGCCCGTTTGGTTGGTCGGGAAGATCATCTCTTCGCAAAGCTTGGACGCTTCCTCCAGCACGGCATCAACGACATCCGCGCTGAGATCCTCGTACCCGGTGAGATGGCCGAGTGCCTTCTCTATTTGCAAAAGCTCGTGCAGCACGAAACGCATGTCACGGAGGGGGGCTCGGTATTTGGCCATCAGAATTGTCCTCGGTGCTCTGAAACGGCGGCTTACATGTTCGGGTAGTTCGGACCGCCACCACCCTCCGGTGTGACCCAGTTGATGTTTTGGGTCGTGTCCTTGATGTCGCAGGTTTTGCAATGCACGCAGTTTTGCGCGTTGATTTGAAGTCGTGGGTCGCTTCCGTTCTCGTGCACGATCTCATAGACGCCCGCGGGGCAGAAACGCTGCTCGGGGGCGTCGTATTCCGGCAGATTGATGGCTATGGGTACCGTCGGGTCCTTTAGCTGCAGGTGCACCGGCTGGTCCTCCTCGTGGTTTGTACCCGACAAGTAAACCGACGAGTTCTTATCGAAGCTTATTTTTCCATCCGGCTTTGGATACTCGATCTTGGCGCACTCATTCGCTTTCTTGAGCGTGCCGTGGTCCGCGTGATGATGCATCGTCCACGGGGCGCGCCCGCGTAGCACATAGGTTTCGAGCGCCGAGTAAAGCAAGCCACCCCACATGCCCCAACGGAACGAAGGCCGCACGTTGCGCACCTTGTACAGCTCGTCCCACACCCAGCTCTTCTCCAACCGCTCCCGGTAGCCACTGACTTCACCTGCCGGCGACTCGCCGCTCAGGTGCTCGAACAGCGCTTCGGCGGCGGTCATGCCGGACTTCATCGCGGTGTGTGTACCCTTGATCTTGGGTACGTTCAAAAACCCCGCGGTGCAGCCGGTCAGCGCTCCACCCGGGAAGGTCAGCTTGGGGATCGACTGGAAGCCACCCTCGTTCAATGCCCGGGCACCATAGGCGACGCGCTTGCCACCTTCGAAGGTCGAACGCACCGCGGGATGGGTTTTGAAGCGCTGGAACTCGTCGAAGGGGCTCAAGTGTGGGTTGCGGTAGTCCAGACCGATGACAAAACCGACCGACACCTGGTTGTCTTCCAAGTGGTAAAGAAAGGACCCGCCGTAGGTGCCCGAGTCCAGCGGCCAGCCTATCGTGTGTGTAATCAGACCTTGCTGATGTTGGGCGGGGTCGACCTGCCAGAGCTCTTTGATTCCGATCCCGAAGGTCTGTGGGTCGACCCCCTCGCGCAAATTGAAGCGTTCGAAAAGCGTCTTGGTCAGCGAGCCCCGGCAGCCCTCAGCAAAAAGCGTTTGCTTGGCGAGCAGCTCCACACCCGGCTCATAGCTCGGTTTTTGCTCGCCGGTCTTGCTGATGCCCATGTCACCGGTAGCCACCCCGCGCACGGCGCCGGCCTCATCGTAGAGCACCTCGGCAGCGGCAAAGCCTGGGAAAATGTCCACGCCCAGTGCCTCCGCCTGTTCACCCAACCAGCGGCATAGATTGCCCAGACTGATGATGTAGTTGCCGTGGTTCTTCATTTGCGGCGGCGTGGGCAAGCGAAAGGAGCCGGACTCGGTCAGGTAGAGAAGCTGGTCCTTGTCCGCCGGCGTATTGAGCGGGGCGCCGCGTGCCTTCCAGTCGGGTAACAGCTCGTCGAGCGCGCGGGTCTCCACAACGGCACCCGACAAAATGTGCGCACCAACCTCGGAGCCCTTTTCCAGAACGCAAACGCTCAATTCCTGGTTGTGCTCCGCGCACAGTTGACGCAGACGTATGGCAGCCGAAAGACCCGACGGGCCGGCGCCCACGATGACCACATCGAACTCCATTGATTCTCGTTCCAAGAGCCCGCCCTCCAAAACGCCCCACAAAGAACAACGGCCAGTGCCTACCCAACGCCAAAGACGGTTAGCTGCCGTCCGATTTGGTGCGGTAACACCCCTGCCCAGCCGACGCCGGGTGGCCAAAAATATCTGATTGCAATAGCCGACGCGAGGGTCTACCCTCCGCCCTTTTCGCAGGTCAGAGAACCAAGAATTATACGAGCGTTAACCATGAAAATCCTGATCCCAGTAAAGCGCGTGATCGACGCCAACGTGAAGGTGCGGGTCAAGGCGGACCAAACCGGCGTAGAGACCGCAAACGTCAAGATGGCAATCAATCCGTTTTGTGAAATCGCGGTTGAAGAGGCCATCCGGCTGCGCGAGGCGGGTAAGGCTAACGAGCTTGTCGCCGTATCGGTAGGGGAGGCGGGCTGTCAGGAAACCATCCGTACTGCGTTGGCGATGGGAGCCGACCGCGGGATCCTGGTCGAAACCGAAACCGCGTTGGAGCCCTTGCTCGTAGCGAAGCTGCTAAAAAGCGTGGTCGAAAAAGAGCAACCGGGGCTGGTCATTCTCGGCAAGCAAGCCATCGACGGCGACAACAATCAAACCGGTCAAATGCTGGCGGCCTTGCTCGGCTGGCCACAGGGTACCTTCGCATCGAAGCTGGACATCGGGGATGATGGGATCGCGGTGACGCGCGAAATCGACGGCGGGCTGGAAACGGTCAAGCTCAAGATGCCGGTTGTGATAACGACCGACCTGCGCCTGAACGAGCCGCGTTATGCGTCGCTGCCAAATATCATGAAGGCCAAGAAAAAGCCTATCGACAAGCTTACACCGGACGAGCTCGGGGTGGACATGACACCACACCTAAAGGTCCTGAAAGTGACGGAGCCACCACCACGCGAAGCGGGTGTGTTGCTGGAAACCCCCGAGCAACTTGTCGAGAAACTCAGAAACGAAGCGAAGGTAATTTAGATGAGCGTTTTGATTCTTGCGGAGCATGACAACAAAGAGCTCAGCCCGGGGACGCTGAACACTGTCACCGCCGGGGCGCAAATCGACCCGGATGTACACGTGCTGGTCGCAGGCAATGACTGTGGCGCCGTCGCCGAAGCAGCAGCGAAGGTCGACGGCGTACGCAAGGTGCTGCTCGCGCAGGCACCGCATTTGGAGAACCCGCTTGCTGAGCCCGTCGCCGCTTTGATGGTCAGCCTCGTGTCGCAGTATAGCCACATCCTCGCACCCGCGAGCAAGTTCGGGAAGAACGTGTTGCCACGAGTCGCCGCACTGCTCGATGTTGCATGCATCTCCGACATCTCCGGGGTCGAATCCACAGATACGTTTGTCAGACCCATCTACGCGGGCAACGCCATCGCGACGGTACAAAGCAGCGACCCCATCAAGGTCATCTCTGTTCGCACGACCTCTTTCGAGGAGGCGGCCGTCGAGGGCGGCGCAGCGGTGGTGGAGGACGTCACCAGCATCGATGACCCTGGGTTGTCCGAGTTCGTGAGTCACGACTTGACGGTCTCGGACCGGCCCGAGCTGACTTCCGCCCGGGTTATCGTCTCGGGTGGTCGTGGAATGCAAAGCGGCGAGAACTTTGCACTCCTGGAGAAGCTTGCCGACAAGCTCAACGCGGCAATCGGCGCATCGCGTGCGGCGGTCGATGCCGGCTATGTGCCAAACGACTATCAGGTTGGACAAACGGGCAAGATCGTCGCGCCCGACCTCTATATCGCGGTCGGTATCTCCGGTGCCATACAACACCTCGCCGGGATGAAGGACAGCAAAGTGATCGTTGCGATCAACAAGGACGAGGAAGCACCGATATTTCAGGTCGCCGACTATGGGTTGGTCGGGGATTTGTTCAAGCTGGTGCCGGACTTGGAGCAGGCGCTGGACTGAGTTTCGCTAGCGGCCAGCGCTTTTAGGAAGGGGTCTGCGACCCAGCCTTCGAGCCTGTCGGCTTGATGCGGGATGCCGTAATGGTCCTCGCGCTGCGTCCACGCCCACGCGGCCTGAACCGATGCCAACAGGGCGTCGAGCGTGTCTGCCCGGTGGTCTGCAACGATCTCCGCGCGGACCGCTTCTTGAATGGAGACGCTAAAGCCGTACTCGTTCCGGAAGTCTTCAGCCTCCAAGCCCTCGAGCAACGCCCCGCGAGCCTGCGCCAAGGAGGCGTCGCCGCCCGGCCTATCGCTCTTGTAGGCGCTCGAGCCAATGACCTTATGCGCTACCAACGCGGGGGACGCCTCGACCAGTAGCCGGTCCGCGCTTGTCTCGCGGCAGGGCAAAACGCAGACCTCGATGCCAAGCAGCCGCGGCGCGCCAAAGAAGAACCGCTCACCAGCGCCTATACCATTGCTTGTCCTGCACTCGACCGGGGCTAAGCGGTCGGTGGTACGAAGCTGCTCATGTTGAATCGACGCGCCGTTCGCCCAGTAGGATTCGAGCGCAGCGCGAAACTCACTTTCTTGCATCGCGGCAACGGCTTCAACATACCCCTCCCAGGTCAGCGGCCAACCCATGGCTTCGACCATCGGGCGGGGCTGACCGAAAGGGAAATCGATACCCGCGATCCAGGGCCCATCGCTGTGCAAGAAGTTTTGCAGCATCTCGAAGCTGCTTAGCGACGTAAGCAGATCAAGATACAGCGCGTCGCCACGCTCGTGGCAACGCACACATGTGATCGGTTTGGAACCGGAGGGTGCGCTGCTAAAGTTGAGGCCGAAGATCTGCATGCACGGTGTCCTAAGTTCTTTGCGGCGAGTGGTTCGATGAATGGTCGCCGGTCAATGGGTTATACAAAGCGCTGTGCAGGCGCTCATACTCGCTTAGTCTGAGCATAGCTAAGAGGGGCCGCTGCGAGCGATGAAAAAGAGTGCCTTGGCGCACGAATGGCGTGTCACGATCCCCGAGGCGCGGGCCATTCAAGAATCTTTGCGTAAAAAGCTCGTCATGGTGGACCGTTTTGCGACGTTACGCAAAGTTGCCGGTGTCGACGTCGGGTTCGAGAAGCGAAGCGGACAGACGCGAGCGGCCGTTGTCGTACTGGACATCGATGGTCTGAGCCCTATCGCCCACGCGGTGGCGCTGACGCCCACACACTTTCCGTATGTGCCCGGCTATCTCTCCTTCAGAGAGGTTCCCGCCATTCTCGAGGCATTGAGGCGACTGCCTATAACACCCGACATCATGCTCTGTGATGGTCAAGGCTACGCGCACCCACGACGCTTCGGGCTCGCGTGTCATCTGGGCGTGTTGACCGATATTCCCTGCATCGGTGTCGCCAAGACACGGCTGGTCGGGTCACACGATTGCGTACCCGAGACACGTGGGGGATGGGTGGCCCTGCGTCATGCCGAAAAAGGCGCGGCCGAGGAGACTATCGGCGCCGTGCTGCGCACACGCGCCGGCGTGAAACCCATCTTTGTTTCCGTAGGTCACCGTGTGAGCTTGGACACCGCAGTCGCTACGGTGATGCGTTGCACGACCCGCTATCGCCTCCCGGAGACGACGCGTCATGCGCACCGTTTGGCATCCAATCTCTAAACACGCGCGCCTTCGGCAACAAAAGCCCCACAGATCGCGCCGCCTATTTCGGGGACAGTTTACTTATTTTTGAAGGGGCACCGGAATTAAGTAACCTGTCCCCGTTTTAACTGCGCATGCGTGTACCGTCGGGGTCGTAGGGTGCCCTGAGGTGCGGCGTCGCGGCAAAACGCTCGTCGCCGACCTGCACGGTGTAGCTGCCTTCCAAGAGGTAGTCCCGGTAGGAAGCCGGCACATTGTCCAGCAGCGCCAGACACATGGAGCCACCGACTCGGAAGCTGCGATTGCCCGACGTCGTCGCGCCAACCAGCACCCCGTCGCGATAAACGGGTTCGTCGTGCAGGAGCAGCGGCGCGCCATCGGGGACCGAGAACAGGACGAGGCGACGTTTGAGGCCATGCTCCTTTTGCCGCAGCAAGGCATCTCGTCCGGTAAACGCCTTGTCGAACGCGACGGCGAACCCCAAACCCGCCTCCAGCGGCGTGAGCTTGGCCGACAAGTCGTGCCCCCAGTGCTTGAAACCTTTCTCTAAACGGCAGCTATCGAGACACAACAACCCCGCGTGACGCAGCCCAAAATCGCTACCCGCCTCGGCGATGGCGTCATACACTGAGAGTGCAAACTCCGTTGGAACATACAGCTCGAAACCAAGCTCGCCGACGTAGCTAACGCGCTGCGCCAGCACCTTGGCGTATCCGAGCTCGAGCTCGCGTGCCGTCGCAAAGGGAAACACCTCGGCGCTCAGGTCATCGGTCGTCAAGGATGCGAGCAATGCTCGCGCGTTCGACCCCATTAGCGCGAGCACAGCGTAGGCGCTGCATTGGTCGACCAGCGTTACGCGCTCGCTCATGGCTAACGACGAGCTGATCCAGTCGTAGTCGTGGACCCGCAGCGGCGCGCCGGTTGTGATCACAAAGCGCTGTTCGCCAAGACGCGTGACGGTCACATCCGCCTCTATGCCGCCACCGGCGTTGAGCATTTGTGTATAAACGACACGCCCGGTATCGACGGCCACGTTGTTCGCGCACAAGCGTTGCAAGACGTTCTCGGTATCGGGGCCGCGTAGCTCGAATACCGCCATCTGGCTTTGGTCATAAAACGCAACCGTGTCCCGTGTGGCAGCGGCCTCCGCCGCCGCACTTGCCCACCAGCCCTGCTCGCCAAAGCTATGGTGGATGGATGGCTCGGTCTCATCCGGTGCAAACCAAAGCGGGCGCTCCCAGCCTGCAACCACGCCAAAGCATGCGCCCTGCGACCGCAAACGATCGTGCAACGCGGACACCTTGATGTTGCGCCCAGTTTGATGCTGGCGGTACGGCCAATGCATCGCGAAGGCGAGACCGGGGGCTTCGAGCATACGTTGGCGGATGAAGCGCTCGGTTGCGGCCCAGGACTCGAAACGGCGCGGGTCCATGTCCCACAGATCCATCGGCGGCTCGTGGTCCACGACCCATTGCGCCAAAAGCTGACCCACACCGGCCGACGACATAATGCCCGTGGTGTTGAAGCCGGCGGCGACAAACAGATTCGCAAAACCCGGGGCCGGTCCCATGATGTGACGCCCATCGACGGTGAAGCTCTCCGGACCGTTCAAGAACTGCCGTATACCAACGCTCTCTAGCGCCGGAACCCGCTTCAAGGCGGCTTCTATGAAGGGCTCGAAGTGGTCCCAGTCCTCGGGCAACAGCGTGAACGCGCAGTCCTCGGGGACCCCGTTCACCGACCAAGGCTTTGACACCGGGTCGATGGAGCCGACCAGGAGCTTGCCCGCATCGCCTTTGATGTAGATGTGGGAGTCGAAGTCGCGCACGAACGGCTGGTCCGGCCCGACGCCCTCGAGCGGCTCGGTTACAACATACATGTGCTCCACCGCCTGCAGCGGGAGCGCGACGCCAAGCGAGCGGCCGAGGTGACGCGACCACATGCCAGTGCACAACACGAGGGTCTCGCAGCCGACCCTGCCTCGGTCTGTTTGCACCGCAACCACACGCGTGCCTTGTCGCTCGACCGCGAGCATCTTTAGCTGCTCGAACAGCAATGCGCCGTTTTGCCGCGCACCCTTGGCGAGCGCGAGCGTGGTATCGGTGGGGTTTGTCTGACCGTCGGAGGGTATCCACACACCACCGGCCAAGTCGCCAACTTCCAAGATCGGGCTGTAGCGCTGAATTTCCGAGGGCGTCACGATCTCCGCCTCTAGGCCGGTGAGCGCGCCGATGGCGGGGATGCGTTTGAGCTCGGTAAAGCGCTCCGCGGTCTGCGCGATAGACAACGCGCCCGTACGCTTGTACCCGGTCGCTTGACCGGTCTCCTCCTCGAGCTCGTCAAACAGACCGGCGGCAACCGCGGTCAGACGCGTCAGCGCAACCGAGGCGCGCAGCGAACCGACGGCCCCGGCGGCATGCCAGGTCGTTCCGCTGGTCAAGGTGTTTTGCTCGATGAGCACGACATCGCGACAGCCAAGCTTTGCCAGGTGATAGGCGACGCTACACCCGACAATGCCACCGCCAACGACGACCACCCCGGTCTGGGCTGGGAGTGCTTGGTCTATGGTCTTACTCCGACATCACATGTGCATGTCCGGCATCGACGCCTTGCGTTTGGCCATGTACTCGAGCAACGCCTCGTCCACGCCCGGGTCGATGGGTGGGGGCTCGTAGTCCTCCAGCATCTGCTTCCACAAACGGTTTGCACGCTGCGCCTCGTCGAGCGCGCCATCGGCAAGCCACTGCTCGTAGGAATTGCTGTCGGCGACCTTGGAGCGGTAGAAGGCGGTGCGAAAGTTCGCTTGGGTATGGGCGCATCCCAGATAATGTCCACCGGGCCCGACCTCGCGTATGGCGTCCAGCGCCTGCTCGTTCTCGTCCAGACCCACACCGCGCGCAAACACCTCCATCGCCGCGCAGCGGTCAGCGTCGATGACAAATTTCTCGTAGCCCATGGTCAGCCCGCCCTCCAGCCAGCCCGCCGCGTGGATGATGTAATTGGCCCCCGCCAGCAGGGATGACTGCATGGTCAGCGCACCCTCGTAGGCGGCCTGTGAGTCGGGGAGCTTGGACGCGTTGAGCGCCCCCATAGAGTGATACGGAACGCCCAGACGGCGGGCCAGCTTCGCCGCGCTAAAGATGATCTTCGAGCCCTCCGGGGTACCGAAGGTGGGCGCGCCCGAGCGCATCGAGATCGCGCTCGCAAAGGTCCCAAACACACCGGGGGCGCCGGGGTTCACGAGCTGGACGAGACACAGCCCGGCCAAGACCTCCGCAAACAGCTGCGCCAGCGTGCCCGCAACTGTGCACGGGCTCATCGCCCCCGACAGGATAAAGGGTGAAACGACTACCGCCTGCTTGTGACGCGCGTAGGTCTTTAGCGAGCCCGACATGGTCGCGTCCAGGACCAAAGGCGCGTTGACGTTGCTAACGCTGTAGAGCACACAGTGCTTCTCTACAAAGTCCTCACCAAACACCAGCTTCGCCATGTTGACCGAGTCTTCGGCCCGTTCCGCGGCGGTCATCGAGCCAAAGAAGGGCTTGTCGGAATAGCGGATGTGGCTGTAGACAATATCCAAATGGCGCTTGTTGACCGGCAGGTCGACGGGCTCTGCCAGGACCCCGCCCGAGTGATGCAATCCGGGAGAGAGAAAGCCTAGCTTGACGAAGTTGTGCTGGTCCTCGATCGTCGCATAGCGCCGGCCCTGGTCCAGGTCGTGGACAAATGGCGGGCCGAAGGCGGGGCCGAACACCGTATTGTTGCCACCGATTTGGACGTTGTTCTCGGGGTTTCGCGCATGTTGTGTGAACTCGCGCGGCGTCGTCGCCTGGATGACCTCGCGACACATGCCGGGCTCGAAACGCACACGTTGCCCCTGCACCTCGGCACCACCGCGACGCAAGATGTCCAAGACCTCGGGGTCATCGCGAAACTCCATCCCGATCTCGCGCAGGATCGTCTCGGCGTTGCGCTCGATGCGCTCGCAGGCCTCGTCGTCGAGGATATCGAAGACACCAATACGGCGTTTGATATAGGGGGCACGCGCGGCGGTGGGCCCGCGGCTCGCCGCCCGCGGCTTGGCAGTACGCGTGCGTCGACGCCTCGAGCTGCCGGTGCCCGAGCCGGCCATCAGCAGTACTCGATATCCTTTGCTTCTAATGAGTCGGTCGCGAATGCCATGTTTGTCACTCGGTGGTCGGTCCGTCTGAATTACCTCTCGCCGGCGTTCGGTAGGCACGGCGACCTCAGCCTACTACAGCGCCGCCATACCAGGGCAATTAGATTAACTTATGGCCTTGGCGCCGCCCGGCGGTCGTGCTGCGCCCGGGCCTAGAGCATTAGATCGATTAATACTCCTCACTTTGCGCGGGCTTCGCGATATAGTTGGGCGGCCACGGAGAGAGACGCATGCGGCTGTCGGGTCTTGAACAAGAAATGCTGGATGGCGGGCACGGCGAGCCCCGCCGGCTCGCCTTGTCGCAACAGCTCGCCGTCGGCAGATTCTTTGGCGCCGATGATTTTGTGGCGGTGAGCCAAGCCCATCTGATGGGCGACGGCGAGGCCGTTGGCGATGCGGGCGTGGAGATGCTCGAGCGTTTGGTATCCCACGGCCCCGATGCCTGCCGCTTGCGCGTCACCACGGTAACCGACCCGCGCGGCGTCGACGCCAAAGCGTGTAGCTGGCTCCGCCAGCCGGGCGGCGCCCTGGAACGCGAAGAGCGGATCGCCGCAGCGCTCAGCGCGATGGGCGCACTGCTCACCAACACCTGTATCAACTACCAGACCATCATGCCCCCGACCCTCGGCGAGCATGTTGCCTTTGGCGACACGGGTTCCGCCAATTACGCCAACTCGGTGTGCGGCGCGCGCTCAAACTTCGAAGGCGGGGTGGCTGCGCTTTGGGCGGCCTTGACGGGTCGCGTGCCACGCTATGGCATGCATCTGGACCAACACCGTCGCGGCACGCATGCCTTCGAGGTCGCCATCCAGCCGCAAAGCCTGTCGGACTGGGGCGCGCTCGGTGCATTGGTCGGGAAACGCATGGGCGCCTATTGGGATGTGCCTGTGTTGATGGGTGTGGAGTCACAGCCCGGGTCCGACGGGCTCAAGCACTTTGCCGCGGCCGTGGCGAGCTATGGCTCGACACCGTTGTTCCACATGGTGGGGGTGACCCCAGAGGCGCCCGACGCCAAGAGCCTGTTTGACGGCCCGGTCCCGCGCCCGGTGGTGGTCGACCAAGCGGCGTTGGATGACTTCTACAATTCTTTTGTTTCGACAAAGGAGACCGTGGATGTCGTCGTTTTTTCGGCGCCCCAGCTCTCGCTATATGAGCTTCGACGGCTCGCAGAGAATCTAGCAGGCCGTCGAGTGCACCCGGACACCACATTGATTGCCACCACCTCCCCCGAGATTGCACGCGCGGCCGAGCGCATGGGCATTAGCGATACCATTCGCGACGCCGGTGGCAAGCTCTTGGAAGGCGTTTGCTTTTACCAGATGTACGCGCGCGAGATGGGGGAAGCGCACCACTGGAAACGCCTGGTGACCAACTCGGCGAAGCTGGCCAACATCCTCGGCGGGTATGGCTACCAGCCGGTGCTCGCGCCAATGAGCCGCTGCGTCGACGCCGCGGTGAGCGGGCGACTGTGATGGAGCCATTGACCTACAGAGGCGCCGCCGGGATCGGTCCCAAGGTCACCGGCGAGGCACTGGTCGCCCGGGACGGCTTCTCGGCACGCTATGACCTCGACCGCGAACGCGGCATTTTCTCCAGACCCACGCACAAGCTCGCCGGGCAAAGCTATGTGGGCCGCATCCTCGTTTTGGACATCGCCAAAGGCGGCGTCGCCAGCGCCTGGATGCTCCACGCCATGGTCAGCGACCAGAAGGCACCGCTCGCCCTGTTGCTCAACCGGGCCAACCCGGTCATGGCCCAGGGGGCGGCCTTCGCCGATCTGCCGCTGATCGACCGCTTCGAGTGCGACATTACCGCCGAGATCACCACAGGTGACCTGCTTGAAGTAGACCCGCAAAACGCAACGGTCACCCTGCTAAAGCTTGCCTCCGAATAGCAGCGCCGCGGATGCACGGCCAATGAGCATCCACACACGAGCCGTGGTCATCGGCGGGGGGGTCTACGGCTGCGGGTTGCTCTACCACCTTGTACACAGCGGGTGGAAGGACGCCGTGCTGGTCGAGAAGAACGAGCTCACCGCCGGCTCGACATGGCACGCGGCCGGTTTTTGCACGCATTACACCTTCAATCTCACCCACGGACACATGCGTAAGTACAGCACCGAGCTGTACCGTCATCTGGAAACCGATCTCGTCGAGCCCACCGGTTACCACCGGTGTCGCGGCATCCGCGTCACCAGCGACCCCGACCGTCTGGATGAGTTCAGACACGGGTTGTCGGTCGGGCGTCAGCTCGGCATCGAGTTCGCCATGCTCGGACCCCGCGAGATCGCCGAGGCGTTCCCGATGATGGATACGCGAGGCTTGTGCGGGGGCATCTTCGAGCCGCTCGATGGCTATGTCGATCCCGCACAGACCACGCAGGCAATGGCGAGACAAGCACGCGCTGGCGGCGCGCGCATCTTGCGCAATAACCCGGTGACTGGCGTCGAGCCCACACCCAGCGGCGAGTGGCGGGTGCGTACCCCGGGCGAGGAGATCATCGCCGAGCACCTCGTCATCGCCAGCGGGTTCTGGGCCAACGAAGTGGGCAAGATGCTCGGCCTGGACTTGCCCATCGTGCCGATGCTGCATCAGTACTTGGTGACCGAAGATATTCCCGCGGTTGCGCAAACCGAACCCGAGCGTATTCCGCTCGTGCGTTACCACGACAAGCAGTGGTACTTACGCCGCGAGCGCGATGGACTCATCCTCGGTGCGTATGAAGAAACACCGCAATGCTGGTCGGTCGACGGTGTGCCAAAGAGCTTTGGTATGGAGCTCCTACCCGCCGAGCTAGAGCGCATCGAGCATCTCGTCATGGATGCCGTAGAACGCGTTCCTATCCTTGGCGAGGCGGGCATAAAGACGGTCGTACACGGACCGGTCAGCTATACTCCGGACGGCCAGCCGCTGATAGGGCCCGCGCTGGGACTGCGCAACGTCTGGGTGGCGGCCGGTAGCGGGTTTGGCATCGGCGAAGGCGCCGGCGCGGGCCAGCTGCTTTGCGAGTGGATGGTGACCGGCACACCACCCATGGACATGCTGAGCTTCGACCCCAGACGTTTTGGCGCCTACGTGGACAAGAGATACCGGCTCGCCAAGGTCGTCGAAGTATTTGCAACACAGTTTGCTACACACTATCCCTTCGAAGAGCGCGAGGCGGGACGTCCAAGCAAGACCACACCGGTTTACCAGCGCTTGATGGCAAAGGGTGCCCGGTTCGGCGTGCGCCACGGATGGGAGCGCGCCAATTGGTTTGCACCGCAGGACCCCGAGCAGCACCTGAGCTTTAGACGCAGTGGCTGGTTCGAACACGTTGGCGCCGAGTGTCGCGCCGCGAGCGGCACCGTGGGTATCGCCGACCTGACCGGTTTCTCGAAGTATCGCGTACGCGGTGACGACGCAGAATCTTTTCTAGATAGCCTGTCTGCAAACCGGCTCCCGAGCTGGGTTGGGGAGATCCGCTTGTGTCACTTTCTAAACCCGCGGGGTGGCATCGAGTGCGAGTTCACCATCGCACGTCTCGGCGCGGACCACTGGTACCTGGTGTGCGCAGCCACCGCCGAGGTGCATCATCTGGACTGGCTGCAGGCACATCTACCGCCCGGCAAAGACATCGGCATCGAGAACGTGAGCGAGAGCATGGGGGTGCTCGGCGTCATGGGTCCCCGGTCGCGCGAGCTGTTGCAAACCCTTTGCGACGATGACGTGTCGAACACCGCGTTCCCTTGGTTGAGCACCCGGCGCATCGGGGTGGCGGGCGTTGCGGTGGATGCGATGCGGCTCAGCTACACGGGTGAGCTCGGTTGGGAGCTGCATCACCCCATCGGTTCGCAACTAAGGCTTTACGACGAGATTCAAGCTCAGGGTGAGACACTGGGTCTCGTGGACGTGGGTTTTTACGCCATCGATTCGATGCGCTTGGAGAAGGGGTACCGTGCTTGGGGCAGCGAGCTCACCGTCGAGTCTACACCTTCACAAGCGGGTCTGGATGCTTTTGTGGTGTGCGCCGAGCGCGACTTTCTCGGGCGCGAGGCGGTGCTGGAGCAACGTCGTGAAGGTGTTGAACGCGCGCTGGTCTGCCTGGACATCGCAGCCGACGATGCCGATGCCTTTGGCGGGGAAGCCGTGTTCGCAAACGGGTCGCTTGCCGGTGTCGTTACCTCCGGCGGCTACGGACACCGTGTCGAGCGAAGCCTTGCGCTCGCGCTCTTGGAATCCGGGTACACCAAAGCTGGCCACGTGCTGGAAGTCGAGATACTCGGGGAGCGTCGCCTCGCGACCGTCGTGACGACGCCCGTGTACGACCCGCGCAACGAGCGGCTTCGTGCTTGAGCCACGGTCCGCAAGACTTTTTGGAAACCGTTTGGGAGGACCGTGCGCCCCGGCAGACTGTGCTCGAGCCCACGAGGCTGTGCCTCCAACGTAAACTATATAAGAGCGTGTTCTTCTGTCATCCGCGGTGTGACAGACGAGCCGGAGCATCCAGCTTTGCAAAGACGGAGCAAGCACGCGTCAGATGCATGAGATTGTCTTCCTATGGGCCCACCCACGCTCAGTCTCCAGCGCGATGGAACGCATCATGCTGGAGCGCGGCGACATGAAAACCTTCCACGAGCCCTTCATCTACTTGTACTACGTGCATGATGCGACAAAGACGCTGCCGTACTTTGCTATTGACCCCGACCACCCCAGGTCTTACGAGGACATCAAACAGATGCTGCTTGCAGCCGCGGAGCGCGGGCCCGTGTTTGTAAAGGACATGTGCTACTACTTGTCGGACTACATCATGGACGATCACGCGTTTGTCCGGCGGATACGCAATACCTTCTTGATCCGCACGCCGGAGAAATCGATCCCCTCGTATTACAAGCTTGACCCGCAGCTAACGAGCGAGGAAATCGGTCTGGAGGCAGAGTATCGGTACTTCGAACGGGTGGTGGAGCTCACCGACCAGACCCCGATCGTCATCGACGCCGAGGACGTGCAGGCGGATACCGAGGCCACTATGCGCGCCTACTGCTCGGCGCTTGGCATCGAGTTCATCCCCGAGTCTTTACACTGGGACACTGCCGTGCCCGACGCCTGGCAGTTCGTCGCAGGCTGGCATGGGGATTTGTCAAAGACAAAGGGTATTGCTAAACACGCCGAGAGCGCGACGCTCATGGATGACAACCCGCGTCTACAGCAGTATTGCCAGCATCATTTACCTTTTTATCTCGCGCTTCGCGAACACCGCTTGTCGCCGGCGAAGACACCGGGCTAAGACGCTTTGAGCGTGTGTTCGTCGACCCGCCGGACGACACACGGCGCTCGAGACCGCGAACCGCGAGCCCCGCCTGAGCGTCACGCGACGCGGCGGCTGACCAGCTTGTTGTGATAAAACGCGTCCAGACCCTCGCGACCACCCTCATAACCGTAGCCGCTCTCTTTCACACCACCAAACGGGGTCTCGGCGAGCATGGGTGTCAGGCAGTTCAGCGCCACGCCGCCCGCCTCCAGACGCTCGGCAAAGTGGTTTGCCTTGGTCTCCGAGCCGGTGAAAGCATAGGCCGCCAACCCATAGGGCAGTGCGTTTGCACGCGCGATCACCTCGTCTACGTCGTCAAAGGCGACCACCGGCGCGATGGGCCCGAAGGGCTCTTCGCGCATGATCGCCGCCTCGTCCGGGACACCGGCCAACACCGTGGGCGCAAAGAAAAAGCCGCGGTTACCGACGCGTTCGCCCCCAGTCTCAATGCTCGCACCGCGCCGCTTTGCGTCATCTACGAAACGCTCCATCGCCATGACCCGCCGGTCATTGGCCATGGGCCCCATGTCCACGTTCTCGTCGAGCCCATCGCCGACCCTGAGCTGCTTGGCGATGGCGGCAAAACCGGTGACAAATTGCTCGTACACGGGGGTCTCCACAAAGAAGCGGCTCGGGGCGATGCACACCTGACCGGCGTTGCGATACTTGAACCCGGCTGTTTCGCGTATCGCCGCATCCACATCGGCATCTGCACACACGATGGTTGGTGCATGTCCACCCAGCTCGAAAGTGCAGCGTTTGAGACCGGCGGCCGCCTGTGTGGCCAGAACCTTGCCCACGGGTACCGACCCCGTGAAGCTGAGCTTGCGTACCGTGCTGGACTTGAGCAAGTAGTTCGACACCTCGCTTGGCACACCAAACACCAGGTTGATGACGTCCGCCGGCAACCCCGCGTCACGCAGCGCTCTAACCAGCGCAACGGCCGTGCCGGGTGTCTCCTCGGAGGCTTTGAGAATAACGGCACAACCTGCCGCCAAGGCCGGCGCGAGCTTGCGGGCGGGCAATATCCCGGGAAAGTTCCAGGCGGTCAGTGCAGCGACGACCCCAACGGGCTCGGGTGCGATGCTTTGTCTAAAGCCCTGTGGCTTGGCGGGAAAGGTGCGTTCGGTGACCCGTGCCGCCTCTTGCGCAAACCAGCTAAAGGTCTCGACGACACGGTCCATCTCCAGCCTGGCCTCGAGCAAGGGCTTTCCTTGCTCGATGGTCATCACCCGCGCGATTTGCTCGCGTCGCTCGCCGAGCACTCTCGCCGTCTCGTGCAAGACCGCCGCGCGCTCCGCGACAGGTGTCGCCCGCCACTGCTCGAATCCGCGCTCGGCGCTCGCCAGCGCACGGTCGAGCAGGCTGCTGTCGGTATGCGGTAAGTGCCCCACCACGTTCTCATCGGCGGGGTTCAATACATCCTCGCCAAGCTCGGTGCGTTGGATCCACTCTCCCCCGATATGGAGCGCGAGTTCTTCGTACATGTTTCCTCCTAAATCCGGCTCGCTAGGCGCGCGGCGTGCTAAGGGGCCGCCCACTCGGTGACGGTCTGCTCATCCAACGCCCGCCGGCGCAGGGTCGGACCTAGTGCGCTCATGAGCTCAGAGCGACTCGAGAACCTGCTCGGCCCCGCTCACCTCGAACTTACCCGGTGCCTCGACGGCGAGCATGCTCACCACCCCGTCGTCCACGAGCATCGCGTAACGCTGCGAACGTAGACCCATCCCACGGGCGGTGAGGTCGAGCTCCAAACCCACGGCCGAGGTAAAGTTGGCGCTGCCGTCGGCGACCATGGACACTTGGCCCTCGGCGTTCTGGGCTTTGCCCCACGCATCCATCACAAAGGCATCGTTGACCGACAAACAGATGATGTCGTCAATTCCCTTGGCCCGGATGGCGTCCGCATTGACCACATAGCCCGGGAGATGCGATGCAGAGCAGGTCGGTGTGAACGCACCCGGTAGCGCGAAGAGCACCACACGTTTGCCGGCAAAGAGCTCGTCACTGCTGACTTCTTCGGGGCCGTCGGCGCCCATCCGGTTTAGGGTCACATTTGGGATGCGGTCTCCCGTCTTGATTGTCATGTGGTACTACTCCATCGTGGACCAGGCCGCGTATTTGACCACAACAGGGCGTGCGCGCCTATCCTTGCCCGGCGGGCGACGGGGTGTCTACAGAACTGATGTGGGTATTCGCTGTCAATGCACCTGTAGGCGCACGCGGCTTTCACCGCCCTTGGGCACGGAACACTGAGTCGGACACATGATCTCGGTCATTATCCCAACCTGGAACGAGGCATCGGCAATACGACAAACCTTGGAGAGGCTGTTTGCTCAGGATGGCGATTTCGAGGTGGTCATTGCCGACGGGGGGAGCCGCGACCAGACCCTACGCATCGCGCAAGCGTGGCCTTCGGTCCGCGTGGTGCACGCCCCCAAGGGCCGAGCGACGCAAATGAACGCGGGTGCGCGAGCCGCCCGCGGCGAGTGGCTGCTGTTCTTGCACGCGGATACGCTGCTCCCCGAGGAGGCGCTGGTGTCCATCCATGCGCTTGCGCCAGATGTGGAAGCCGGCGGTTTTCGACACCGGTTCTCGGGGTCCGGGTTCTCGCTTTGGCTGATCTCTTTGGTCGACAATATTCGTTGCCACACGACGCGGATCATTTACGGTGACCAAGCGATGTTTGTCCGCCGCACGCTGTTCCAGCGGCTGGGTGGGTTTCCGGACACCGACAAGCTCGAGGATGTGTTGTTTTGTGAACGCTTGGTCGAGACCACCCGTCCGGTCTTGTTGAACCGTCACGTGGTGACCGATGCGCGCAAGTTTCTGGCCATGGGTGTGTGGCGCAGCCTCGGCCGGGTTGTCGTCATCCTGCTATGCGTGCAGCTTAGACGCCCCATCCCGGAGTTTGCGCTGCCGTTCTTCACCGACGTTCGGTAACGAGACGACTCGCCGCTGGTATTTTGGTGCTGGCGTCGCCGATAATTCGGGACCGTTAACGCGAAGAGCCACCATGTCCGCCACCGAACCCCGTTGTCTCCCACTGCTGAAGGATCTTATCGCCTTCGACACCACTAGCCGGAACTCAAATCTCGATCTCATCGAATTCGTTCGGAGCTATCTCCGTGATCTCGGCGTAGAGGCGGAGCTGGTATTCGACGATAGCGGTAAGAAAGCCAATCTCTACGCAACGCTGGGCCCGCAAGAAAAACCCGGTATCGTGCTTTCAGGACATACGGATGTCGTGCCGGTCGACGGACAGGATTGGCAGAGCGAGCCTTTCGAGCTGACCCGCAAAGCAACACGCGTCTACGCACGCGGCACGTCCGACATGAAAGGTTTTATCGCGGTGTGTTTGCTCTATGCGCCCAAGATGCTCGAGCGCAACCTGCACACGCCCATCCACTTCGCCTTCTCGTACGACGAAGAGGTCGGTTGTCTCGGTGTACGAAGCCTGCTGGCCGAGCTCGAGCAAAGACCGCTAAAGCCCGTGGGTTGTATCATCGGCGAGCCAACGAGCATGCGGATCGTCAGGGCGCACAAAGGCAAGCTCAGCTTGCGCTGTCATGTGCGCGGCCTGGAGGTTCATTCGGGGCTTGCCCATCTCGGTGTCAATGCGGTCGAGGCCGCGTCGGAAGCAGTGGCCTTTTTGAAAGGAATGGCACGGCGCTTTCGTGACAACGGGCCCTTCGACTCCGAGCTAGAGCCCCCGTACACCACGGTTCACACCGGGCTCGTCCACGGCGGGACGGCGTTGAACATCGTGCCCAAGGCATGTTACTTCGATTTCGAGTTCCGCCACCTGCCACAGAACGACCCCGATGAGCTCGCCGGCCAGCTCCGGCAGTTTGTTGAAGCAAAGCTGCTACCCGAAATGCACAAGGTGTCCCCCGAGACGGGCTTCGAGTGGGAAGTATTGTCCAGTATGCCGGGGCTCGATACGGGCGAGGATACGGAGATCGTGCAGCTTGCCAAGGCGCTGACAGGCGCCAACTCAACCGGGAAAGTCAGCTTTGGAACCGAAGGCGGTCTGTTCGAGCAAATCGGAATACCCGCGGTCGTGTGCGGGCCCGGAAGTATCGAGCAAGCACACAAACCAAACGAATTCATCGAGCTCGGTCAACTGGTCCAATGCGAGGCCTTCGTCGAAGCGCTGATCGAAAAGCTCGCAGCACCCGCGCATTAGCTAGCGGTCCGGCTCGAACGGCGTCAAGAAGATCTGCTTTATCCATTTCATGTTCTTGAGCGCGCGCAGCTCCGCCATTACCGGCTCTCCAACGGGTTCGTCGATGACGACGACGGCCAACGCTTCGCCACCGCGCTGGTCGCGTCCCAAGCTAAAGTGCGCAATGTTTATGCCGTGTTTGCCGAGCACCTGACCGACGTCGCCGATGACACCCGGGCGGTCGAGGTTTAGAAAGACGAGCAAGATACCTTCCATGTACAGCTCGACCTCACGCCCGTCGAGCTCCACCAACCGCGGTAGCCGGTCGGCAAAGGTCGTCGTCGCCAGGGTGAAGCAACCCTCGGCCGTCGACACACGCAGTCTAACCAAAGAGTTGTAGTCCGTGCTCTCGTCGCGCATCGAATGCGTGACCTTCAAATCCCTTTCTCTGGCCAGCAGCGGCGCATTGACCGCGTTGACACTGTTCCCCAGGACAGGCGTCAACAATCCTTTGAGCAAGGTATTGTTGAGCGCCGGCACTTCCTCAAAAGGTCCACCCGAATACTCGACATCGACTTGGGTGATTGCGGCACCCACATACTGTTGGGCCACCGACCCGAGGCGTTCGACCATGTTTAGCTGCGGCGCCAGCTTCTTGAAGGTCGCCCAGTCGCGCACCGGGATGTTTACCGCATCCTGAAACACACCCTCGATAATTGCATCGGCGACCTGGGTAGCGATCTGTAGACCGACATTGCGTTGGCTCTCCCGCGTGCTGGCGCCCAAGTGCGGTGTCACGATCACGTTTGGTGCGCTCATGAGCGGAGAGTCCGTGGGCGGCTCCTCGCGAAACACGTCGAGGGCGACCCCGGCAACATCCCCCGAGCTCAGGGCCTGCGCCAGGGCGTCCTCGTCGATCAAACTACCGCGGGCACAATTGACGATTCTCACGCCCGGCTTGAGCCGGGCGATGCGTTCCCGGCTCAACAAGGTCTCTGTCTCGGAGGTGACCGGTGCATGCAAGGTCAAGATGTCGCACCGTGCAAGCATGGTACCCAGGTCGCTACACAGCTCCACGCCAAGCGCATCGGCACGTTCTGGCGACAAGTACGGGTCAAAGCCAAGGATCTTCATCTCGAAGGCACGGCAACGGCTCGCAACCCGCGAGCCGATCTTGCCCAGACCGACCACCCCCAAGGTCTTGCCATATAGCTCGACGCCGGAGAACTGTGCGCGGTCCCATCGTTTCTCGACGAATAGTGACGCGTGTGCCTGGGGAATATGGCGCACCAGGGCCAACAGCATGGCAAGCGTGTGCTCGACGGCGGCGATGGTGTTACCCGTCGGCGTGTTTAGTACGGCGATGCCTCGCCTGGTGGCTTCCGCGACGTCAATGTTATCCACCCCGACACCGGCGCGGCCGACCACACTCAACGCCTTCGCATGCGCCAAAAGCTCCGTGCTCACCTTGGTGCCGCTACGTACAATCCAACCCTGGGCATGTGACAATGCCGATTGCATGCCCGGTACGTCTTTGTTTGACACTACCTCGACGTTCAGGCCTCGGTCTTCCAACAGTGTTACGGCTTCGTCATCGAGCTTGTCCGTGATCAAAACAGTCTTCATGTGTTCCTCATGTTGGTTCGTGGTCTGGCCGACTTAGGGGCGCGCTTCGACGCGGACGCCGTCGGCGATCTGGTCGCTCGGGTGCAACACCACGCGCTCGCCTTCGGACAGCCCTGACCTGACTTCCGCCTCCAGCGCGTTGCGCCCGCCGAGCTCGATGAGCTGCAGGCGCGCGACGCCGTCACGGTGCGCGAATACGCTCCACCGGTCACCGGTGCGAAACAACGCGCTCACAGGTATCTTCAACACGTCTTTGTGTTCCTCGATGATGATACGCGTCTCCACGCGATAACCATGTCCAAGCGAGCGCCATTGCTCGTGCGGCGAGGCGAGGTCGATGATGACATTGACCCGTTGCTCTTCGATACCGAGCGCGGAGATCTTCGTAAACCCAAAGGGCTCTACGCGGCGGACGATACCGGCTAAGTCCTCGACACCGCCCCACTCCTCGATGATTACGGCGTCACCCTCGGAAACCCTGACGGCATCGGTCGACAACAGGTCCACGACGATCTCGAGCTGAGCCTGGTCACCCACCTCGAGAATCGGTGTGCCCGCCGCGACCACGGCCTCGCTCTCTTGCATGACCCGCATCACTCGCCCGTCGATGGGGGCACGCACCGGGATTACGAAGCGTTCGTCACCACCGGGGGTATCGCTCCCTTGCTCTAGGCTGCGGGCGGTGATCAGCGCGGCGCGTGCCATATCGAGCTGACTGCGCTTGACGTTGACGTTGGCCCGTGCCTCGGCAAGCCGGGCGCGTGCCCGGTCTACCTCCAGCCGAGCGCGGTCGTACTCCGCCTTGGAGATAGTCCCGCGCGCGACCAGCGGCTCGTTGCGCGCAAGCTCGGATTTCGCGAACTCGAGCTCTGCCATCGATCGCTCGCGCTCGGCGATGGCCAGTTCGATCGCCGCCTCCGCGGCGTGCACCTCGGATTCGGCCTCGGAGCGTCCGCGCACATCTAAGATCGCCGGGTCCGATGGCTCGAATGTCGCGAGCACCGTGTCGCCCGCGCGAATGTCGTCACCCACCTCGATACCGATACGTAACACTCGGCCCGCCACCGGTGCCGATACTACGTAAACATCCTTGAGCCGCGTCTTGCCCTCGTCGTCGACGGTGACCCGTATACCACCACGCGTAACCTCGGCAAAATCGGCGGGGATGGCCTGCGGTCGCAGCGAGAGGCCAATCGCCGCGAGCACCAGCACCGTGATGCTGCCCACCACGAGGATGCGTCGAGTTGGTTTTCGCATCGGCTTATTCTCGGGTCTTCAACACGGCTATGAGATCGAGCTTCATAAGACGCTGCCGTATCATCCACCAGCAAACGACCGCAGAGACCAAGACGACCACCAGCGAATAGGCATAGGTGGACACTTCGATGACGGCCGGGAACTGATACATGTCGGTATTGAGCATCGGCGACATGAGCCAAACTACCGCATAACCCATGGCAGCTCCCACCGGCAGAGCCAACAGCGTCATCAATGCGAGCTCACCAAGCAAAATGTAGGCGACTTCGGCACGCGTGAACCCGAGCACCCGCAAGCTCGCCAAGGTCCGCGAGCGCTCCGACAAGGCGATGCGCGCGGAATTGTAGGATACGCCAAAGGCGATCATGCTCGAGAAAACAACATAGAAAAAAATCTGCACGAACATGGTTTCTTCCATGGTATTCCTAAAGCTCTGGAGCGCCGCCTTGCGCTGGATGACACCGGCAACCGCGGGCGTGTCTTTGAGACGTTCATAGAGCGCATCGGCCGCCTCGGCATCGACCAGCAAGTAGATCTCGGACACCGTCGGCCCCTCGCCCATGAAGCGGTTGAGCGCGTCCAGCGACATGTACGTGGAGAAGCCCATGTATTCCTCCACGATCTGCGTGACGGGAATGTCGGCGACCGGCCGGCGTCCCTGCAGCACTTCGACGCGCACCGGGTCGCCTATACCCACGCGCAGGTCCTGCGCGATCTTCTTCGAAAGCGCGATGCCACCCGCCGGCGGCTCCACCGGGCGCACGTCACGGTCCAGCAACCGGTTCAAGTCGGCCCCCGGCACAATCCCCGTGATGCTCTGGCGTTTCTCATAGGGTCCGTTCTTCAACCGCGCGGCCACCGTCCTGGCGGCTTGCGTCGCCAGGACCCCGGGTAGATGTCTAATCTCCTCCTCGACGCGTCCCGGGCGGGGCTCGACGAACGTCACGGTCACGTGCTGGCGCTGGGCTTGGAAGAAATACACGTCGATCAAGCGCTCGACGGAATCCAAGAAAAACAGCGCCAAGATCATCAGCGCCACCGAAAACGCGATGCCGGCGATGCTCATCGCAGTGCGCAGCGGCCAGCGCGTTAGATGCCGGAAGATCATGCGTGTCGGCTGCGATAGCCGCAACGCCTTGGCGAGGTTTGAAAACACGCCAGCGTGAAAGCGCATAGGAACTGGTGGCGCCATCGCGACGGCCGGGGAGAGCCCTATCGCCTGCCGGACCGCATTGAGCCCACCGATTGCTCCGGCCAGCACGCTGATCCCTGCTGTCACGCTAAACACGGCGGGGTCTACACGATACTCGAGCAATGGAAAGCGGAAGTACTCCGTGTACAGATTGGTCAACAGCTGACCAAAGAAGTAGCCCGCCACCAAACCGAGCACCAACCCCGCGACCGTGAGCGCGCCGACCAGCTTTAAGTAATGCCAGCCAACCTCCATGTCACCATAGCCAAAGGCCTTTAGCAGTCCTATTTGCTCGCGCTCGGTTTGCACCAAGCGGGTGATCACTATGTTTAGTAAGAAAGCCGCGACGCCCAAGAAAATCGGTGGTATCACGCTGCCAAAGGTGCGGATCATCTTGAGCTCGTTGGCCAGGAAGAAATCCGAGACTTGGTCCTTACGACCAAAGGCGCCGACACCACCATAGACGTCCAGCAGCAAATCGAGCCGACGGATAACCTCGGGCTCGCTGGCACCACGCAGCAAGGACACGCTTACCGAGTTGAACGCACCCTCGAGGTCAAAGGCCGCCTCGAGCGCTTTTCGTCCCATCCACAAGATGCCAAAGCGCTCGTTGTCCGGCATGATTTGCCCCGGTCCGAGGCTGTAGATGTACTCGGGTGTAAGCGCCACACCCACGATGTCGAGCCAGCGCTTCTTGCCGTTGATGATCACGGCCACCTGGTCACCGGGTGCGAGCCCGTGTGCCTCGGCCAAGGACTCACTCATGATAGCTTCATCGGGTCGGTTGCGGTCGATGGTCCGCCCCGCCTTGAGGTAGATATCGTTTAGCAGTGGTCGCCCGCGCTCGGGAAGGGACAGCAGGCGACCGGTTGCCGGCTCGCTCATTCCCGCGATATTTAAGGTGACGTCGGCGACAATGCGTGTCTCCGCGCTGGCGACACCCGGAATCTGCCGGATACGGTTTATCAGGGTCTCCGGCGCGCGTTTGACCCCCGCAAACACTTGAGCAAAGCGATAGCGGTCGTAAAAGGCATGCCGGCTTTCCTCCAGCGAAGCCAAGGTTCCAAACATTCCAACCATGAGCGAGATACCGGCCGCCACCACGAGCGAGATCGCCAGACCTTGGCCTCTTAGACGCCACAGATCGCGACTGAGCTTTTTATTGAGTGGCGTCATCACTCACCACACCAGGTCGCTTGGCTGCATCTTGTGTTCATTTCGCTCGACGCTATGTATGTGTCCATCACCAAAACGAATAACACGGTCGGCGAGCGCCGCGATTGGCGCGTTGTGCGTGATCACGGCTGTCGTCGTCCCGAGCTCTTGGTTAGCGTTGACGATGGCCTCGAGCACCACAATCCCCGTCTTACTGTCCAGCGCACCCGTCGGCTCATCGCACAACAGCACCAGCGGACGTTTTGCGATCGCCCGCGCGATGGCAACCCGCTGCTGCTCACCACCCGAGAGCTGCGCCGGGAAGTGGTTCAAGCGATGACCCAAACCCACACGCGTAAGCGCCTCCTCCGGTGGCATGGGGTCGGCGGCGATCTCGGTGACCAGGGACACGTTCTCGCGCGCGCTCAGGCTCGGGATCAAGTTATAGAACTGAAAGACGAACCCCACATAGTCGCGGCGATAAAGCGTCAACGCACGGCTGTTTAGCGTGGTCAAATCCTCGCCTCGAAAAAAAACGCGGCCCGCGCTCGGTCGGTCCAGACCACCGAGGATATTGAGCAAGGTCGACTTGCCGCTGCCCGATGGTCCCAGCAGCACGGCCAGCTCACCCTCGTATAGGCTCAGGTCCACGCCACGCAAGGCATGGACCAAGGTCTCACCAGTCTCATAAACCTTGGTAATGCCTTCGGCCCGGAAGGTTTCGACCTGACCCGATGTCATTGCAGTCGAAGGCAGCGGCTGCATGTCGTGCGTGGAGTTGCAATCAAGCCGAAGGCGCGACCGGTCTGGAGCGCAGCGATGCGTTGACCCA
>CAJHYW010000275.1_pt1 | contig 71201 bp, 71 predicted proteins | sample 9198811 | NCBI WGS metagenome assembly CAJHYW01 (sample SAMEA7708378, study PRJEB35096) | sediment metagenome | biome: marine neritic benthic zone biome [ENVO:01000025]; feature: sediment [ENVO:00002007]; material: shallow marine sediment [ENVO:03000034] sea grass bed [ENVO_01000059] ...
CTGGTCGAGGTAGAGGCCATTGCGGCGCGGAGCTAACCCGCCTGTTGAACCAAGTGCGCGAGCATGTCGCCGACGCTTTGGCATGCGAGCGCACCGGCGGCTTCGAGCTCGGCGCTGACGTCGACCGGCAGGCTCGAGTTGCTGTCGGGCGGGATCGCGTTCAGCTTACCGCCGAGATAGACCGGCAGGTCGAGACCGCTTTCGCGCAGCTCGCGTTTCACCTCGCGCACAAAACCAAGCGCAAAACCGTTATAGGTGCTGAGCGCGATAAAGTCGGCATCGGACTCGCGCGCGGTCGCAACCAGCTTGTGGGGGTCGGTGCTCACACCGCCATCCACGATAGCGACGCCAAGCTTATGGAGCACGTTCTGCACCAGAAGCTTGCCGTACTCGTGTACGTCGGTGGTGGCAAGACACGCCCTGAGCGCCCGAGACGCCAGCTTTTCGCGCGCCGCGCCTGGCAACGCGTCCACATAGCGCTGCGCCGTCTTGTCGAGCTCGCTCAAGGTGCTGGAAGCGACAAGCGGCGTCCTACCGCGCGGCCGGCCCGCGTCCGGCGAGCCCGGGCCAAAGCACTCTTCCAACCGCCGTGCACCAATACGCCGCAGCGCGAGCAACATTTCAAAGGGGTCGCGGGTGTCGATACCGGCCTCGTCCAAGCCAGCGAGCACACGCTCGTGAAACACGCGTCCACCCTCGACAATCCGTGACGCGGTTTCCTCCGCGGTATCGAGGTCGAGCAGGGCGTGCATTTCGCCGGCGCGCGCGATGAGACGGCCGGCAAAGCGGTGAGCATCGACGATCTCGTCCACCTCCGGGATCCGTTCGGCCTCGGTGACGGGCACGGGGTTGACCGCGTGCCCGGACGGGAGCGTCTGCTGCGCGACCACGTCCACCAGCAGATAGCTTGCAAGACCCGCGTAGTTCGCCACCTGGTCATGGTCGTAAATCGTGGTGTTGCCGTAAACCATGGTCCCCGGCGTCGGCTCTACGCGCGCCAAAGCGCGTTGGAAGGCGAGCCGCTTGACCGGCTCGGAGAACGTATGGCCGTAACAATGCGACACGCTCGCACCTAGCAGCTCGTCGACGATGTAGCGTTCGAGCAGTACGGCGCCCAGACAGCAGGACAAATCACAAAACAATGCCGCAAAACCGTCATCCAAGTTGGAGTGCACCAGCACTTCTCGTGGCTGTGCCGCGACCAAGGCGAGTGCTTCGACGGTGGCCGCCGTCGTCGCGACCTCGTCATCCCAAAGCGGTAGGCGGAAGGTGAAGTACTGACCGAGATTACCGACCGCCGTCGCGCCAGCCCCCAACGCCGCGACGGTGTTCTCGAGCGCGGCGGGCATACCCATCACAAAGTCGCCGAAGTGCGGCGCGACCGGTGCCGCGGCGGTCAACTCCGCAAACTGCGCCGGCGAATCCAACACCAGGCCGGTGCCGCGCGGCATCTCGGCGCGTAGCGCCACCGGATAGCCCATGCTTTGGTCGAGACAGACCCCGTACCGGTCCAACCGGCAGCCAGCCTGCGTCAGCGCGTCGTGTATTTGCGCGTATGCGCGGATGCTCTTGGCCAGATCGCGGTAACCGATTTGAGCGTGCAGCATGACCTCGCCGCGCGCGGCGCACACCCGCTTGTACTCGGCCTCGCTGCTTACCGCATGGTGCTTGCAAAAGAGGCTTTCGCCGACCTGGACGCGGTCGGCGAGTGCCCGCCCGCGAGCCACCAATCCCGCACCCTTTGGCAGCCGGTCCTCGGGGAAAACCGCGTCGCGGGTTATGTGGTGGAGCGATGCCGTCGCTGTCATGCCCACACCGTCGGTTCGGGGCTGCTAGCGCTTTAGCTGTTTCGCATGGTGTGCGATATGGTCCGCCATGAACGTCTGGATAAAGTAGTAGCTGTGGTCGTAACCCGGCTGCACGCGTAGCTCGAAGTGCTGTCCCGCGCCACCGCAGGCTTCGGCGAACGTGTCCGGGTAAAGCTGCATCTCCAGAAATTGGTCCTTGGCGCCCTGGTCGATCAAGATCATCGACGTCGTGTTGCCGGCTTTGACCAGCTCCGATGCGTCGTACTCGGCCCAAGCGCTCGTGTCATCGCCCAAGTAGTTTGAGAACGCCTTGTGTCCCCACGGGCACTGCATGGGGGCGCAGATCGGGGCAAAGGCCGATACGGAGCGATACACCGAGGGGTTCTTGAGCGCGCTGATCAGCGCGCCATGACCCCCCATGGAATGCCCGAACACGCCGGTGCTGTCCGGGTCCACCGAGAAGGTGCCGTTGACAAGCTCGCGTAGCTCTTCGGTGACATAGGTGTACATGCGATAGCTGTTCGACCACGGCGCCTTGGTCGCATCCAAGTAAAAGCCGGCGCCGGTGCCGAGGTCCCAGTCCTCGTCCTCTCCCACCACGCCGGCCCCCCGCGGACTGGTATCCGGCATCACCAAGGCAAGACCATGGTTCGCCGCAAGCCGCTGCGCCCCGGCTTTTATGGTTGCCGTCTCTTCGGTACATGTCAGCCCCGCCAAGTAGTAGAGCACCGGCACCTTCTGGTACTCGGCGGCGGCGGGGGTGAACACCGCGAAACGCATGGATGTTTGGGTGGCCTCGGAGCGGTGGGTGTAGAAGCCCTGCATCCCCCCAAAGCACTTTTGCTCACTGATGGTCTCTAGCGTCATTAAAACGCTTCCCTAAAAAGTCACGACACTGCGTATCGATTTGCCCTCGTGCATGAGGTCGAAAGCGTTGTTGATCTCCTCGAGCGGCATCACGTGGGTAATGAGGTCGTCGATATTGATCTTCCCATCCATGTACCAGTCGACGATCTTCGGGACATCGGTACGGCCCCGCGCGCCGCCAAAGGCGGTCCCGCGCCACACCCGCCCGGTCACGAGCTGGAAGGGCCGCGTGGCGATCTCCTGGCCCGCGCCGGCGACACCGATAATCACGCTCTCGCCCCAGCCCTTGTGACAGCACTCGAGCGCCTGGCGCATGGTGTTGACGTTGCCGATGCACTCGAAGGAGTAGTCCGCACCGCCTTGGGTCACCTCGACCAGATGCGCCACGAGGTCACCCTCCACCTCTTTGGGATTTACAAAATGCGTCATGCCAAACTGCTTGGCCAGCTCCTCGCGTTCCGGATTGAGGTCCACGCCGACGATGATATCGGCGCCGACCAGGCGACAGCCTTGGATAACATTCAGACCGATGCCGCCCAAGCCAAAGACCACCACGTTTGCGCCCGGCTCAACCTTGGCCGTGTTGATGACCGCGCCCACGCCGGTCGTCACACCACAGCCGATATAACAGACCTTCTCGAAGGGCGCGTCTTCGCGAATCTTGGCAACCGCGATCTCCGGCAAGACGGTATGGTTGGCGAAGGTCGAGGTACCCATGTAGTGGAACAGCTTGTCGTTGCCGATGCTAAAGCGGCTGGTGCCGTCGGGCATCACGCCGCGACCCTGGGTTTCTCGTATGGCCTGACACAGGTTTGTTTTTCCGCTGGTGCAATAATCACACTGTCTGCACTCGGGCGTGTATAGCGGAATCACGTGGTCACCGGGCTTTACGCTGGTCACCCCCGCGCCAACGTCCACGACCACGCCGGCACCTTCGTGTCCAAGCACCGCTGGAAACAGACCCTCCGGGTCTTCACCGGACAGGGTAAACGCGTCGGTGTGACAAATACCGGTCGCCTTGATCTCGACCAGCACCTCACCCGTCTTTGGGCCGTCGAGCTCGACGGTCTCGATGGTGAGCGGGTCCCCTGCCTTGTGTGCAACCGCGGCCCGAGTTTGCATAACGGCTCTCCTCCCGTGTTTTGACCAGATTTTTTGGATGGACGAAGGACGGTATCACAAAGCACAAACGCGGTCATCCGCGAACCAAAGCCCGCCAGGATGAGACCTTGGACCGGCTCGCCGCTCGCTTTAGCGTCCAGTAAACTCGCGACATGCGCCACCTAGCGTTCGTGCTTAGCGCCCTTGCAACAGGCATCGCGTCCACCCATGCCGGACCCATGCTGGTGATCGGGTCCAACAGTGATAGTTACGAGTTTGGCACCGTGGTCGACGGGCGGCAGCCCATCCGTATCGATGACGGTTTTGTTACGCTCATCGCGGCCAACGGCGAGCGGGTTGAGCTCGAGGGTCCCTTCGACGGCATCGCGGACCCGGCGCCGGCGAACGTCGACACTACGCTCATCGACATACTCGGTCATCTGATACAAAGCGAGATCGACGCCGAGCAAAACGCCCCACTAAAGCTGTTTGCAACTGTGCCACGAAGGCGGCCCGACCGCTGGTCGGCCGACGTGACTCGTTCGGGGACCTATTGCGTGCACGCGTCCGCGGCTACCCTCTGGCGCTCCTATGCGCGGCGTGCAACGACCTTGACGCTGCAACAGTTGGAACCGGCTGCGAGCACGGACACACCGTGGCCGGCCGGTGAGGAGACACTTGCCTGGCCGCAGACGCCGGCGCTTCGTGATGGCGCCGTCTACCAGGCGAGCTTGTCGAACGCCGTTGGACGCACCGAGCTCACCATACGCGTGATACCGGACGGGATTGCGACGGACGCGCACCGCGCAGCCTGGATGGCCCAGCATGGCTGCCGCGTTCAAGCCTTGCTCGTCCTCGACGCGCTCGCCGCGGGCGAGTAGCCCGCCGGTCCTTACTGGCCGATCACTTCCTTGACCATCCGCTCCAAGCGTTGCACGTCGCGGATGATGCGGCTACGCGGGGCGCGCTCGATCAAACCCACCTTCTCGAGCTGGCGTAGCTCGCGGTTGACGGCTTCGCGGCGCGTGCTGATACGGCTCGCGATGTCGTCATCGGTGGGCACGGGTGAAATCACCGCCGTTCCATCCTGCTGCAACCCGTCGCGCGCGAGGCGTAGCAGCTCGGCATGGATGCGGTTCGTGACACCCAAAGTGCTGAATTCGACCACACGGTTGGTCATATAACGAACCAGGCCCGCCATCTGTTGCAAGCAGACCCAGGCCACCTCGGGGTACTTCATCAGCATGCTCTTGAAGGCCTCAGCAGACATCGTGCCGATGAGCGAGTCGGTCAAAGTCACGACATTGGCGGTGCGCGGTTGACCATCGATGGCGGCCAGCTCGCCAAACAGATCGCCCGCACCAATATCTCGAAACGACACCTTCTTTCCCGCAAACGAATACTGGGTCGCACGAACCTTGCCGCTCACCACGAAGTAAACATCGGTGGTCTCGTCGTTGTGAGACACGATCTCGCACTCGGCCGCGTAACCGAAGGCGTGGCAGTCCTTGGCGACATCGGCGCGCTGGTCGCGTGCAAGCTGTTTGAAAATGAAGACGCCCGCCAACGTCTCCGCCGTAACCGGGATACGCCGGGACTGCCCGCTCATGCCACAACCTTGGAGTTACAATTTCGCATAGGATAGCCCTTGTAGGCCAAGCGGCGCCATGGTGGCGTGTGTTGCCTGATGCCGGGGTTGCGATTAGAGTGCCGCGCCAACGCGCCATCCAAGCTTTGTGCTGGTTCTTGGAGGAACCTGATGATTGAGCTGCCAACGCTCGCAGACATTGAAACCGCGTCCGAACGCATAATGCCCTACGCACGGCGCACGCCCGTGCTCAGCTCGCGCAGTCTGGACGAGCTGGCATCGGCCCAGCTGTTCTTCAAGTGCGAGAACTTTCAGCGCTGCGGTGCGTTCAAATTTCGCGGTGCCTGTAACGCGATTCTCTCCTTGGACGAGGAGAGCGCCGCGCGCGGCGTAGCGACGCATTCCTCGGGGAATCATGCGGCCGCGCTTGCACATGCGGCAAGTCTGCGCGGCGTGGGAGCGACCGTAGTGATGCCGAGCAATGCCAACGCCGCCAAGAGGGCAGCGGTGGAGCACTACGGCGGCGTGGTACATACCTGCGGTGAGGGGCTAGACGACCGCGAGCGCATGCTGGCGGACATCGTCGCCGAGAGCGGCGCGACGGTCATCCATCCGTACAACGACCCTCGGATCATTGCCGGACAGGGCACCGCCGCCAAAGAGTTGCTGGAGCACGTACCCGGTCTGGAGATTGTCCTTTGCCCCATCGGTGGCGGTGGGCTGATCAGCGGCGCGGCTATAGCGGTGAAGAGCATCCAACCCGAAACGCTGGTCATTGGCGCCGAACCCGCTGGCGCGGACGATGCATTTCGGTCGCTGAAAGCCGGTCGTATCGTCACCTGCGGCAAACCGGTGACGATGGCCGATGGGTTGCGTGCCAATCTCGGCGACCTGACCTTTGCGGCCATCCAGAGCCATGTTGCCCGTATTGTCACGGTCAGCGAAGCGTCGATCGCGCGGGCGATGCGATTGGTTTGGGAGCGTATGAAAATCTTGATCGAGCCGTCGGCCGCGGTACCGGTTGCCGCGCTGTTTGAAGCACCCGACCAATTCGTGGGACAGCGCGTGGGGATCATCCTCTCGGGGGGGAACGTCGACTTGGACCATCTGCCGTGGAGCGCACACGACCAATGAGGGCATTACTCGCGGTGCTGCTTTGCGTTGTCGCGCCGCAGACGCTCGCGCAATGGGAGGTGGTGAGGGAATCGCTACCGGACAGTGATGGAGAGGTCCCGGTCGCCATCGTCCGCAACGAAGACGGCCACGCGCTAAAGATCTACAAAGCGGGCGACGGCTCGGTGCGAGGGGTCTTCAGCCTGGGTGACGGCTATGGCGTGCTGGCGGCGCAGACCTGTCCAAGCTACTTCGTCGACGACCACAAGCCGCAAGCCGTGCGCTTTGGCGAAGAGCGTTGTCGCATGGAGAGAAGCTCGGCCTACTTCACCCTCGGCCAAAATCAAGACGACGTTATCCGCTCGGTGTCGCTCACACGTTTGATGAACGGCACCAATATCGTGTTCTGGTACCATCTCGATGAGCTAGGCTACGCGGAGAGCAGCTTCTCGCTCAGTCGCTCCAAGCAGGCGCTAACCGTGGCCGTAGGCGGCGACGTCAAGGAATGAGCTAAGCGCGCTCCGGTTCGGGCAGTAGGGTGTCATCGACTTCGACCTCGGGCGCCCGCGCCACCGACTGACATTCCTTGAAGACACGCTTGTCACAGTGGGCACAGACGTTGCGGTCCAGGCGCTCGAACACGGCGGCAATCGCGGCGGCTTTGTTGTCGAACAGATTCTGCGGGCCGATTTCGTCCAAGTATCCACCCCGAGACAAGATCTTGACTGCGCTATCCTGCAGGTGGGACATGTACAAGCCGCCCCCCGCCTGTCTGCGCTCGCGTGCAACCTGCACCAGCAGCTCGGCACCCGCGACGTCGATGGTGTTGATAGTGCGCGCAAAGATCAGCAAGTGCTTTTGTTGCGGGTTGCGCCGCGCCAGGATCCGCAGGCGTTCGGCCACATAGCTGACCGCACCAAAAAACAGCGACCCATCGATACGCACGATCCTGAGCTGCGGACACTCGGGCAACGATGCGTCGGTATTGAAACGACGCATCGCGCCGCGCGGGTCGGGCATTCTCACCACTACCCGAGGCTTGGACGCCTGCAACAAGTAGATGACCAAGGACAAAAACACACCAAGCAAGATCGCGAACTCGAGGTGGAAGAACAAGGTGGCGAAGAAGGTCGCCCAAAGCACCACCGATTCGGCACGGCTGGCGCGCACGATCTTGCCGATAGCATTGAAATCCACCAGTGTCCAAGCGACGACAAACAAGATTGCGGCCATCCCGGCCTTTGGCAAATACGCCAACAGCGGCGCGATGACGATCACCAAGGGAATCAGTAAGGTCCCCGCGACCGCTGCGGCAACGGGCGTCTTGGCACCCGCCTCGAAATTGAGCGCGCTACGGTTGAACGACCCGGTGGCCACATAGGCCGAGAAGAAGCTGCCGATGATGTTGGACAAGCCTTGACCGATGAATTCCTGGTTGCCATCGACGGGGTGCCCGCGACGTGCGGCCAGCGAGCGGGCAATGGTCACGGCTTCGGTGAGCGCCAGCAGAGTCATGGCAAACGCGGCGGGGGCAAGCTGCCTGATTGTCGCCAGGGAGAAGTCCGGCGATGACAAGGGCGGCAAGGTCACCGGGATCCCGCCCATGACCTGCACACCGGCGCCTGGGTCCTGCGCGTAGAGAAAGTGGTTGAGCAGCACGCTCAGGACCGAGCCGGCGATGAGCCCGACAATCATGTAGGGAATACGTGGAAACATACGCTTCGCGGCGATCGCCGTGACCAGGGTAAACACCCCCACGCCCAAAGTTGCCGGGTGTACGACCTCGAGACTCTCGTAGAGATAGGTATAGGTCTGGTGAAAGTGCAGCTCACGCGGGATGGCCACGCCAAAAAAGTGCTGTATCTGCTGGGTTGCGATGAGAATCGCGGCGCCGGCGGTAAAGCCCACGATCACCGAGTGGGAAATGAAGTTCACCAAGATACCCAGCCGGGCGAGCCCCATCATGAGCTGGATAACACCCACCATGAAGGTGAGGGTCAGCGCATAGAGCACGAAGTCGTTGGTACCGGGTATAGCGAGGACGCTCAGCGACGAGTAGAGCACGATCGAGGCGGCGGTGGTCGGCCCCGAGACCAGGAACCGAGACGAGCCGAACAGCGCCGCGATGATAGCCGGGACCATCGCCGCGTACAGACCGTATTCGGGTGGCATACCCGCGATGGTGGCGAACACGACGCCCTGGGGGAGCACGACGACGGCGCCGGTCAAACCCGCCATGGCATCGCTGCGCAAGGTTGAACGGTTGACGTCCGGCCACCAAAGCAGGAATGGGAAAAATCGAAGCAACCAGGCTTTTGGCACGCGCGACGCCTTGAGGCTTGCAGCCTAACTCAGTGATCTTGTCTAAACGATCGCGCCCGCCAACTGGCAATTCCTCCCTGCGAAACTGACCAAGCGCTGCGCGTTGGCCGCATCGCGGAGCCGACCGGCCAACAAGCGTGGAGACGGGAACGGATTAAGCTGAATGATAGCCTTATTGTGTACATTAGGCATCTGATTTATCCGTGCAGTGGGGGCGTTTGGAGTAAGAAAACGCGGCGCCGCACGGTCTATAGATCTTGTGTACCGCAAGCTCAGCACCGGAGGGCCGGCTCGCCGGCGACGCCATGAACGCACTTTTGTCTTCTACGCGCTGGTACTATCGCGGGTTCCGTATCCTGGTGCTGCTGGCGGCTGTCTGGTGGCTGCTGGAGTCGACTGGGTTGGTCCACGCGCAGCTCCCCGCGGCCTGGGAGTGGCCACAAACGGACTTTGATACGGCCATCGTCGACCTCGATGAGATTGTCTCCGGCGGTCCGCCCAAGGACGGTATCCCGGCCATCGACAACCCGAGCTTTATCAGCGTCTCGGAAGCAAGTACCTGGCTCGACCCCCGTGAGCCCGTCATCGTGGTGAGGGTGGGGGAGACCGCCAAAGCCTATCCAGTCCAGATTCTCATGTACCACGAGATCGTGAACGACACGGTGGCTGACCGGCCGCTCGCGGTGACATTTTGCCCGCTTTGCAATGCTTCCATCGTGTTTGACCGGCGCGTAGACGACGCGGTGCTGGACTTTGGCACCACCGGCAGGCTGCGCAAGAGCGACCTCGTGATGTACGACCGCCAGACGCAGAGCTGGTGGCAGCAGTTCACCGGAGAGGCGATCGTGGGCGAGCTGGTGGGTGTGGAGCTCGAGCGCTATCCCGCCAACATCGTCGCCTACGAAGATTTCCGCGACGCGCACCCCGACGGTCGAGTCCTCTCGCGCGAGACGGGGCACCGCCGGCCCTATGGTCGAAACCCGTATCGAGGCTATGACAGTATCGACGACCAACCCTTCTTGTTCTTTGACCCCGTCGACCCGCGTCTACCCGCGATGGAATACGTGCTAAATATCTCGGTGGGTGACACGCACAAGCTCTATCCCTTTACGCTGTTCGACACAGAGCCGGTGATCAACGACTCGGTCGCCAACGAACCCTTTGTCGTGTTTAGCCGCGATGGCACCTTCTCCGCGCTGGATGAGTCCGATATTTCACGCTCGCGGATGATCCCATCGGCAACCGCATTCTCCGCACGTCATGATGGGCGCGTTCTACGTTTTGCAAGCAAGCGCGGTGGTATCGTCGACGAGCAAACGGGCTCGCGATGGAACCTTCTCGGTGAGGCGGTGTCGGGACCGCTAAAGGGCGAGAAGCTCGTGCCTGCCAACAGCGGGGTCCACTTCGCCTTTGCTTGGCTCGCGTTCAACCCCGACTCGGAGATTTACAAAAGGGTATCTTCCGCCCAGGCGCCGGGTAGCGGATAATGAGCGCTAATGATCCGAATGGGACTGACTCTCATGACCCAGAGCTACGCGAAATACAACATCGGTCAGCTTATCCACCACAAGCTGTTTGATTACCGCGGTGTAATCGTCGATGTGGATGCCATGTTCCAGGGCTCTGAGGAGTGGTACCAAGAAGTCGCGCGTAGCCAGCCGCCGAAGGACCGGCCCTGGTATCACGTGCTGGTCCACGATGCCGACCAGGAAACGTATGTGGCCGAACGCAATCTCGAGCCCGATACGTCCAGCGACCCGATCAATCATCCACATATCGAGTTGTTTTTCGAGGAACTCCGCGACGGCGTTTACTTGACCCACCGCGCGACCAACTAGCCGGTGCTAAGCAACTTACGGCAGTTCTTCGAGACCGAGGTACTCGCGCCGCTGCGCGAGCAGGAGACCGCGGATGACCCCGAGCACGGCTACGAGCTTGCCACCGCCGTGCTGTTGCTCGAAGTCACCCGCGCCGACTTCGAAGTCGAAGCCGTCGAGCAGGAAGCCGTGGTCGCGGCCATCAAGTCGGCGTTCCACCTGTCATCCGAGGAGACCGCGGAGCTGGTCGAGATGGCCGAACGCGAGGTCGACCACGCGGTGTGCTTGCACGACTTTACGTCCAAGCTAAACGATAGCTTCTCCGCCGAGGAGAAACGCCACGTCGTCGAGCTGATGTGGAAGGTGGGTTTTGCCGACGGCCACCTCGACAAGTACGAAGAGCATGTCATCCGCAAGGTGAGCGACTTGCTCTACATAAAGCACCGCGACTTCGTCCAGGCCAAACACCGGGTGCAGCGCGAGCTGGGGTTGGAGTAGAAGGGGATTTCGTCTTCCATAGTCTAGCGTCGACTCGCTCAGCCCCCCAGGTCCACATCGAAATAACGCTCGATCAAGCCCGGGTCATCGAAGTAGCGTTCGCCCACAAAGACCACGGCATGATGACCCCACTGGCGCATCGCACCCGGGGCGGGGACCCCCATGGGCCAAAAGAAAAAACGCTCGCCGCGTTGAGTGCCGGCAACGATACCATTGCTTTCAAACAAGCTGCGCCGTGTGCCGTTGCGGTAGGGGAGCGAACGAAGCGTATCGTACTCCGTCAACGCGTACGCGCGCTCCTCGGCGAAACCGTCGGTGAGAAAATTCACGTCGCGAAGATAATGCGTCCCGCTGGCAATGCGTACGAGCGGCCGCGCGGTGGTACGCGGCAGCACCCGGACAACCAGCGGCGTCTCTTCGTAACGTTCGACCGGCTTGGGTCGCACACCGGTGCCAAGCACAAAGAGATGGTAGCAACCGCAGTTGTGCATGCTGTCATAGGTCAAGGGCAAGCCGTCGGCCCCAAGCGTCACGCGCCAGGTGACCCCATCGAGATGACCACCGAGTAAGTCGAAACCACCGTCGCGTGGGCGCGCCGGGAACCAGACCACATAGTTGAGCTGTAACAAGGTCTGACCATCCAGCCGTGCGTAGGACACATGCGTGTACACGGTGGGCGCATTCGTGTCGATGGACGCGACATCGCTCTGCGCGGACCAGACGGGCGCACCGATATGGTCGTCACGAGTCTGCACATCGACTTCCCACACTGGCGCGAAGGTCTGCAACAAACGCTCTAGGTCCTCGCCCTGCGGCGCGGGTACACGAAGGGGGTTTTCCACGCTGTCGGCCAGCAGCGTTTCGATCTCCGCCCGGCGCAGCGTAGTGGTGCCCTGCGCAGGTGCATAGCGGACGAGGCGGCCCGTTTGCCGCGGAGGGTTTTCACGGAAACCGGCCTTTAGCTGTCTATGCAAACGCCCCACCCCGGCCAAGAACGGTTGCGATGTCAGCGGGTATAAACCAACGGCGCGCTTTAGCGTGCTATAGCTCGATGGGACCACCGCCGCTTTGTACAGCGCCCGACGCCGTTTAGTGTCGGACAAATCCTCGGCGAGCATCAGCTCGCCACACTTCGCCACGCTCGTGCCCAGGCCGGCGCTATACGGTGCCTCAACACCCAGCGACGTTCGCGCATCGGCTGGCAAGTTGCCGTTCTCGTGTGTGCGCGCCTCACGGTCCAAACGACGCAGGCGCTCCGCCCACGTGTCAAATCTCACCGAGTCAGGAGACGGCTTGATATCCGACACCGCAAAGCGGTCGGCGCGCAAATAAGCAAACCCGCGCACACGCGCCGATTGCGCGTCGGCAACGCGGGCCGCACGCACCGCCACGTCCAAACGTTGGAAAAACGCTTGGCATGTCTCGTAGGTCGCGTGCCCCGTCGCGTTGGCACCCGCCGTAGCGAAGACGCCAAGGGCAAGAACACAACCAGGGTTAGCCAGCGCAGAAATGGTACGCACCGATTACAAACGCACGGCGCGCAGCCGGAGCGCGTTGGAGATCACCGATACCGAGCTCAAGCTCATCGCAGCGGCCGCGATCATGGGCGAGAGCAAAACGCCGAAAAATGGATAGAACACACCCGCGGCAATCGGCACACCTAGCGAGTTGTACACAAAGGCAAAAAACAGATTTTGCCGTATGTTGCGCATGATCGCCCGGCTGAGCTTTAGCGCACGCACAATCCCGCGAAGGTCACCCTTGACCAGTGTCACGTCGGCGCTCTCCATCGCCACATCGGTACCCGTCCCCATGGCCACACCAACGTCGGCTTGCGCGAGCGCCGGCGCGTCGTTGATACCATCGCCTGCCATGGCCACGATGCGCCCCGCCGCCTGGAGCTGCTCGACGACCCGCACCTTTTGCTCGGGGAGCACTTCGGCCTCGACTTCGTCTATCCCGAGCTCCTTCGCGACCGCCTCAGCCGTGACCCGGCTGTCGCCGGTCAACATCACAACGCGCAGCCCCTCGGCGTGTAGGTCGCGTATGGCCTCGGACGTCGTTGCCTTGATCGGGTCGCTCACGCTGACCACACCGGCCGCACGGTTGTCCACCACGATATACACGACGGTCTGACCACGGCCGCGCAGCTCATCCACATGTACTGACAACGCGTCGCTGACTACACCTAGCGCCTGCATCAAAGCTTGATTACCAAGCGCGACGCGGCGTCCATCCACCGACCCTTGTACACCGCGTCCCGTGGTCGACTCGAAGTCATCCACCTTGCGAAGACCGATGCCGCGGGTCTCGGCGGCACGAACAATAGCCTCGGCCAATGGATGCTCGCTGCCGCGCTCCAGACTGGCCGCGAGCCCGAGCAGCTCATCTTGGCCGAACCCGTCGGCGCAGCGCAGCTCCTGCAATGCCGGTCTACCCTCGGTCAACGTCCCGGTCTTATCGACAACCAAGGTGTCGACACGTTCCATCACCTCTAAGGCCTCCGCGCTTTTGACCAACACGCCAAGCGTCGCGCCACGCCCCATGCCCACCATGATGGACACGGGTGTCGCGAGCCCCAGCGCGCACGGGCACGCTATGATCAGCACCGCCACTGCGGCGATGACCGCGTGCGCAAGACGTGGCTCGGGTCCGAACAAGGACCAGGCCGCAAAGGCGAGCACGGCAACCCCGACCACCACCGGGACGAAATAGCCGGCGACGAGGTCGGCGAGACGTTGTATTGGCGCGCGGCTACGCTGCGCTTCGCTCACCATTTGCACGATCCGAGCAAGCAAGGTGTCTCGCCCAACATGCTCGGCCCGCATAACCAAGCTACCGGTACCGTTTATCGTCGCCCCGATCAACGCGTCACCCGGGGTCTTCTCCACGGGGATAGGCTCACCGGTCACCATGGATTCATCCACCGCGCTGCTACCCTCGGTGACCACGCCGTCGACCGGGATTTTCTCACCCGGACGTATGCGCAGCCTATCGCCCGCCTGCACGCGGTCGAGAGCGATGTCTTCTTCCAGGTCGTCGTCGATGATGCGACGCGCGGTCGCAGGTGCGAGGCCAAGCAACATCTTGACCGCGGCGTTGGTGCGTTTGCGCGCGCGTAGCTCGAGCACTTGACCAAGCAGCACCAGCACCGTGATCACCGCGGCCGCCTCGAAGTACACGGGCACTGCGCCCTGCGGACCACGCATTGTGCTTGGGAATAGCTCCGGGAAGAGCGTAGCGAATACGCTATACACCCAGGCGACACCCACGCCAAGCGCGATCAGCGTGAACATATTGAGGCTCTTGTTGACGATGGACGACCAGCCGCGCTGGAAGAAGGGCAGACCGCCCCAGAGCACCACCGGCGTGGACAAAAGCAAGGTGAGCCACTGCACGGTCTCGACGCTCATCAACCGTGCGACAAGCGCCGGCGCGAAGTCATGCGACATGGCCAACACAAAGACGGGCACGGCAAGCACGGCGCTCAACACACAGCGCCTGCTCATATCGTTTAGCTCGGTGTCATCCTCCTCGGGAACCGCCGTGGTCGGCTCGAGCGCCATCCCACATTTGGGGCAGGACCCCGGCTCGTCTTGCACGACCTCCGGGTGCATGGGGCAGGTGTAGCGTGTCAGGGGCTCGAGCGCGACTTGCTCGGGCTCCAACGCCATACCGCATTTTGGGCAGCTCGCGGGGCCTGGGCTGCGGACCTCGGGGTGCATGGGACAGGTGTAGTCGGCTACGCCGTGCGCAGACGCTTCGGTCACTTCAATGCTTCCTCATCGCAACAGAATCAACAGTACAGCATACCTAGCCACCTTGCCCGCAGTGATAAAGCACAAGGCAAGCCACCACCGACCACGGGCACCCACGAGAGCAACAACACCGGGCTCCCATAGCGGCTCAAGCGTTCTACGGCACCGCGGTTCCCGGCGCGCTTGAAGCTGCGCTCGGGGAGCACCTGCCCGATCGCCCACACGCGTGTGTCGGGGTCTTGAGCAACCGCGGCGAGTACCAGCTCCGAGCCCCCGGACAGCAAGGTCGAGGACAAGAAGGCGCTCACAAAGAGCGCCCACAGGTCGATCGAGTCGAAGGTCAGCCGGCTCTTGCCCTACTTTGTCTGTTTGGCGACGGACGATTCCCGGCCGCTTGCTACGCGATGTCTTGCCAGCAGCGCGGCCACGCCAAGCAGCGCCAGCATGGACAGCAGCACCGGTGTATCGCCAAGACGTACGTACCAGGTCGCGCCGGTCATGGGGAACACCGTGGCGTCCAAGCTCATGGTCTCGAACTGCTCGGTGCGTGACAACAGCTCGCCGCGTGGGCCGATAAAGGCGGAGATACCGGTGTTGGTCGCGCGCACCATATAGCGTCCGGTCTCGAGCGCGCGCGCGCGCGCGATCTCCAGATGCTGATGCGGGGCGATAGAGTCACCAAACCAGGCGTCGTTGCTCACGTTCACCAACAGTGCGGCCTGAGGGAGAGCGCGAATGATCTCGTTACCAAACGCCGCCTCGTAGCAGATGGACACGCCGACCTTTTGCCCCGCCACCTCGAGCAGCGGCTGCTCGAGCGGTCCGTGGCTAAAGTTCGAAACGGGGATGCCGAGCGCATCGACGATGGGCTGGAAGACGGGTTTTAGCGGCAGGTACTCGCCAAAGGGGACGAGATGATACTTGCGGTAACGGCCCGACCGCGCGCCAACCGATACCACGCTGTTGAAGTACTCGCGCGAAGCGGCATCGATCTCCGGGACCCCGAGCAGCAAGTCCGTCGCATTTGCTCTTGCCTCGTCGCCAAGCGCGGCCAAAAAAAGCTCGAAGCGGTTGAGCGTGCCCGGTAGTGCCGTCTCGGGCCAGACGACCAAATCAGCGGCCCAGTGCTCGCGCGTTTTTGCCACGTACAAATCCAAGGTGGGTTTGAGCTGCTCGGGCGCCCACTTGATCTCTTGTGGGATATTGCCTTGGACCAGGGCGACGGCTAGCGGCTGGGCGCCGGGTTGCGTCCAATGGGTCGTTCTAAGCACCGCGCTCGCACCCCAAAGCCCGAGCACCACAAGGGCGCAACAGACCCACGCCCGCCCCATCCCTCTTAGACCCACCAGCACCGCCGCGGTGAGCGCGACGCCAAAGCCGACACCATACACCCCCACCAGCGGGAACAACCCGGCGAGCGGTGTGTCGAGCTGGCTGTAGCCAAGCTGTAACCAGGTGAACCCGGTGAGAAACGACGCGCGTACCCACTCGCACACGATCCAACCGGCTGGTAGCACCAAGTAGAGCGTGACCCAGCGTGGGCCGCGCGCAAAGCGTCGTACCAGATAACCCAGAATTGCAGGGAAAAGCGCGAGAAAGGCGACGAAGACCCCGGTGAGCACAACCGCTATCGGCAGCGGTGCAAACCCGTATTGGAAGCTCTCGACCACCCACGAGACACCAACGCCAAACATCCCGACCCCGTAGAGCCAGCCGCGCCAAAGGGCGCGCGAGTGTGGGGACTCCAGCCAGACATAAAACAGCACGGCCACGCTGATAGGTGCGAGCGGCCAAAACCCAAATGGCGCGAAGGCAAGCGGTAACGCGGCCCCGGCTATCAGGACGGCAATGTCATACACGCGTGCGGAGAGGATTAGCCTGCACCCATGCGCCGGCATGCGCGACGCAGTTGCTCGACCTCGTCGAGCAGCTCGAGCGCGAGCGCGGCACCTGCCAGGTTCACACCGAGGTCACGTTGCAAACGTAAGGCCGACTGGAGCCGCCCCAAGGCGATACCGGTAAAGCGCCAGTCACGCGGCCGGGTACCTTCGGGCTCCGCCACACCCTCTGAGACCATCTCGATCACGAGCTCGGCGCTCACCCCACACACACGGCACGTCTCCAACAAGCTAAAACGCGTGTGCTCGTTTAGGACGGTTCCGCTCAGTGCACCGCGTTGTCTGCTCATGCTTTTGCCCCCATGGCTGCACGTGGGTTCATCGGCATCTCGGCCGCCATCTTACGATAAAGCGCCTCGCTCTCCGGCGTGTCCGCGCGCGGTGCGACGATCTGCACGATGACGTACTGGTCCCCGGGTGGCTTACCCGGCAACCCGCGACCCTTGAGCCGCAGCTTTTGCCCGCTCTGGCTATTCCTCGGTAGCTTGAGCTCCACCTCGCCGCCCAGCGTGGGGACGACGATGGTATCACCAAGCGCCGCCTCCCACGGGGCCACCGGCAGGTCGACATAGACGTCACGCTTGTCGGCTCTAAAAAGCGCGTGCGGCTCGAACACCACTTCGAGATAGAGGTCGCCCGACGGCCCGCCACCAGAGCCCGCACCACCTTGGCCTTGAAGACGAATCCGTTGTCCCTCGCTGATGCCCTTGGGTACCTTCACATTGAGCGTGCGCGTCTTGGTGACGATATGACCGCTTTCATCGTACTGCGGCACCGAAAGCGATATCGCCCGTGTGGCGCCTGCGAAAGCATCTTTGAGCGGGACCATGACTTTCGCATGGTGGTCCTCGCCTTGCATCCGAAACTCCCGACGCTGCCGCGTCTGCGCACCCGCTGCACGGCCAAATAGCGCTTCGAAGAAGTCGCTGAACTCGGAGGCATCGGTAAACCCGCCGCCGCCAAACTCGAACCCGGCATCCCAACCGGGTGGCGGCTGGAAGTCTTGGCCCGGTTTCCACTGGCTGCCGACTTGGTCGTAGGCGGCGCGTTTCTCCGGGTCCTTTAGCACCTCGTAGGCTTCACCGACCTCTTGAAAACGCTCTTTGGCGTCGGGCTCTTTGCTGACGTCGGGATGATACTTGCGCGCGAGCCGACGGTAGGCACGCTTGATCGCATCCTGGTCGGCGTCGCGCGCCACACCCAACACGTTGTAATAGTCCTTGAACTCCATGCTTTCCCTTTAAAGCCTGTGGTGGTTTGCCCGGCAATCCCGCCTTGGTGGGGCGATACCCCAAATATGCAGACGTCGGCAACGCATCTCAAGCCCGAGCAGCGCACCGGACCCTTGCTGGAGATTATCGAGTACACTGCTCGAATCGGGGGAACACGGCGAAATCGATGCCGCCATTCTTACTCGCATTGGACTTCTTGCTTGGACTGCTGCTGCTGTTGTTTGGCCGACGGCTGTTCTGGTTATTTGTCGGCGTGGCAGGCTTTGTCGCGGCATTACAAGCCGTGCCGTCGCTTATGCCCGACCAGCCACAATGGTTTGTCATGGTGGCGGCGGTAATTGCGGGGGTGGTCGGCGCCGTCTTGGCGGTGTTCGTGCAATATGGGGCGGCGGGGTTGGCTGGTTTTTTGGTCGGCACTCACATCGCACTCGGTCTGCACGCGGCGCTCGGGGTCAGCACCGTGGAGTGGCTGGTGGTCCTCGCCGGTGTCGCGGGCGCGCTCTGCGCCGTGTTCTTATTCGACTGGGCGATCATCGCACTGTCGGCCTACCTTGGCGCAACTCTTATATTGCAGCCCTTCGCGCTGGAGCCCAACCTGTACGTGTGGGGCTTCGTTGCGCTATTTGGGCTTGGCGTTATCCTACAGACTTCGATGCATTTGCGTTTGCGCGAGAGCAGACGCGCACCAGGGATATGAAAATGGTGAGAACAGTGAGCCAAATGCTGAACGGGGACGGCCGATGAAATTTCCCGCACCCTTTTACCGCTGGCGCCCGCACCCGTGGCATGGGCTCGAGGCCGGCGACAACTCGCCCGAGGTGGTCAACGTCTTTATCGAGATGACGCCCTTCGACCTGGTCAAGTACGAGGTCGACAAGACCACCGGCTATTTGCGTATCGACCGTCCACAGCGCGGCTCGTCGCAGCCCCCGACCTTGTATGGCTTTATGCCCCGCACCTTTTGCGGGCGGCGCGTGGGGGCCCTCAATCCGGTGGTAAAAAAGGGCGACGGCGACCCGCTTGACATCTGTGTGCTCAGCGAACGCGCCATCACCCGCGCGGAGATTCTGCTCGAGGCCCGTGTCGTCGGCGGCATCCGCATGGTGGACCACGCCGAGGCCGACGATAAGATTATTGCGGTGCTAAACAAAGACGCGGTGTGGTCGGCGGCGACAGACATCAGCGACCTGCCCGAGGTGCTCATCGAGCGTCTTCAGCACTACTTCTCGACGTATAAGCTGGTCCCCGGCAAGCCGTCCGAAATTTCAATAGAAGGCGTGTATGGGCGTGAAGACGCGCAACACGTCGTAGAAGCGGCGGTCGCCGATTACGAGGAGGAGTTTGGTTCTTGAGCCCCCGCCCCTTCGTGAGACGGGGGCGGGCATTTGCTGCGGTTAGTCGACCAGCTGCGGGCGCATGTCGTCGGGGTTGATCCCCGCGACCGCGACCGGCGCTTTCATCGCGTCGCGACGGAACGGCTCGCCAAGCTCCTGGTTTAGCACGACCTCGATAAACGTTGTGACGTTGTCATTCATCTGCTCGCCGATTGCGGTGCGCAGCCCTTGCGTCAGCTCCTCCATGGTCTTCACCTTCACACCTTTGACACCGCAGGCCTCCGCCACCTGGGCGTACTCCACACCCACGTTGAGCTCGGTGCCGACAAAGTTGTCGTCGTACCAAAGCGTGGTGTTACGCTTCTCCGCACCCCACTGGTAATTACGGAAGATCACCATGGTGATGGGTGGCCAATCGTTGCGCCCACAGGCAGTCATCTCGTTCATCGAGATACCAAAGGCACCGTCACCGGCGAAGCCGACCACCGGCACATCGGGGCAACCGATCTTCGCACCGAGGATCGCCGGGAACCCGTAGCCGCAGGGACCAAACAGACCCGGCGACAAATACTTGCGCCCTTCCTCGAAGGACGGGTAGGCATTGCCGATGGCGCAGTTGTTGCCAATATCCGACGAGATTATGGCTTCTTTTGGCAATGCCGCCTGGATCGCGCGCCAGGCCTGACGCGGCGACATGCGGTCGGGCTCGCGGTCGCGCGCACGTTGGTTCCACGTGATGCCCGGGTCGTCGTCCTCGTGATCCATCGAAGACAACTCTTGCTGCCAACGCGACTTGGTCTGCGATATCAGGTCACGGCGACCCTCTCGGCCGGCATCACCCGCGGTGTCACCGAGCTGCTCGAGGATCTGCTCGGCGACCCGCCGCGCGTCACCCTGGATGGCGACGTCTACCTTCTTTGTCAGACCGATCCGGTCGGCGTTGATATCGACTTGGATGATCTTCGCCTGCTTTGGCCAGTAGTCGATGCCATAGCCCGGCAGCGTGGAGAAGGGGTTGAGCCGGGTGCCGAGCGCGAGCACCACGTCCGCCTGTGCGATCAGCTCCATCGCCGCCTTGGAGCCGTTGTAGCCAAGCGGTCCCGCAGACAGCGGGTGCGAGCCGGGGAAGGCATCGTTGTGCTGGTAGTTGCAGCACACCGGCGCATCCAGGCGCTCGGCCAGATGCTTCGACGCATCGATGGCCCCACCGAGCACCACGCCGGCACCGTTCAAGATAACCGGAAACCTCGCTTTCGTGAGCAGCTTGGCCGCCTCGGCAATCGCGCGCTCGCCACCACGCGGGCGCTCGATACGGATCACCTGTGGCAGCTCGATGTCGATGACCTGGGTCCAGTAGTCGCGTGGCAGGTTGATCTGCGCGGGCGCCGAGCCCCGCCAGGCTTGGTCGATCACGCGATTTAGCACCTCGGCGATACGCGAGGGGTCGCGCACCTCCTCTTGGTAGCACACCATGTCCTCGAACAGCGCCATCTGTTTGATCTCCTGGAAGCCACCCTGGCCGATGGTCTTGTTGGCGGCCTGGGGCGTCACCAACAGCATGGGCGTGTGGTTCCAGTAGGCGGTCTTGATCGGTGTGACGAAGTTGGTAATTCCTGGACCGTTTTGCGCGATGGCCATGGACATCTTGCCGGTGGCGCGCGTGTAGCCGTCCGCGCTCATGCCTGCGTTGCACTCGTGCGCACAGTCCCAGAACTTGATACCCGCGGCAGGGAACAGGTCCGAGATGGGCATCATGGCCGAACCGATGATCCCGAAGGCGTGCTCGATCCCGTGCATTTGCAGCACTTTGACGAAGGCCTCTTCAGTTGTCATTTTCATCAATTGTGTCTCCTTGCGAGCAATCTGAACACGTCGCTCATAACAGTTCGTCTTTGAGGTAATACCACAGGTACATGCCCCGCTGACCGAGCCGACGGAATGGAGTGAGGATACCGTGGCTGGGGAGCGGGGACCTAAAGATGGGCAAGTCCAGCCCGGCGCTCTTGCCGGCGACCATCTGCGCCATGCGCCGGCCCGCCTGCGCCGAGTACATGACACCGTTGCCGCCATAACCCATCGCGTAATAGATCTTCTGCTCTGGGTCGGGCTGGAAGATGCGGGGCATCATGTCGTGACTCACATCGACCCAGCCCCACCACGAGTAATGCAAGTCGATGCCTTCCAGCGCCGGAAACTTTCGGTAAAGACCCTTTTGCAGCAGCGCCAGGTGCTTCGGGTTTTCGGCGTCGTGTCCCGTGATCGCGCTACGGCTGCCGATTTGCACGCGACCGTCCGAGAGGAAGCGGTAGTAATGACGCAGGGTACGCGTATCGGTCAGCGGCGAGCGGGTCTTGAATCCGCAGGCGTCCTGCTCCTCGTCGCTCAAGGGGCGGGTGACAACGGAGTTTGTCAGGATCGGCATCAGCCGGTTCTTGGTCCGGTTGCTCAAGCCGGGTGGGGTGTATCCCGCGGTCGCCAGCGCCACCGCACGTGCGCGCACCGTTCCACCCGGTGTAGTGAGGTGATGCACACCCTTTCTGATCTTCCACCCCATGACCGGGCTCGCCGGATGAACGCTCGCGCCGAGCTTGCGCGCGAGATTCTGATAACCAAAGGCGAGCTTGGCGGCGTGTATGCAGGTGCCGTCGGGCTCGTGCAGCGCACCGGCCGCCTCCTGGTCCTTGACGTGCTGCTCGTGGAGCTCCTCGCGGGATATGACACGCGAGCCGTAGCCAAAGACCTCGTTGAGGACCTTGCACTCCTTTTCCAAGTTGGGCATCACACCGCGCTTGTGCGCGATGTAGTAGTGGCCGCCCTCTTGCGGGTCGCAGTCAAAATCGCCGGAGCCGATCAGGTCACGAAAGACGTCGAAGGCCTCGCAGATCTCGACGTGCATTTTCTTTGCAACGTCCACACCCCAGCGCTTGATCCACTGCGAGCGTTTCAGCCGGCCCGAGGAGATCTGCGCCTGACCGCCGTTACGCGTGGAGCAGCCCCAGGCCACCGTGTTCGCCTCGAGCACGGTCGCCCGGATACCATGCTCTTTTGCTAGATGGATCGCGCAGGAAAGACCGGTATAACCCGAGCCAACGACGACCACGTCGGCATCCATGTCGTCCGACACGGGTCCATCGTCCTCCGGCGGTGTCCCAGCCGTGCCGATCCAATAGGTGGGGGCATAGTCGCGGTTGTGTCCGGGCCCGGCGTCGACCAGGGGGTCGTAACGCGGGTCATAGCTGGCTTTTGGCCAATGCTTTGGGCGAAGGACGGTAGACATAGCTCGGCGTTCAAACAATCAACGGTCGACATAAAGCCTCGAGTCTTCTCGACGGAAGCCGCCGAAGTATACGGCAGTTCATTTGGATACAGTCCATCCAGTTGAGCTAAACCGATAGAGCCAGCGTGATGCGAATGCGGTCGCTGAGGGGACAGCGTTGAGCCAACAGGGGCAACCGAAGAGACAACCTGGCCCCAGAGATTTAGGACAAACGCTTAGCGCAACTCACTGCTGGGGGGCCACCTTTGGAACGAGGGCGAGGCATGACGGATGCGTTTGTCATGTGTCATCCCGCACCCCTTCGGACGGTTGGCGTCGCGCGAGCGAATGGGCAACAAAGCCCACGACGGCCGCAATCGTGCCGGCGAAAAGCTGAGCGACCGGCCACATGGAAGCGCCACCGCCCTGATCTGCACTCTACCGCCCCGCGTTCGCGTGTCGGCTCCTGCCGTGGATAGCTTCCGCTTTCGGTGTTAGCAGCACGCGCAATAAATGAATGCGTCGGTGGTCCGCACGTACGACGGTGAAGCGTACGCCGTCGACGGCTCGAGTTTCGCCCGCCCTGGGTAGGTGTCCGAATGCATTGACCACCAGTCCGCCGATGGTGTCGAACCCCTCGTCGCTGAACTGGGTGTCGAACTCCTCGTTGAAGTCCTCGATGGGTGTGAGCGCTTTGACGCTGTACTCGCCGTCGCCAAGACTATTCACGTAGGGTCCTTCATCGGTGTCGTGCTCGTCGTCAATCTCACCAACGATTTGCTCGAGCACGTCTTCGATGGTGACAAGCCCGCCGACACCGCCGTACTCATCGGCCACGATGGCCATGTGGTTGCGGCTGGAGCGAAACTCGCGGAGCAGTACGTTGAGACGTTTGCTCTCCGGGATGAACACGGCGGGGCGCATCACGTCTTTGATGTCGAAGGCGCGTCTGCGGTCGCGATGGGCGAAGTACTGTAGCAGGTCCTTGGCGAGCAGGATGCCCTCGACTTCGTCGCGTGTGTCGCCGATGACCGGAAAGCGGGAGTGTCCCGAATCGATGATAGTGGAGACAAAGGTCTCGGGCGGCTGCTCGCTGTCGATTACGACCATCTGCGAGCGTGGGACCATGATGTCGCGCACCCGCATGTCCGACACTTGCAGCACGCCCTCTATCATGCTCAGCGCTTCGGCATCGAGCAGGTCTTTTTGCTCGGCCTCGCGCAGTTGCTCTACCAGATCATCTTTATCTTCTATCTCCTCACGGAGGAGCATATGACTTATACGTTCGAGCCAGGTCCGGGAACCCGACCCGTTGCTAGGTTGGCCTTCACTCATGACAGGTTGATTCTTTCCTCTCTCATCTTTCTTGGCGTTGTTTGTGCTACGTGGGTAACTCGTATGGGTGTGGGAACCGCAGCCCGGCGAGGAGGCGAATCTCACGCGATTCCATCTCATCGGCCTGCTCTTTGGTCTGATGATCGTAGCCCATCAGGTGTAAGGTGCCATGGACCACCATGTGCGCCCAGTGCGCGGTCGCGTCCTTGCCTTGCTCGCTCGCTTCGCGCAGCACCAACGGCGCGCAGATAACGATATCCCCGACTAAACATTCGGGCAATCCGGGCGGCGTGCCCAGCGGGAATGACAATACGTTTGTCGCTCCGTCCTTGTTACGATAGCGTTCGTTCAACGTGGCGCCCTCTTCTTCATCCACAACGCGTACCGTGACCTCGGCGTCGTGCTCGTAATCACTCAATGCCATTTTCACCCAATCTCGCACCTGCTCCGCGCCCGGTAGCTCCGGGCCCTCGCATGCAAACTGAACCTCCACGTGCACGCTCACCCGTCCTTGGCGCCCCCGCCTTCGCTCGCACGCGAGTCGCTCTTCTCATGCGCTTCATACGCATCCAGGATACGCGCAACAAGGGGGTGTCTGACCACATCCTTGGAGGTGAAATAGTTGAAGCTAATCCCCTCGACATTGGTCAGCACTTCGATCACGTGACGTAAGCCGGAGCGCTGTCCACGGGGCAGGTCGATCTGGGTGATATCACCGTTGACCACTGCGGTGGAGCCAAACCCGATCCGCGTCAAGAACATCTTCATCTGCTCTACGGTCGTGTTCTGCGCCTCATCGAGAATGATGAAGGATTCGTTCAAGGTGCGCCCACGCATATACGCGAGCGGCGCAACCTCGATGACATTGCGCTCGATCAGCTTACCTACACGCTCGAAGCCAAGCATCTCGTACAAAGCGTCGTACAATGGCCGCAGATAAGGGTCGATCTTTTGCGCCAGATCGCCCGGGAGAAAGCCGAGCCGCTCACCCGCCTCCACCGCCGGGCGCACGAGCACGACGCGGTTCACCTGCTCGGTCTCGAACGCAGCCACCGCGCAGGCGACCGCGAGGTAGGTCTTCCCCGTGCCGGCCGGACCAATACCAAAGACGATGTCGTGGGTCTGGATGTTCCGCAAATAATCCTGCTGGTTTGCGCCGCGACCGCGAATGGTGCCGCGCCGGGTCTGGATGACGACCTCTTCGGCGGCATTCTCATCCAGGCTCGACTCCACACCGGCCTGCTGCAAATACACGTGTACGCGCTCCGGTGTCAGCGGTTCCTCCTCCGTCGCGTCGTAGAGCTCGCGGATGATCTTGCCGGCCGCGCGCACGGGTGTGGGGTCGCCGTGGACCCTGAATGCGTTGCCGCGGTTGTTTATCTCCACCCCCAAGCGACGTTCCACCTGGCGCAGATGCTCGTCAAAGGCCCCGCACAAGTTGGCCAAGCGCTGGTTATCCGTCGGCTCCAGCGTGATGTCGCAATATTCGAGGGGATCGGTCTGGGAAGAATCGTTCAATGGCGTACGCGGGGTAGCCCCCGGGGTTAGGCGCAGACGCTGCGTCGCGGCGACGGGTACAGCTCTGCCCGCAGTGAGTTCGGCAACGCCTCGGTGATTCGAAGGTCCACGAATTGGCCGATCAGAACCTTTCCGCCCGGGAAATTGACGACTCGGTTGTTCTCGGTGCGCCCGGACATCTGGTGGGGGTCTTTCTTGGAGGGCCGCTCCACCAGCACGCGTTCAGCGGTACCAACCATGTCGCGGCCGATTTGAGCCGCGTGCTCGGAGAGGCGAGCCTGGAGGCGGGTCAAGCGCTCCTTCTTTGCGTCCAAGGGAACGTCATCTGCTAATGATGCCGCGGGTGTGCCTGGTCTTGCACTGTAGATGAAGCTAAATGACTGGTCAAAACCGACCTCGTCGATGAGCGCCATGGTCTGCTCGAAATCCTGCTCGGTCTCCCCGGGGAAACCGACGATGAAGTCGGATGACAGGCTGAGCCCCGGTCGCGCCACACGCAGCCGTGCGACCTTCTCGCGATACTCGGCGACGGTGTAGGTCCGCTTCATCAAGCGCAATATTCTGTCGCTCCCGCTTTGCACGGGCAGATGCAAATGGCCGACCAGCTCGGGCACGCTGGCAAATGTCTCAATCAACGACTCCGTCAGTTCTGCGGGGTGCGAGGTCGTAAAACGAATCCTCTCAATACCATCTATAGCAGCCGCATAGTCGATCAGCAAGGCGAGGTCCGCGTGACCGCCGTCGTGTAGTAAGCCTCTATAGGCATTGACGTTTTGCCCCAGCAGGGTCACCTCGCGCACGCCCTGTTGGGCCAGATCGAAGATCTCGGTGATGGTGTCGTCGAAGGGACGGCTGAACTCCTCCCCGCGCGTGTAGGGCACGACACAAAACGAGCAGTACTTGCTGCACCCTTCCATCACCGACACGAAGGCGCTCGGGCCCTCGGCGCGTGGTTCGGGCAACGCATCGAACTTCTCTATCTCGGGAAAGGAGATGTCGATCTGCGGGCGCCGGGCGCTCTTGACCCGTTGGATCATAAACGGCACTCGGTGCAAGGTCTGTGGGCCGTAGACCAGGTCGACGAAGGGCGCGCGTGCCTGTATCGCCTCACCTTCCTGGCTTGCCACACAGCCGCCGACGCCGATGATCACACCAGGACGTTCTTCTTTGAGCTCGCGCCAGCGTCCCAGCTCGGAAAACACCTTCTCCTGCGCCTTCTCGCGCACCGAGCAAGTATTGACCAAAAGGACGTCGGCTTCGGCCGGGTCGTTGGTTCGCACAAGCCCGTGGGTCTTTTCAAGCAAGGCGGCCGTGCGCGACGAGTCATACTCGTTCATCTGACAGCCAAAGGTGTGGATAAAGAGTTTCCCGCTCATCCTGTGTCTATGGTGAAAAACGATTAAAACTACACCGAAACCCCGACTCTGACCAGCGCTTGCAGTGCGCGTCGTAAAAAGATGCGCGCTATTCCTCCAGCGCGGGCAGCACTTCTTCCAAGTGCACCCGGAAGTCCTCCAGGTCCGGTACGGGGAGACCGGGCACCTTGGCACGGTCATCCACACGGCGCAGCCACACGGCTTCCTCCCGGAAGGGATGCACCTCGAAGGCATCGACCTCCTCGTCGCTCAGCGGTCCGCCTTGCAGGGTCAGGCTGCGCACGGACCCGGGCGTGAGCTGGTCCGTGTAGTGCTTGTCTACGGCACAAAGATACCGCTTGGCGTAAACGTGTAGCCGGACCGGCTCGGTCACGTCGGGACCAAAATGCTCGGAGAGCCACGTCTTGGCTAGCTCCTCATGGTGGTAGTCGGCGTCGGCCGCCATGCCCTCGCGACGCAGCAGGTGGCCGATGTCGTGTAGCAGCGCCGCGGCCACCATCGCGGGCGGTGCCGACTCCGCCTCGGCCAGGGCGGCGGCCTGCAGCGCATGCGCGCGTTGGGTCACCAGGTCGGCCACGTAATGTTCATCGCCGTGTCGCTCCAAAAGCTCAAAGATTTTGTCGATGACCTGCATTTCATCCCTCCTCGAAGGCACCGGCTTTGCCGCCGGCGGGGGTGAGCGCATCGGTAGCTGAGGAGTCGGCCCGGCAACGGTGCCGCACAGAGCATTCCTGAGGCCATCTGCACCCTTCCTTGCAGGGGCAGTGGTTCGGCTGTCGCCTTCATCACGCCGCCGAACCACCGATACGCAATCGATTCAAAACGTTCGCCGCAAAAGGGTCTTGCGCCCCTTTTCGACTATGCGGGTGGTCGAACGGAATTCCTGTCCGAAGCATTCTCCCATGTATGAGGTGATGGGTCATCTCGCATCGCGACGAAAATCATAATTGCTATTAATTTCAGAGTGTTAAGGGAAAAATCACCACACTCAGAGACCCGATGACCGCCGCCTTTGACGATTATCAACCCATGACAATAAACAAAAGATGTGATGAAAATTTGACCAGGCTCAGGAGCCGGTGGGGACATCCGCGCACGGACGCGTCAGGCCGACGTCTCTAGCGGTTGGCGCGGGCCAGCACGGCATGCAAAAGCACGTTGACGCTCGGGACCGTGTAATCCAGCTCGATGTGCTCGGCCTCGTTGTGCGAGATGCCGTCTTTGCAGGGCGAGAACAGCAGCGCCGTCGGCGCGATGCGGGTCATGTGGTACGCATCGTGTCCCGCTTGGCTCAGCATCTCCTTGTAGCCGACCCCCAGGTCGGCCGCCGCGCGTTTGACCAGATCGGAACACTCGGCGTCAAAACGCTCGTCGCCGAATTCCCAGCGTTGGGTGGTCTGTGCCTCGACGTTAGCACGTTTACACGCTTGCGCTATAGCGGCTTCCATGTCGGTGACCATCCGCTCCGTGACGGTTTTATCGGGGTGGCGAAAGTCGATAGTGATCTGCGCGTAGTCGGGGAGGATGCCCGGTTTGTTTGGCCACACCAGGATTCGGGTTGCCGTGGACTTCCCCGGGGGATGGGTAGACCAGCCGATGTCGTTGGCCGCCGCGATCATCAGCGCCGCCCCCACCAAGGCGTTGCGGCGTTTGTCCATCGGCGTCGGGCCGGAGTGCGCATTCTCACCGTGGATCTCGACCACCATGCCGCGAGTGGAATAGCCACCGGTCACGACCCCGAGCTCGATGCCACGCGCTTCGAGCTCGGGACCTTGCTCGATATGCAGCTCGAAGTAGCTGTCGAGCTCGCGTCCGCCGACCGGGGCGCTACCCGCGTAGCCGATGCGTTCGAGCTCCTCACCAAACACCCGGCCGTCATCGTCCTTGCAGGCGAGTACCCAGTCCACGTCGTGCACACCCGCGAACGCACCGCTGCACATCATCGGTGGCTGGAAACGCGCACCCTCCTCGTTTGTCCAGCAAACGACCTCGATGGGTCTCCGGGTGCTGAGCCCGGCATCGTTGAGCGTACGTATCAACTCGAGCCCGGCGAGCACACCCAAGATCCCGTCATACTTGCCACCGGCGACCTGGGTATCCAAATGGCTGCCGACCAGAACCGGTGCCAAGTTCTCCTCGCTAGCGGCGCGGCGTGCAAAGATATTACCGACGCGGTCGATGGTGACCGTGCACCCGGCATCACGACACCAGGCGACGAACACATCGCGCATCTCTTTGTCGGGGTCGGTGAGCGGCAGACGGCACAGCCCGCCCGCGCGGCCGGGGCCGATCTCGCCCGAGCGCATCAGTGTCTCCCACAGACGCCGGCTGTCGATCTCGAGCGTGTTCGGTCTCGAACTCACGGCGCACCCTCCGGGCGCGGCGGATACAAGCCCACTATTGCGTCATCGGCTTCCATTTGTCCTCATTGGCGTCCACTTCGTCGCCCAAGTAGCAAAGCAATGCGTTCACGTGCTCGTTTAGCTGCGCCGAGCCGCTCATCTAATGACTCGCACCGTTGGTAGCCGCCGCTACATTGTAAATCCCCGCGTCTTTCGTATAACCCCACTCGCGCCAGCCGGTGTGCAAGGGAAAATACAAACCCAATCGGATCGGGCTTGGGTCGTGCCGCGACATGAGCTGCGCGTAGCGCTCGAGCTGCTCGCGGTAACGCGTTTGCTCGCGGTCCAGAAACCCATCCAAATCAGCGCCCAGATGACGACCGGTTTTGTAATCCACGATCCATCGGGTCCCGTCACGGTCCACGAAGGTGCGGTCCAGCACGACGCTGAGCAAACGACCGTCGATAACGCCCGACAGCGCGTACTCGCTGTGCGCGCCCTCATGCGCCGAGTCCAGCAGCCAGCGGCCTCGCGGGTCCTCCAACACCGCGCCGAGCGCGGCTTGCACGCGGTTCACCGCGTCCTCGAGCGCGGCGTCGGGAACCCCCAGGGCGCGCAAACCGGCGCCCCAGGCCTTGCGTCTAGCCTGCAATCGTGCCGCGGTCCAGGTCTCCACACCTTGCAAGGACATGACATGCAGCGTGCGGTGCACCAGCGTGCCGATGTGTCGTGCCGCCAAGCGGGCCCACTCGAACTCAAGCGGCTCGGACGCTTCTGCTTCGGGCTCATTCATGAGCGGTGCCCGGTTGACGACACTCGGGGCCGGTACGGGCGGGCTCCAATCCGGCGCCAAGCGCTGTATGACGACCGGATCCGCGTGCCCCGCAAGGGTCCGCTGGACCCGGGTATCCGCTTGCGTCTCAAAGTGCTCGCTCAGCACCGGCCACAACCGGCCGAGCAGGCTGCGCGCCGCGGGTGCGGCCAGCTCACCCTCGGCTCCAACGCGTACATTACCCAACAAGTGCAAGCGCTCCTTGGCGCGGGTCATGGCGACGTACAGCAAGCGCGCGTCCTCTTGCAGGTCCTTCTCACGCTGCAACCCACGCAAATACCGGTGAATCGGGTCATCTTTTTCCCCGACGGCCGAGATCGGCGCAAGCAACAGGTCCGAGTCGCCCCGCGTGTGGGCGCGCTGGGTCCACTCGAGCAACCGATGGTCGTCATGCGGTGTGACCTTGTCGAGCGCGGGGACGATAACGGTATCGAACTCCAGCCCCTTGGCCGTGTGCACCGTCATCACGTCGATGCCTCGAGCGCTGGTGTCGGGCGCCGCATAAAGCTTCGCCACCTCGGTCGTCAGCCAGGTCAGACTTGGCCACGCGCCGCGTCGATCGGCTTGATCAAGGAGGCAAAAGAAGCTCGCGGCATCACTGAGCTCACGCTCGCTCACGCTCGCGGGGCCGCCGAGGGCGGTCCAGGTGCCCTCGACCAAACGTCGAAACCCGCGCCGGCCGCGCTCGTCGTAAGCCCACTCCAGTACATCCAAACACCGGCGCGCCTGCTGCTTGCCTGCCTCGCTCAGCCGGGCGATTCGCTTCGCGTCACGCATCAGCTCGAGCACGCATCGATCTTGGTCGGTGGCGACCAAGCTGTGCAGGTCGGCCAAGCGCATTCCGCACCACGGTGCACGCAGCAACGCAAGCCAGGCGACACGGTCGGCGGGGTGCAGCAAAACCCGCGTGACGCTGAGCAGATCCTGCACCACCGGCATATCACCCAGCGCCTCGATGTCCACGCCCCGGTAGGCGATACCGCCCTCGCGCAGCGCGGGGATGATGTGCGCCAGCCCACTGCGCGCACGCACCAGCACGCCGATGCTCTGACCCGGAAACTCGGTCATGCAATCGCGCACGATTTCGCGCACACGTTCGGCCTCCGCGCTCCCGTCGTCACCGACAAAGGCGTGCACGCAAACGGCTTGCCCCATAGTCTCGTCGCGCGTCGGGGTCGAGGGGGCATAGGCCACACGTCCGCTGGTGCTGTCATCATCCTCGGGAAAAATACGTGCGCACCAGTCGTTGACCGTCGCGACCAACGCCGGCCGCGACCGAAAGTTGGACTCGAGCTTGATGGGTTCCAAGACCAGTTGGCCGATGCCCTGATGCCAGGCGTCGACAAACAAACCCACATCGGCCTCTCGAAAACGGTAAATGGACTGCATGGGGTCACCGACCAGGAACAGGCTGCGACCGTCGCCGGGCTCCCAGCCGGCGGTCAAACGTTTTAGCAGCTCGAGCTGGCTGTGTGAGGTGTCCTGAAACTCATCGAGCAACAGATGACGTATCCGGTAGTCCAAGGCCAACGCGAGGTCGGTCGGCTCGTCTTCCTCGCCCAAGGCGCGCTGGGCCGCGCCCAGCACTTCGCAAAAGTCCACTTGGCCGCGCTCGCTGAAGACCACGCGCAACAAGGCCGCCGCCAGACGCAGCACCCGCAGCAGCGATTCGAGCACCGCCCAGGCGGTATCGGTGTAGGCGGGCGTGGGCAGACCACGTGACGAATGGAGTTGCTCTTTGAACAGCGGGTACGCCTCCAGGGCTAGAGACAGCTCTTTTGCACGTTGCTTCATGGAGACAAATGGCTCGGTCTTGTCCGCCGGAAAGCCATGACGCTTGTCCCGGTTGGTGCGCCACTCACCCGCATTGCTGAGCAGCACGGCGGCCAGCCCTTGCCATGTCTCGAGCTCCTCGGCCACCGCATGCGGGATCGCCGAGAGCCGGGCGCAGCGTGTAGCGGGCGACACCGCAGCGGCGTCGCGCAGGTTGCCACCGGCGAAGGCACTGATTTCTACGATCTCGCCGGCCAGCGCCGACGGGACGCTCTCGCGCAGCCGGCCCAGCGCATCGTTGACCGCGTGCGCAAGCCCTGCTTGCATGTGCGCCCGCCAGCTTTCACTGTCATGCGCACCCAAAGAAAGATGCCGCAGCCATTGGTCGCGGCGCGCCAGCATGTCGACCAGCATGCGCTCCAGCTTTGGCACGTCGTTGTCCAAGTGGCTGAGCAACCTGGCAATGTCCTCGGCCCACTCGCCATCGCGCTCGTTGAGGGCGGCGAGGACCCCGCTGGCCGCTTCGCGAAAATGCTCGCTCGCGTCCTCGACCAGCCCGGCACCCCCGCCAAAGCGCGAGGTCCAGGGCATTTGTCGCGTTAGCGAGAAACAGAGCGCATCGATGGTTTGTATACGCAGCCGCGCCGGTTGCATGGTGATGTTCCACCCAAGCAAACGGTCGCGGGCCAGCGCCGCGCTTGCCAGTGCGTGGGTGCGCGCGTCGTGCTCCGATGCGCCGGCGGCGGCGCGTCTCGTGTCCGCCTCCAGCAACGCGTCGATGATGCGCTGGCGCATCTCGCCGGCCGCCTTTCGCGTAAAGGTGATGGCGATGATCTCTTCGGGGTGCTCGACAATGGCGAGCAGGGCGAGATAACGCTGGATCAACAACCCGGTCTTCCCGGAGCCGGCGGGCGCCTGCACGATGCATGAAAGGCCTGGTTCCAGGGCGCGCTGGCGTCTAGCGAGGTCGAGGGGGATGGTCATTGACGCGACCGAGTTTCAATCGTCCGAACCCACACATCGTACTATGCCTTGGTTCGCGGTCCAGATCCCACCGTACGGCATTGTCTGCTTTTAATTATGCATATGAATGTCTTTATATGCATGAACTACGGATCTATCGAACAGTTTGAAATCGACGCACAGCTAGAGCATTCTGCGATGTTCTGGCGCGATAAAAAGAAACCCTGTGCATGAACGAATTTGGACAAGCGCTATCCAACGCGGCCCGGTTGGTCACGGCGCTCGACCCCGACTTGGTCGAGATCGTGGCGCTGTCGCTGCGTGTCAGTCTGTCCGCCGTGGCGCTTGCCGCGCTGGTTGCCATGCCGTTCGGAGCAGCGGTGGCCTTGTTCCGCTTTGCGGGGCGTGGCGCGGTGGTCGCGGTCCTCAACGCGTTGATGGGGCTACCCCCGGTGGTTGTGGGCCTGGTGGTCTATATGCTGCTCTCGCGTGCCGGCCCCTTGGGCGAGCACGGATTGCTCTTTACACCCACGGCCATGGTCATCGCGCAAGCGGTTCTCGTGACACCCCTGGTCGCCGCCCTGACCCGTCAAACGGTCGCGGACTTGAACGAGGAGTACGACGAGCAGTTACGCTCACTGGGCGTCGGTCCGGCGCGCGCTATCCCAACCTTGTTGTGGGATGGGCGTTACCGGCTGCTCACCGCGGTCTTGGCCGGCTTCGGCCGAGCTATCGCCGAGGTGGGCGCAGTCATCATCGTCGGCGGGAACATCAACCATGTCACCCGGGTGATGACAACCACCATCGCACTCGAGACCAGCAAGGGCAATCTAGCGCTGGCGCTCGGTCTGGGTATCGTCCTGGTGGCCCTCGCGGTTGCGGTCAACATCGCCGTCGTGCTTGGCGAAACGGCGGCGCGGCGGGCAAGCGGATGAACCGCACACACTCGGTGCTACCGCTAATGCTCGAGCGTGTGTGTTTCGACGCGGGCGGGCGGCGCCTGCTCGACAATGTGTCGACCACCGTCGAGCCCGGCATACGCACGGTGGTGCTTGGCCCCAACGGTGCCGGGAAAAGCCTGCTGCTACGTTTGTGCCACGGGTTGATCAAACCGACCACGGGTACGCTGCGATGGAGCGAGACCCGGCCAAAGCGTGTGCAAGGCGCTCAGGCCATGGTGTTCCAACGCCCCGTGTTGCTACGACGCAGCGCGGCGGCAAACATCGACTTTGCGCTGCGCGTTCGCGGTGTCGCACGCGACGAGCGTCGCCGGCGCACCACCCGCGCGCTCGCGCTTGCCGGGCTTGGCGAGCATGGCCAGCGCCCGGCGCGGGTGTTGAGCAGCGGTGAGCAACAACGCCTTGCGCTTGCACGCGCTTGGGCGCTCGAACCCGAGGTATTGTTTCTTGACGAGCCCACCGCCAATTTAGACCCGGCCGCGACCCGCGCTGTGGAGGAGATCATCGCAGCCATCCACGGCACGGGGACCAAGGTCGTGATGACCACGCATGACCTCGGTCAAGCACACCGCCAAGCCGACGAGGTGATATTCATGCACAAGGGACAACGACTCGAGCAAACCCCCGCCGCTGAGTTCTTTGAACGCCCCCGTAGCGAGGAGGCGCGCGTCTTTCTCGCCGGCGAGCTACTCGCATGAACACGACATCGCAGACTAGGGAGGAGACTTGCATGAACAGAATTCACGGTTTGTTTTTCGCGCTGCTGCTTGCATTGAGCTCGACGGCGCTGCCCGCGAGCGAACGATTCATCACTGTCGCCTCCACGACATCTACCGAGAATTCCGGCTTGTTCACCGTGCTCTTGCCCAAGTTCGAGTCCCGGACCGGGATTGGCGTGCGGGTCGTGGCGGTGGGGACGGGCCAAGCCATCCGTCTTGCGCGCAACGGCGATGCCGATGTTTTGTTTGTCCATCACACACCCTCTGAGGAGTACTTTGTTGCCGACGGCTACGGCGTCGAGCGCTTCGATGTCATGTACAACGACTTTGTGATCGTCGGTCCAGGCGACGACCCTGCCCAGATACGCGGCACCGGCGACGCAGCGGCGGCACTGCGTGAGATCGCACAGGGCCAACAACATTTCGCCTCGCGCGGTGACGACAGCGGCACGCATAAAAAGGAGCTGGCGCTTTGGCGTGCGGCCGGAGTAGACGTGAGCGCGGCGAGCGGCGCGTGGTACTCGGAGACAGGCGCCGGGATGGGCGCAACCTTGAACACGGCGAGCGCGATGAACGCGTATGCGCTCACAGACCGCGCCACATGGCTCAAGTTCGGCAACAAAGGGGAGCTCGAGATCTTGGTCGAGGGCGACCGGCGGCTGTTCAATCAGTACGGCATCATCGTGGTAGACGCCGCAAAGCACCCACATGTGAAGAGCGCCGATGCGCGCAGCTTTGTCGATTGGGTGGTCTCAAAGAACGGACAGGACATCATTGCCGCTTACCGCATCGCGGGCCAGCAGGCGTTTTTTCCGAACGCGCAATGACCCCCCGCTCACGGTGCGTTGTAACGCACCCTCCCGATGCCACCGATGTCGTAACCGGCTAGGCGCTTCGCGCGATCGGCAAAAGCCGCCGAACGAGCAAAACCGAGCAGCTTTTGTATCGCGGGCTCGAAATACTGTCGCCGCCATACGACGAGGTCATAACGTTCACGCCATATGGGGATAAAGTCCAAGCTGAGCTGTTGCGCCACCGACGCAATACCAAGACCCGCATCCGCCGTGCCCTCCGCGACCGCAAGCGCGACCTCGGTTTCGTTACGCGCGGTAGGACCAACGATCGCGAGATCTTCCGGGCGCAGCGAATGCTCGCTCAGCAAATGCTCCAGCAGCACATGGCTACCGGCCTCTTTTTGACGCGCCGCAAAGCGTACACCGACCAGCTCTCTAACACCGTGTATGGCGCGCGGATTGGACGCAGCCACCATGAGCCCCTGCTCGCGAACGGCCCACTCGATGGAGACGACGGGCGCGGCGAGCGCGCGTCGCTGGATCACCGGTGTATTGTACTCCCCGGAGTGCGGCTCCAAGACGTGCATACCGCACGCGGATGCCTCGCCGCGTGCCAGGCGCTCCAACCCGTCCAACGACCCGTCGAAGAGCACGGCCAGCCCGGACTCCGACTCGCGCACGGACCATTCGAGCAACGGGTCGTGGCTACCCGCAACGATCGCGGGCGGGTCGCGGTCCGGGAGAAGCTTCGCGCCGCCTTCGCTGTGCTCGAGCAACCACAAGTCGACCAAGGTCTTTTGAAACAGCCACTTCCCGGTGGCGCGCGTGCATGGGATCTGGCGTTTGGCAACGAGGTCGTAGACCTTGCGCTCCTTGATCCGCAGATAGGCCGCCACCTCCCGCGTATTCATCAGCTCCTTGCTCATACTCGTTTCACGTTCGCTAGCTCGCCGTATCCACGCTTTGCGTAGATCGATATCATGCCCGGAGCCATGGCGCCAGGACCGGCCACGCGTTGAGAACCGAGGTATGAGCGGCGATATGCGAGCGAGCAAAAGCTGACCATGGTGTTGCGGGCGGCAAAAACGACGCTGACCGTGTTGGCGGCACTCCTCGTTTACAAGGTCGCGTCCGCGCGGGAGGTGCCGACGATTGCCGCCGCCTCCAGCCTGCTCGAGGCCGCGCCCGCGCTCGCCCAAGCATTTGCAGCCAGCACCGGCAGACGGATTCGTTTCGCGTTTGGCTCCTCGGGCAACCTGACACGCCAGATCCGCCAGGGCGCCCCCTTCGAGGCCTTCTTGTCGGCGGACCCCGGCTTTGTGCGCGCGCTTGTGGAACAAGGGTTTTCGACGGGTGATGAGGCGTGCTTTGCGCTCGGGCAGCTGGTGCTTTTCTTGAACACCGAATCACCGCTCGAGCTTGGCGTTCCCTCCGGCGCGCCGCTGGACGATTTCGAAAGCGTGTTGACCGACCCAAGACTGGCTCGGCTTGCCATCGCCAACCCCGAGCATGCGCCCTACGGTCGGGCGGCGCGCCAAACGCTCGAATCGAAACGGTTGTGGAGCCCCTTGGAGCCGCGACTGGTGGTCGGTGAAAATGTCGCTCAGGCGGCCCAGTTCGCGGGCAGCCCCGCAGTTCAAGCAGGCATTATCGCCTACTCGCTTGCCATCGCGCCCGGGCTCGCGGCTCGTGGACGCTACGCGCTGATACCACAAGCCGCGCACCAACCCGTGAAACACAGGATGGTACTGCTGCGTGGCGCGAGCGAGACGACACGCGCGTTCTTCGATTTTGTGCGGAGTCCAACCGCACGCGCGATCCTCACCGCTCACGGGTTCTCGCCACCCGGCGAAGATATCTGATACAGCGACAATGGATTGGACCGCTTTCTCGCTCTCCATACGCTTAGCCGCCTTGACCGCGCTGGTGCTGTTGCCGGTTGGCATCGTGCTTGCGCGGCTGCTTGCCTTCCACACATTTGCGGGCCGTAGCTTTGTGCAGGCGGCGGTGGCGGTACCGTTGCTTCTACCGCCCACCGTGTTGGGTTTTTATCTGCTCACCGCCTTTGGCGGTCACTCGCCGCTTGGAAAGGGCTTCGAGTGGCTCGTTGGCAACCCACTGGTGTTTAGCTTCGAAGGCTTGTTGTTTGCGTCGCTCATCGTCAACGTGCCGTTTGCCGTTCAACCCATGCAACGTGGATTCGAAGCTGTTCCGCGCGACATACGCGAAGCGGCCTGGTGCAGCGGCATGTCCCGTTGGCTGACCTTCTGGCGTATCGAGCTGCCGCTGGCCTGGCCCGGTGTTCTATCCGCGATGGTGCTCAGCTTCGCGCATACCATGGGCGAGTTCGGGGTGGTGCTCATGGTGGGCGGCAACATTCCGGGCGAAACCCGGACCGCATCCATCGCCATATACGACCGGATGCAAGCCTTTGATGACGCCGCGGCGGGTACCATGTCCGCGGTGCTCCTGGTGTTCTCCTTCGCGGCCATCGCGTTTATCTACTTGCTTGACAATCGCATACGAGAGCGCCATGGCTAGCTCCGAGCAGGCCTCGGGTCTGGATGTGCGTCTGGAGCAAGACGCGCCCATACCGCTCGCCGCGGCCTTTCATTGTATGCCGGGTGAGCTGCTCGCGCTGGTCGGGCCGTCGGGTAGCGGGAAGTCGACGATCTTGCGCAGCATCGCCGGGCTGTATCGTCCCGCAAGGGGAAAGGTAAGCTGCGGCGATTCGCTGTGGATGGACAATGCCGAGAATGTCCATCTACCCCCCCAACAGCGCTCGGTCGGGTTTGTATTCCAACAGTACGCGCTCTTCCCGCACTTGTCGGCGCACGACAACGTGGTCGCGGCCTTGGGTAACCGACCTTCGGGTGAACGCGCCAAACGCGCGCGCGAGCTCCTCGCGCTGGTGAACCTGGAAGGCTTGGAGCAACGCAGACCGCGCGCACTGTCGGGTGGCCAACAGCAGCGCGTGGCGCTCGCCCGCGCGCTGGCCCGTGACCCCGCGGTGTTGTTGTTGGATGAGCCCTTCTCCGCGGTAGACCAGGTGACACGGCGCAAGCTTCGACGCGAGCTGGCGCAGCTACGCCGCAAGCTCAATCTACCCATCGTCTTCGTGACCCATGACCTGGAGGAAGCCGCCATGCTCGGCGACCGCATGTGTGCGTTGAGCAACGGCGTCACCTTACAAACCGGACCGCCCTTCGAGGTCATGCACCAGCCGGCCAATGTCACGGTGGCGCGCCTGGTGGACCTCAGCAATTTGTACGAAGCCGAGGTGGTCGCGCATGACCCGAAACGCTCGATGACATCCATTCGCTGGCATGACCAGACGCTGGAAGCACGCTACGCGCCGCAATTCCCGCTGCGCCACCGCGTGTGCTGGGTGATCCCACCGGAGAACGTGCTTTTGCACCGTCGTGACCGGCCTTCGCGTGGTGAGCGAGAGAACCCCGTCGCGGGGGTGATCGCGGAGTTTGTCCCGCTGGGCGAGACTGCAAGCGTCACGGTGAGGGTCGATGGCGACCCGGACACCCACATCGCCATGACCGTGCCCACCCACGTGGCGCAGCGCAACCGCCTGAGCGAGGGCGGCCCGGTCAAGGTATCGCTACTACAAGACGGCATCCATCTGATGCCGTGGGAGCCGGGCCATCAATAAAAGCCGGCCGCGATACGCAGCGTATCGGCCAGGATGCGGGGGGTTGCCCGCGGGCACCGGGGACCACGCGGCACCGTGGGAGACGGCTCCGCGCTGACGGCTTTGCGAGACATGTCTTTGGCGGGGAGACCGTTTGGCGCATCGACCGACCGTTGCATTGCGGCGTTGATGCTAAGGTGCATAATTGTCGTAAACATGTTAGCCACCTTTATCTAAAATTATGGGACAAGAACTCCAACACATGGCTAATTATCCTATCTAATCCCCGATTTACAAGTGATTATTTTTTCCAAATATGTAAAAATATCTAACATATTTTGAATCGAGGCATAGCATGGGAAGACGACTCCCGCCGCTTGGTGCGCTACGGACCTTTGAGGCGGCCGGCCGGCACCAGAGTTTCTCGCAGGCAGGACAAGAGTTACACGTCACCCATGCGGCGGTCAGCCATCAGGTCAAAGCACTCGAACAGTGGCTGGAAGTGCCGCTTTTTGAACGGCGAAACCGGGCCGTGCGTCTCACCGAAGCAGGGCGTAGCTATCTCTCGGTGGTCGAGGCGGCGTTCAACCAGATCGATGCGGGTACCGCCAGTTTGCTGGCCTCGCGAACCGCGCGGCCACTCGATATCCGCACGACCCCAGCCTTCGCCGTGCGCTGGTTGGCGCCCCGACTTGGGCGCTTTTGGAATGAGTTTCCAGACCTGGATTTCCGGCTCCACGAATCCTCCTGGATGAGCCAAGACGCCCCCGATGCTCCCCAAGTGGACCTGGAGGTACGCGTGGGCAAGCCCAAACGCCCCGGCATGGAAGCCGTCTTGCTAATGCCCGGGACCATAGCGCCCATGTGTAGCCCGGGGCTGCTGCGCGAGCGTGGGGCGCCGCGTTGTCCCCGGGACCTGGCCCGCCATTGGCTTTTGCACGAGTTTGACTACGGGGCATGGCGGCGGTGGTTCGAACAGGCCGGAGTTGACGACGTGGACACCGAGCATGGCCCCATCTTTAGCGACATCAACCTGGTCTACAGTGCGACCCTGGCAGGGCAAGGGATAGGGTTGTTGCACACCGCGCTGACTCACGACGAAGTTGCCGCGTGTCAGTTGGTTCGGCCGTTCGACATTCAAAGCGAAGCAGACCTGGCCTATTACGTGGCATACCCCGCTGCGCACACGAAGGACCCGCGCGTCGACCAATTTCGCGACTGGCTGCTCTCGGTCGTCAAGGACACACCGCTAGACGATTCGGTGGGTGGTTGACAATTAATTTTATCACTATAATACTAGTTTTGTAGTTGAAATATGAGAGCGACACGATGCTTGCTATCGAACAAGCGGCGCAAAGTTTCGCCGCGGTTGGGTCGGAACCACGTCTGGAGGTGCTGTTAACACTGGTACGGGCCGGCACGGGCGGGCTGACGGTGGGTGAGCTACAAGAGCGCGTCGGTCTACCCGCCTCCACACTCGCTCATCACCTCAGATTTCTCGCCACCGGCGGGCTGATCGAACAAGAACGTCGCGGCCGGACGGTGCTCAATCGCGCCGCGTACCCGCGGATCACATTGCTCGCGGACTTTTTGCTGCAGGAATGCTGCGCCGATGTACACGCGCCTGACGGCAACCCGCGCGGCCGGCTAGGGAGCAAGAACGCATGAGCGAGCTCGTTCTAAGAAGCTTTGATGGGTTGCGCAAACGTGCGGACAGCCTCGCCTCGGTTTGGTTGCTCATCGCTCTCATACCCTTCGCGGTTTTGCTGCTCGACCCTCATCAACTGGAGACCATCCTCCGGGTCGCGGTGGGCGGGCTGCTTGGGACCCTGCCCTATATCGCGGTCGCAGTGTTGCTCATCGCCTACCTCAAGGCCACCGGCGCCGAGACGGTCGTGGCAAGAGCCTTCGAGGGTCGCGAGACACGGATGATCGTGTTCGCCGCGCTGCTGGGCGGTTTGGCCCCTTTTTGCTCCTGCGAGGTCATCCCCTTTATTGCCGGGCTGCTGGCCGTTGGCGCGCCGCTTTCCGCGGTCATGGCCTTTTGGCTCTCCTCGCCGTTGATCGACCCGCCGACGGTGCTGATCACCGCCGGTGCGCTCGGTTGGGATTTCGCCATCGGCAAAGCGTTGGCCGCCGTCGCGCTCGGCTTGATGGGCGGATTTGGCGTACGCCTGTTGGTACAACAAGGCGTGTTTTGCACACCGCTGCGTGACCGTAGCAGCGGCGGGTGCTGCGGCTGCGGTCCCTCCCCCTTTCAAGGCAAACCGGTGTGGCGTTTCTGGACCGAGCCAAAACGCGTCGCCACCTTTAGCTCGGAAGCCATGGTCAACGCGCTGCTCCTGCTCAAGTGGCTGACCTTGGCCTATCTGCTCGAGGCACTTTTGATCACCTATGTGCCCGCGCAAGCGATTGCAAGCGTAGTCGGTGGTGAAGGCTTCATGCCCATCGTCATCGGGGCCATCGTGGGTGCGCCAGCGTACCTGAACAGCTATGCGGCGCCGGCGCTTGTCGCGGGGCTGATGGAGCAAGGGATGAGCGCCGGTGCGGCCATGGCCTTTATGGTCGCCGGTGCGGTGAGCTCTATCCCCGCCATGGCCGCGGTCTGGTCTCTGGTACGGCCGCCGGTGTTCATGGCTTATATTTGCTTTGGCATCGCCGGCGCCATCGTCATCGGCGCTTTATTCGCCGCCCTGGTGTAGGTGCGCGCGGTGTCACGCAACAAGCGCTAAAGGAACTCGAGCAAGCTGCCGATAACCCTGTATTTATGTGGGAGGCCTCGCATGTTGACACCACCAACACCCGTGTTCGAGGCCGATAGGCTCCGTTCCTTGCGTTCACTAGACATCTTGGACACGCCGCCCGAGGAAAGCTTCGACCGCCTCACTCGGATGGCCCGACGGCTTTTTGACGTTCCCATCGCGTTGGTCAGTCTGGTCGATGCCGACCGTCAGTGGTTCAAGTCCAGCCAAGGCCTGGAGGCGACGGAGACGGGTCGCGACATCTCCTTTTGCGGGCACACTATCCTTAGCGATGAAGTTTTTGTGGTCCGCGACGCCGCGGACGACAGACGATTCTGCGACAACCCTTTGGTCACCCATGACCCGCATATTCGCTTTTACGCGGGGTGTCCCATACGCACGACAAACGGCCGACGCATCGGTACCTTTTGCGTTATCGACCGCCGACCGCGGGAGCTGGACACCGAGGATCGGGCACTGCTCAAAGACCTTGCGGCAATGGTCGAGCGCGAGATCACCCAGTTCGAGCTGGCGACCGTAGACGAGCTCACCGGTTTGGCGAACCGCCGGGGCTTCAAGGCGGTTGCAGGCCAAGCCCTCAGTCTGTGCCAGCGTACGGATGTACCCGCCACCCTGCTGCTGATCGATCTCGACCATTTCAAACAGATCAACGACGATCTTGGTCATGCCGAAGGGGACCGGGCGCTGTGTGAAATGGGCGAGGTCTTGAACGCCACCTATCGCGAGTGCGATGTAATTGCACGATTGGGCGGCGACGAGTTCTGCGTGCTTCTGAGCGGCGCCGGCAAAGAGGACATCGAGCGACCGCTAAAGGCGCTGGAAGCGAACGTCTGCGCTCGCAACGAGAAGGTGGATGACAACTTCAGGCTTTGCTACAGCATCGGCGCGGCCCACTTCGACCCCGGCGAGCACCGCGCCGTGGACGAGCTCCTACGTGAGGCGGATGCACGTATGTATGAGCACAAACGCGGCCGGCGCCTGAACCAAACGGCCAGCTAAAGCGCTCGGAAGGCGCTTGCCGAGGCCTCGCGCCGCAATAGGCGCCAGCAACAAGGCGCCTATTGCGGCATTCCTTCACCCGTTCGGATCTCGTAACATCGCGGTGTTACGCACTCGTATCGTATTCCGGGCGGGGGGCGCCCGGCCCCGGAAGCCAAACCGTGATTGAGGAAGGCCACAAAGCCACGAGCGCAACGCTGATCGACGAGCTCGCCGACTGGCTTATCGCGCGTGCGCTGGTCGAGTCCAAGGTGGAGGAAATCGTCGAGGGCTGTGCGCAGCGTCTGTTGGCGGCCGGCGTGCCCGTTTGGCGCACCTATTTGAGCTACAGGACTCTGCACCCCTTGTTCGCGTCGCACACGCTTATCTGGCGCCGCGGCGAGACCATCGACACCATGCAAAGCTTGCATGGCGATGCCTTTAGCTCCAAGCAGTGGCTCGAGAGCCCACATCACCACATGCTGGATGTGAACATACCGTATATGCGCCGTCATCTCGTCGGGGAGGACGCGCTGCTCGACTTCTCGGTGCTGGAGGAATTCCGCGACCAGGGCGGCACGGACTACCTCGCCTACGTCATCCCCTTCGACAAGGGCGATAAGAAGGACTTACCCAATCCGGGGTTGATCGGGTCGTGGATGACGGACCGCCCGTCAGGGTTTAGCGAGCGGGACGTGCAGGCGCTAACCCGTATCCAGACGCGGCTGGCCGTGACCTGCAAGATGACCATCAAGGAGCAGCTCACGCGCAACGTGCTGTCGGCGTATCTAGGACCGGACGCGGGCAGGCAAGTGCTAAACGGGCGCATCAAGCGTGGTGACGGCGAGCAGATCCACGCGGTCATCTGGTTTAGCGACCTGCGCAGGTCCACCGAGCTGGCCGAGTCCATGCCGCTGGACGCCTTTCTCGGTCTGCTCAACGACTTCTTCGAGGCGGTAGCCGGTTCGGTGTTGGACCACGGGGGCGAAGTGCTGCGCTTTATCGGTGACGCGGCGCTCGCGATCTTTCCGATTACGGACATACCCGAGGACTGCTACCCGCCGACCTGTCCCGCACACCGTAGCGCCTGCGAGCAGGCGCTGGAAGCCGCCCGCGACGCCATAGGACGTATGCAGACCCTCAACGCGCGGCGCCAAGACAGCGGTCAAGACGCGCTGGGCTTTGGCATCGCCCTACACGTGGGCGATGTCATGTTTGGCAATATCGGCACACCGGGGCGGGTGGAGTTCTCGGTCACCGGTCCCGCCGCCAACATGGCGGCGCGCATCGAAAGTATGTGCAAGACCCTTGGCCGTCCCCTTTTGTTCTCGGATGCCTTTGCCGCCATCGTCCCCGAGCACTTGGAGTCGGTTGGACGGCATCAGCTAAAGGGAACACGCGATGCGCTCGAGATCTTTAGCCTGCCCGGCGTGTGAGACTCAGGCAAAACCGTCCGTTTTCTTCAGATCGTCGTTGATCGCCAGCCACGGGACCTTGTCCGGGAAGAACGCGTGGCGATACCCGTCTGCGGGATGACCTGGGTCCGCGTTATCGTCGATGGCTGTTCTCGGGACCGCGATCAGCTCGCTAAACGACTCGTGACCTTCGAAGGTCAAGGACATCGGCGTGCCACAGCTTTTGCAGCGGTGTCGATGAACGGTCGGCGAGCTGTCAAAGCTGTCGAGGTCCCCGCCGCTGGTCCAGCTAAACCCGCTGCGCGGGAAGATGGAGAGCGTCACAAAGGGTGCGCCCTGTAGACGCCGGCAAATCGAGCAGTGACAGTGGTGTGAGTCCACCGCAGCCTCGGTGATCTCGAAGCGATTGGCCCCGCAGTAACAGCCGCCCGTGATTTTGAAGTCACTCATCGTCAACTCCTTCTTCTTGATCTGAATATACCTTAGCCACGCTGCCCTGTGGCCAGAGTTGCCGGCATATGGTAACAGGCGCCGGTCGAGCATGTCGCTCCCCGGCAACCAACGGAAGCCGCCACGAAATGTTGATGTTGACGCTCGCCTCGCAGGCGCTCATGCGCGACTGATTTCACGTCGTTCGCCGAGACGTCTCGACCTGCTTCAAGTCTGGACTGAACCGCCGCATCCGACCGGGCGCCCGGTCATCGTCCCATCGACACTGTTAAAACTTCCCGGCGAGAAGCAGCCTTCGGGCTTCGAGATTTCTGTATAATCCAAAGCCTCGGGCCATCACGTCGTCGGCCCTTGCGACCCACGGAATTTAACCTCAATAAGAGAAGGGAGCGAGACATGTCACATAAATATGCCGGAGGGTGCGATCATATTCATACGCATTCAGATAACGATCCGATAGACAACCACACGTGCCACTGTTCTGTCTGTAAGCGCGTTACTGGGCAAGATACGACGCACGTCGTTTTCTTTGGCCACACAGATCTGAACGTCGACAACCTCGAAGGCTTGAACCGTCAGCCCTTCAACGATCAAAATCCAGATGGGCCGCTCGAGCTGTGCACCTGCGCGACCTGTGGCACACCCATCATGCTCGATGACAAGCAAGGACGAATCCGCGTGATCGTGCCGAATCTCATGGGATATGACCCAGCGAGCCTGCCCGCGACGTACCATGCGTTCTTCGACCCGTCCACTGGTGCTCCGCGCCCTGACGACGGTCGTCCCGTCCACGAGGGCCTACGGCCCGACTTTGTTTGGCCGGCTTCCACTTAAAGCCGGCAGTCGATATAGCACTGGCTCTCGGCCCGGGAGCCAGGAAATTTGCTGTGGGGGCATGTAAGAACGAAGCCGTTGTTTCTAAGTAAAGCCAGCCGGGCGTGGGGGCCACTCGCCCGGCTGTGGAGACGACCGCCATGGGGTCGATCTGAGCCACAGGTGAGAGGATCGTAAGCGAACTAGTCGACGCAACCACCGCCCGGTGCTCGACCACGGCGGCGTCTGGACGCCAGAACCAGCGCCGCGACCACGCAGCCGGCGCCCAACAGCTGCACAATCTCCAGACGTTCGCCCAATATTGCGGCGGCCGCCGCAAGGCTCACGATTGGCTCGAAGTTGAGAAACAGCGCGGTACGCGCGGGACCCGCGTAGCGGATCGCGGCAAAGGCCAGGCTGATGCCGCCAACCGCGCATACTCCGGCGCCGACCGCGCCAACCCAGCCGCTCACCGGTATCGGCAGCGCAAGCCCGCCGAAGATCGGTAACAGCAGCGCCATGAGTGTAATCCCGACCACAATCACCTAGAGCGTGAGCGCAAGCTCGTTGACCTCGCGCAAGATGCGCGCGCTTAGCAGCGTGGTTGTCGCCGCCGCGGTGGCACCGGCCGCTCGGGACCGAGTTATTGACCCGTGTCAGGACAGATTGGAAAAGCCACGCTAGCCTGCATGTTGCTGAACTAGACGGGTTTGATTTGATAAAGGCTAACAAACCCAACGGAGCCAATAACAAATGAATGTCAAAATTGCCGATTTGATGGTTGCCAACGTTCTCACCGTCCAGCCGCATCATTCCGTGGAGCACATACGCGGCATCCTGCGGCGCAACCGTCTCAACGCGCTCCCAGTGGTGGATTCCGAGGGTGGCGTGGTGGGCATCGTATCGAGCGCGGACCTCGTGGGGGAGCTAAAATCGGGTACTCCCATCAGCAAGATCATGACCACCCGGGTGTACTCAGTACCTCAGTATGACGACGCACACATCGCCGCGAGGGTCATGCGCAACCACAAGATACACCACGTCGTGGTCACCCATGAGCAAAAAATCGTGGGAATTCTCAGCTCTTTCGACCTCATGAAGCTCGTCGAGGACCACCGCTTCGTGATGAAAGGCGCACCCACCGAGTCCAGACGCAAAGGCACCAAACGCAGCTAGCCCGCAAAAGGAGCGGTCCCCCGATGCAAGACTTTCCACATCACTACCGGGTCGCCCTTCGGGCACAACCCGAAAACGACATCGCGGTCACCGCCGACGGCTTGCAAAGCCTGCAGACCGCGCCACCCACCGAGTTTGGCGGTCCCGGCAACCGCTGGTCACCCGAGACGCTGCTCGTCGCCGCGGTGGCGGACTGCTTTGCGCTGAGCTTTAGAGCGATCGCTCGTGCATCGCGGTTCGGCTGGCAGTCCCTGGCATGCGAAGCCGAAGGTGTGCTGGACCGGCGCGATGGCGTCACTCGTTTCGTCGAGTTCCGCATCCGCGCCGAGCTCGTCTTGCCCGAGGGCGGCAACACGGACAAAGCCCGCCGGCTGCTGGAGAAAGCCGAGCAGGCCTGTTTGATCACCAACTCGCTGGTGGCGCAATCCACGCTGGACCTACGCGTCGAGGTCGCTTCCCCCAACTGATTTCCCCGCTCCTTTGAGGATCTCGTTGATGCGACACACGGGTCTGATGTCACAGTACGCGCAGGTCCTGTTGACGTCTTTTGGTGCGACTCGCGCATCCCCGCGCAAGAACTCGTCGGCCAGCGCATTCAAACGCGCGCGCCACGCGCGCTTGAGCTCGGACCAGCTTTGGAATTCCTCCGCCGCCGACTTGATCTCCTCGAGCGCGCGTATCCCGCACGCGATACCGGTCTCTTCGGCGACACCTTTGTAACCGACCTGGTCACGTTTGACCACACCGAAGGCGACACCGCCGACCGCCTTTGGCTCGAACAGGTCGAGCTGGTCACCATCGCCATCGAGAGCGCTACAGTAAATGGGTAGCTGGGGCTCCTCGATACGCTCGTCGAACCAGTCATCCACCCGCACCTTGCCGGTCTTGTAGTCGATGAGCAGATAGCGTCCATCGGCCAAGCGGTCCACCCGGTCCGGCCGGATGCGCACCGGCAGTCCACCGATATGAGCGACTTGCTGATGCTCGGGTGCAACGACTTCGAAGACAGGCCGGCGACGTTCCTCATCAAGCCAAGCATTTGCAAGCGCCTTCAAGCGCACGCGCTCCAGCTCGAAGAAACGCCCGCTCAAGGTGGACGACGCGGTGCGTGCCTGTTCCTTGAGCGCTTGCACAACGACCGTTTCCAGCACGGCATCGAGATCGTCCTCGCCTAACTCGTTCAGTCGAGCCTGACTCTTTAGCTCCAACCAGAGCAGCTCGAGCAGCCGGTGCACGACATTACCCCGCGCGCGCGCGTCCAGTCCCGGCGCCGGCTCATCGAGAGCGCCCGCGCCAAGACGGTGGGTAACAAAGGCGCGAAACGGACACGCGGCCTGGTCTTTGAACAAACGTGTCCCGCCGCGGGTCGACGCGCCATTGACAACCGCGGGGCCGGTGTCATCGACCAGTGCTTCGCGCTGGGTATCGCTGCGCCGCAGCTGGTCCGCATAGGTGCACACGTGGCTGCGAGGTAGATCCTCCGCGGTCACCTCGAGAAGCTCCTCGAGAAGCGGGCTCGCACGCAACGCCTCGTCGCCTTCGTTGAGCGGGTAGCTCATTACAACCATATCGGCGCTGTGCAACCACATCCCGGTGGCGCGTCGCGCAGCGGCCAACTCCCATTCCGCCGACGCGTGCGGCATCCCCAGCTTGCGTTGCAGGGTCAACGGGATAAAGGGGTTGGGACGAGGCGCTTGCGGCCAGCGTTGGTCTTCCAAGCCGCACACCCAGAGGTGGCTAAACTCGAGACCCTCCGATTCCAACACCCCGAGAATCTGCACGGGGGCCGGTTCGCTGCGTGGCTGGAACACGCTCTCGGCGGCCAAGCGCCGCAGACGTGCCAGCGCATCGGCGTAGGAGAGCTCACCGCTCATGACGTCGAGCGTGGCAAGTTCGCCAAGCAGCGCGTGGAATCTTTCGATAGCCTGGTAGGTGCTCGAATCCAGCGCACGCTCACCGGGCCAACCGAGCGTGTTCAAGCACGCTGCAAAGACCCCGGACCAGGCGCCGAGCCGCTGGCGTCGTGGCTGAGCGCGGGTAAGCTCCAACAAGGCGTTGAGACAGCTCTGCAACCCCGGCGTGTTGAAATGCGTGCCCCAGCCCCGCTGGGGCCCCCGGTCCACGACCCGTATCAGGCGCCGCAGCGACAGCTCTAGCTCACCATCGGTGCGCAATGCCGCGTCTAGGCGGCCCCGCTGACAAAGCTCTTGCTCCGCAAGCCCCAAGTAGGGTGAGCGAAGAAGCTCGCTCAGCGCGGCGAATTCCATCGGTGTGTCGTTCAGCATCAGACCAAGCAGCGCGTGACGCACGACCAAGAACTCGGTGAACGGCACGCCTAGCGAGATGTTGAATGGGCGGCGCCCGTCCGCGCATGGCGCCGACAGCGCGCCGGGACGCAAGATGTCGTCGAAGACCCGCTCGACCTCGGCGCGCCGGCGCTCGAGGTCGGGAACCACAATGCCGATAGGGCCGGCGCCCCCATCCTCCAGCACGGCTCGCGCAAAGCGCGCAGCCGCTTCCAACTCGGCCGGCGCGTCCGCAAAACCGACCCGCACGCCGGCGGCCTGCCCGCGGGTGGATTCGAGCCGCGTCACCGCAACCCCTCGGTCGCGAAGCGCGTCCAGCAGCGCCACTTGCCGAGGGTCGAGCTCGCCAAACCCAGCCATGACCACCTGTGCCGGGGTTGTAAGCCGGCCCCCGCGTATGCGCTCGACGATATGCTCGGTTGCCCGTGCAGAGTCTATAAAGCCATGCTCGGCGCAGTGCCGTTCGAATAACCGCGACCACGCGGCGAATACCCGCGTGTCCTCGTTGAGGTCGAATGCGATATCGTCAAGCGCGACCCTCCATGCTCGAAGCTGCTCGTTGGCGGTACCCGCGCGGCGCGCCGCGGCGCCTATTTGCAGGAGCTGACGCTCGGCCGGCTCGTGGCGCAGGTGCTCACGGATACAAGTCTCCCACAAGACCGACTCCTGCGGGCGACTCAACAACACCGGGAGCGGCTCGTCACCGCTATCGAGCAAGGTGTTCCAGCAACGCTGGACCCAGGCACCCACGGGCAAAATGTCCGCGGACTCCCACACCTCGCGCCCCGACGCCATCTGCGCAGCATCGTGCGCCATACGCAAGCTGCGCGCCAGACGCTGGTTGACCGTAAGTGTGGTGGTGTCGGGCTTTGTCACTCCGACTCGTCGAGCTCCAGCAGCTTCACGGGCTGGACGGCTGCCCCGGCGATGCCGCGGATGGAGCCGTGCATCTGGTTGGTGTTCAACAGCACCTTGTCGATCTGTTTCTCGCGCTTCTTCCAGATTCCCTGCATCGCCCGCTTCTCGTTGTCGAGATCGAGCTTGAGCTGGGTGAAACCCTCGACGATTGCTTCGACCTGATAACGAAACTCGTTGCTTGTGAGGTAGTCATAAAGCATGACCATCTTGTCGCCCTTGTTCTCTTGCGTAGAACCTGCCAGCGAAACCTGTATTACGGTTTCGCGCAGGGCAAGACAAAGCCCCTTGAACTCGTGGAAGGTGCAAATCCAAACCCCGTCTCTGAGCCCCATGCGGTCCATGTCGGATGGCATGGCCTCCGTTACGAGCACGCCGATGTCGGCGCCGTTGCTACGAATATCGTCCTTGAACTTTTGCATCCACGTCGGCTGAAAATCCTTGGTGCGCTTGCTCTCGTAGTAAATCGACCCGCAGTTGCGACGAGTCGCCGTGTGGACTTTTTGCAAGCAATCGGCCCCGCGTGCGCCCTTTTTTATTTCCTCGACCTCGTCCAACGGGAAGTGCTCCCGAAGCCAGCCTTCTATCGCAAGCTCTTGCACTTCGCCTTGTAGCTGCACGGAACCCTGCTGCGCTTTGCGTTGCGCCTCCTCGAGCTGATGCTTGAGCTGCGCGATGATATGCTCTTTCTCCGCGGTCTTGAGCTGTGCGCTCTCGCGCTCCTGCCTGCGTATCTTCTCGCGCTCTTCGGCGAGTTTTTCGTTGAGAATACGCTCGGACTCGGCCTCGATGGTGCTCTTGAGCTCGGCCTTCTCGCGCTTTAGCTGCTCGATGGTCGATTTTGCCTTGTTGAAGGCTTTGAGCTGCTCAGACTTGCTTTCGAGCTCGTCTTGCATGGCCTTGATTTGCTCGGCCGTCTCGTCCTCGAGAGCATGCTTTAGCTGCGCCTCCAAGCGTTCACGCTCGGCTTTGACACCGGCTTTGACTTTCGCGCTGACGGCCTCGGCAACGCGCGCCTTGTCTTGCTCCAATCGCTGCTTCTCTTGTTGCAGCGTCGCCGAGAGCGCCGCGTAGCGTCCACGCTCATCGGCAAGCTGGTCATCGAAGCCCTTCTTGAGCCGGCCTTCGATCTGATGGTACAGAAGCTCGTTGACATCGATGACCTGCCCGCAGTTCGGACAGCTAACCGCCTTGTCTTGTGTTCCCATGCTGAGGTGCCCTTGGTCGCTCTCGCTGACTACGGGCGATAGTTTACGCCTTTGTCCGGCACGAGGTAGAGCGGCATTGCCGAGCGGCTGTAAGCGGTGGGAGCTCAGATGCAGGCCCGCGGCACGCGCCGCGCGATGTTGTCCTGACGTTTTGAAGCAGGCGACAATGGGGTCCGGCCAACCCGAGGTCAGTCGTCCGCAATGCAGCCCACGTTTGTCCCCAATACAGATGCGCGCCGGTACTTTCTCGCCGCGCAAGGTCTTTCGGGGATACGCAGCCGACCGCTCAGCGATGCGGCTTTGTTACAGCTTGTCGAGCATCTTGGCTTTGTTCAGGTCGACAGCATCAAAACCGTGGAGCGCGCCCACCATCTGATTTTGTTCTCGCGTAGCTCTAACTACCGCCGGGCACAGCTTGCACGGCTGCTCGAGCACCGCGCCGCCTTGTTTGAGAACTGGACACACGATGCCGCGGTGATACCGACCCGCTTTTTCCCGCTTTGGAGACGGCGATTCGCCCGAGAAAGCGATGTGCTCAGGGAACGCTGGCGCAAGTGGCGCCGCGCGGGCTTCGAGCGCAACACGAACTCCATTCTGGCCGCAATTCGCGAGAACGGACCCGTAATGGCAAGACAGTTTGCCGAACGCGATACGAGCGCAAAGGGCGCGTGGTGGGACTGGCACCCGTCGAAGACCGCGCTCGAGTTTCTGTGGCGCACCGGTGAGCTGGCCGTGACGCGACGCGAGGGTTTTCAGAAGGTCTACGACTTGACCGAACGCGTGATCCCTGCGCACTTTCGCGACGACTACGTGACGGTGGAACAGCTTATAGACTGGGCCTGCCGCGGCGCCTTCGAGCGACTAGGGTATGCCACACCGGGCGAGCTTGCGTCGTTCTGGGGGGCGATCACGTCCGCGGAGGCGCGCGCCTGGTGCGCGCAAAGGCTCGGTAAGGAGATCATCGAGGTGCAAGTAGACCAAGCCGGCGGTGCTAAACCGCGGACCGCGTACGCATTTGCAGAATTTCCGGCGCGCGCGGCAAAGATACCCCCCGTGCCCAGGCGACTGCGAGTGCTGAGTCCCTTTGACCCCTTGGTGCGCGACCGTAGCCGTACCGAGCGTTTGTTCAATTTTCGCTATCGCATCGAGGTCTTCGTCCCCGAGGCGCAGCGCCAGTATGGCTACTACGTATTTCCACTTCTGGAGGGCGACCGCTTGGTGGGGCGTATCGACATGAAGCATCGACGCGAGCGGGACACGCTGCATGTCACGGGTTTGTGGCTGGAGCCTCGCATCAAGCTGACACGCGGCCGACTCGACAGATTGGAGAATGAGCTTGCCCGTCTGTGCAAGTTTGTCGGCGTCGCCTCGCTTAGCTTTGACAAGGGAGTACTTGGCGCCGCGTAGCGCTGCGCCTCAACGCTCGTCGTCCGGGTCCTGCAGCTGGTCCGGCGATGCGGACGTTCTCGACGGGTGGGTCGCGACGAAATGCATCAGCGTCGCGCGTAGCCTTGCGGCTTGGGCCTCGTCGCCACGTGCTTCGGCATCCTCGATGTCATCGATGATTGCGCGCTTGATCATGGGGACCCCGTCAGGGGTCTGGAGCAAGTAGCTGCCAAGCTCGGACGCAACGATCAACGGCACATGTTCGTGGATCGCGAGCGCCTCGATCTCCTCGTCGCTCAAGTCCAGAAAATCCATGCAGTCTCTGAGGTTTAGCACGCTGCCGCCGTGACACTAATGACGTTGACGCTGCTGTGCGCGGCCACATGATGTGCAACACCGGATAGCGACAACACGCCGCGGTGGTGGTTGCCCAAGACAATGCAGTCCGCACCCACTTCCTCGGCAAAACGCGTGATCTCCTTTGCCGCTTTGCCCGAACGCACCACCGCTTGCTCGACGCGCACGCCAACCGACTTCGCCTGGGCGATGGCGGCGTCGAGGATCTCTTTGCCGCCTGCATACAAGACCCCTTCGGCGATATACCACGGGGATTCGTTTACATGCTCGGCACGTTCGTACGAGGCGATCACTTCCATGGATTGTTTGCTCGGAGCCACTTCGGTCAGAACCGTAAGGTAGTACAAGGACGCACCGGTGCTTGCGGCGATGGCGCACGCGGTGGCACTCGCCAGCTCCGATTCGCGTGACTCATCGACGGCACAAAGAATTGTCTCGAACATGGTCTTCTCCAGACTTTGAATCAGTATTGAAGAAAGCTTATCACTCAGTCTTGATCCGGCTCAAAAAGCCTTCACATCCGGTCAACGAGTAGGCATCCAGAACCTAAAGCTGCATCAGACCACATGTGGGAATTGCCACACTGGCGCGTGCGAAGGAGCGACATAGTCGTGCCATTCCAGATGGGGTACCGCTGGTGTCATATCAAGAGTCAAAATTCCAGCTTTGGGTCGAGCGCGGCGAGCGTTTGGGACGGCATCTGAACAAAGCGGCGCACAATGGCTACATCGTCGAGCAACGATTGAGCGAGACGCTGCAATCGCTACCAGACGGTACACGTGCGGTGTTTCATTATCCACGTCGACGCGTCAGCTGGCCGTCCGTTGGATAGCCCCAACGCCCGCTCACGCCCGTCTCGCGGCGGCTGCGAAGCGGTGTGCTTCGTGTCATAGAGCCCCCTCAACCCCCTTATCTTTCATTAAGTTACAAGCTTCACCTTTTCGATGTCCGGTGCCGCTAGACGGTTCGGTCCGCCGCGTGGACAAATCCCGGGTTTCGGCAAACGCTTGTCGCCACCATCGCCGATGCGCGCGGCTTTTACCCGCCCACGTTTTCCATTACCGTGTGCCCTGCTCGACCGAGGACCAAGGACCAAGGACACATGGGCACAAGAACAACCGGCACAATGCTGCTACTAAGCCTTTTGCTTCCGGTAAGCGCAAACGCACAGCTGCTACGCCCCGCGCAGATGCTGAGCGGCTACATGGTGGCAAGTATCAATCTCGATATGAGCCCGGCGCAGGCTCGAGCCGCGCTCGAAAGAGCGGGCTACGAGCAAATATCGACCTCCTGGGAAACAGGGAGCGACGCTTCCCCCCAAAACCCTTCTACGTGGACATACAGAAAAGGTCTTAGCACCGTTGAGTTCAGCCGCACCGGTGATGAGATCAGCAGCATCTCCGAGGTCTACATACGGTCGGATGGTACGCAGTTCGATGTGCAGACCGAGTACAACAGGGTGAAGCAGCACTTTGCGGTCGGCGACGATGAGCGGGCCTGCCAACCACCTACCCCAAGCGGTGCGGTATGCGCCGTCGTGGACGACAAGGTGCCGTACGAGTACCTGTTCGGGATACAGATCCTACCGACGATCAGAACGACGCAGCTAGAGCGGGCGTTTCGCGAGTGATGACACCTACAGCTGTCTCGCCCACATGCGCCTCAACGACGACCGTCGTACCACATTGCAAGATACTTCTTGCTCTGCAAGGTCCGCTTCGGTCTGAGACAAAGCAGCACCAGCTGACGGACGATCTCCCGGCCACTGTAGAGTTCGAGCTTGCGTGCCGATGATTGCACCGGGCAACGCTTCACAATGAAGAAACGAAGCCCGCGGCGCCGGCCCCACCGCTTGAGCCGACGGCTCAAATCGATCTCCTCGGCGGCATAGAGCGTCCTGCTGAACCCACCCACATCCCGGAAAGCATCCGCGCGGCACACAAACATCGACCCCGCGGGCCATCGACACACGACCGAGACCGTGGTCCAAATGCCCAACACGAACCGAGCCCATCGCGGTGCCTCGTCCATTCGCAAGGTGCTGCCACAACCAACCGCGGTGCCGCTCTGGACCAGCTCAAGAACAGACTCCAGCAGACCCGGGCTCACATAGGTGTCGGCATCCACAAACATCAACCACTCGCCGCTCGCCGCCGCGGCACCGGCATTCCGCGCGAGAGAGATCTGGTTCCGCGCCTCGAAGCACACGCGTGCACCCGCATTGGTGGCGATCTCCGCGGTGCGGTCGGTAGAGTTGTTGTCGACCACGAGCAGCTCGGTGCCAAACGCAAAGCGCCGGTTGGCCGCAAGCGACGCATCGATGCATTGCAGACAACCGGCCAGTAGCCGCTCCTCGTTGTACGCTGGCACAATTATCGATAGCTTCATGTGTGGATGATTGGGTCGTGTTTGGAACAAAGTCTATACGAGTACGAGCTAAACGGTATCGACCGCAGTAAGGAGAAGACTATGAACCTGCTTTCTCGTCGCGTAGCTCTCGCAGCCGTTTTGCTGGTGGGCATCACCAGCGCCATGACCGCCCATGCGCATGAGGGCCGCGCCATCACGCATATTGCGGGCGATTTGTACCGGTTCCAGGACAACGCGCACTTCTCGGTGTTTCTGGTCACGCCCGAGGGAATCATAGTCACGGACCCCATAAACGCCGACGCCGCCAAGTGGCTCAAAGCCGAGCTCGCCACCCGTTTCGACCAACCGGTCAAATACATGATTTACAGCCATGACCATGTGGACCACATCGCCGGCGGTGAGGTCTTCGCGGACACCGCGACCGTCATCGCCCATGAAAGAGCGAAGGCCGATATCATCGACGAGAGACGCCCCACAGCGATTCCCGATATCACCTTCGCCGACCAGATGACGATAACGCTCGGTGGCAAGAGCGTCGAACTCACCTATGTCGGGCTTGGTCATTCGGACAATATGATCGTCATGCGTTTCCCCAAAGAGCGAGTGCTGTTTGCGGTGGACTTTATCCCGGTGAAAGCGGTGGCGTGGAAGAACCTCACCGACGCCTACCTCCCGGAGTGGATAAACGCAGTCGCCAAGGTGGAGACCATGGACTTCGACACACTGGTGCCTGGCCATGGGCCACTCGGCACAAAGGCTGATGCCGCCGCGTTTCGGATGTATATGCAAGCGCTATATGATGCCGTGCTTGCCGGCGCACGCGCGGGGCAGTCTCTGGAAGAGATGCAGGAATCAATTCGATTGGATACATACAAAGACTGGCACAACTACGAGGCGCACCTGCCACTCAACATCGAGGGTGTGTACAACCAGATACGGTTGCATCGTCGCGGGAACTGAGGTGGCTCTTTAGCTTGGTGTCTTGTACGGGCGTAATGAACTTCAAGGTGTGTTGATAGTGGTTCGCCAAGACCGCACGGTAGCCGTTGAAGGCGACCACGCCGAGCCCCTTGTTGCGATTCTTACCAATCCACACGCAGCTCGCGTCCAAAGCGTCGAGGTCCACACCGCGACGCGACAGCACCTCGGGGTCCACACTCCGAGATGACGGCGATGTCCGGAGCCAGTGAAAGCAACGCTTCGAGCTTGCGATGCAAGGGCATATTGTAGTTCCAGGCAACGATGCGAATGGTCAGATCTCCGCCGTGCGCGAGGTCATCGGCGGCCTTGCCGCCCCACGGCGCGTTCCCGGTAAAAGACGTATAGACCCGAGCTGACGATAACCGCCACCCCACACCAGCTGAGCACGTCGGGGAAGTCACCGAACACGATCAGGCCCAGTATGGTCGCACCGATAATCTCGATGTATTGAAAAGGTGCGAGCAAAACGGCTGGCGCCCGTTGGAAGGCGTATACAACGAACAGGTGCGCCATCGCGCCAATCACACCAAGTGCCGCGAGCAGAAACCACTCGAAGGCCGTCGGCCAGACAAAGATCAGCACTGGTGTGTTGCTCGCCGTCCCCACTCCAAGCGCCAAGGTCATGATGATCCCGCCGAACAGACCCGAGTAGAACTGCATACGGAAGGGATGCTCACGCTGCGCAAGCTGACGGGTAAGAATCAAGTAGATGGCAAATGACAATGCCGTCCCGAGTGGCAGCGCGGCCGCCCATCCAAAGGTCTGGAAGTTTGGCCGAATGACGATAAGCGCACCGCCGAATCCCACGGCGACCGCCGACAGCCGTCGCCAGCCAATCTTCTCGCCCAAGAAGACCGCGGCCAACAGCGTTAGTATCAGCGGCTCCACAAAGAAAATCGCGAGTGCATCGGCCATTGGCAAGTACTTGAGCGCCGCAAAAAAGAGCAAAGTCGCCAGCGCGATCAAGCCCCCGCGCGCCACATGTATCACGATGTCCGGCGTGAATAACATACCGGGGACTCGCAGGAATAACGGAAACATCAGAAGGGTCTGGAAAACGAAACGGCTCCAAGATACTTGCCCGGCAGAAATGGACGCCGACACCCATTTTGCGATGGCGTCGATACCGGGGATTATCAGCATTCCGACAGTCATCAACAGCATCGCCTTTTCTATGTGCCGTTCGGGCGGGCTGGGTCGCAAAGCGCTCGGCTCGTTCATCCGGCCACCGTACGATGTGAGGGTCGATTGCGCCAGCAAACCCCATAGCAGCGGCCTCGTCTGCGCGCGTCGGGGACGGTGACGAAGCCGCGCAGCACCCCAGCGGGGTTGGTAGGGTTATCAAAGGTCTTGCCAACCTTTGGTGACGCCCGAAAACTCCCCGCCAGGTGTGGCAACTGGTGCTCGACGGCGCCATACGCAAGACGCCCGGAGCCTAGGCGCCGAGCAACCGTCTCGGGCAAGAACGACGGACCGCACACCTTGGGGAATTGGTGCCCCAAAGTCCGGAAAAACAGTCATAAAAACATAGAGTTTTGGTGGGGATTGACTTTACTTAAATAACGTTTTGAACCCAAGAATTCTGCCACGTCAACATGCGGTCGCATGTGTTCCTTCCTCGACCAAGATGCTTCGCTTTTCGCCGCGGAGTAACCGACCCCACGAACGAGCAAAGACGCAGCCGGTGGGTGTCAAAAAAAAGGGCACGCTGCGCTCGAACTCGGGCCTTCTGTCTGGGTGCGATGCTCATATTCGCGCTCGGGGTCGAGGCTAGCAACGACGTTCCAGATAACGATGACGCCGGCGCGGGTGACGAGCAGCAGCCACAAGGCTATGTCGACCAGGTCATGGTCGAGGATGATGAGGCGGTCGACTTCGACACGCGGGATGCACCCGGGGCGCTCGGTGTGGGACGACGGTTCTATTCCCTCGCCTATACGCTCTTCCACCGCAATGTCGCCGAGCTTGGCAGCGAAACGGAGCACGGCGTCAAGCTGCGTTGGAACCGCGAAACCGTACGCTATGGCACGCTGGAGTTTGATGGGGCCTTTGCATACAAGTCGATCGAGTTTTTGAGCGAAGAGCGAACAGGCGAGCGTTTCACACTTCGACAATCCGACTTCGCGCTCAGCTCTAACTGGGCTATGGAAAATTTGGGCGGTGACTATCGCGGACGCGCGGAGCCGCTCGTCAGCTCGAGCTTTCGCTTTAGCCTACCGTCGTCTTTGTTGCGTGGTGTCGCAACTCGGCTAAACAGCAACGACACTGCGGTCCGACTTTCTTTTGGCAAAATCGGGCGTCTAGTCGGCACGGGCACGCAGATATTCGAGAAGACCGGCGGTACGCTTTGGGGTGGCGGTGGGTCACGACGATTCTCCCGGACGTGGACCGGTGCGTTACAGTTCTGGTCGTTGGACGACGCGCCCCTCACCCGGGACCATCAGAGCGTCGCGGCAGCGGCGCAGTACGAAAGCCCGGGTCCTTTTGGTCAGCTACAGCTCCACACCTTGTTTGACAGCGAGGGTAACTGGGGCGCTTGGTTCGATGGCGACACGATGGTCGGACGCTGGCGGCATCGTTACGGTGTCTTTAGACGTGAGCCGGGTCTGTTGTGGACCGATGCCCCCATCAGCAACGACCGCCAAGGCGTGTATTGGCGCGGTGACCGGCGCACCTTTAGACGTGCGTGGAGCGCCGGTGTCGATCTCGAAGAATCCAATGTCGATTCGAACCCGCTGCTACCGGGCCAAGTCCTAGTGCGGGGATTCGGTTCGCTCAACTGGCGTCTCAATCAACGTCTGAATGTTGGTGGTCAGCTAAATAGTCTGATCCAGCGGCCGGGCGGCGGTCTGGGCGCCGAGTCAACGGAAAACTATTCGATTACCGGCTATGTCAACCGGCGATTCTCTATTGGTGAGAGCCGTCTCGAGGCCGAGTTTGGCCAAACATTTGGTGGCGTGGACCCCTCGGACGACTACGGCATCGCATGGGATCAGATTTGGGCCTTACCCCGCACGTACGGCCGTCTCAACACTACCATCGACTGGGAGCGCAGGAATGCGCGAATAGAGGACACCGACCGGTTCAACGTTGGTCTGTCTTACAGAAAGGAGTTCTCGCGTAAGTTTCGGCTTTTCACCGACGTTCAGTTTACCCATCTGGATGCTAGCGCGACGGGGACCAGCACGGCGACCAACCTGAACCTCGGATTGAACTGGCAACCGGCACGCTTTTGGGAGATCGATCTGACGGCGACCTGGAACGAGAACAAGCTCGACCGCGTCGCAGCGGCAAACACGACGGTGACCGAGCGTCGAATCTTGTTCACGGTCAGGAGGAGCTTCTCGGGTGGAGCGCCAGCCGCTGTGTTTGGTAACAGATCGGGAGGGCTTGGGACCGGCACCATCTCCGGTGTGCTTTTCTTTGACGAGAACGCAGATGGGAGGCAATCCGCGAACGAGGAAGGTGTCCCCGGTATCGTGGTGTTCCTAGACGGGCGCGGTGCCACTCAGACCGACCGGGACGGACGCTTCGAAATCTTCCCCGTTGCTACGGGCGAACATATGGTCAGCATCGCACTCGAGGACGTGCCATTGCCGTGGGGTTTGGATGACGAGGCGCCGCAGACCGTGCAGGTGTCAGTAAGACGCGAAGAGCAGGTAGCCTTTCCGTTGGTCCGGCTCAATCAGTGAGGGTAGTGTCTACATCCATATTGCCACCCTCCCACTCGATGGGCCCCCGCAGACGTAACGGAAGCTTGAACTCCACCGTCTCCTCGGGATTGTCCGGAGACTGCGGCCAGAGCGCCACGGCTTTGGATTGACCGGGCAAGATGGGCGCGGGTGAAACGATGAAATCGAGCAGTTGACCATCGGCATCGCGGCCTTCCAATAAACCCACCGGACGACCATGCGCGTTGCCGGTATTACGAAACATGACGACGGGAAGTTCCCGCCCGTTTACCGCCTGGGTACGCAGCCCCTGAAACTCGAGATCGGGTCGCGCGCCGCCGACCGCCACATAGACCACAACCGCGATCTGCCCGGCTACCGGGAACTGGATGTCGCCCATCCTCGCCATGGTGCTCGAATCGGGGTCTGGGGCGATCAACAGGGCAAAGCGGCACTCGCCCGTTTCGGCGTCATCGGGGATTTTTACCTCGAAGCGAAAGCGCTTGCTTGCGTCGGGAACCAAGGTTAGTGAACGCCGCTCGATGACGGTCCACGGACGGCAGCTTCCAGGTTGAAGCTCGGGTGGATGCACCGTGACACCACCACCCTCGTTGAGGTCCCAGTCGGCCGTGCGGATTACGTACTTGGCCGTTTCAACGTCTGCGTTACCGATCTCCACGACCTCGCGAAGCGTATCGCCCGGTCTACCCGAGAGCTCGAATCGAGGTGGCGAGATTCTGGCAGCAAAGCTGGCCGCGTAGACGCCGTTACAAAGAACGCTCGAGACCAGCACTGCCACGATGACCCCGAAACGACGGACAAGCCGTTCCAGACAATACGGGTCAAAGCGGATTAATTTCATAAATAGGTTCGAAGTCCAAGCCTCGCACGACCTCGCGTGCGTCGATCAAAACTGTAAAGTCGAAGATGTCGCTCAATAACGGTGTGTCGATGATGCCTCTGAATACTAGCTCACGATTCCCAGGTATCACGGAGCCTTCGTTCAACCGTCCTTGAGTCCGCCAATCCAACCGCAAACCGGTAGAGCTGCGCAAGCCGCGGATGCGCACGGGTAGACGCAAAAAGATTTCGACCTCCTGCCCTACAAAATCCGACGTGTCCAACACCACTTCCAAGCTACGCACCGTTGCCACGATGCGGTTCAAGTCCTCGGTATCAAGATCCCGGGTGCGTTCCGGGCTCAGCCATTCAACGGAAGCAACCACACGCTGACGAGGAGAAGCGGCATCGCTCAAGCGTTGCATGGAGAAGGTGTTCCCGAGCAACACGGCCGCACCAATACTAGCGATGAGCGGGGAAAGGATCATGGCATGATCAGCGTGTATGTCACACGTCCGTTATAGGTGCCCGCCGCCAGCACCTGGCCATTGCTGTATCGAAAGGTGTGGTCGCTGTACACAATGCGAGAATTGAAAAAGGTCATCAGCAATTGAACACCGTCGTTGAATGTCCCTGAGGGGATGTCGGCGTCAGAAGAAGTCCAGCTTATGGTGCTAAAGGGGATGGTTGTCGTCCCGCTTGACAAAGGCGTAGTAGAGTCAGAGACGAGCCCGACGATACGTGAGTTTGCGGGAGCAGCTCTCGCCGCTACCAGCACTCGTATCCGAGGAGAACCCACTATCGGCGTGCCGTCACCCACGTTGGCCGCGGGAATATTAAAGCTGACCTCGTCTATGGTGCCCCCAAAAGTACCGACCGCGATGAGAATGATCGAAGGTGGAAAGCTGGGGATGACGATGCTTACCGCGTTAGCGGTGCAAAGCTGTAGCAATAGCACAACGGCAACAATCGTCCGAGTTGTTCTCATCACGTATCCGCGGCGGAACGATCCCCCCGCGAACGGGGGAATCATCGCAACCGCTGCTAGAGCTAAGCTCTTAGCTTAAGGCGTGCTCGCAGTATAGGTTACCCGACCGCCGTTCGTGGAACCACCATAGGTACCTGCATCGACAACGCCCGAGTTCGCATAGGCAAACGTCCATTGGGCTTGTCGGTTGGTGACACCTAGGATGTTGAGCGCGGGCGCCGACGTATTGCCACCACCGTCGGAGAGCGTCGGTGCGGTCAGGTTGCCACTGCTGCTGTTGGTCGTAATCTCGGCAAACGAAATCGTCGACCCGGCGCCGTTGTCCAGACCGGCACCGCCGCTGTTGTTGTTTTCCGTAATTGTTATCTGACCACCGTTGCTGATGACAGAGGTGTTCACCACACTGCCACCAGCGTCACCGCCCGTGATACTACCCGCGGGGGCGCCGGTACCGACTGCACCGGGGTTCGAGGTGTAGTCAAAGGTAATCTCGTCGATAGTTCCGTCCACCGCGGTGTTGGTACCGGTACCCACGCGAAACATCAGGAACTGGGGGATGATGATTCGGAAATCCACACGCGCGTCGGCGCTGATCGTGCCGCCGCCGGTCGTGACGCCCGATTCCGCATTTGCCAACTGTGGCACACTCAAGCTGGCACCGAGCACCGCAAACAAGGCCGGTAGCCCGATCTTTTTCGCTAAAGCTTTTTTGATTCCGGCCGATACAGGCGCCGTGGGGTTACTTGATCGCATCGTACTCTCCTCATGGGGATGTTGTGGCAGACTGAACTAACGAGGATGGTGCAGGCTTTGTGCCAAGTGAAGGCGAGTGGTGCTAAAACCGGCGACAAGCGTTGCTATTCGTGACGCGGTTTGCAGGTGAGCGTCTGTGCTTGAATCCGAACTCCCGTCGTTGGAGCTCGGCATGCTGATGAGATATTGACATCTAGTGAAAATTTCAGCAGGGTTTGCTCACGTTCACCCAGCACTGAGGCTTCAGTGGTCGGTGACCCCACGATTCTTTTTCGTTCCCATGGAGGAATCCACGGATGAAAAAGCTGGGTCTGATAAAAACCAGATTCCCGTCAATCTTGGGATTGACAGTTACCGTAGTGTGGGGGGGGTCGGTTCTACTATCGCCTAGCCACGCTGAAAGCTCGGTGAGCAACGGCGATGGGACGCTCGCAACGAGCGCCAGCATCATCTTCAAGATCATCATCCCTGAACGTCTAGAGGTCCGCATGCCGCTGGGCTTTTCGGGCGACACCGAAGACGACATCGCGGCCGACTATGTCGTCAACACACGCTCACTCAGCGTCACGCGCAACGGCGTATTGGCAGACAGCGACGCGCGCGGATATACCTATGTCAGCGGCCAGAATGTGCACCAGTTGACACTTAGTTCCCCGAGCGAAGACGAACAAAACGTGTCGAGCGTTGCCAGCCCCTACACCATCGGAAGTCCCTGAGCGCGCGTGCCAACCCGGCACTCCTAGGGCTTACAGCACTATCAATTGGATCTCGTTGGCACGGCACCGCGGAATGTCGCCGGGGCAAACCGTAAACCTTATTCCATGACATGAGAATCATCAGGGTCGAGACGTTCTGCACCGAGTTTTTGTGCGTCGTACGGGTGACGACCGAGAATGGCTCGCAGGGTTGGGGCCAAGTAGCCCCCTACCACGCCGACCTCAGCGCATTGGTCCTCCACCGCCAGGTCGCGCCTTGGGCGCTGGGCGCGGACGCGTTGGACATCGGTCGCTTGATGGACCTCATCACCGAGCGGGAGCACAAATTTCCCGGTTCCCACTTGTGCCGCGCGATGGGGGGCGTCGACACCGCGTTGTGGGACCTGCGCGCCAAGCTGGATGACAAGAGCGTGTGTGAGCTGTTGGGTGGCACAACGGGCTCGCTGCGTGTTTATGCATCCTCGATGCGACGGGACATTGCCCCGCGCGATGAGGCTCAGCGCTTGGTGAGACTGCGAGACGAGCACGGCTACGACGCCTTCAAATTCCGAGTCGGCAGCGAGTGCGGCCACGATGTCGACGAATGGCCGGGGCGCACCGAAGAGATCGTCCCAACTATGCGCCAAGCTATGGGTGACGGCGTGGCCCTGCTGGTCGATGCGAACAGTGGTTTTTCACCCGAGCGGGCTATCGAGGTCGGCCGCATACTCCAAGACAACGGTATCTCGCACTTCGAGGAGCCGTGTCCGTATTGGGAGCTGGAGCAGACCAAGCGGGTAACGGACGCGCTGGACATCGACGTGACCGGTGGCGAGCAGGACTGCGACCTATCGACCTGGCGCCGCATGATCGAGATGCGCGCCGTGGACATCATCCAGCCTGACGTGTGCTATCTGGGTGGCATGGACCGAACTCTACGTGTCGCAAGAATGGCCGAGCACGCGGGGCTGCCATGCACACCCCACTGCGCCAATCTTTCGATGGTGACCTTGTTCACGATGCACCTCTTGGGAGCTATACCCAACGCCGGTAAGTACCTCGAGTTCTCTATAGAAGGGCAAGACTACTATCCGTGGCAATACGGACTCTTTGAACACTCGCCCTACACTATCGACGACGGCCGAGTCAGCATTCCCGACGCGCCCGGTTGGGGCGTAGAGATCAGCGAGGCGTGGCTCGCGAAGGCCGTGCATCAGACCAGTGAGCTAGACCGCGCCTGACAACCGCGGGATTGGATGGGGAGCTACAAAACGGGGACTTCGATACTATTCCCTTGGACGCCTTGGCCGACCACGCTCCGATCCTGTACGCGACACACATCTGGAACAATTAGCTGCGCGCGGCGAGGGCACCCTGAAAAGCCGACGCGAGACGGTGGGCAACACCGCAAGACCGTCGCATGACCAGGATCAAGACAACGGGAAGAACGCGCCTCGTCGGGTGTCCATGCGGTTCTGTTCCACGGTTGACCCACTTATACTGATTGCCAACGTCACTCCTCGCGGACTTCAGACGTGCTAAGAATGTTCGGACCCCGTAGGCTGCCAAAGCCTGGCTTTGCCGTGCTCATTATTGCGAGCGTGGCGACAGCTTTGCTACTGCTCAATTGGACGGCCGCTTATCTTTGGTTTGATAACCTTGGCTTTGCACGCGCTTTTCTTACCATGCGGTTGCTCAAGGCCGGCATTTTCCTGAGTGCACTTATCGTTGTTTTCTCTTACCTGTGGCTCAACATCCGCACGCTGTGCAAACACCTGAGCTGGAATAGCGCGTTTGGCACCGCTGCGCCTTGGCTGTCTACAGCCATCGGTCCAAACCGCGTGGCGAAGACTTTGCTCGTGGGCGCAGGCCTGGCACTCGCGCTGATTGTAGCGGGGCTTCTCGCCGCCCATTGGGACACCGTGCTTCGATACTACTGGCACCAAGATTTTGGTGAGGTGGACCCGATCTATGGTCGTGACACCGGGTTCTACCTGTTTAGCTTTCCGCTCCTCGAGCTGGTGCAAAACACGGTGCTCACAGTCAGCACCATAGTCATCGCCTTACTCGTATGGCTGTACAGCGTGACCGACGAGCTTGGCTTCGGCCCGCGATTGACGCTGACCGCATCGCATGGCGTGTTTCTACACCTGGGACTCAATCTCTCGCTGTTCTTCGCCGCATCGGCTTGGGGATTTTATCTCGACCGCTTTGCCCTGCTGCTTTCCACAGACGGCGTCATTTACGGCGCGGGTTATACCGACGTGTATGTGGTGCGACCGCTGCTATGGTCCATGATAGTTCTGACTTCGGCACTCGGCGTGGGTGCCCTGGTCGCCCCCCTAGTCGCTCGAGGACCCTGGCTACTCATGGGTGCGCTGAGCTACCCGCTGCTCTGGGTGATTGCGGTGGGATTGGTCCCGTTGTTCGTGCAGAGCTTCATTGTTGAGCCCAACGAGCTCGAGCTCGAAGAGCCCTTCATTCGACACAATATCAGCCATACACGGAGGGCTTTCGGCTTAGGTCAAGTCGATGAGCGTTCGTACCAGGCGCTCAGCGCGCCGACGCTTGCCGACATCAGCCGTAACCGGCAGACCACTGACAATATCCGATTGTGGGACTGGCGCCCGCTGAGCCAAACCTTCAGACAGCTACAGAGGATTCGTACTTACTACGAAATGGGTGACGTGGATGTAGACCGCTACAGACTCAACGGAGAGTACAAACAAGTCATGCTAGCGGCGCGAGAGCTTGCCGAAGAGCTCCCGTCCAGCGCAAACACCTGGGTGAACCGAACGCTTCAGTACACGCACGGCTACGGTTTGGCAATGAGCTTCACCGCAACCAAGACCGAGCAGGGTAGCCCGGTTCTGGTGGTGAAGAACCTGCCGCCGGAGAGCCAAGCTGGACCTTCGCTCACCGAACCGGCCATCTATTTTGGCGAACAGCGCTCCGACTACCGGCTGGTGAACACTGCAGTCGAAGAGTTCGATTATCCGCGCGGTGACGATAACGCCTACTCGCGTTACCGTGGCGTTGGTGGTATCCCTCTGGACAGCTTCTGGAAAAAGCTCTTGTTCGCCTGGGACCAAGCCGACATCAACTTGTTGATCACCTCTTATCTCACTCCTCAGAGTCGTATCCAATATCTGCGCAGCGTGGAGGAGCGCGTGACGGAACTGGCACCATTTCTCGAGCTCGACCCCGACCCCTATCCGGTTATCAGCGACGGGCGAATCTACTGGATCCAAGACGCTTACACGGTGGCCGAGTCGTACCCCTATGCAGACCCTTACCAGAACAAGTTCAACTACATCCGAAATTCCGTGAAGGTCGTCGTCGACGCATACGACGGCACCACGACCTTCTACGTCATTGACCCCGACGACCCCGTAACGCGTGTATACCGCGACGCCTTTCCTCGTCTGTTTAGAGACTTTGCAGATATGCCCCGGGATCTGCAGCAACACATCCGCTACCCGCAAGCCTTGTTCACCATCCAAGTCGAGAAGTACAACACTTACCACATGACAATACCGCAAGTGTTCTACAACGGTGAGGATCTGTGGACCGTGCCGAGGGAGAAGTATGGTGGTGAGGTCATACGGATGGACCCGTATTACGTGTTGATGCAGTTGCCCGAGGAGAAACGTTTGCAGTTTCTACTTATGACACCACTCACGCCAAAAAATCGCGACAACATGATCGCGTGGATGGCAGCGAGGTGCGATCTGCCGGGATACGGTGAGCTGTTGGTCTTCAAGCTGTCCAAAGAGCGACTAATCCTCGGTCCCATGCAGGTCGAGGCCTTGATCGACCAAGACACCTTGGTTTCTCAACAGCTCTCGCTGTGGGACCAACGTGGTTCGCGCGTGATTCGTGGCAATTTGCTGGTCATTCCCATCGAGCGATCCTTTGTCTACGTGGAGCCCGTGTATCTAATCGCAGAGGACAGCGACATACCACAGCTAAAGCGCATCATAGTCAGCGATGGCGAAGAGGTCGCCATGGCACCACAACTGGAGGAAGCGCTCGCCGTGGTCTTTGGCGGGCTGCGTGCTCCCGGGCGCTACACGGAGGAGCAAACAGAATCCGAGAGCGAGCGCATGTCCAGTGCCAGGGAGGCGTTATCAGCCGCGGAAGCCGCGCTACGCGAAGGCGACTGGGGCAAGTTTGGGCGTGCCATGCAGCAGCTCAAAGACTGGCTCGAACGCTAAGAAGTTACACCGGCTACTACCCCGGGAGTCAAAATCCGGCGGGCGAACGGAGTGGCCTCAAAAGGCGGCGACGCGATGGCGGGTCAATCCGACAGTCTTGTGCTCGCGAGCTCTTTGGTGGCAAGCGCTGCGTCCACCCGGAAGAGTCCCTCGCGAGCAATGACTAGACCCGTTGTCGGGTCGCGATAGTCCAGACCCGAGCTCAGCTTGAGGAACGTTGTTTGTCCCGGCGCAAGTTGAACGTGAACCTCGCCTGTAACCCCGTTCCACTCCCAAAAGTACCCTTGGGTGGCGACGCTATACTCCCCCGGAGCCAGCCGGTAGACCTGGTAGCCACCGTTCTTTAGCGCCGCGCGCGGCTCGCCATCGATATACACATAGGGCGCCATCCCCGCATTGATATAGTTCCAGGGTCGGTACACGTATAGCAGGCTGTCGTCCTCTTCGGGCGAGATGAGACCCACGAACCTGTCACCACTGGCGGCGCACCCGTGCAAAGCAAGGAGCGCCAGGCAGAGAAGCACTGCAAGACGACGAGATACAAAGGTCGGTCCACCCATACCGAGCATTGTAACGAAGACGGTAACCGCAGCTCGTCAAAAGGGTCATGAAGCCGTCAATGTCGCCTGAACGGCACTACCTGTACGTGGTTGTGTGAAAACGCACAGGCATACGTTGACCCCCTTGGTCCCGCCTATTTAACTCAATAGTCATCGTATTGAACTACAGGGCTGGTGGTCACATGGTGCGCTTCACCAAACACTTCTTGAGAACGCGGCGTCGCAGGATAGCCACCCGGGGCATCCAAAAGCTCAGTAACAACTACCTCAGCGGGATCGGTATCGAGCGCCAGCAGATCCCCCAGGTGGTTGAAGATCTGCTCGACGTAGCCCCGCCAAGGCCGAGACGACGCACGCGCCGCGACGATTGGCACGAGCCGCTCGACGACGCGCGCTGGGCTATGTATGCGGCGCGTAGCAGCAGGGTCCCTAAGAAAATCGCCTAGCGCCCCGAGAACTCGCTGCGTCCGACGAGGCCTACTCTGGTTGAAACTCCGCAGCATGATGAAACTCTATGCCGTTCGCATCTTCGTCAACGACTGGGACGCCGCCTGCCGGTTCTACGAGCAGCAGCTAGGTCTCGCCCTTCAGTTCAAGGATGCGAAGGCCGGCTGGGCCGAGTTCGACGTCGGTGGCGCCCGTCTGGGCCTTGAGCGCGTGGCCGACGACGATGCCGAAGGCCAAGCTCTGGTCGGCCGCTTTCTCGGTATTTCGCTGCAGGTCGATGACATCGAGGCGACTTATGAACGGCTGCAGGCTAAGGGCGTGGTCTTTATGGAACCGCCTTCCAAGCAAGCCTGGGGCGGCTGCTTGGCGCATCTTCGCGACCCGGAAGGCAATGTGATCACGCTTTTGGGTTAAACACCCGCCGTCGGCCCCGGGCTCGACTAGAGTTGGGGGTATGTCGGCCAATAACCCCAGCCAACCCGCGTTCGAGGCCGCCCGCGCCAGTAGCGATTTAGGCCGGCCAAGCCTATGAGTGCGCTGGCAAAAATACTTGTCCTTGTGGTCACGATGACCCCGTTTGTCTTTCTCGCGGACTGCGTTTACCAGGAGATCGCCTTGGGCCGCAGCCTGCAGCACTTGTGCGTCTCTACCGAGCCGGAATCGAAGCTCTCGGACGCCCTGGCGCGCGCCGAAGCCCTAAAGCTCGACCTTCGCACCGGGCTCGCCGCCTTGGACGACTCCGACTGGTTTGACCGCGAGTATGCGCGGATTGTGGCCTGGCATAAGCAAAGCGAGCCGCCGTCCTCCAGCGAGGTCGCGGTCGTCTTTAGCAAGCCCGGCATGGGCTACTACGCGTGCGTGATTGCGCACCAGGGTGACGCGGTCGTGGACGCCGAGTTTGTCGACCGGTCGAGCTAGAGCGCTACACAAAAGCTGCGCATCTTTGTGTGAAAACGCACAGAGCCACATTGATCCGTCACACCGCGCATCTATAACTACCTCTCAGTCACACGGCATTGGGATTGGTGGTCACATGTCTAAGCTCATCGACAACTACATACAAAGCAGGCGGCGAAAGGCCGCCAGACGCGAGCTCGCGAACTTGGGCAGCTACTACCTCGCAGACCTGGGTATCGAGCGTGACCAGGTCGACGTGGCAGTGGAGGGCTTGCTGCGAATAGGGCCTACTGACGCGCCGGCGTCACAAAAACGTCTGGACTGGCGTCGGCTGTTTGGGCTGTCGCGCTGGATTCGCTATCAAACGGTCTGCAACAGCGGCCATGAACAAAGTGTCTAGCAACCGGTTGCGGATGCAATGACGCGAGAAGGTGCGCCCCGTGAAAGGCGGGGCGCCGTCGTTTTAAAGACGTGTCACCAGTCGGGGCGACGTCTAAACAAGGTCGGCTTGGGCGGTGAAGGCGGCACATCCAAGGACTCGTCCTTCTCGGGCACCGCACTCGGCTCCAGCAGCTTGCCCCAGTCGGTGCGCTCGCGCATTTGCTCGATGGTCTCCGCCGGGACGAAGGGTTTGCCTTCGCGTACCTGCCAGCCACCCCCTAGCCTCCCATACATCTGTATCAACGAGCCTACGATTCTCCCGCGGGTGGACGTATAGTTGTCCTGGTCCCTGACCAGCGCTTGCTGGGTGTTGAGCACCCGCGTGTAGTCCGCCGCCCCGTCGCGGTACTGGATCAACGCCAGGTCCACCGACCGCTGCGAGGCAGTCACGGCCTCGCCCAGAAACTTCGCCTGGACCTGCGACTGCAGGAAGGCCACCATCGCGTCCTCCACCTCCCGGTAGGCGTTCAACACCGTATTCTCATAATTCACCAGCTGCTCTTGGAGCCGCGCGTCCTGCACGCGCACGTTGTTCTTGATGCGACCGTAGTTGAAGATGTTCCAATTGAGCCGCGGCGAGAAAAACCCGGTCCACGCGCTGCTCGCATTGAACAAATTGGTAAAATCCGTCGCCTCCAGGCCGATCGAGCCGTTGAGCGAGAAGCTCGGGTACAGATCGGTGATGGCCACCCCGATGAGCGCGCTCTGCGAGGCCGCCGCGAGCTCGGCCTGGCGTATGTCGGGCCGCCGGCGCAGCAGCTCCGCCGGCACCCCCACGACCACCTCGGCCGGTGGGCTGGGAATCGCACCCGGACCGCCTAGGATATACTCCAAGTCGCTCGGCGGCATCCCGAGCAAGAAGCTCATCGCATTCTTCGCCTGCCGCAGGCTCTGCTCGAACGCCGGTATCGTCGCCTGGGTGTTTCTCAGCAGCGTCGTCGCCTCCTGCACATCGAGCTCGGTGGTCGCCCCGTTGCGAAAACGCACATCGACAATCCTGAGGCTGCGCTCCTGTATCTCCACGTTCTTGCGGGCGAGCACCAGCTGTTCCTCGACGGTGCGGATCGCCACATAGGTACTCGCGATCCCCGGTATGCCCTGCTCCTGGTTCCCCGCGGTCAATAGCACCAAGGCGTTGTCATAGTTGGCGATACTCGCGACCAGGTTTGCATCGGCCGACTCGATACCGCGGCGAAACTTGCCCCAGAAATCCAGCTCCCACGCCGCGTTGAGCCCCCCGGACCACTCCGTCGTGCCCGCGGGGGCCACCGTCCCAATCGGTGTGTTGAGTAGCCCCGACTCCGTGCTCGCGCGCGAGGTCGTAAAGCTGCCCGCCCCCACCTGGCTCTGTGGGTATTGGTTACCCACCGCGATACCAAGCTGCGCGCGCGCCTCAAGGATTCGAACACCGGCCTGGCGCAGCGTGAGGTTTTGTGCATACGCGAGCTCGATGAGCTGGTTCAGCACCGGGTCGTCGAACACCGTCCACCAGTCGGCATGGGCCATGACCGCGGTCTCATCTGGGGTTTCAGCCGTCGGGTCCTCCGTCTCCAAGGTCGCCTCGACGGGGTCGTCCTTGGGCTTGCTCGCCTCCAGCCATTGGGCGGGAGCCGGCGCTTCCGGGGGCTCGAAGTCGGGTCCTAGCGTCGTGCAGCCGCCGAGGGCGAGCGCGACGCCTAGCAGCAACGCGGCTGGTGTGCGATACAAAAACGCCGCGCCGAGCGCGCGC
>CAJHYW010000090.1_pt1 | contig 70047 bp, 66 predicted proteins | sample 9198811 | NCBI WGS metagenome assembly CAJHYW01 (sample SAMEA7708378, study PRJEB35096) | sediment metagenome | biome: marine neritic benthic zone biome [ENVO:01000025]; feature: sediment [ENVO:00002007]; material: shallow marine sediment [ENVO:03000034] sea grass bed [ENVO_01000059] ...
GCGGGTTTTCGCTCGCTTTAGCCGTATTTTTTGAGCGCCCGCAAGCTGAAAGTTCAAATCGGCGCTGTATAGGTAGCGGAGAGTATGAAAATCGCCGGTGTGTGTCAATTCCCGACAGAGGCCCGTTGTCTACGGACCGCGAAACGGCTTTTGGGGCGGTGGATACCCCTCGGGGTCTAGCTCGCGTTATGCAACGACAGCATGCAATCGTCGGTCTCCTGGCGATGCTCCTTGGCCACGTCGCTGCGCTGCTCCTCGAGCTGGTCCAAATAAGCTCGACTGACCCCGCCGGTCACGTACTCACCGTTGAAACACGACATGTCGAAGGCCGAGAGCCGGGGGTTGCCGGCACGCACGGCGGCGACGAGGTCTTCGATTTCCTGGTAGATTAATCGGTCGGCACCGATCATCTCGCACACTTGCGCTTCGCTTCGCTTGTGCGCGATGAGCTCTTGGGTCGCCGGCATGTCGATACCATAAACGTTCTGATAGCGAACCGGCGGCGCGGCCGACGCGAAATAGACCTTGCGCGCACCGGCTTCGCGTGCCATCTGAATGATCTGTTCCGATGTCGTGCCGCGCACGATGGAGTCGTCGACGAGCAGCACGTTCTTCCCTTCGAACTCGAGCTCGATGGCATTGAGCTTGTGCCGCACGGACCGTCTGCGCTCTTTTTGACCGGGCATGATAAAGGTGCGCCCGATGTACCGGTTCTTGATAAAGCCTTCGCGGTACTTCACGCCCAGCTTGTATGCGAGCGGCAACGCCGCGGTGCGGCTGGTATCGGGGATGGGGATCACCACATCGATATCGTTGCCCGGCCACTCACGAAGGATCTTGTCGGCCAGCCGTTCACCCATCCGCAAACGGGCCTTGTACACGGAAACATCGTCGATGATCGAATCGGGACGTGCGAGATAAACAAACTCGAAAATACACGGGGAGTACACCGGATTTGCCGCGCACTGTCTGGTGAAGACCCTGGCGGTTGTATCGATGAAAATCGCCTCGCCGGGCTCCAGGTCACGCACCAGCTCGAAACCAAGCGCGTGCAGGGCAACGCTTTCCGAAGCAATCATATACTCGGTGCCAAGCGCTGTTTCCCGCTTACCGTAGCATACGGGCCGAATACCGTATGGGTCGCGAAAGGCGACGATCCCATAGCCAATGATCATCGACACTGCGGCGTAGCCACCGACGCAACGACGGTGCACACCGCGAACGGCTGCAAAAATGTCATTATGGTCGATTCGCATCTTCCCGAGCTTGAGCAACTCGTGGGCAAAAACGTTCAATAAGATCTCTGAATCGGACTCGGTGTTGATGTGGCGCAGGTCCGCCCGGAAGAGGTCGCGCTTCAACTCCTCCGCATTGATCAAGTTGCCATTGTGCGCAAGCGTGATCCCATAGGGCGAGTTGACGTAGAAGGGTTGTGCCTCGGCCGAGGACGTACAACCGGCAGTGGGGTAGCGGATATGGCCAATACCGACCGATCCGCGAAGGTTCAGCATGTGACGGGTGTGGAACACATCCCTGACGAGACCATTGTCCTTTCTAAGGTGCAGTTGATTGTTCTCACACGTGACGATGCCCGCCGCATCCTGACCACGGTGTTGCAACACGGTGATCGCATCGTAAAGCGTTTGATTTACATGGTCGTGCGCGACGATTCCGACGATTCCGCACATGTGTGGGTTTCCTCCTTAGCCCTCACGGGGGTCGAAGTTGAAGTGAGCGGCCATATCGGGCGGCAGTAACGCGCGCAGCTCCAGGGCAATCACTTGAAAATGCCCCAGCAGCGCAGACTCGTGCCACCAAGGGTCCTTGGGCATGGTCGTAAGCCCCGCGAGCAACACCAGCAGTGCCACCACAACGACGCCACGGACCACCCCAAACACGATACCAAGCACCCGGTCGGTGCCGCTAAGCCCCGTCTTATCAACAACCTTGCCCGCAAGAAAGTTGATGATGCCGGCGACAAGCAAACAGGCCATCAGCAGGGCCACGAAGGCAACACCGATACGGATGGACGGCGTAGGTATGAGCGTCTGCATGCGTTCGGCGAGCAGCGGGGTAAAGGTCAACGCGACCCAAAAGGCCACGATCCAACCCACCAGGGAGATCGCCTCTCGGGTAAACCCACGCAGAATACTGATGACGGCGGACACTCCGAGAATAGCCAAGATGGCATAGTCGACCCAATTCATTCCGGCACCGTAGCCATCGACAGGTGACGAATCACTCGCAAAGCGATGCGTCCAAACATGTCGATGTCGGCGCCCCCATTTGACCGGAAGACACTCAGAGCGTGCCTCGAAAACGCTTTGCGCAATTCACTCTCGATGACCTAGACCACGCTCAAAGACCCGAACGGGGATTCAGACAACGCATAATGGCGTCCGTAAGCCTGCAAACGATGCGCGCCTCGGAAACGTCGCCATCGAGTTGAACACAGGCGCCAGGCTTCGCAGAAGTGGGGTGGAGCGGCCTGTGAGTCCCGCCAACATTCGGGGTCCGTAGTGGTACCTCCGGCTTGAGCCGCGGGATCTTACCAAAGCCCCTTCGTTAACTAAACCCAACCGGCGGCGGTTGACGCGACAACCCGCACCCCGGGACGCGAACTACGGTGTGCCGACCAGTCAAGCACGGTCGTCTATTCTGCCTTGCGCTGCAACACCATGCCTTTGAGCTTGAACTCACCCTCGAGCCGGGCAAGCGCTTTTTCCGCCTCGTACTTGGCACGTAGCGGCCCGACAAAGACCATCGTGAGCGTACCCTTCTGCGCGGGCTGGCTTTGCAGGAAGACGGGGTAGCCCATATCGCGCACCTTGCCGAGAAGGTCGCTGGCGTTGCGCTTCTCGGAGAACGTCGCGAGTTGTACCACCCAGGCGGTGCCCGGTGGGGCAGTCGGCCGCGCCACCTCCGGCGACGCCGCTACGCTCACCTTCGAGTCCACGACGGCGGTGCTGTTCTCTGTTACAGCTGGCGCGACATCGGGCGAGCCCGGTGCCAGCGGTGCGGCCGCGGGAGGTGGGGCCACAGGTTTTGGGGCCGGCGCGCTCGCGCTCTGGTCCACTACGACTATCTCCGAAACCAGATCGCCGGCCGCGTCCTGGCTCTTCGATTCGGGCGAAGCAACCGGCTCTTCCGGCGGCTCCAGAAACTCGGGTATGAGGATGACGCCGAGCGCGACAAGCACGGTAGCACCGACCAGGCGTTGCTTTAGCTGCTCGCGCATCCGGCGCTGGACTCTTGTTCTGCGAGTAGGACTTCTGCCACGGTGTGGAATGAGCCGAAGGCGACCACGCGGTCGCTTTGCCCGGCTCTTGCAAGCGCAGCGCGGTATGCATCGGCGATGCCCACATGCATATGGACCTTGGCCTGCGGATGGACGGCGCGCAGCGCATCACGCAGCGTCTGCGCGTTCGCGCCTCGAGGCACGCGTAGACCTGCGACGAACCATTCATCGAACACGGCGACCAAGGGTAACACCGTGCCCCGGGCATCTTTGTCTTCCAGCATCCCGAGCACCGCATAGCTATGCCCGGACGTGGCACCCAGGCGCAAGGCTTGGGCCAGACCGGCACCCGCCGCCGGGTTGTGTCCCACATCGACGATGCATTCGGGATTCTTTCTGAGTGTTTGCAGACGACCGGGAACCACACACCGCCCCAAAGCGCGTCGGATTGACTCGGTAGAAACGTGGTAAGCCTTCCCAAGCCCATCCAGCGCCATGAGTGCGGCGGCGACGTTGCGGTATTGCCACGCAGCCCCCGGCACAGGACGAGGCAGCCCACTAATCACGCGCTCGCCAGATGTGAATTCCCATGAGTTATCATCGCAACGGTAATTGAAATCGACACCGTACTTATACAGCGTACAGCCGCATTCTGCAGCGGTCTGCTCCACGCTTTGCGGCACATCGACGTCGGCGCAAACCGCCATCGCCCCGGCGCGGATGATGCCCGCCTTCTCTCTCCCAATCGAAAACCGGTCCTCACCCAGCAGCTCACTGTGGTCGATGTCTATGCTTGTGATCACGGCGACGTCGGCATCAAAAACGTTTACTGCATCCAAACGACCCCCGAGCCCAACCTCCAGCAGCACGATGTCGGGCGCCGCACGGCGGAAGCAGTCCATTGCCGCTAGAGTCCCAAACTCGAAGAAGGTGAGAGACATTTGCCCGCGTGCCTTGTCGACGTTGTCAAAGGCGGTGAGCAGCTGGGGGTCGCTGATGTCGACCCCGTCCACCCGTATACGCTCGTTGTAGCGCAACAGATGCGGTGAAGTGTAAACGCCGACCCGATAACCACTGGCCAACAAGACCGCTTCAAGAGCGGCGATACACGTCCCTTTGCCGTTGGTACCGGCGACGCTGACCATGGCGAAGGGCGGGTCGAGCAAACCCAGGGCTTTGGCGACGAAGCGGCTTCGCTCCAGCCCGAGGTCGATGCTGCGCCCGTGCAGCCGCTGCTGCCAGTCAAGCCAATCGGAGACCCGGGTAAACCGCATACGAGCGTTGGCGAGGCGTGCTTAGCCTCAAACACTCGCAACCGGCGTGACGCTCTGGCGAGTCAGCATGCCGAGTATGGAGGCAATGCGCGGACGCATCTCACGCCGGTCGACAATCATATCGATGGCACCGTGCTCGAGCAGGAACTCGCTGCGTTGAAAGCCCTCGGGTAAGGTCTCGCGTACGGTTTGCTCGATCACTCGGGGGCCCGCGAAGCCGATCAGCGCACCCGGCTCTGCGATATTGACATCGCCAAGCATCGCGAGACTGGCCGACACACCGCCCGTCGTGGGGTCGGTTAGCACGGAAATAAACGGCAAGCCCGATTCGCCCAGACGCCCGATCGCCGCGCTCGTTTTCGCCATTTGAAAAAGCGAGTAAAGCGCTTCTTGCATTCTAGCCCCACCGCTCGCGGAAAAAGATACGACCGGGCATCGCGCTTCTAGAGCCGCCGTGACACCGCGCACGAATCGCTCACCTACTACCGCCCCCATGGAGCCTCCGATAAATCGAAACTCGAACGCGGATGCCACGATGGGCATTCCGGCCAGGCAACCCTTGACGACGACCAGAGCATCTCGCTCCCCCGTCGATTTTTGCGCCTGCGATAGCCGATCCTTGTACTTCTTATTATCCTTGAACTTGAGCGCGTCGACGGGTGCAAGCTCGGCACCGATCTCTTCGCGCGGTTCCGGGTCTAGGAACTGGTCGAGACGCTCCCGCGCACCCTGACGCATATGAAAGCCACATTTCGGGCACACCTCTAGATTGCGTTCTAGCTCCGCCCGGTAGAGGACGCCGCTGCACTTTTCGCATTTCGACCAAAGGCCTTCAGGCACTTTACGCCGCGTGCCAGCCTCAGTCCGGATCCGCGATGGGAGGAGTTTGCCAAACCAGCTCATACGATCATGAAACCAGCGCCTGCTCGTCCATTGCCGAACGCATGCCCTCGATGATCTTCGCCACCTCTTTGGGAATACGCGCGGGCTGCTCCATCAACGCCTCGATCTGCTCCACCAGAACGCTGCCGACCACTACTGCATCCGCCACACCGGCAACGGCGGCCGCGGCACTTGCATCGCGGATACCAAAGCCAACACCGACGGGCAAGGCGGTATATTGCTTGATTTCGCTCACCTTTGCCGCCACCGCGGCAGTATCCAGATTCGCGGCACCGGTAACACCCTTGAGCGAAACGTAATATACATAACCGCTTGCCCACTGGCATATCAAGCCAATGCGGTAGGCGTTGCTTGTCGGTGCCAAAAGAAATATCGGGTCGACTCCATGACCACGCACCGCCTGCACAAACACCTCCGCTTCCTCAGGCGGCAGATCGACGGTCAAGACACCGTCCACGCCGGCGTTGGCGGCCGCCGACGCAAAATCCGTATAACCCATCACCTCAAACGGGTTCAGGTAACCCATCAGCACGACCGGAGTCTGGTCGTTGCTCTGGCGAAACTCCCGCACCATCTCGAGGATGCGTCTTAGGTTGATGCCGTTCGCGAGGGCTCGCTCGCTCGCGCGTTGAATAACGGGTCCGTCGGCTATCGGGTCGGAGAAAGGCACGCCCAGCTCGAGCACGTCGCTGCCGGCCTCGACCAGCGCGTGCATCAACGGCACGGTCACCGTCGAGTCCGGGTCACCCGCCGTCACGAAGGGGATGAGCGCACATTTTCCCTCGGCGCGCAAACGCTCGAATTGCCCTTGAATCCGACTCACAGCTCGAGACCCTCGATGGTTGCGACGGTCTGCAGGTCTTTATCCCCTCGTCCCGACAGATTAACCAGCACCGTCTCATCCGGCGACATCGTGCTCGCAAGCTCGGCAGCATACGCCAGTGCATGTGCCGTTTCCAAAGCGGGAATAATGCCCTCGGCATCGGTTAAGGCATGAAAACCCTTTAGCGCCTCTGCATCTCCGACTGACACATAGGTGGCTCGTTTTGTGTCCTTCAACCATGCATGCTCGGGACCGACGCCCGGATAGTCTAGACCCGCGGACACCGAGTGCGTCGGGATGATTTGGCCGTCGTTGTCTTCGAGCAAATAGGTTCTGTTGCCGTGTAGAACACCAGGCATGCCGGCGCAAAGCGTTGCGGCATGACGCCCTGTCTCTATCCCCTCCCCGCCAGCCTCCACGCCATAAAGCTTGACTTGCGGGTCATCGATAAACGGGTAGAACAAGCCCATCGCGTTCGAGCCACCGCCAACACAAGCGACGGCCGCATCCGGCAGTCGGCCCGTTTGCTCGAGCATCTGCTCGCGTGCCTCACGCCCGATCACCGAGTTGAAGTCTCTGACAAGCTGTGGATAGGGGTGCGGTCCGGCGACGGTGCCGATGATGTAATACGTCGTATCCACATTGGTCACCCAGTCGCGCATCGCCTCGTTGAGCGCATCCTTCAAGGTTTTGCTCCCCGACTCGACCGAGACCACCTTGGCCCCGAGCAGCTTCATGCGGTACACGTTCGGCGCCTGACGTTGAATGTCCTCGGCGCCCATGTAGACGACGCACTCGAAACCGAGACGCGCCGCCACCGTCGCGGTAGCGACCCCATGCTGCCCGGCACCGGTCTCCGCGATGATGCGCCTCTTGCCCATCCGCTTTGCAAGCAAAGCCTGACCGATGGTGTTGTTGATCTTGTGCGCCCCGGTGTGATTGAGATCCTCTCGCTTCAAAAAGATCCGCGCGCCGCCGACCATCTTGCTCCACCGCTCGGCGAAATACAGTGGCGATGGCCGGCCGACATAGTGTCGCAGGTCGCTTTCGAGCTCGGCCAGAAACTCGGGGTCGCTGCGATAGCGCCGATAAGCCTCGCCCAGCTCTTCCACTGGCCCCATGAGGGTCTCCGGGATGAAGCGCCCGCCAAATCGGCCAAAGTGACCGTGTTCGTCCGGTAGCGATGCTGCGCTGCTAGCTGTCGTCGACACTCTTAACTCCTTCGATAAATGCGGTCATTTTATCCGCGTCTTTAACACCCTTCGCGGCCTCGACGCCACCGCTCACATCCACCGCGAACGGACGAACCCGGGTGATCGCTTCGGCAACATTGGCCGGTGTCAGACCACCCGCCAGGATCAACGGCTTCCCGAGCCCGTCGCTTGGAACCCGGGCCCAGTCAAACGCAAGCCCGGTGCCACCGTAGAGCTCCGCATGGTGGGTATCGAGCAAAAACCCTCGCGCACTGGCGAAGCGCCGCGCGTGTGCGGGTAGGTTTAAACCATCCCGCATAGCAATAGCCTTGATATAGGGGTGGCCGTATCTTGCACACTCCTCGGGCTCCTCATCGCCATGAAACTGCAGCAAATCGATGGGCACCGCGTCGAGAACACGGTCCACCTGGTGCGGCTCCGGGCCCACAAACAGCCCCACAACCGTGATGAAGGGCGGTATCGCTTGCGTGATCTCGCGCGCAGCCCCCAATTCTACCACGCGCGGAGACTTGGCATAGAACACGAGCCCGATAGCATCCGCACCGAGGCTGGCAGCCGTCAGAGCGTCGCGGGGCCGGGTAATTCCACAAAACTTGACTCGTGTTCGCGACAATGTCGGGTCTCGACTCATATACGCGCAGCGCGCAAGCCTAGCAGAAGTTGCGCACAGTCTTCACGCGACGCCGAGGTGAGCCCCGCCGGCGTTACACTACAAGAGCGGGACCCATGCTTGGCAAGCGGAAGCTATTGGGATAGCGCACGCCCACCAGGTACAAACCGGACGCGGACGCGGTCATGCCGGCCCGGCGGCGGTCCAGACCGCGCAGCACATCCAGAACCCAATGCGGCTTGTGTTTTTGGTACCCCACGCAGAGCAAGCTGCCCACGATGTTGCGCACCATGTGTTGAAGAAAGGCGTTTGCCGACACATCCACGACGACGAGGTCCCCGCGACGGGAAACCTCTAGACGATGAACGCGCCTTACGGCGGTCTTTGACTGGCAGCCCGCGGCGCGAAAGGCGGAGAAGTCATGCTCTCCAAGCAGATAATCGGCTCCGTCCTGCATCAAAGCCACATCCAGGGGACGGTACTCCCATGCCGCTCTGCCAGACAGCAGCGCAGGGCGAACCGACCGGTTTAGGACCAGATACTGGTAGGAACGGCTCTGTGCGCTGTATCGCGCGTGAAAGCTGTCACCGACCCGACGGGCCCACAGGACTCGAATGGCAGCCGGCAGATGGGTGTTGGTGCCATGCACCCACGCGTGCGGCTCGCGCGCGACGGTTGTATCGAAATGGACCACTTGAGCGTACGCGTGCACGCCCGCGTCGGTACGCCCGGCACAAACCGTCGCCACGGGCTCGGTAGCGACACGGGACAGTGCGGTCTCCAAGACCCCTTGGATGGTCGGTGCGCCTGGCTGCCGTTCCCAGCCGCAGTAACCGCTACCGTCAAACTCGACGCCGAGTGCGATCCGCATCAGTGCCGCAATTAGCGTGTGCCAGACGCGGATACTACAGCACGCGATACCTTTGGTGGGTGCAAAAACGACGAGCGCGGGACCAGCCCGCGCTCGCATTGACGCATAGAGCCGTCAAACTCAGCCCAGTCTGGACAACAGCGCCCCGGCTTGCTGCTTCTGGGTGTCGCTTCCGTCTGCGATGACCTCACCCAGAATACCTCTCGCACCGTCCGTGTCTCCCATATCGATGTATGCCTGAGCCAGATCCAGCTTTGTCTGCATTTCATCGATCTCGCCGGTCGGCTGGCGACCGAGCACCAAGGTGCGGCGTTGCTCCTCGTCATCCAGGGCGGAATCGGAGGTCATGGCTTCGATGTCCCGCAGCATGAACTGAGTTGCCTCGGCTTGCTCGTGCGTCATCGCGGCATTGTCTTCCAACGCCGCGCTGTCGGGGAGTTCTTCACCCACATCGAACACGTCACTAGCAAACTCGGCGCTGTCACCCGCTTCGCCCGTGTCATCGAACACGTCGGCAAACTCGCTGTCCACCTCTAGCGAATCAGGTTGGAGCTCGGTCAGCGTCGAATCGTTCGGCTTCAATGCACCGACATCTTCCAGCTCGTTGACACTGAGCCGGACGGTTTCAAACTCGGCGGAATGCTCTTCGGCGCTCGGCTCTGGCTCCGGATCGGCGCCCAGGCTCACCTTGGTACGCTCGAGATCACTGTCGGGCTCGAGATTGAAGTCCAGGTCCTCGCTCAAATCAGCGTCGGTATCGATCGTGAAGTCCAAGTTTTCCTCGGAGCCTTCGACCGGAGGCACGTCGCGAAGCATGTACTGTGTATCGCGTCCGTCCTCGCCCAAGTCGTCATCCTCCGCGAAAGCCGGCGCGGCCGACTCCATCGCGGGCGCCTCTTGCTCGTCGGCATCGAGGCTAAAATCTATAACCGTATCCTCGTCCTCATCGTCCCCAAGCAAGGCTTGCATTTCTTCATCAACGGCGGCCGGCTCGTCACCCGCATCCAGAATGAGCGTCAAACCTGTCTCGTCCTCGTCGTCAGACCCGCTCGGCGCCGTGGTCTCATCGAGGTCGATGGCAAAATCGATGGTCTCTTCGCTGACCTCCTCCGTACCTGTGCCTTGGGCGTCGGATTCTGTCGTAAAGTCGAGGTCGAACTCGATCGAATCGTCGTCGCCGGCGGCCTCCGCCATCGGTAGAGGAACCGTCTGCGAGTCATCTTGGCCGACATCGAAATCCACGCTGTCGTCCTGCGTATCAGCAGTGGTGGCGTCTGCGGAAGCCCCTGGTGTGGCATCTTCGAGTGTAAAGTCCAACCCGGTGGTGCCCTGGTCCTCGGACTCGTCGCCCTCACCGATCTCGAAATCGATGCTCAGATCACCGCTGATATCACCCTCACCGGTCTCCGACCCTTCATCCAAACCGAGGTCGAAATCAACCGCCCCCGTATCGTCGTTCGTCTCGCTCGACTCGTCGAGCAGAATTTCCATGGTCATATCGTCGGGCGAGAGCGCTTGGTTGCCTTCGGTGACGTCGAATACGCCGTCATCCGTCTCGCCCGCCGTTTCGCTGGGCGGCTGCTTTGCGGGTTGCTCGAACAGCGCCTGCCCCGGCGTCATCTCACTCCACCATGCGTGCGCCTTCTCCATCATGGGGCTCTCGGCGCCGACGAGATCTTGTAGCTCTCGAGCCGCGATCTCGAACGAGGCCGCGTTGCGCGCGGCGTAAAAAATCTCCACGAGACGCAAGCGATACTCGGGTTTCTCCGGGAAATTCTTGATGACGCCGCGCACCATATCCGCGGCCTCATCGTATCTTTCGTAGGCGAGATAGATATTGACGCCCTCGAGGGGGTCTTCTTCCTGCTCGTCCTCTTCGGCCGAGACGTCAGCCGTCGCGGGCTCCTCGTCCACGACCGCGGCTATTTCTTCCTTGCTGACCGGGGCTTCCGGTTCCTCACCGCCGACGAGCGCATTCTCGTCGGTCAATTCATCGACCAGCGGGTCGTCGGCGAGCGCGGCGGCGTCCAACTCATCCGCATCGGGCTGTTGGCGCTTCTTTCGCGCCAAGACCAAGCCAAGAACCAGAACCAGCAGGCCAATCAGCCCCCCACCGATGTAAAGCGGGTTGCCAGGCACCATGCTCATGACCTTGTCGAGCATGGACGTCGGTTCACGGCTCACCTGCGGCGGGGCCGCGGTGGGAGCTGCGAGCTGCCCGCCTTGCGCCGGCTGCTCTTCAATCTGAACGGGCGCGGTCGCCTCGACGTCACCCGCAACCGGTGCCGCGTCGGTCTCGACCTCCTCCATGGCTGCCGGCTGCTCCTCTACCATCGGCTCGGTACCCAGCTCCGCCTGTACGGGCTCATCGACGGCGGCGGGCGGTGCTTGCGTATCGACCTCGGCCGATGGCTCGACCATTGTTTCCTCGTCCAGCGCCGCGAGCTCCCGCTCGAGCTCTGCCAAGACGGCATCCTCTTGCGCTTCGGCGTCGGTCCCCTGATCGTCGAGGGTTGGAGGCGCCTCTTCATCCAGCGTTGCAGCTGCTTCGCCAGCGGATGTGGCAAGCGCTTCCTCGGATTGGCCGGCAGCTTCGGACTCGAAGCGCTCCGCCTGTGCCTGCTCCAGCACCAGCGCCTGCGCCGCCAGCTCGGCTTCGCGCTCCGCAAGCTGCGCCTGCAACGCCGCGATGCTGTCATCCTTGAGCGCGACAAGTCGCTCTAAATCACCGACCAAAGACTCGACCTCGGTCAATCGCGAGCTGATCTCCGCGTTCTCCTGCCGCTCGGCATCGACCTGCTCCAGCGTTAGGTCCAGCTCGGTGGTTAGCTGCTCGAGTCGAGCCTGCTCACCAGCCGAAAGGCCCTCGCCCTCGGTGGCACTGCCGGCACTCAACAGTTCGACGCGCGAGCTGTCTGTGCTTGCCTCGGAGACCTCTTCGCCAAGCCGCGCTTCCAAGCTGAGCTCGGAATCCTCCACATCGCCTTCTAGTGATGTCTGGACATCGGGCGCAGCGTCGGTTGTTTGCACGGCCACCTGGGCCGCTGCCCCCTCCGGGGTGCTCGGCACATCGGTTGCCACGACTTGCCGATACTCGTCCCACTGCGCGTATTGCTTCTTCACTTCCGCCAGCGCTTCGGCGGCGCTCACCGCTTCAATCTCTTCGCGCGTCGGGACACGCAGCACCGCACCCGCCATCAGTGAATTGACGTTGTCCGACACAAACGCATCGGGATTCTTCTTGAGAATGGCCAGCATCGTTTGCTGGATGCTGAGCAAGGCGCTTGGCCGCAGGCTGTTCGCCAGCGACCACAAAGTATCGCTCGAAGAAACCGGACCATAGTTCGGCGACCCGACCACATCACCCGACGGCGACGCCGGCGCAATAGTGGTTGCGCTCGGCGATGCGTAAATCGCTTCGCTCAAACCCAGTGCCTCGGCCAGGGTCATGGTCACCACTCTCGGCTCCATGACTGGGCTCTGCGCGAGCGATTCAGGCTCGGACATGACCACCGGCGCCGGGTCGGGCGTAGCGACCGGCTCGACGACGACTGCAGGCGCGGGCTCGACAACTGCCACCGGTTCGCTAACCGCGATGGGCTCGCTAATGGCCACGGGCTCGGGTGCGGCCGGCTCGACGCCGCTCGTCTGCGGCTTTACCTCCGTCACGGCTGGCGGCTGTGCCCCCAAACCATCGACCGTGCTCATAGCTTGCTCGACAGCGTTAGCCATGGCTGCACCGTACACGGGCGGGTCTAATAACAATGTGTATTCACGAAAAACGGTCCCTTGAGGCCACTCGACTTCAACGAGGAAGTTCAAGAATGGCTCGGCAATGGGCTCCTTTGTCGTGATTTGAATATGACCACTACCGCTAGCATCCGGCACTAACGCGAACTTCAGCTTTGAGAGTACAAACGGTCGGTCCAAACCGGTACGAGCAAACTGCTCGCGGTTTGCCAGACCAACGCTCATCTCATCGAAGGCGCCGGGCGTTGCAGAACGCAACGGAATGCGGGCGCTTAGAGGTTCGTTGAGTGCAGAGAAAACTTCGATTTCGCCGAGACCCAGCGAGTACACGCCGGCTGGGACTGCAAAGAGCAGCAAGGCCAATACCGCGGCCGTCTTCCGCATAGTCACCAATTCCTTAATCTACAGTCTTTGACTTCTCAAACGGCGTATGTCCGAAGAACGCGCGACCTCTGCGCGCCATCGCTCCCCCGACGGTCGGCCATGCGTAAACGCTGAGTGTGCTTATGATTTTTGAGTAAAGATAGCTTACAAAAAATCTTTTACCAAGATTTCCGCAATCTGGACGCTATTCAGGGCGGCGCCCTTACGGACGTTGTCCGAAACGACCCACATGTCGACGCCGCGCGGGTGTGAAATGTCGTCGCGGATCCTGCCCACGAACACGGCGTCCTTGCCGGCGGAATCCGTGACGGCCGTAGGATAGCCGCCGTCTCGGCGCTCATCCACTACCATAATCCCCGGCGCGCCGCTGAGCAGCTCGCGCACCTCGCTAGCGCTGATTTTCTCGCGCGTTTCGATGTGCACAGCCTCCGAATGACCGAAGAACACGGGCACGCGGACGCTGGTTGGGTTTACACCAATGGTATCGTCGCCAAGAATCTTGTGCGTTTCCCAGACGATCTTCATTTCTTCCTTAGTGTAGCCGTTATCCATGAAAACGTCGCAATGGGGAACCACGTTAAAGGCGATCTGCTTGGGATACACGCTGGCATCCGCCGGCTTGCCGTTGAGCAAAGCCGTCGTTTGACACGCCAGCTCATCAACCGCCTTCTTGCCGGAGCCAGACACGGCTTGATAGGTGCACACGTTCAGCCGCTCAATGCCGGCCGCATCGTAGATTGGCTTGAGCGCTACCATGAGCTGGATCGTCGAGCAGTTGGGGTTGGCGATGATCCCCCGGTTTCGATGGTCGGCGACCGCTTGCGGGTTGACCTCGGGAACTACCAGCGGCACATCGGGCTCATACCGGAACTGCGATGTGTTGTCGACGACAACGCAGCCGGCGTCGGCCGCACGCGGCGCATACTCGGCAGACACCTTGGCGCCGGGTGAGAACAAACCGATTTGCGCCCGCGAAAAATCAAACTCCGCGAGATCCTGCACCGTAAAGTACCTGCCCTGGAACTCGATGCGCTGGCCGACCGAACGATGACTGGCCAATGGGTAGAGGTTTGCGACCGGGAAGTTACGCTCGGCGAGTATCTCGATCATGGTTTGGCCGACCACACCCGTTGCCCCAACCACGGCCACATCGAACATGTTGCTCATCAGTCTTCCCTCAGCTCCCCTTCACTCAATCCATCCGCTCGACTACAACATACGGCAAATCGAATCACCGACCTCGCCGGTCGATACATGTCGCGCACCCGGCAGATTCAAGTCGGGGGTGCAAATCGACTCGCCCAACACGCGTCCAACGGCGGTCTCGATGCGGTCTGCGAGCGCCGCCTCGCCCAGAGAATAGCGCAACATCATGGCGGCGCTAAGCACCGCCGCCATCGGATTGGCTATCCCACGCCCGGCTATGTCGGGTGCCGAACCATGCACCGGCTCGTATAAACCCTTGTTGCGCTCATCCAGGGAGGCTGAAGGCAGCATCCCAATAGACCCGGTCAACATGGCCGCAAGGTCGGACAAGATATCGCCAAACAAGTTGGTCGTCACGACCACATCGAACTGTTTGGGGTCCCGCACCAACTGCATTGCGGCGTTGTCCACATACATGTGGCTGAGAACGACGTCGGGGTAGTTCACCGCCAAACCCGACGCGGTCTCGCGCCACAGCTCGCTCACCTCGAGCACGTTGGCCTTGTCCACCGAGCAGAGTCTGCCCTCGCGCCGCGCGGCGATATCGAAGGCGACGCGACAAATGCGCTCAATCTCGGACTCCGCATACACCAAGGTGTTGAAGCCTTCGCGCTCACCGTTGCGCTCGCGTATGCCACGCGGCTCGCCAAAATAAATGCCCCCGGTCAGCTCACGCACGATCATCAGGTTCAGACCCGACACCACCTCGGGTTTCAAGGTCGACGCCCGCACAAGCTGTGGGTACATCAATGCCGGGCGCAGGTTTGCGAAGACCCCCAATGAGGCGCGCAGCCTGAGCAAACCCTGCTCCGGACGGTCATCTCTTGCCACGCGCTCCCATTTGGGACCACCGATGGCGCCAAAGAGAATGGCGTCCGCGTCCTTTGCAAGCGCGATCGAGTCATCGGGCAGCGGCGTTGCGTGCGCGTCATACGCAGCGCCCCCTATCAACGCATGCTCGAGCGCTATATCGAGCTCCTTGGCATCGTGCAGGCACTGCAGAACCTTCACCGCCTCCGCGGTGATTTCGGGGCCAACGCCATCGCCCGGCAAAACCAATATCTTTTTAGCCATTGCGTTTTGCGCCGACCCCAGCTCGCACCTTAGTGGTCAACGAACAGCCACGGTGCTTCCTTGCGCCGGCGGCGCTCGTAGGCCTCGACCTCCTCTCGATGCTGCAGCGTGAGCCCCACCTCATCGAGCCCATTGAGCAAGCAGTAACGGCGAAAGTCGTCCACCTCGAAGCGGTGCGATGTGCCCGAAGGTGTGGTAACGGTCCGGCTGTTCAGATCGATCGTCAGGCTAAAGCCGACGCTGCGTTCCACCTCGACGAACAACGCTTCCACGGTTCCCGCGTCGAGCACCACGGGAAGCACCCCATTCTTGAAGCAGTTAGTGTAAAAAATGTCGGCAAAGCTCGGTGCGACAACGGCGCGAAAGCCGTAGTCCAGCAGCGCCCAAGGCGCGTGCTCTCGGCTCGACCCGCAGCCGAAGTTCTCCCTTGCCAACAAGATCTTTGCGTTCGCATAGCGTTCCTGGTTGAGGACGAACTCCGGGTTTGGCCGTCGTCCAGCGGGGTCCTGTCCCGGCTCACCCGGGTCCAGATAACGCCACTCGTCAAACAAATTCGGGCCAAAGCCGGTGCGCTTGATCGACTTGAGAAACTGCTTGGGGATAATGGCGTCGGTGTCCACGTTGGCCCTGTCTATGGGTGCAACGATTCCGGTCAAGGTCGTAAATGCTTGCATAGTAGTAACGTGGTCTGTTGAGAGAGCGAAACCACCCCTCGGCGGCTCGCGAAAGCATAACTGAAAGACCTGCCGTATGACACAATGCATACTTTGCCAACGGCCGCGACCCACCAACATGCCCGGTACGACAACAGCTGTGGATTATGTGCGGCTCGCACAGGACATAAAGCGCTGGGCGAAGCAACTCGGGTTCCACGACGTGGGGGTTGCCGACCCGATGCTCGCCGATGACGAGCGCCGGCTGCTTGACTGGCTGGGCAAAGGGCGCCACGGCGAGATGCGCTACATGGCGAAGCACGGTCTGAAACGCAGCAGGCCGGAGCGGTTGGTCCCGGGAACCTTGCGTGTGGTCTGCGTACGCATGGACTACGCCCCCCCCGCGCTGCTCGGCGCGCCGGCCGTGCTCGCGGACCCGCGCTTGGCGTATGTTTCCCGATATGCCTTGGGGCGCGACTATCACAAAGTGGTACGCCACAGGCTGCAGAAGCTCGCGGCGCAGATCGAGCAACGCGTGGGTAGTTTTGGTTACCGGGCGTTTGTCGACAGCGCGCCGGTGTTAGAAAAGGCCCTGGCGCGCAATGCAGGTCTTGGGTGGATAGGTAAGCACACCAACCTGCTTGCACGCGATGGCTCCTGGTTTTTTCTGGGCGAGCTTTTTACCGACCTTCCCTTGCCGGTTGACCATGCGACAGGCAACCACTGCGGTAGGTGCCGCAGCTGCATAGACGCCTGCCCGACGGGCGCGATCGTCGCACCCTACGAGCTGGACGCACGGCTTTGTATCTCGTACCTCACCATAGAGCTGCGCGGCCCAATCCCTGTATCCCTGCGCCCGCTGATTGGTAACCGCATCTTCGGATGCGACGACTGTCAGATCGTCTGCCCCTGGAATCGTTTTTCGGTGGCCTCCTCCGAGCGTGAGTTTCAAACCCGACACGGGTTGGAAGCGCCAATGCTGGTCACCCTCTTCGATTGGTCGGAGTCGGAGTTTCTTCGCTTTAGCGAAGGCAGCGCCATCCGACGGATCGGGTACGAGTGCTGGCTGAGAAACGTAGCGGTGGCTCTTGGCAACGGGCCACCGAGTAGCGAGGCTATCGATGCTCTGCGCCGTCGCATCAACCACCCGTCTGCCCTGGTCGTCGAGCATGTGCAATGGGCCTTGGCTCGGCTCACCGGGCGTGCCAATGCGACACCCGAGAAAATTAAGGAGCAACGCTGATGGAAGACCTCAAGAATGTCATCGAGCACGCCTATGAACGACGCGCGGAGTTCGTCACACCGGCCGACGTGCCCGCTCAGACGCGCGAAGCGGTGGAAGAAGTCATTGCGCGTCTGGACTCCGGTGTGTTGCGTGTCGCCGAAAAAATGGAGTCTCGGTGGACGGTGCACGAGTGGGTAAAAAAAGCAGTGCTGCTCTCATTCCGACTGGAGGACAGTCAAGTCCTAGAAGGGGGGTTTACGCGATACTTCGACAAAGTTCCGGCAAAGTTCGTGGACTACGAGCGCCAGGACTTTCAACAAACCGGGGTTCGAGTCGTACCGCCGGCTTGTGTGCGCCGTGGCGCATATATCGCTCGCGACGTCGTGCTCATGCCTTCGTATGTCAACCTCGGAGCCTATGTGGATACGGGAACGATGGTCGATACATGGGCAACAGTCGGCTCCTGCGCTCAAATTGGGAAGAACGTTCACCTCTCGGGCGGGGTAGGTATTGGGGGCGTGCTGGAGCCGCTACAAGCGTCACCAACGATTATCGAAGACGGCTGCTTCATCGGCGCGCGGTCCGAAATCGTAGAGGGGGTAGTGGTCGAGGAAGGCGCCGTCGTTTCGATGGGCGTTTACATTGGCCAGAGTACACGCATCTTTGACCGAGAAAGCGGAGAGATCGGATATGGACGTGTCCCCGCGGGCTCGGTGGTGGTCTCCGGAAATTTGCCATCCTCCACGGGTGACTACAGTCTTTACTGCGCCGTCATTGTCAAAAGGGTCGACGAGAAAACCCGCGCCAAGGTTGGCATCAACGAGCTATTGAGAACGATATAAACACAAAGGCCCTACCCCGTTCTTCGACTGGGTAGGGCCCTTGCAGAGAGCGTCTCAAAAAGGCCTTGAAACGTCGTTTAGTCCACCATGGACTTCAGCCCGCTCAGGGGCTGTACTTTCACCACGGTGCGGGCAGGCTTTGCCTTGAACATTGTCTCCTCACCCGTAAAAGGGTTTATGCCCTTGCGAGCCTTTGTTGCCGGCTTGCGGCTCGTCTTGATCTTTAGAAGTCCCGGAAGTGTGAACTGACCGGCACCCCGCTTCTTCAGGTGCCGATGAATGACGCCGGAGAGTTCCTCCAGCACGGCCGCCACATCTTTTCTCGCTAGCCCGGTGTTCTCCGCCAGTGTGGACAAGAGTTGCGTCTTGGTAAATGGATCCTTGACGGCAGTCGCCTTCGCTGTTGGCATATTAGATGGCCCCCCAATTAAGTAAACAAAACGGATTGGTCGATGATGCGCGCGTTACGCCCTTGCAGGCAGCCGCAATCATAATCACGCCCGCATCAAATTGCCAGCGACTTGACAACACCTTGGGTTTGAACGCAATTGCCCATGCAACCGGAAATAATAGTGGTTACGCACCTTGTCGCTGCGTTCGAACCGAGCCTCGCACCAAGCCTCAAAGCGAGACACGCGTGTCGGTCCGACAGCGTCACGCCCGTGCCATACGTGCACTTATCGCAGCCAACACGGGTGCGCTTTTCTGGCACCGGCGAATCCCTCCCATGGCGACGGGAGTGCACACTCGGAACCGATCGCCGAAACAGGAACTCCCCACAACACGCAGGCTGCGAGGGACTTGCCTGGTATAGTTCAACAAGTGCTGGAGAATCAGTGGGTGGTTACAACATGCGCAATCCTCGCAGGTCAATTCTATGAGCTACCGCCGGAGCGCGCTCGTCGAGAAGGTCACCACACCGCCCATCGCAGATGCGCAGCGCTGGGTCACGCGGACGCACGGCACACCTGCCCAGACACTTTTGGACCTGTCCCAGGCGGTACCCAGCTACCCTCCCGCGCCGCGTCTTCGCGCGCACTTGGCCAAAACGGCGACGCAGGCCGAAACTGCCTTTTACACGGATATCTGCGGTCTTCCCGCGTTGCGCAAGCAGCTTGCCCGCAGTATTGCGGATGAATATGGCGGCCATATCGATGCCAACCAGGTCGTCATCACCTCGGGCTGCAACCAGGCTTTTTGTGTCGCGATCGACGCGCTGACACAGCTGGGTGACGAGGTCATTCTCCCGCTGCCGTACTACTTCAATCACCACATGTGGTTGGAGATGCGGGGAGTCACCCCGGTCTTTCTTCCGTTCGCGGAGGGCCGGGCTGGTGTCCCAGACCCTGAGGCAGCCAAGAAGCTGCTAGGTCCCCGCACGCGCGCGATTGTTCTGGTAACGCCGAACAATCCGACTGGAGCGCAATATCCCGGCAACATCATTGACGCCTTTTACGAGCTCGCGCACACCGCGGGTCTGGCTTTGCTGGTGGACGAAACCTACAAAGACTTCCGGTGTGGCAGCGGTGCGCCCCACGGCTTGTTCCAAAGGTCGAGCTGGACCGACACCTTTGTCCACCTGTATAGCTTTTCCAAAGCTTACAGCCTGACCGGGTACCGCGTGGGTGCGATAGTGGCCGGCGCCGAGCTGGTCGCGGAGGCCGAGAAAATTCTGGATTGCCTCGCGATTTGCCCGAGCCGCATCGGCCAAGAAGCGGCGCTTTTCGCCCTGCGAGAGCTCGATGATTGGCGAAACCGGATGGCCAACACTATGCGCGGGCGAGTCGACGAGCTCCGCCGAGGATTCCAGCACAACGCGCTCGAGTACACGATCACGAGCATAGGCGCATATTTTGCGTGGGTGCGTCATCCATTTCGTGGGGTTCGCGCAACGCAAGTGGCAAAAACGCTTGCCGCCGAGCACGCGGTTCTCGCCCTTCCCGGCGAGATGTTCGGACCGGACCAGCAGGACTATCTCAGGTTTGCCTTTGCCAATCTTGATGGAGCCGAGTTTCCAGATCTGGTCGAGCGACTACTCGCGAGCCAGACTTGAGGGCGTGCTTCCCTTGTCGGTTTGAAACGGATATATATCCGCTCTGACGGTAAGAGCGCTCGCGGGCGCGTGCAGATTGAACGGAGGAGTGCATCATGGTTGAGACAGCGTCAGCACCGAAGGTCGGCTTTGTCCGCATGGCGGATGGGAGCGCCGAGGACTACATGCTGTTGGAGTCCTACGAGAAAGACTTCGTGGCGGGTCTTGCCGACCGCGTGTTGGCGCATCTCCGACTGCTGGAGGGTAGCTCAAGCGGATATAAGGTGACGCGGCTGGAGCACAGCTTGCAAACCGCCACACGCGCCGAGCGCGATGGGAGGAACGAGGAATACGTCGTTTGCGCCTTGTTGCACGACATCGGCGACCTGCTCGCGTGCTACAACCACTCGGAGCTGGCGGCCACCATCTTGGAGCCCTTCGTTTGCGAGAAGAATCACTGGATGGTCAAACACCACGGTGTGTTTCAAGGCTATTATTTTTTCCACTTCTACGGTGGGGACCGCAACGCGCGCGACAAATACCGTGGGCACGAGCACTTCGACTACACCGCGGAATTCTGCGAGCTATACGACCAGTGCTCGTTCGACCCAGACTATCAAAGTCTGAGCTTGGAGGACTTCGAGCCCATGGTGCGGCGTGTTCTGAAGACGCCAAAACGCACGCTTTACACCTGGAACGTCGACGGCTGAACGCGGCGACGTGACCATAGATAGCGACCTCTGTTATCTATCCGCTTACGCGGCCCTCGCAAAATTCCGCGCGCGTGAACTTTCACCAGTCGAGCTTGTCGAGGCGCTGATCGCGCGCGCGGACCAGTTTCAGCCACACGTTAACGCCTTCACCCACACCTTTTATGAGCGGGCGCTCACCGATGCGATAAAGGCGGAGCAGGCCTACGCCAGGCCGCGGGGACGCATCCGAAAGCTCGAAGGGATCCCTGTTGCCATCAAGGACCTGCACCCGATAAAAGGAGAGATAACTACCTCGGGCTCTCGGCTCTTCGCCCAGCAGCGCCACACGACCAGCGACCCCTGCGTCGCAAGACTGCTGCGCGCGGGAGCAATTCTCTTTGCTCGCACCGCTACGCCCGAGTTTGGTGCGGCGGCGATCACCCACTCACCGCTGTGGGGAGTGACGAGAAATCCCTGGAATCTTGCCATAACACCCGGTGGCTCATCCGGCGGCGCGGCGGCGGCGGTGGCGGCCGGTATGGTCACCTTGGCCGACGGCTCGGACTACGGGGGCTCTATTCGTATTCCCGCCGGTGCGTGTGGCGTGTTTGGCTACAAGCCGCCATGGGGGCGTAACCCGAGCATGCCGCCTTGGAATTTCGATATGTACAACCACATGGGACCCATCACGCGAAGCGTCGCGGACGGCGCGCTGATGCAAAACATCATGTCGGGTGTGCACCCAAACGACATTACCAGCTTGCGACAGCGGGTCAGCATCCCGTCCCCCGAGCAGCTTGGCGATGTCAAGGGATGGAAAGTCGCCTATGACATGACCCTTGGTTATCACACCGTCGATGCCGAGGTCGTTGAAAATACGAAAGCGGCCTTGCGCTTGTTCGAAGAGCTTGGGGCCGAGGTGGAGGAGGTCGACATCGGCTGGACAAGCGAGGTGCTGGGCGCCTTCGAGGTCTATTCCGCCGCCGGCTTTGCCGCGAGCTTTGGCGAGTACGCAAAGCTGAGGCGTCATGATCTCAGTGATTATGCGCGGGCACGCATCGAGTTCGGGCTGTCGGTTACGCTTTCGGACCTCGGCAAGGTACGCGCCGTCCAGGGGCGCATGTATGACGTCATGGGCCCCCTGCTCGAACGCTATCAGCTGTTTGTTTGTCCGACGACGGCCGTCACTACGGTGGCCGCCGACCACGACCCCGAGCAACCCGTGACCATCGCAGGACGGTCCTGTCCTTTCAGGGCATGGTACTTGTGCAACCCCTTCAACATGCTGGGACAGCTTCCCGTGGCGAGTGTGCCGAGCGGGTTCGCGAGCAACGGGGTTCCCACAGCGATACAGCTGGTCGCGCGGAGCTTTGACGACCTCGCCCTGTTTAGGGCTGCCGCCGCCTACGAACGCGCCCGACCCTGGCTGCACCAGGCAACCAACAGACCTGCGCCGCCGGTTGCGCCGGTGGCCGCCACGCCGGTCTGGGGCTAAGCCAGCGACCGTATCCCGGCAGCGGCGCTATGCCACGCGCGCCACACGAACCAAGGTACCGTGTACGCTCGAGCTCTCGCCGAGGTCCGACTTGCGCCCCGGATTCAGCGTATTCACATTCGCATGGTTGGCATCGAGCTTGGCCCAGCGGCCTTTATATGATAGCGCCACACCGCGCGGGATAATGGTCGAGACGGCCACGTGCATACGCAGCGTGCCCGTCTCGTTGAAGACGCTTACCTCATCTCCATCACTTAGCTCGAGCGTGCTCATATCCCGTGGATTGAGATAGATGACCGCATCGCCGGTGACCCGCCTTATATTGGGGTCGTTACCGTAGCTGTCATTCATCTGCCACTTGCCGGCCGGGGACAACAAACGCAGCGCATCACCCTTGGGCCGCGGGTCTACCGTCGGATGTGGCACCAGCGGGCGACCATCCGCGACCGCCCGCTCCGACGCGATCTCTATACGGTGCGAGGGTGTAGGGAAGACGCGGTCTGCAAATTGAACAACGGGCTCATCCCACGGGTCGAAGGTCCCGAGCGTCTTGAGCGTTGCAAAATCAATACCCAAACCACTGGCCCCCAACAATTGCGCGATGATCTGTTCATCGTTCTCGTATAGCTCCGACTCGGTGAATCCCATCGCCTCGGCGAGACGGCGAAAGATCTCCTGGTTTGGCAATGCCTCGCCGGGCGCGTCTTCTACCTTGGCCTGCGCGGAAACGTGGAAGCTAAAATACGGAAGCACGAGGTCATCGAATTCGAGAAAGCTCGCAGCAGGTAAAACGATATCCGCGTAGTCGCAGGTATCGGTGGCAAACAAGTCGACCACGACCGTAAACAAGTCCTCGCGCGATAAGGCGTCGCAAAGCGCCCGCTGGCGCGGCGCCGATGCCGCCACGTTCATATTCCAACAGAAGAACGCACCCGCGCGCGAAGGGTCGGCCAGCACCTCCGCCAAGTCCATGTGACTCACCGTGACCGCATCGCCGCCGCGTAGCTGCGGCGCGCTCACGTAGTCAGCGTCTATGTTTCTTGGGCCGCTTCCGTTGAGGTAGTAAATGCCGGTGCCGGGCTTGCCTATGTTGCCAGTGATGGCCGGCAGTACGGCGCACGCGCGCATCACGTTTCCGCCTTGGGGTTGACGCTGCAAGCCTTGACCCAGCCATAGCAAGGAGGGCCCCGTCGCATAAAGGCTCGCGACCTTCTCTATAGTCTGGGCATCGACGCCGGTGACTTCTTGCGCCCACAACGGGGTTGCGCCCGCGACCAGGGGCTCGAGCTCGGGCCAGCCAAGGGTATGCGCGTCTATGAACGCGTCGTCCAGGCGCCGGTCACGCCACATTACATGCATGAGCGCGAAGGCCAGCGCCGCATCGCTGCCCGGATAAGGCTGCATGTGTATGTCGGCGGCGGTGGCCGTTTCGTGACGTACGGGGTCGACAACGACGACCCGCGCGGCGCTTTCCTGCAACCAGTGCTTGTGAAAGTGGGGCGCCGTGGCGGAGGGGTTTGCACCCCAGACGACCACACATCGGCTGTCTCGCAGCGTCTTCGGGTCGAATCCATCCACCGATGTGCCGTAGACATATTCGAGCGCCACATGGCCGGCTTTGTTGCAAATCGAGTCCGGGTCGACCTCGGTCGCCCCCAGCCGGTTGAAAAAGCGCATCGGAAACTCACCGGCGAGCAGCGAACACGTGCCGGTGTAGTGCGCATGCACGATGCTCTCGGCACCCGTTGTCGCGGCGACGCGTTGTAGCCGATGGGCAATTTCTTCGAGCGCCGCCTCCCAGCCTATGGCTTCGAAGCGGGCACTCCCTTTGGGCCCGCTGCGACGCAGCGGGGTGTGCAATCGTGCCTCGGGGTCGCGCCAAACCCCATTGTAGGCCAGCGCACACTTGCCGCACAGCGAACCGCGGCTGATGGGGTGGTCGCGGTCACCGACGATTCTCTGTACGACGCCGCCGCTGAGCTCGGCGACGATCCCGCAGCCGTCGTAGCAATCACGCGGACAGGTGGTTCGTACACGTTCCTTGTCGGGCATGACAACGCTCGCTTAGAATCTCCGGAACTCGACGCGGCTCCGATTATCGCACGCGCGTAAACACGAGGCATCACAAGCGAGACGCTCGGGTGCTGACACAACCGCAAGGCGCTCCACATCATGGCTAAACCATTGATTGGCCTACCCGCCGACAGCAAGATGTTCGACGACCTCCCCTTTCACGCGGTTGGGGACAAGTACGCGCGCGCGGTGGCGCTCGCGGCAGAAAGCATCCCGGTGTTGCTTCCGGCGCTTGGCGGCGACTTCCGCGACGAACGTGAGATCGTCGCGTCCTTGGACGGTTTGGTGGTCACGGGGAGCCCCTCGAATGTGCACCCGGACCGTTACGGGCACGCGCCCACCCCCGAGCACGAGCCGCATGACCCGGCGCGCGACGACACGACGCTACCGCTGATCTTGGAGGCCCTGGACCAAGGCTTGCCGCTGCTGGCCATATGCAGAGGATTGCAGGAGCTGAACGTGGCCCTCGGCGGCACGCTCCACCCGCGGATACACGAGCTACCGGGGCGCGATGATCATCGCCGTCCGGACCATGGCGACCCCGATGTGCAGTACGGTGCCCGCCATGCGGTAAAGCTCACACCGCGCGGGCGCTTTGCAGTGCTCGCCGGGGCCGAGGAAATCGAGGTCAATTCCCTGCATTGGCAAGCAATAGACACGGTGGCACAACGCCTCAGTGTGGAGGGCGTTGCGGCCGACGGCACCATCGAGGCGGTGAGTGTCACCGATGCGAAAGGCTTTGCGCTTGGCGTGCAGTGGCACCCGGAGTACAAGGTGATGGAGAATGCGTTCTCACGCGCTTTGTTCAGGGCCTTTGGCGATGCGGCCCGAGCGCATGCGACCCGACACCGCCCACGCCCGGAGACCTCGCGGGCTAGAGCAGGCTGAGGCTTAGCTCCGCGCTCGTTACGACATCCACGAGCTCGCGTGTGACTTGCCCCACATTTGCCGGGCTCGCATCCAAACCGCGTGCCATGCGGTGTCCCGAGTACACGACCATGGCGATAGTTCCGGGCGCGACGCAGTCACCAATGGCATCCACGGAGACAATACCAGCGCGCGCCAGTCGGTCCGCATCCGAGACCAGCGCTTGGTAAATGCTGTCCTCGGATGTGCGTGATGTGACCATGACCACCGGGCCGATCTGTATAGGCTCGAGCAGCGGGTCAAAGCGGGGGTCGCGCACGAGCGTATCTCCTTTGACATTGTGCGGGCGCAGCACATGCTCTTAGGTGCGCGCCGGCCCCCCCTTAACTGCGATACTCCCAACCAAGCGTGCCCTTTCACCGGGAAACGCGCGGTCAAAGTTGCGTCCGGTGTTCACCGCTATTCATTCCCAATGCCGGTCAAACGCTAACCATGCACTTGGAGCATGCTTGATCGCACTTGCACGACGTCTATGCTCAGAGGGTCGCTGTTTGCTGCGAAACCCACCCTGGAGACAAAGCGCAATGTTCAAAGCCAAGAGAAGCGCGGCACGCGGGCGCGATGCGCATGCACTAAACGCTGCGGACCGCGAGCTGCTCGAAGGGATGTCCAAGCTGCTCAGACAAAACCGCGAGTCGAACGCGCTTCCCAACGAGTTGCGACGCAGGGCGGCGTCAGCTACCGAATCCGAGCATAGCTAGGCGCCGACTCATGGGTTTTGAGGGCGGCACGCGCCATCGCCTTAGCCAGTAATCACTCCGCCGTTTGTTTCTTCTTCAGCCGCGCCTTTCTAGCCGCACAGGCGTTGCACCCAAGGCCACTGTCGCGCACACGCCAGAAGTCCGGCGGCACATATCCGCCGCGCCACACGCCAAGTCCCGCAGCCCGTGCCGTGGTTTCTGAGTCCACGTAGGCCCCAGCGGGCGCGCCGCGCGCCCAGCCGTTAGCAACCAGCCACTGGGCCACATCCTCGCCGCCGACCTTACACTGCGCCACCAACGCGCCATCGTCCAAACGCTGGAGACCGTCGCAGGCAACCGCTTTCTCCGCGAGACGCTCGGCGAGCGCCTGCTTCGCCTCGAGCCCGCACGACCATTCGGCCGCATCGACAAGGCAAACGTCGTTGCCGAGAGGCCCGTAAACACCATCGAGCTGGATACGATGGTCGTCGATGACCAGCACCGTCGCATCGACCACACGGGCTTGGCCTACCACGGTCAGCATCTCGGCTGCCCAGCTCGAAACCGCGATGCAACCGACTAGAGCCGATATCAAGCGCGTCTTGTGCATCTCTACGACACTCGGGAGCTCGGAGCTGCTCTGTCAGCCGCCAGACCCGGCATCGACAGCCGATGACATTTGCGGCAGGCGCTGCGAACGCATGCACAAATAGTCGAGCACGAGGCTCGCGGCGGCGAGCGACGTCACTTCTGAAGAATCGTAGACGGGCGCGACCTCCACCATATCCATGCCGACGAAATCAATCTCACCGAGGCTGCGAATAATGCTTTGCGCCTGAGCCGTGGACAACCCCCCACTTACCGGGGTGCCTGTGCCTGGCGCGAAGGACGGGTCCAAGCAATCGATATCAAACGTCAAATACGCTTTGTGCGAGCCGACGATCCGCTTTATCTCTGTCGCGGTGGCGTCAACACCGTTGCGATGCACCCAATCCGCGTCCAACCAGCTAAAGCCCAGCTTGTTGCTGTTATGGGTTCGAATACCGACTTGCACCGAGCGCGACGGGTCGACGATGCCTTCCTTTACCGCGTGCCAAAACATGGTGCCATGGTCGACGCGTCCCTCGACATCTTCCCAGGTGTCCGAGTGGGCGTCGAAATGTACCAAGGACAGTGTCCCGTACTTAGTGGCGTGCGCGCGCAACAAAGGCAGCGAAATAAAGTGGTCGCCACCAAGAGAGAGCAAGGAGACGCCCGCATCGACCACAGCCTGCGCCTGGGACTGGATTGCGCCCGGGATATCGCTGGCCGACCCGTGGTCCCAGGTGCAATCGCCGTAATCAATAACCGCCAACCGGTCGAAGGGGTCAAACCCCCACGGCCACAGCGGCCCCCACGACAAGTGTGCGGACGCCGCGCGTATGCCCGCCGGTCCAAACCGCGTGCCCGGCCGGTTTGTGGTGGCAATATCCAAGGGGACACCCATAACCGCGACATCAACACCGCGTAGGTCCTTAGTGTACTTACGCCGCATGAAGCTCAATGCCCCGGAGTACGTCGGCTCATGGCGCGTTCCGTACAATGATTCGCGCGTAAACGCGTGGTCGATCTCTACGGTCTTCACGAACGGCTCCCCTCTACTGCGCATCGTCGGCAGCGACATTGTATCGCGCCGTGCCGGCTTGTGCGGGCGCTTCGCCCTGTAGCTGGGAGCGTCCTATACTGGTCCCTCGCCCAAACATACCCGACGCGACCCGTCCCAGCGGGCGCGCGGTATGACAACACAGCCAAGAGGGGTCCACCCATGAGCAAACGTGGTTTTTCGAGCAACGAGCTTAGCGACAATCTGCTGTCGGGAAAGCTCTCCCGCCGGCAATTCCTGCATACCATCGGCGCTGTTGGTCTGGGCCTCGTGACAGCGCAATTTCCCCGCCACACATCGGCCGCGGCCGACCAAGCGACCTACTTCACCTGGGGTGGCTACGACGACCCCGACATGTTCAAGCCCTACATCGCAAAACACGGCGTACCGCCAAACTTCTCCGTGTACGGCGACTCCGAGGAAGGACTGACAAAAATGCGGGCCGGGTTCATAGTCGACGTATCGCATCCATGCAACGCGAGCCTGCCGCGCTGGGTGGCGACGGGTCTGTTCCAACCTATCGACACCGACAAGCTTTCAAACTGGTCCGACGTCATCCCGGCGCTCGCCAATCTGCAAGGCGCCAACCAGGCTGGCAAGCAATACTTCGCGCCCATGGAGTGGGGTCAAACGTCAATCACTTATCGCACGGACTTGTTTGACCTCCAGGGCGAGGAGTCGTGGGGCATGCTGTGGGACGAGCGCTACGAGGGCAAGCTCGCGATGATCGGCTCCGCGGGCGACTCGTTCTGGTGTGCGTCCATTTTCGCCGGGGTCCCCTTTAGCGAAGTCGACAAGACCGAGAACTTCAAAAAGGTGAACGACCTGCTGCGCAAACAACGTCCGCTGGTACGTCTTTACACCAATGACCTGACCACGGTCGAGCAAGCGCTGGCCTCGGGCGAGCTGGTAGCCGGGATGACCTGGAACGACTCGGCGGTCAACCTAAAAGGCCAAGGCATGCCCGTCAAGTTTGCGGACCCCAAGGAAGGTGCCTTGACCTGGGTATGTGGCGTCGTCCTGCACCGCGATGCGCCCCATCTAGACAAAGCGCACGATGTCATCGATTCACTTCTGGACCCGGAGGTCGGTGCTTACATCATCGACACAAACGGCTACGGTCATTGCAACCCGAAGTCCTTTGGACGCCTACCGCCCGAGAGGATCGCGGAGCTGGGGTTGACCACCGACCCAGCGGATATGTTGGACCGCGGGCATTTTCAGATCTCACCGACGCAAGAGTTCGAGACAAAGATGAACCGCGAGTTCGAGGAGATCATGGCTGGCTTTTGACACCAGCGGGACCTCAGCGAACCTGCCGTTTACTCCAGCATGACGTGCCGCGCGAGATGCGATAGCACATCGTCCACGCCGTCGCCCGTAAAGCAATTGGTGTAAACGACGGGCTTCTCGCCCCGCACCGCTTGTACGTCGCGCCGTATGACGTCTAAGTCCGCGCGCACGTGTGGGGCGAGATCCACTTTGTTGACCACGAGCAGGTCACACTGGAGAAGGCCGGGTCCACGTTTTCTAGGTATGTCGTCTCCAGCGCCGACGTCGACGACAAACAACCAGTAGTCGACGAGCTCGAGCGAGAACGTGGAGGCGAGATTGTCACCGCCGCTCTCGATCAGAATCATGTCGAGCTCGGGGAACTGCCGCTCCAAGCGCTGCGCCGCTTCCATGTTCAGGGTGGGGTCCTCGCGGATCACCGTATGCGGACAAGCACCCGCTTCGACGGCGACAACTCGCTCCGGTGCGAGCAAGCCACTGGCGCGCAAACGCTCCGCATCCTCTCTGGTCACCAAGTCGTTGGTCACCACGGCAACCTGGTAGCCGGCCGCGTCAAGCCGCGGCAGCAGCGCCTCGGTCAGCGCGGTTTTGCCGGAGCCAACGGGTCCGCCAATACCCACCCGCGCAATTCCCGGAAGCGGTGTCTCGGGTTCAACAAACGCCATGCTAAGCTCCGCTCGGACTGAGTTAGTTGGAGAACACGCGCGACGTTTGCCACTCATGACGCATCATTGCGATGTCAGCGGCCGGTGTAAACGCGCAAACGGTATCCAGGTCGGGAGGTGGTGCGCTCAACACAGTCTCGGCAGCAGACCGCGCCCGCGCCAAGACCCGCTGGGCGCCGGTGTGACCCATCAACCCCAAGCGTATGGCCGCGCCCACCATGCCCACACACATGGTGTGCACGCCCAAGGTCTCTGCCTGCGTCACGGTCAAACCTACACCCCACCAGACAAGCCCCTGCACCGCGCACAAATGCCCGTGGGCCTCGCCACGCTCGATGCGACCCGAGTATTCCCCAGCGCCGGGGGTACACAGTGTCTTGTGCACGGACAGCAAGGCTCTTCCCGCTCGCCAAGAACCCGTTCGTGACTCGCGCGCAAGACACATGCTCTGTTGGATAGCGTCCGCCGACTCGACCGTATCCAGCTCACCCCGAGCACCCCACGCCAACCTGAGCACAGCGCGGTCGAGGGTCGCCCACCGAAATCTGATGTGTTGCTCCACGAAGCGCGCAACATCGCGCTCAGCACGTAGCTTTTCATCCTCGCGCAATGACTCCATGCCATAAGAGAAAGCGACGGACCCGCTCGGGAAAAAGCTGTCCCCATGTTGGAGCATCAACAGCGCGCAACCCGGTTGAGTCATTCGATCAACCGCACCTCGCCTTCGTCAATGGGTCCGGCGAGTCGCGCTACGTAGCTCGCGCGCGGTCCATCCAGCGCCACCCGCAGATGCCGGCCGGAGAATTCCACGCGCCAGTGCAAGTGTCCCGCCAGAAATCCAAGTCGCAGAGCAGACGCGGTATCGACTGCCTCTACGGTGATCCACTCCTGCTCACATAGACGTACAACCACTGCGTGCTCGTCGGTTAATGCCAGCACCGCACCGTTCTGCAGACGCTCGGTGCGCGGCAGCGCGATGGCGCACTCCGTGCCTCTGTCGGTACACACGCGCAACCGCCGGCGCGCAAGGTCCTTGACGTCCAGCTCCAGGTACTCGACCCGGTCCGCGTGTGCCAACCCATGCAAGGCGCTCGCCATCTCCGGCTCAGTGGTAAAGCCAAGCACTGTTTGAAGTCGAAGCACAGAACTTCTCCACGCTGTGCGCACCGGTGCGCTCGCGGTCTTGTCAAAGCGTTTGAGCAGCGAGAAAGGTGCGTGACTACAAGGATGCAAGATGCGGACCCGGGAGTCGAGCCCGTTTAGCAAGTGTAAGGAAAGACGCTCAGGCCGCTTGCAGCCCAGCGCGAAGTGCGCCGGGTCAAACGGCCGTCGCCGAACGCGCCGGGTTGCCTTGTATGTTTTCGATGCGCTGGAGAAGCTGCTCCTCGGAAAATGGCTTTGTCATGTACGCATCCACACCGGCCGATTCCGCCTGCTTGCGGTGCTTTTGTGTTGAGCGCGAGGTAATCATGATGATGGGCACATTGCGGGTGTCGGCTTGCGAACGTACGTGCGAAGTAAGCTCCAAACCGTTCATGCGCGGCATTTCCATATCCACGAGAAGTATGTCTGGGCGCTTGGCCTGAAGCACCTCGATGGCCTCCAGACCATCTCTGGCCGTGCGCACGTTGAACCCCGAGTCCTCCATGAACTGGGCCAGCGAGCGCCGTGCGCTCAGCGAGTCATCCACCACGAGCGCCGTTGGCAGCTTGGTCTCCATGCTTTGCACCAAGCTTTCTACGGCCTCCTCGTGCTCAGCCATCTTCGCCGGCGCACGCAGCAGCTCGGGTAAGTCCAGCACCGGAGCGACGCTGCCATCGCCCAGAATGGTTGCCCCCGCGACGCCCCGGAGCTTGGGGACATATTTGCCAAGGTTCTTGATCACCAAGTCTCGGCTATCGATCACCTCTTCCACCAACACGGCGCAGGTCGCCGTGTCAGCCCTTATCAGCAGCATTGGTCTAGGACGTCGTTTGAGACGACGACGCTCGCCGGGAATACCCACCAGGTGTTCTAGCGGATATGCCGTGTATTCTTCCACTCCGAAGCTGAGCACGAGTTCGTCCCCGACCTGTTCGAGCTCCCCGGCGCCAGGGTGCAGTATCTGTTCCAGACCGCGGTTGGAGACCGCAAAAATACTCCGTCGGCCCCTCACCAGCAGCGCGTGTGTGGAAATCAGCGTGACCGGCAGGCGCATCTTTATGACACATCCTTCACCCATCTCCGACGCGATGTCCAGCGCACCCCCCAAGCGGGTCACTTGACTGTATACGGCGCTCATACCAATTCCGCGGCCGGATACCTGGGTCACATCGGTGCGCGTCGAGAAGCTCGGCTCCAGGATCAATCTACTGAGCTCCGTATCCGTCAAGAGCGCGTCCGCTTCGATTACTCCCTGCTCTACGGCCAGTCGCCGCAACAAAGCCAGGTCCAGCCCTCGCCCATCGTCCCGGCATCGCACGACCAAGGTGTTGCCTTCGCGCTGAAAACTCAGATCGATTCGTCCCGCTGCAGGCTTGTCGTGAGCTAATCGCTCTTCAGTGTCCTCCACCCCGTGGTCGACCGCATTTCTCAATATATGCATCAAGGGGTCGACCAGATCCGACAACACATCGCTGTCGACCATAGCGTCGGCGCCACTCACGTGCAGCTCGGCCGTCTTGCCGGTGACCCTACAAGTTTGTCGAACACTGCGGTGCAGCCGTGGTAACACCGATCGCACCGACACCATACGCGTCTGAAGCACGGCTTCCTGACTTTCGCGGTTCAAACGCCCGTGGTCAGCCAGCATGTCTTCCAGACCCGACAATCGGCCGACCAGCGCCTTACCCATCACCCCGGCGTCGGTCGCCGCCTCCACCAGCCGGCGGGTACAAGTATGCAACTCGTTGTATTGGTCCAGCTCCAACGGGTCGAACTCATCAGACGCTCCAAGCCGCTGGCGTGGCGTCGACATATCCCGAAGGTCGATGAGCTGCTCCAGCTCCTGCCCGAGCTCGCCCAGCATCTTAAGCTGCTCGTGCATGTGGTGCGTCTGGGTACGGGTTTGGTCCACCCGTTCTTGAACCTGACCGGTCAGGGTCATGGTCTCGCCTACCAGACGCAGCAGCTCATCCAGCAGCGGTGCGGGAACCCGTACCATCGGCACGGCGGGTTGCGGCTTGCTGTCGGTGTCGTCATCGACGTCGCTCTGGGCTTGCCGGGGCACAGGCTGGATTGGCGCCCCCGTGTACGGCGCCGATTCCGTTTCCTCGGTCGCGAGACCCTTGACATCGACCCTGTTCGCCCAATCCAACACCTGCTGGAGCACGCCCACGGCTTCCTCGGGCGGCTCCGACATTCCAAGCACCGCCTCGCTCATATTTTCTAGACAATCGGATGCAAGCATCAAGACGTTGCAAAGGGCCTTGCTTGGAATGACCGACTCCTTGGTGGAAGCAAGCAAGATGTCCTCTAGGTGATGTGTAAGCGTTGCAATGCCGCGCACACCCACCGTGTTCGCCGCCCCTTTGAGCGTGTGCGCCGCCCGCTGTGCGGCCTCGACATCCCCCAGAGTCCCCTCACCCGTACTGAGCTTTTGCACCGCCTCGGAGAAGTCGGCCGTTTGTACGGGTAACTCCAAAAGCAATCCATCGAGAAGCGCCGGGTCTACGTCGTCCGGCAGCCGCAGGGACACATCCCCAGCCGATGCCACGGTCGGTCTCGCCTCGGTCTGCTCCTCGACATCCCCCAGTGTGGGCGCGATGAGCAGCGCGACCAGCTCGCTCGAATCCGGTTCCAACAGCGGCTTTGGCCAGAGTGTTGAGCGCGCAAAATCCACCAGGGCTGCACAGGACCCGCGTTGAGAAAAGGACTCCAGATACTCGGTGGCAAGCTTGCACCAGGTTTTGAAGCCGTCTACGTCCGCCTCGTTCAAACAGGCTTCGCGGTCCGTGTAGGCGCGAAGATTGAGCCTGAAATGCTCGGCTATGTGACGAAGTCCCGTGAACCCGACGGCCTCGGCGGCCTCGGCGAAGCGTCCCACCTCGTCGCAAAGACTATCGAGGGCGTCAGCCCGTGTCTCGCTCGGCGAATCGGACACCAGTAGGTTGGGGGTAAGCTCCGCGATACGCTCGTGCATCAGCGTGAGCTCTGTTGCAAGCAGCTCGACCAGCTCACGCAGGCCAGACGAGAGCTCGGGCGGCGGCATGTCTGTCTCGCCGTCGAGCGGTCCTGCCTCGGGCGGTTCGCAGGGCTCCGCGAGCGCGAATGTTTCCCCGCCCTCGGCTTCGAGACCGGTGGGCTCCTGACCCGTCTCGGCTACGAGCAAGCTGAGTAGAACGTCTTCCTCGGCTTGCTCGAGCAGCGCCGGCCAGCGCGAATCGCGAAGATAGGTGACCAGCAGCTCCGCGCTATCGTTGGTGTCCGGGGCTAAGAGATACTCATGCGCGAGGTGTGGCCAGGTGGCCAAGAGTTCCGCCTGCGCATCGCTGGGCAGCTCGCACTCGCGACCGAGCGCGGTGACCCTCTCCTCGAGCAACAGACAAACATCGTAGAGACCCACGAACCCACTAGCGGCAACCGCCTTGCTAATCTTACTCAGCGCTTGTATGTACTCACCCCAATGGCGTGCCTTGGTCCATTCTTCGGCGAGTGCTTCTATGGCGGCACGCAGCGCCTGGCTCACGGCGGTCACGTTCTCCTCCTACCTACCCGCTCGCCGCGACCTGTTTCGGAAGCTGACCAAGGTCTCGGTCCCGCTTTGGGTCTGTTTGCGGCTGCCGAGCCGGCTTTGGCAAGTTGAACACGCTAACGGCCTCCACCAGGCTTTTGGCATGCTGCACGAGCATGTCGGTGTACGCGGACTGCTCGGTGAGATGTTTGCGAGTCTCTTGTGTGCTCGACCGAATGACGTTGGCACGGCGGCTCAGCTTGATGCTCGTCTGCGCCTGGTCACGCGAGCGCTCCGCGATCTTTCGCACCATGGATACCAGCTCTGCCGTGCTGCGTTCGGTGTCACGCATTTGCTTACCCGCCTGCTCCGCGAGTTGGCTCTCACTGACCACCTGGCTGATAACGTCGTTCATAGTCGTCACCGTGCCGGCGGTCTCGACCTGTATGTTGTTTACGAGGGTCGAGATTTGACTCGTGGCCTCACGGGCATTCTCTGCCAGACGTTGGACTTCATCGGCGACGACCGCAAAGCCCCTACCCGCTTCACCCGCTGAGGCCGCGTGCATGCTGGCATTGAGTGCCAGTATGTGCGTGCGTTCCGCAATGGTGTTGATGAGATTGACCACCCCGCTGATCTCCTGAGACCGCTCACCCAGACGCTTGATACGCTTTTCGGTCTCACGAATCGTGTCCCTAATCCCATCGATGCCAGCAACCGTGTTTGTCACCGTCTGCACCGCGGTTCTGGTGGACAAGATGGCCTTCTGAGCGGCGGTATTCGACGTGTGCGCAAGCTTTGCGATACGAGTCATGGTCTCCGCGGCTTCGGCCAAGCGCTTCACTGTGTCCTCGACTTCGATACGCTCGTTGGTGGCCACGTCAATGACCGCCACCGATTGTGACTTGACCTGCATGGAGGTTTGGGAAACTTCCCCGGAGATGCGCTGCACGCCGTGAAGCACCTTTGCCGTTTCCTCGGTCAGCAGATTGAGAGAGTCGGCTACCGGCCCGGTGACGTCCTCGGTGACGGGCACCTTGACGGTGAGATCTCTTTCGCTGAGCTTTGCCACGGCCTCGAGCAAACGAATAACGGACTCGTTCAACCGGGCATTCTCTCGCTCAGCATGCGAAAGCGTCGCAACGCGCTCGTTGAGCATCGCATCGAAGGCCTGACCCAGACGACACATCTCGTCGCTTCCCTTCAAGTCCGTGCGGGCCTCGAAATCTCCACGTGTCATGCGCTCCACGGTGTCGGCGATGCGATGAATAGGCTGGCTGATCGAGCGCATGACGAAAAAGCCGAGCGCGAGAGCCAGCAGCAAACCCACCACGATGGCACCAAGGCTGCTCAAGAGAAACTGATGGAGCGCGCCCCGGGAGGCCGCCAGCGCTTCCCCGGCTTCGAGACTTTGTAGCGAGGTACTGGCAACCAGCGCGTTCAAAAATGGTTCTACGAGTGGGTTGAGGTCGTTGGTGACAAACAGAGAAAGCAGGGGGCGGTCTTGTGCTTCCAGTATCGGGGCGAGGTCCTTGAAGGCCTGGCGTAGCGTCTTCAAGTTGGGACCGAACACATCGCCCACGAACTCGGCCTCGTCCGCATCCAGACCCGCGAGGAAGTCGCTCCATCCGGACTCGAAGTCGTCGCGTGCGCGCGTCACGTTCTCCCGTGCCTCGGCCCATGTGGTTGTACCAAAGCTCACATCGTAGACCGAGCCCAATAAATCCTCGTGCAGACCGTCCGATAAAGACGTCAATTTTGCCTGTGCGGTGACCCTCGAATTCAAGTCTTCTGTTGTCGTAGACGCGAAATTGAGAACGGTAAGCGTCATCGCGCCGATCACCAGCGAGATCGCGATCTGTACTGAGATGAGCAGCAGCAGCCGGGGTCCGATTCTTATCCTTCCGAACATCATCTATTACCTCTTGAATGCTTGTCGCTTCGGTCTGGGTCGTCCTGGACAATCGAGCCTGCCCTCAGCCGAGTGCTAATCCACGTGTGTAGGCAAAGTACCGCCTTGTTCACTCGAGCAATCCCACCCAATCGTCACCCGACATGGGTTTGTAGCCGCGCTCCGCGTCGAGTTTGGTGAGCAGTACGAAATCGGAGCCTTGGTTGTCGGTCGAGAAATCCATCCTCATCCCGTCGAGCTCGAAGCTGCGACCCTTCGCGGCGCTTAGAAAGGCCTCTCGAGTGAGCGGGCCTTGGACCGCTTTCAGAATACGTAAGAACAACTTGCCGACAATAAAGCCTTCCAAAGACACGTAACCAAAGTCCTCGCCCAGCGCCTCTCGGGCTGCCTTCACGATAGGCAGGTCCGAATCGAGGGCCGGCACCACCTGCGTCATGACCACCCGGTCCATGACGCTGTACTCACGCAGAACTCGACGGAAGTTGTCCGCCCCCGTAAAGGAAACCGCACTCACGATCCAGTTATCGCCTCTTGCGCGCGAGTAGGCGACGAATCGCGCTATTGCCGCATAGGTCCCGACCGAGACGACCACCTTACACCGGGTGTTTGCGTTCGCCTCCCAATTCTTTAGCGACTGGTAGCCGTCGCGAACCACCAGAGTGTTTCGCCGATACACCCCCACCGGTCCCAGGTTATTACGCGCTGGTTGCGCCCCATCCAGGGCCATCATTACATCCAGCGTACGTAGCACATCGTTCATCTCGGGATACGCTTCTAGCGCACGCCGTATACCGGCGACACCCGCCATCCCATATGCGTCGTTTTGAACGTAGGCGCAGATTTGCTGGGGTCTCACGCCTGCCGCGAGCGCCGACTCGATCACCATAGCCGTCTCTTGGACGTAGCTGGCACGGTAGTTCAAGATGTCTCCGACGCCGGGACGTAGGATCCCGGCACCCGTAAAGAAACCCACTGCCGGAACCGAACTCTCGGCGAGGATCGGCAGGGCGACTTTTGCTGTCGGCGTCCCCACGTTACCCACCATGGCAAAAACACCATCCGCGACGAGCTGCTTCGTCGCTTCGCGTGTTTTTTGAGGGGAGTAGTTGTCATTCAACACCACGAAGTCAACGCGCCTACCCTGGACTGTCTCACCGAGGATCGCCGCCTCTATGCCGGCCTTCATGCCTTGACCAAGACCCCTGGAGTCACCCTTCAAGTCCATGACACCGCCGATCCGAAGCACATCTTCGGAGACCCCGGTGGCCCCGTAGACCCTTTTCACTCCCGCATTCATCGCGCAAGCAAGCAGCAGTGCGCCAAGCAAAAGGGGTCGGTAATTGGCTGTTCGCGTAGTCATAATGTCTAGGGCCGTGCTGCTGTGGCCTGTTTGCCCTCCAGATAATCCAAGGTAACGCCCACTACCAGCACACCTATGGTACGGCCGCGGTCCAGGACGGGTGCCGACACCTGTACCGCATGCGTCTGGGTACTTTCATCCATCTCCAAGTCACCCAGGAACACGCGTCCATCTCCGTTATTGAAGGACTCGACCCACTTGTCTTCATCCCCCTGCCAGTAATCGCTGGTCGCCGGGTAGGCCGCAACGTTGGCGCCTCTGCTATCGGTCAAAAAGGCCTCGTTGAACGAGGCGTCAGTTCGCAAAACATGCGTCCTCAAGAAGCGTCCCGCCGGGTTGTCCTGAAGCGAGCGTTTGAAAGCCGTGAGCTCCCCATTCTCGCTCCACGTGTTGTCCCGGGCTTCTATTTCCTCCTGGGGAAGCGCTTGGGCGTTTTGGCGACGAACCGCCCGAACGACGGTCGGGTTGAGTGCCATATGCTGCACGGTGCGGATCTTGACTCTAAGCAGCTCTCGAAGCTCGGTGTCCGAAAGCTGGGCTTGGGCAAACAGCGTTTGCGCGGGAAGAAGGAGCAACAGCAGCATCCACCTCGAACTCTTCATTAGTTATCTCCAGGCCGGCAGCGCCCTGCGGAAACGAACTTAAAGAATGCGTCCACGTCAAAGTTCAGCCAGACCGTATCATTGTCGATGTATGCGCAATCGCACATACCTATGAGTGCTTGCGCCAGTGGTGGCATGTTTTTCATGGGACTGCACGTGTCTACGGGCTGTGGCAAGCCGTCTATCACTATCCCCACTGCGTCTATACCTTTCCCGATGATCAGGTATCGCGACTCAGACGCCGCTCCGTACTCCTCTCCCAACAGGCGGTGCAGGTCGAACATCGGGACAAGGGTACCGCGCAGATTCACCATCCCGAGAAGCCAATCCTCGCTGTTGGGAAGTGCGCAAACCGGCGCCTTCTCGACCACCTCGCAGACCTTCATCGGCGGGACCAACAAATGGATAGTGCCGACCTCGAAACCGTAGCGGGCGGAACCGGCGTAAGCGTGGCCGATATCGTCGGATGCCGTGTACATGCCAGGCAAGAATGCATCGAGACCGACCCCGCCGAGAAGGTCCAGCCCGCAGCCCGCGGTATTCGAAACGGGAGGGGCTTCGTCAGCCATTCGAGCAGCTCGCGATGATTTGCATTAAACTCAAAAGGCCTTTAGCTGGTCCACGATCTCGTCGGGTGTGTACGGCTTTGCAACCAGCGCTTTTCCTCCCTGCATCTGCGCCCAGATCCGGTCAGCCTTCTGACCCTTACTCGTAACGAAGACAACAGGGATATTCTTGGTGCTTCCGTCACCGCAAATCTTTCGACAGGCTTCGTACCCGTCCATGTCCGGCATGATGATATCCATGAATATCAGGTCTGGTTGCTCACGCCTCGCTTTCTCGATCGCCTCGATTCCGGTTGTCGCCGTGATGGTCGTACAGCCGGTGTCTCGTATGATGCCTTGAAGCTTGGCCAGGTCAGTTGGCGAATCGTCAACCAGTAGTACTTTGTGAACCGCCATTAAAGTCTCCTTGCCACACAGATTCGTTCCACAATCAAACGGGCAGACAGGGTACTTACTTCTGCCTGAACTGAATCGGTTGTTTCAAAAACCTCTCCAGGGTGTTTCTAAACTCTGTCAGCTTTACGGGCTTTGTAAGATAGCTGTCACACCCTGATAGCTTCCCCTTTACCTTATCGAAGGGAGAGGATTTACCGGTAAGCATGACCACGGGCGTGTGCTTAGTGGCCCTGTTGCGTTTTATCGTTTTGCAGACCTCATAGCCGCTTACGCCGGGCATTACCACATCGAGCAGAATGATGTCGTAGTGATTTCGGTCCAGTCGCTCCAGCGCTTGCTCGCCTGCCTCGACGATATCCGACTCAATCTGCGCTCGCGCCAAAGCAGTTCCAAGTTGTTTGCGAGCCGTCAAGCTATCGTCGACGACCAGTGCCCGAAGTGCTCGGGGTTCGCTGGGGGCGCTCGATATGGGCTTTGGCTGTGCTGCCGGCTGTACGGGAACCGATGGCGCGGCCTGGTCGGGAACTGTCTTCGGGTCGGGTCGCGCTTCGCAAGATTCCGACTGCACGGTCTGGGAGGGCGCAGGTTGCGGACGCAGCTCGACCAGCTTGTCGAGTGTCCCGAGGACCCGGGTCACCATAAAAGGTTTAGGCAGTGAGTCAGGCCCCTTTAGACCGTCCTCGCCGGTGACAAACAGCGTGGGTACTTCCGGGCGCTGGGTCTTCGCGGCTTCCCAGCGAGGCAGGTCGGCCGCAAAGCTCTTGTCCACGATAAAGATGTCTGCGCGGTGCTGTTCACCCGCTTTAGCCATGGAGTAAGTGCGAGGTCGGCGAGCCGACAAAGAGAAGATCCGGTGCAGTGCCCGTTTTTCCTCGCCAAGCACGCCAAAGATAGCGACGGTGTACGCGGTTGCCGTTTGGTTCATGACAAGCCCCATACTGAAACCACTTTCCGTCGCACTCTTGCACCCCGTCTCACGCGATGGCCACCTGTGCCAGGTCTGTGGAAATGTCGTCGCTAACGCGTGTTAGCCGGTTGATGAGCGTGCGCACGAAGGCTCTCGTGAACCTGAGCTGACACTCCGTTGAAGCTTTTTGCATGAGGCTGTCGCTTATCTTCAGCAACAATACCTCTTCGCGAGCGACGATGGATGCGGTAGTCACCTTCTTCGATACGTAGCCCATTTCGCCGAAGCAGTCGCCGCGTGTCAGCGTGCATAGCTGCTTGCTGCTTTTTGTTACTGCGACCTCGCCGGATGCAATGATGTAGAAGCTGACATCCAGGCTGCCTTCGGAAATCACACAATCGCTGGGACCATAGGTCTCCCATGTGCTGGCACCGACCACCTCATGGACCTCCCCATCGGAAAACTCGTCGAAGAAGTCCAGGTCGCGGAGCATGGAGAACTTCTCGTCATCGCTTAGCGCGCTGCGCGCGAGCTCGAGCTCCGAGAACACGGCGGCGAGCTCCGAGGCGATCTCGCCCCCCATGCGAAAACGTTCGCTCGGGTCCTTCTCGAGCGCACGCCGAATAATCGAGTCCAGCCCTACGGGTATGTCCGAGCGTATGCTGGAAACGAGGGGTGGGACCTCGTTGATGATTAGCTTGATTAGCTGCGATAGCGCCCGCGCATCAAAGGGCGGGGCCCCGGCCAGCAACTCGTGCATTACGACGCCGAGTGAGTAGAGATCCGTTTGGTTCGTTATCTCGGTCTCTTGGATTTGCTCGGGAGACATATAGCGCGGTGAGCCCAGCAGACCCATCACCTGCGTAACGTCGGTAAACGCCACCCGAGCGATCCCGAAGTCACCGATCTTTACATCCTTTTCGGGCGTCAGCATGATGTTGGAGGGCTTGATGTCGCAATGCGTGACGCCGCGGCGGTGCGCGTAGTCCAACGCTCTCGCGCATTTGAATATCACCTCCGCGACAGTCTTTACGGGCAGGAGATTGTCGGAGTCGCAAAAGTCCTTGAGCGTCCTGCTCCCCCCAACGTGCTCCATAACGATGTAGGGCTCGCCTTCATGCTCACCCGCATCGAGGACGCGCAGTATGTTTGGATGGTCCAGCCCGCTGGCGATCTGGGCTTCGTTGAGAAACATCTTACGGGTGAGTGCGGCGGTCTCAGCGCTCGCGTTTGCATCGATGGCACAGACCTTGATGGCAACATCTCGGTCCGCGAACGAGTCGTAGCCCGTGTAGACGGTTCCCATGTTGCCGCGACCGGCAACGCCGAGAATGTCGTATTTGCTAATCTTCTCGGGGATACGCATCGTCCAAGCGCTTGTCTCGCCCTAGCAAATTCTCGTAGTATCGCGCCCGAGCGTGGCCTTAGCGGGGCGCTCAAGGCGTTTTTGCTCAACCGTTTGGGGCGCGGCGCTAACGGTGAGTCATTCGAGCGGTCGCCTCGACCGGGCAATATGAATCCTTTGCACCTTACCCCGCTGGCTGCCGGACCTGCGCGCCATGCTATAGGTAGTTCCTTATCGTGGAGAAGCCATCAGGTCGATGTAACGAAGATGCACCAACAGACTGTCTGCATTACGTCTTTCTTGCGTCCCACCACCTATCGGAAACAAACCCTTAAGTGGCTCTTTTCAGAGACCATTTCAGGACATCCGGTATGCTTCAGATTAGCAGTGGATCGTCGGAAATCAATCGAGCTTCCCATGCACTCAGCCACACCCGAGACGAAGCGTGACACGGCGCACAGTCGCCCCGGCGGCGGTGGCTGCCAGTTCTGGGGCACGGCAGTGCGCGACCACGCCCCTCGCGGCTCAAACGGCAAGCGGTGCGCCGCAAGAACCATGCTGCCGCTTTCTGGAGAGAAGCAACCCCGCCCGGCTTCGTTTGACCTGTGTCAATTCGGCAGCGCGGTCACGTCACTAGATTTACCCAAAGTCACGAGAGCACACCTATGAGTTCCACCGAGTTACTCCCCGTCGCAAAGCAGCACCACCTCGATGGCCGGCTGCTCGAGGCCCAGAGCCTCTATCGGACTATCCTGGAATCCGAGCCTGACAACGCCGATGTGCACCATCTGGCGGGGCTGGTTTCCCTCCAAATGGGCGAGTTCAACAAGGCAATAGAGGAGATCCAGCACGCCATTGGCATCAATCCCGAGTTTCCGAAAGCCCACAACAACCTTGGCGTAGCGCTCAAGGAGGCTGGAAAGATCAACGAGGCCGACGCGGCTTTCGTCGAGGCGATGCGCGGCGACCCGGAGTTCGTGGACGCCCATTACAACCACGCTACGGCACTGGAGGCGATGGGTCGCATGGAGAATGCCATCGACGCCTACAACCGTGCGCTGGAGCTAGACCCGACGCTGTTCGAAGCGAGAGTCAAGCTTGGCAACGCGCTGCGCCAGGTGGGCAGACGGGAGGAGGCGCTCGCCGCGTATCGCAAGGCGGTCGAGATCGCGCCCGGGGAGTCCGCCGCACAACTTGCACTCGGTATTGCGCTCGAAGAAAAGAACGAGCACGACGAGGCCTTCGCTGCCATCACAAAGAGTGTTGAGCTCGACCCGAATTATGCCGAGGCACGCTACCAGCTCGCCCTTGCTTTGGAGCATCAGGGTGATTCCAAGGGCGCCTGCGAGCAGTACATGCGTGCTACGGACCTAAAGCCGTCACTGTTGGACGCACAGGTCGCCGTCACGCGGTTGCTCTTCGAGATGCAGGACCCGCGCGCATTGACGGCGCAGTTCAACCTCGGTGCAGCGCTGCTCGACCGTGGCGAGCCGCAGGAGGCTCTGAAGGCTTTTGAGGCAAACCTGCGCGGGGCGGCTCACAAAACGCGAGACCTCGCCTTCAAGTACATCGCGCATGTTCAGCTTGGCCAGCTCGAGGAGGCGCGTGCGCTCTACGACTACGAGAACATCATATGGACGCAAATGGCCAAAGCGCCCGCGGAATACGGCGTCATCGAGCAGTTCAACGAGGAGCTGCTAGGCTACGTGACCAATCACCCCACCTTGGAACGAGAACCGGAGGGCAAGACAACCCGTCTTGGCCACCAGTCCGGAGAGCTGCTGGTTAACCCAAGCGGTCCGCTCAAGGCGTTGAACGAGATAATCCGAGATGCGATCTCGGACTACCGTAAGGCGATACCAGAGGCGAGCACGCATCCCTTCTTCGAGTATTTGCCCGAGGATTACGTGCTCAGTGGATGGGCAGTGGTGCTCGAAGGCGAAGGTTACCAAGACCCTCATATTCACCCTGATGGGTGGCTGAGCGGTGTCTACTACGTGGAGGTGCCTGAAACGGTCTCGGGCGAGGACGACACGCATGCAGGATGGTTGGAGCTTGGGCGACCGGACGCCGAGCTCTTCCCGCACGAGGCCGAGCCGGAGCTCTTTTATTTCAGACCCGAAGCCGGGAAGCTGATCTTGTTTCCTTCCTTTTGCTACCACAGCACCGTACCGTTCAAATCCGCCGGGCGGCGTGTGAGCATCGCTTTTGACGCGATGCCAATCTTCCGCAGCGGGTCGGAGCTCGCACGTGACGACTGAGGCTAAGCACTAGCGCATGATCGTCGTCGCGGCGGTTGCCGCGGTGCGCTTTGCATGCGCGCCCGACGTTGTCGCCCGCTCTAGTTTCCCCGGCGGCGGCGCTTAGAATGTCGACACTTCTCACTCTTGACGAGGACCTCTCATGTCGCTTGCCTCGATGCTGCTCGTGCTGCTCACGGTGGTCATTGGCTGCGGAGTGCCCATCCAAGCGGGTGCGAATGCAACCTTGGCCAGGTTCTACGGGCATTCGCTGCCCGCCGCGCTGACCAATACCTTGCTCGCGAGTGCCCTGCTGCTGGCGGCCGTCCTTGTTTTGCGCATCCCTCTACCGAGATTCGAGAATATGACGCACGCGCCGTGGTGGGCCTGGACCGGCGGCGCGTTTGGCGCAACATTTGTACTGAGCGCGATCATCATCGCGCCAAAGCTGGGAGCCGGCGCCTATGTATCGGCTACCATCGTGGGGACCGTGCTGGCCTCCATGCTCATCGACCACTTCGCGCTGATCGGGTTCGAGGCGCACGCGCTGACGCCGGCCAGGTTGCTCGGCGCCGCCTTGCTTGTCCTCGGTATGCTGCTGATCCAGGCTAACTGAGGCATTTCGTTGACGTCACGCCTACCCCTGGCCATCATACCCGCTGCCGGCGCAAAGTCTTGGCGCGCCAAGCGAAAACGCCACTCGCGGAGGATTCGGGACGACCATGCTTAGACGCTTTGCCAAGTGGAGCATGTTGCTAAGCTGGGTGTTGGCAACGGCTTCCTGTTCTACGGTTGAGATTAGCTACGACTTCGACCCCGGAGAAGATTTTAGCGGTCTGCGTAGCTTCGACTGGATGCCCGAGCCGGCGGACGCACCGCGGGACCCGCGCATCGCGGGCAACACACTTTTCCAAAAACAGGTCCGAGACGCCGTCACGACAGCGCTGGAAGCAAAGGGGTTCCAACCATCGAGCACGGGCACACCCGATTTCCTGGTCGGCTATCATGCGTCGTTCGATAAGCGCACAAGCGTACAAGTGCTCAACAACTACTACGGCTACGCGCCCGGATGGGGCTGGGGTTATGGCGCGGGCTACGCGCCGTATAACTACCCAAGCACCTACGTTTACGAATACGATGAGGGCACTCTGATAATCGATATCGTAGACGCCGATACGCGCGAGCTGGTTTGGCGCGGTTCCGCGACCGATGAGGTCAACTTTTCCGCTTCGCCCGAAAAGAGAAAGGCCCAGCTCAACGATGCGGTGAACAGGGTTCTCGGCAATTTCCCGCCACCGAGGTAGGAGCGCGCCGTGCGCTCGTGTAGCTGCGATGGATTGCGCTCGACGTCGCTGACCGCATGTCGACAATGTCATCAAACAAGGTACTGGTCGTGGGGCCCTCCTGGGTGGGTGACATGGTCATGGCGCAAAGCCTGTTCAAGACGCTGCGCGCCGCCGACGTCTCGGCTCACATCGATGTGCTCGCCCCGGCTTCGACAATACCCGTCCTCGAGCGGATGCCGGAGGTCGAAGACGGTATCGAGATGCCGCTGCGCCGCGGTGAGCTCGGGCTCCGCAAACGCAAGGCCCTTGCGCGTTCGCTCTCGCAGCGCGGCTACGCTAGGGCGATCGTGTTGCCCAACTCCTTCAAATCGGCCTTGGTCCCCTTCTGGGCGCGGATTCCGGAGCGAACGGGGTACGTGGGAGAGCTCCGCTGGGGAGTGCTCAACGACGCTAGGCGGCTCGACAAGCGGCGTCTAGGACGCACGGTAGAGCGTTTTGTGGCGCTCGGACGGGACGCGGACGGCGACTTGCCGGACCCGATACCCACACCGTGCTTGGAGGTCAAAGCCGGGCAGGTCGGTGCCGCTCTGCGGCGTCTTGGCCTCACCCCTCCCGGTTCCAGCACACCGTTGTTGATCGCGTGCCCGGGAGCGGAGTATGGGCCGGCAAAACGCTGGCCGGCTGAGTACTATACCGAGCTTGCGCGCTCCGCGATTGGTAGCGGGTGGACGGTGTGGTTGCTTGGCGCAAAGCGGGACGGGCCGATTGCCGAACAGATCAGCGAGAGCGAACCGGGCTGCATCAATCTCGTCGGCAAGACGTCGCTTGGCGAAGCCATCGACCTCAGCTCGCTTGCGCATGTGGTCGTGAGCAACGACTCGGGTCTGATGCATGTGGCCGCCGCCACCGGGCGAAAGGTCATCGCTCTCTACGGTTCCTCCGACCCCGGCTTTACCCCCCCGCTGACAAACCGCGCGCGCATTCTGTACTTGGGTCTGTCTTGCAGCCCCTGTTTCGAGCGCGAGTGCCCGCTCCAGCACTTTCGGTGCATGCGCGATTTACGGCCCGATGTCGTATGGAAAGCGCTGCTTGAGCTATGCATGGATTGATCATAAAGACGTCATCGCTGGGGGATGTGATTCATACCTTCCCGGCGATTACCGATGTCGGCCGCGAATGTCCGGGGGCGCGTTTTGACTGGCTCGTGGAAAAAGATTTCAGCCAAGTACCCGGATGGCACCCCATCGTCACGGAGGCGGTCCCCGTATCGCTGCGGCGGTGGCGCAAAGACATCTCCCGAAGTCTCATCTCGACGGAGATAACCCGCTTTAGAAGACGGCTACGCGAGCGGTCCTATGACATGGTCATCGACGCGCAGGGACTGTTAAAGTCGGCGGTGCTAGGACTGATAGCCAAAGGGCCCACACACGGGTTCGCATGGGATTCGGCGCGCGAACCGGTCGCCGCCCTAATGTATGCGCGCAGGCACCATGTGCCATGGGGTCAACATGCGATCACACGGCTTCGCCAACTGTTCGCCCAGGTTTTCGACTACCCGGTGCCGACCTCGGCTCCCGACTACGGCCTGGACCGAGCGCGTTTTGTTGCGCAAGACGCTCCCGCTTACGTCACCTTCTTACATGGTACGAACTGGGTATCCAAGCTATGGCCCGAGGTCTACTGGTCACGGCTCGCTGAAATGGCCGTAAATAGTGGTTATGAAGTCCGCTTGCCGTGGGGGAACTCCAACGAACGTCTTCGCGCGGAGCGGCTCGCCTCGAGTTTTCCATCCGGTGTGCGCGTGCTGCCGCGCACGGACCTCGCCGGGTTAGCCGTTGAGCTAGTCAACGCCAGCGGTGTTGTGGGTGTGGACAGCGGACTCGTTCACTTGGCGGCAGCCTTTGCCGTACCGACACTAACCCTTTATGGCGCTACCGACCCACGCCTCACCGGGACCGTGGGGCAAAAGCAAATCGTGCTTAAGGCAGCGTTTCCATGTTCTCCTTGTCTCAAACGGCGTTGTCCGCTGGAAGACGAGGCAAGCGTGTATCCGCCGTGCTACGAAGAGCTGTCTCCGCGCGCCGTGTGGAGCAAGCTGCAACAGCAAATGGAGACCTAGCTCGAGAATGCAAACAAGGCTTTCGCGGCTCTCAAAGCTGGATTTCCATCGAGTCGGCGTGTATTTGGCGGCCTCGACGGGTTTCGCCATCCCGCTCTCGGTCACGGCGACTGCCCTATTGAGCAGCGCGTCGGTGTTGTGCCTGCTGCTTTCAGGCGTCTATGCACGCACATGGCGCATGCTGTTGGGAAACCCGGTGGCGCAGGCATCTGTAGCGCTATTCGCGTGGCTTGCGATTAGCGCCACGTACGCCACGGTATCGCTCTCGGAAGCGCTGCTCCAGCTCTCCAAATACAAAGAGCTTTTCCTGCTCGCACTGCTCATGCCGGCGTTCTCAAGCAACGCTTGCAGAGACCGCGCCGTTTGGACACTGATGGCCAGCATACTCTTTATGGTGTTCTTGTCGTACTTGACCGCGTTCGGGTGGTTTGACCTCTACCGACACGGAACATGGGATGCTGAAGTGTTCAAGGGCAGAATCACCCACAGTATCTTGCTGGCTCTCGCCTGTTTGTTTGTCGCTCAGCGTCTGCTCGGCGATACCCGCTGGCGCTGGGCCTGGGCGTTGCTGCTCGCGCTCCTCACCTTCAACCTCTTTGTGTTGGTGAGTGCCCGCACAGGTCAGTTGATCTTTGTCGCGCTCGGCATCTTGTTGGGGTTCCAACTTTTTCGTTGGCGGGGTATGGTGGCCTCTCTTGTTTGCTTGACGGTGCTGGTCACCTTCATCTACCTAGGTTCGGACGGATTTCGCCACCGCGTGCAGCTGACGGTGGCGCAGCTTCGTACGCTCGATACGAGCGAGAAGAATGCAGACAGATCCTTGCGCTTGGCCTTCTATAAGAACTCCTGGGAGCTGATTCGGAAGCGACCCATTCTAGGTTATGGGATTGGCAGCTTTAAGTCGCAGTACGCTGCACACGTAGAGGGTAGCGACAGCTGGGCCACCACAAACCCACATAACGAATATCTCATGCTGGGTGTGCAGTCGGGGGGAATCGGTATCGCCTTATTCTTGTTGTTGCTCTATCGTCACTGGCGTACGTCTTTCGCCTTGCCCGACGACTACGGGTTGCTGGCGCGCGGCCTTGCCGTGACGATGGCACTCGGCTGCTTCTTTAACAGCCTGCTGCTGGACAGCACGGAAGGTCACCTGTTCGCCTATCTCTCGGCCGTGCTCTTCTCCGCGTACAAACCGGTGCAGTTGGGCGGCGCGAACGTGGAGACCGATGTCTCGCAACGTATTTGAGCGACGTGCTAAAGCGCATGCCCGACCAGCCGAAGATCGCCCTAATCGTCACCACGTATAACTGGCCCGCAGCACTCCACATGGTGCTTGATAGTATCGCGGAGCAACACTATCGGAATTTCGAGGTGCTGGTCGCAGATGACGGGTCGGGCCAAAATACGCGCGACGTCGTACGCGTCTTTCAGGAGCACCAACGCTTTGCGCTCGCGCATGTTTGGCAGGAGGACAAGGGCTTTCGCGCCGGAGCCGCTCGTAACCGAGCGCTCGCTGCCGCCAACGGTGACTACGTCGTGTTTCTGGACGGAGACTGTATGGTGCGCCCAGACTTCTTGAGCACACATGCCCGTCTCGCAAGGCGAGGTTGTTTTGTCGCCGGCAACCGAGGGCTGCTCACCCGCGCCTTCAGCGAGCGGGTCTTGGAAACGCGGCAGGCCGTTTACACTTGGCCATTTTCGCGTTGGATGTTTGGCGAAGGTCGGCGCGGGCTCAACCGGCGTCTGCCACTGCTTCGTTTTCCTCTGGGCCCTCTACGAAACCAGTACCCTCGTCGTTGGCGCGGAGTAAAGACCTGCAATCTGGGCGTGTGGCGCGACGATCTGTTCGCGGTCAACGGCTTCGACGAGCGTTATCAAGGTTGGGGCTACGAGGACTCGGATCTCGTACTACGCCTGATCCGCAACGGTGTGCGTTGTAAGGATGGACGATTCGCCCTGGGCGTATTACACCTATGGCACGGCGAGCACGACCGAACCGGGACGGCGGAGAACTTGGAGCGACTCGACAAACAGATTGGTGGTCACGATATCCGCGCCCAACATGGGCTTGACCAATACTTGGATGCGCGGCCGTAGCAGGTCGCTCAGGTCGAGGTTTCGGTGGTTTGCGACCGTGTCGGTTGGGAGGTCTCTAGCGGCAAGTGGCTGTGCTGCAGGGACAGCAGCTTCACGTACTTGTAGAAGGTCCCCTCCGCGTTGGAGACGGCGAGCAAGAACCCGTTACGCCCATCCAAGAATCCGGCGCGCAGCATGTAGGTTTGCACAAAGGACCAGACGCCCTTGACGACCGCCTTGGTCAACGACGATTGCACTCCGAGCTCGTACAGCATCTGAGCGGATATGGTGGAGTAGCGGTCCATCTTCTCCAACACCTCTTCCACGTCTCGGAAGCTGTAATGGACCAAGTGCCGGTTCAAGCGGCCGACCGGGCCAAGCATCTCCACCTTCTCGTGCACCGGGCTTGGGGAGAATCTGGCCTTTCCTCTGCGGAACAAACGCACTGTGTAATCGGGCCACCACCCGCCGTGATGCATGGGCTGGCCGCAGTAGTACGAGAGCCGCGGGATCTCGTAACCGTCTGCATCGTCTTCTTGCATCGCCGCTTGGATCTCGTTTGCCAGGTCGGCGGGCACCCGCTCATCGGCATCGAGCGACAGTATCCAATCCCCAGTCGCGTAGTCGAGCGCCCGGTTCTTTTGCGGCCCGAAGCCAGGCCAGTCGGTCTCGATGACGTTGTCTGTATAACGTCGGCAGATAGCCTGTGTTCCGTCACTGCTACCAGAATCCAGCACGACGATCTCATCAGCCCAGCGGACGGACTCCAAGCAAGCCTGGATGTCGTGGGCCTCGTTTCTGGTAATTATGGTGACGCTTAGCATCTACTCTTGTTCTGAATTCGCCGTCGCGCTCAACCTGGTGTCGACACGTCGTCCAAACGAATTTCCGCCCTTGCCGTGTCTTTCGGCTCCCCTTTGAGGCGCCCTGAGGCCCCTCACTGAGCATTTTCGGTCACCGGGCCCCAAGTTTGCAAACACAAGGCGTTGTTCTTTCACCAACAAGCGCCTCGACTTGGGGATGGTCCCACGGAAAACCCGGTCAGTCACGTTTTTCGTCAAGCTGCTCGGGTCCGATGTGCTGCAACGCCGTAATACCGGGCCCGCTTATGCGATAGGCCTGGCCAAAGCCACGCACGTAAGTGCCCCGTTGGGGCACGAGGCGAAACAGGCAAAAGTCTGTCAACGGCCTGATCAGGTCGAGCACATCCCCAAACCGCGTCCCGAACCCGTCCAGGACCGTATGCCACGTGGGCGAGTCACGCTCGACCACCGTGGCTAGACAATCAAAGCTCACCCGTCGTCGCGCGAACGGCTGCTTGGAATCGCGCTCGTTCTCTATGAACAAGATGCTGACCAAGCGGTTCGAGAGCAGATTTGCCGTATGCCTGGACAAGCCGCTCGTGTACACGTGGAAACAGCCATCCTCGGTTGCCACGGTCGGTGCATAGCTGGCGTGTGGCACGCCGTCAGCGCCTACCGTGGACATGAGAACGCTATCGAATGAAGCCACCAGTCTGCGGGCGTCGGCCGCGAGCTGTGACAAGACCTGATGGTCGCCTGACATAGAACGGCTGGCAATTGGACGTCTGTGGGTAGTCTCACAGGATATCCAGCGGGTCGCAAGACGACGAAGCAAACCGTCGCGGCGGGCCCGGTAGCCGCTGCTACGACGCCTTTGAAGTCGCCTCGTCGCGGGCGGTTTCCAGCCGGCGCGACGGTCTGCGTCTTCATGATCGCCACCGTATCGAGCACCGCCGTCTGGCCAACGCTCTTGGTCGCGGACGCTACCGGGTTCGGCGCACCTGTCCAGCCTCCCGTCAAAGGACGTACATCGCCGCCAACCGTACGATTTTGGTCCTACGCTGCGGACCGGCAGATGACCCAGAGACTTGTGGGTTCATATTTGCGCATGTCATCAACGAAGCCCGGCCCGTCGAGCCTGTGCCCATTCACTGTTAACATTGCCGATCACTTCAAGGTCCCATAGAGACAACAATGGTCATTACAATCCCCGGTCTCGTACCGGACCAGATCGCCGAGCAAATAGTCGCGGATATCGAGGGCCTGAATTGGCATGCTGGTGACACCATTGACCCCGACTACGCGGTGCAGGTGAAACGAAACGAGGAGCTCAAGGAGAAGGACCACCCGATCGCCGAACGCTATCTGCGCTCCATTCTCGGGGCGGTCATGACCAACGAGTTGTTCAAAGACCAGGCCTTTCCATACAAGGCAAAAACGCCGCAGTTCAACCGCTATAGCGGTGGCGGTGCCTACCATCGGCACAGCGATGCCGCACTCATGGGCAGTCCCGAGATCCGTACCGACATGTCTCTCACGGTCTTCTTGAGCCGGCCGGAAGACTACGAGGGCGGTGAGCTAGTCTTGGAATCGGTAGGCGACCAGAACCGCACCATAAAAGAACAACGCGGCACGCTAGTGTGCTACCCCACCGAGGCCGTGCACTACGTAAGACCGGTCACCCGAGGCCACCGCGTAGCCGCGGTCACCTGGATACAGTCATACATCCGTGAGGCCAACCGCCGCGCTCTGGTAGCCAACCTGCTCTCGGTTGCGAAGCGCGTCAAAGCGAAGGAAGGCATCACGGATACGTACACCGATTTGTATAGCTGCTATCAAAACCTCTTGCGCTTATGGTCTGAGTTCTAGGGGCGAAGCGCGCTCGCGGCTCATCGGTGGCTAAGACAGCGGCTCATCCCAGTTGGAGCGGACCCGCAGGCCTCCGAGCGGGCATTGCGGCTGTCGGCCATCGCGCGGGTGGACATTGAATGCCCGGTGCAAGAACAATGAGGTAACGGACGTGTGATGTGCCGTCGGCTTGAAGCCACACATATCCATTTGGATCAAATCGCTCTCACGCAGATACTTCGACGTGTTCGGATACCAGTCGGAGTTGTCGAGGATCACAAAGCCGCCCGGGTTGAGTTTCTTCACGGCATTCACCGCGCATTCGTAGCGGTTCTCCGCCCCGTCGACGATAATCGCGTCGAAACCGTCCTCGCAATCGAGGATGGCGTCACAAAACTCGCGCTGAGCTTCTTTGAGCACGATCGTGTGGTTGGCGGGGCTATCGCGCCGTATGCGCTCGAACCATTCCCGGTTGTTCTCGACCGAGATGACGCTTTGGGCGCGCTCGCGCCAGAACAAGGAGGACTGGCCAGAACCAAACTCGAAGACTCGTAGCGCCCTAAGGTCCAGCTGGACGAGGTACTCGATCAGGGGATAGGTGTAGAGCGGGATTGCATGCCCATCCTTGTCGCACGGCAGTCCGGCTTCATAGCTACGGAGATAGCCGTAGTCCAAGGCGAGGATCTTTGCGCAGGAAAAGGCATAAACCCAACTGTCGGGCAAGTCCAAGAACCCCACCGTGTTCTTGATCTCCTCCCGGCGTTTTTCCACCTCGGCGGGACCCAGCGCCGGGTCGAAACGAAAATTGGGTTTGGCCCAGACCATGAAAGCCCCCTCGCACACACGCTCACGACTCGGCTCATTCTGCCGAGTGGCCATTGGCTAGGCAACATAAGGTTTCGCTGGCCGCGGCCGCCTATAGGGTTGCAAAGTCGATCAGTTGTGTATGGTGACCAAGCTCGGCGAGGAAACGGGTCAGGTCTCGCGGCGCAATCGACGTCGTCATGGCGTTGCTCAACGGATGAAGATTGAGACGAGAATACTCGAGCAGGCGGCTGTCCATCGCAAACTGAACCACCCGGTCCTGGTCATTGGCGAGCGCCAAAGGCGAGACGGCACCCGGGGTGATGCCCAAATACTCCATCAAGCGTTCGGGGCTTGCAAACGAAAACCGACCCGCGCCCAGATGCTCGGCCAGACGCTTCAAGTCCACGGACCGGTCCTCCTGGCAGGTCACCAACCACATCCGGCCCTTCTTGTTGCGCAAGAAAAGATTCTTTGTATGCCCACCGGGAAGATCCCCACGCAGCGCTTTGGATTGCTCCACGGTAAACAGCGGTGGATGCTCTACGGTGCAATGTTCAATACCGAGCCGAGTTAAGTGCCTAAGCAGCTCTGATGGTTCCATGGGGCCCGGATACTACTGGTATCTCGCCCCCGACGACAATCGCGACCCGCTTTCGATGACGTCAAAAAGATGGAACTGTTCCTGGCCGGCCCTGTCGTAGAGTGTCGAGGTGAGACGCTCCGACTTCAGACCGGGAGCGGATACGCCCACAAAATGCTTGTCGTAGCCCGCAGGAGAGCGGTGAAGATGAGAGGGACACACAGGGGCGGCCGGATGATGTTACGCGTCATGCTCTTGAGCGCATCGATGCTGACGACAAGCGTCGCTGGTGCGCCGTCCCAACAGGCGTTGCACACATCGTTGCACGAGGTCTTCTCGGCTCACGTCGCCGACGGGCGTGTGGACTACGCATCTATCGCCGAGGACGGAGCATTCAGCGAGTACATCGGCTTGCTCGCGAACGCGGACATCAGCGCGCTTCGTGACCGCGAGGAGCAGCTGGTCTTCTGGATCAACGCCTACAACGCGCTCGCAGTGAAGGGGATTTTGGATGGTAAATCTCCGAGCAGCTTTTTCGGCCGAGTTAAGTTTTTTAAAGGCACTACGTACGAAGTCGGCGGCGATGAGATCAATCTCTACGACGTGGAGCGCGCCGTATTGATACCGCTTGGCGAGCCGCGCATCCACTTCGCGATCGTGTGCGCCTCTCGCTCCTGCCCAAAGTTACGCTCAGATGCCTACACGGTCGAGCGGCTGGAAGCGCAGCTCGAGGAAGAAACACACCAGTTTATAAACGACTCCTCACGCAATCGCTTTGACCGTGAGCAGAAGGTGGCGCACGTCTCTAAGATCTTCGACTGGTTCAACAAGGATTTCACTCAGCATTCCGGGTCTGTTCAGAAGTATCTGGCCCGCTATGTGGACGACCCCGAGCTCGCCCGGGAGCTTGCGGCCGAAGAGTTCAAGATCAAGTTCCTCGCTTACGATTGGAGCCTGAACGGTACGCCGCCCAAGGAGTAGTCTCGATGCTTATCGCCAAGGATGAAGGGGCACGTATTGCGCGTCTCTTCCGCTTCCTGATACTCGGTGAACGTCTCGCCCAGGACTGTGCGAGGAGCCAGGCCCAGATTGCCGCCCACACCCCTTCAAAGCGGTTCTTTAGCGCCCAAAGCCGCCAAGAAGCCTTTCATGTCACGGTGCTCGATGGAGCGGTACGCTGGCTGTCGCCGCGCGGTGACCATAGCAGCGTCGCGCTAAAGCCCATGGAGCACTACAGACGTCTCGTAGACGAAGCCTTGAATCACCAGAGGCTGGGCGAGACCGTGCTTGCTCAGCAGGTCATTCTGGAGGGTCTGGGCGAGTTTACATTCCAACGTATCAGCGCCGGCATCGCAGACCGAGGGCTGGGGTTCAGACGGATAAAGCGACTTCTGCAAGGACAGGAGCTCGCACACCACGCTTTTGGCATGCGCTACTTGGAACGGATGGACGAGCCGCAGACCGCGCTCAAGACACGCGCGCAGGACTACTTGGGGCTGGCATTGACCATGATCGAAGAGCTCCACGACCTGTTGGAGTACTTCGACGAGGACCCGGCGCTGTATGTGGCGGGTCTGGATGCGAATACGCCGAGCTGGGTGAGTGCGTCTCCAAAGCGGCTCCCCGGACGAGCAACCCCATGCGCCGCGTAGCCAAGCCACTTTACAACCTCGTTCGCCAACGCCCCATACTCGCGGTGTTCGAGGTCTGCTTGCGTTGCAACTCGGCATGCGGGTACTGCGACTTACCTCTAAACCTCGGCCGCTATGAGATGAGTAGAGAGGAAATCTACGGCGTCTTCTCTCACCTATACGAGCAGGGGCTGCGTTTCGTATTCGTCCAGGGCGGCGAACCCTTGTTGAGAAAGGACCTCCCGGAGATTCTCGAGGACCTCGACCGTCTTGGGTTCAGCACCACGCTGATTACGAACGGAACACGCTTGACACCCGCCCTGGTCGAAACCCTGTCGCGGCTGCGAGTGAACATCTCGGTCAGCCTGGATACGCTAAACCGCGGGCGCTACCGCAGGATCCGGGGCGCCGACCAGCTGCGCATGGTAACCGCGGGGATCGAGCGCCTGCGTCGCTTTCCACATCCAAAGTACCTAACGTGTATCGTGAGCGCGCAGAACCGCGACGAGGTACTCGACGTGGTGCGCTTTGCACGCGAGCGCGGCTTCACTCCTGTGCTCGGCGCGTACCACTGGGATGTTGGACGCTACGGCAAAGACGACCCCGTGTTGAAGTATTCCAAAGCGGCTCTAGCTCCCGTGTTCAAAGAAGTGCTCGACTCGGGTCTGGTGCCGCGGGGTTACTTCAGAGACTATGTCCGGGACAATGTGCGTTGGCTAAACGGTCATTCGTTGGAACACTGCGACGCGGGGCGTTACAGCATCGCCATCGACGCCTCCGGAAATGTCGCACCCTGTCTTGCGCTTCCGCATGCCGGCAATTTGCGCCACAGCCCGCTCGTTGAGATTCTAGCGAACATAGACCGCGAGGCGGTCGAGGCGTGCTCGGCACGGTCCTCGTGCAATATGTTGTGCAGCCGGGTCATCGGCTCCGCGCTTCGGCGTCCCTTGTCAGCCGCCCTCACCCGCCCCGTCCGGGCACAGCTTGGCTAAGATACGTATGGCGTCGTCAATCGCGCGGCCGCACTTACGGCACACGCTCTTTGGCGTGGTGGCGTTTGGTCTGGCGATCTCGGCGAGTGCATCCGAAACGCGGCCTGCGCTGGCAGCGTACACGGGCCCACCGCCGGCACCGACGCTAAGCGCCGAGGAACAACATCGCATCGCCGCGGGCCGCCCGGTGTTCAAGACCTTCGCGCACCACCAAGACGTGAGGGCGTTAGCCGCCTTTCGCGTCGATGCCCCACCGCACGTCGTCTGGTCGGTGGTCACTGACTTCGACAAATACCCGCGGTGGATAAAGGGTGTAGCGGCGGCACGCGTATACCGTCGGGATTCGAACCGCGTGCATGTCATGTTCGACGTCAACCATTGGTTCGTGGGTCGCTATGTGTACCACATAGAGCACACGCTAAAGCCCTCGAACGACGCCTGGATCACCTGGAGGCTGGACCGTGGACTGCCCTCGGACTTTGAGGACACGGTCGGTTTTTGGCGCATTTCCGGGTTGGATGCGACCACGAGCCTGGTCACGTATTCCGCTACGTTACGACTGGACACCTGGGTGCCCGGGTTCATCGAGCGCCAGCTCATACGCGGTACCCTCAAGCAGGCGACCGAGTGGGTGCGGAGCCAGTCTGAGATACGGGTCGGCAAAAGAAGTGGCAATGGCGTCGCCTATTCTCAGCCGGGTGAACGACCGACGGAAGGGGTAAACTGGCACCGGCGACGGCTGAGGTTCTAGTATGCGGCGCCACCCGGGGCGCAGTAAGAGGCGACCACAGAGTCGCCGGCAAGATCGAGGGTCACGCGGTGGATAAGGATTGAGGAAAGGACACATGTCGAAGAGCAGAATCGCCATACTTCTGATTGTCGCCGGGCTTATCGCTTGTTACTTCATTTTCGACCTTGGGCAGTACTTCAGCCTGGACTATTTCAAGTCTCAGCAGGCTGCGATCGACGACTTCTACCGGAACAATCCGCTGAGGACGGCGCTGATATTCTTTGCGATTTATGTCGCCGTGACCGGGCTGTCCCTCCCTGGTGCTGCCATAATGACGCTCGTCGCCGGTGCGATTTTCGGAGGGGTTTGGGGCACCGTCATCGTGTCCTTTGCATCCACCATCGGGGCGACACTCGCATTTCTGGTCTCCAGGTATCTGCTGCGGGAGATGGTCCAACGCCGCTTTGGTACCAACCTCAAAGCCATCAACAACGGGATAGAGAAAGACGGTGCCTTCTATTTATTCGCACTGCGACTGGTCCCTGCGTTTCCATTTTTTATGATAAATCTGCTGATGGGGCTTACACCCATACGCACCGGTGTCTTCTTTATTGTGAGTCAGGTCGGGATGCTTCTTGGCACCGCGGTATACGTGAACGCCGGCACCCAGCTGGCAAAGCTCGAATCGCTTTCGGGAATCCTGTCACCCGCGCTCATCGGTTCATTTGTACTGCTGGGGTTGTTTCCCCTCATCGCCAAGAAGGTGCTGGAGATTCTCAAGGCGCGCAAGGCGCTCGCGGGGTACCCAAAGCCACGTTCTTTTGACCGAAATCTTGTCGTCATCGGAGCCGGCTCGGCGGGTCTGGTGAGTGCGTACATCGCCGCGGCCGTCAAAGCAAAAGTCACGCTGATCGAGAAAAACCGGATGGGCGGCGACTGTTTGAACACCGGTTGTGTGCCGTCGAAGGCCTTGATCCGTTCGGCAAAATTTCTGTCGCACATCCGACGCGCAAAGGAGTTCGGCTTCAAGTCCGCGAGCGCCGATTTCGACTTTGCGGACATCATGCAGCGCGTGCATGGCGTTATCAAGGCGATCGAGCCGCATGACTCGGTCGAGCGCTACACCAAACTTGGTGTGGAATGCATCAAGGGCGAGGCCCGGATCACATCACCATACACGGTGGAGGTGAACGGACGCGTGCTGACCACGCGCAGCATCGTCATCGCCGCCGGTGCGCAACCCTTTGTCCCACCAATACCCGGTCTCGTGGACGTTGGCTATCTCACCTCGGATACCGTGTGGCAGCTACGCGAGTTGCCCAAACGACTCGTCGTGCTCGGTGGCGGCCCCATCGGCTGCGAGCTTACACAGTGCTTTGCGCGCTTTGGCAGCCAAGTCATGCAGGTGGAGATGCTCCCACGCATCATGATCCGTGAGGACCCGGAGGTGTCGGAGCACGTAAGCGCGCGCTTTCGTTCCGAGGGTGTGAACGTCTTGCTCGAGCACAAGGCAAAGGAGTTCAAGCTGGAGGACGGCAAGAAGGTGCTAGTCTGCGAGCACGACGGTCAGGATGTGCGCATCGAGTTCGACGAGGTGCTGGTCGCGGTCGGCCGTGCCGCACGTCTCACCGGCTACGGGCTCGAGGAGCTCGAGATACCCACCAAAGGCACCGTCGAAGTCAACGAGTATCTGCAAACTCGATTTCCAAACATCTACGCGTGTGGCGATGTGGCCGGCCCGTTTCAGTTCACCCACACGGCCGCGCATCAAGCCTGGTTCGCAACCGTCAATGCGTTGTTTGGCGGTGTAAAACGATTCAGAGCAGACTACTCGGTGATACCGTGGGCGACATTCACGGAGCCCGAGGTTGCGCGCGTCGGTCTAAACGAGCAGGAGGCAACGGAGCAGGGTATCGCCTACGAGGTCACCCGATACGGGATCGACGACCTGGACCGTGCAATCGCAGACCAGGAAGCCGATGGCTTCGTAAAGGTGTTGACCGTGCCCGGTAAAGACAAGATTTTGGGCGTCACCATCATGGGCGAGCACGCCGGGGACCTCATCGCCGAGTACGTTGCAGCCATGCGACACGGCTTTGGCATGAACAAGATACTCGGTACTATCCACATTTACCCAACGCTGGCCGAGGCGAACAAGTTCGCAGCCGGTGAATGGAAACGCGCGCACGCGCCGGCAGGTGTGCTGCGATGGTTGGAGCGTTTTCATGGGTGGCGCCGTGGCGGTCAAAGCTCGGTTGCGGCGCAGGAGGCAGGCGGGACGAATTGACGACCGCGCGCCCGGGGTGCGAGCGGGCTGGGGGGAAGCTTGTCGATACGAAATTTGATCTTTAGTCTGTGCTGTGTGGCCATCATCGCGCTGGCGGCGGCACCGGTCGAGGCCGCCTATCCACCACCGGTAGAGGCAAAGCTGCAGATGGTGGTCAGCGCGCAGCATCTGGCCTCGAAGGTCGGCGATTCCATCCTCAACCAGGGCGGTAATGCGGTCGACGCCGCGGTTGCCGTCGGCTACGCGTTGGCCGTCGTGCATCCATGCTGTGGCAACCTCGGTGGGGGTGGCTTCATGACCCTGCATGTCGCGCAGACCGGCAAAGACATCTTTCTGAACTTCCGCGAGAAGGCCCCGCTGGCCGCAACCGAAGATATGTTTATCAATGCAAGGGGCGAGGTCGACGCCAGCTTGAGCCGGCGCTCTTACCTCGCCGTCGGTGTGCCGGGGACGGTCTTGGGTCTGGACACCGCCCTGCACAAATTCGGGTCCATGTCGCGTCAGCAGGTGATGCAGCCCGCCATCGAGCTGGCAGAACAGGGCTATGTTTTAACCGCGGCAGACGCCAACATCCTCGGTTTCGGGGCAGCGGACTTTGCCAAGCAACCCAACGTAGAAGCCATCTTCTTGGCCAACGGGCAACCACCAAAAGCAGGCGACCGGATCGTGCAAAGCGAGCTCGCGCACACCCTCAAGCTCATCGCTAAAGAAGGCCCGGACGCCTTCTACAAAGGCCCCATTGCACGCGCCATCGTCGACGCTAGCACGCGGCATGGCGGCGTCTTGTCGATGCAGGATTTTGCCGAGTACACGGTGGAGGAAAGCGAACCGGTGGGTTGCAGCTACCGCGGTTACGAGGTCGTCTCCTCCGCTCCGCCCAGCTCGGGTGGTACGACCATTTGCCTCATACTGAATGTGCTAGAAGGCTACCCCCTGGGGTTTTTGGGGTTCAACTCGAGCGCTGGGCTGCATCTCATGGTCGAGGCGATGCGCCACGCCTTCGTCGACCGGAACAACCTGCTCGGTGACCCGGACTTTGTGGACAACCCGCTAGAGCGGCTGCTGTCGCAAGCGTATGCACGCGAGCTCCGCGCCAAGATACGTGCCTTTAGCGCGACCCCGAGCGCCGAGCTGGGCCCGGGCGTGGCACCGCATGAGGAACCCAACACCACGCACATATCCATCGTCGACAAGCAAGGCAACGCGGTCGGGTTAACCTACACCATCAACAGCTACTTTGGCAGCCGGCGCATCGCGGGCGATACCGGTTTCTTTCTCAACAACGAAATGGACGACTTCACCGCGAGCCCGGGTGCGCCCAACATGTTCGGCCTCGTACAGGGGCGACGCAACGCGATCGCGCCCGGCAAACGACCGCTGAGCTCAATGAGCCCGACGCTGGTGAAAAAGGACGGCAAGATCTTTCTCGTGCTTGGCAGCCCGGGCGGGAGTCGCATCATCAGCATCGTCGTGCAAGGCATCATCAACGTCGTCGACCACGGCATGGACATTTCCGAAGCGGTCAACGCGCCACGCATACACCATCAATGGCTGCCGGACAGGGTCTTTGCCGAGCCGCGCGCCATCAACCGTGACGCCCTCGAGCGTCTGGAGACTATGGGCCATAGAGTCAGCGTGCAGCGGAGCTGGGGAGCCATGGAGGCAATCATGGTCGTGCCCGAGACGGACAAACGCGGAGCGCTCTTGGGTTCGTTTGCGGATGACACCAGCAAGGGACGGTACCAAGAACCCGGGATAATTTACGGTGTCAACGACAGCCGGCGACCCGCCGGTCTGGCGATAGGACGCTGACGTCACACGTGGTGGTGAGCGCATCATCGCACCTTCCAAAAACGCTGCATCTCGATAAACGTAAACGACGCGGACCAGGTGATCAGCACCAGGCCGGTCACCGCTTCGACACCGGTAAGAAAACGTATCGGGCCGTCCGGCACCAGATCCCCAAACCCCAAGGTCGAGTACACCACAGCCGAGTAGTAGATGTAGTCGAAGCGGTCCATGCTGCTCAGCCCGGCGAGCGTGCCAAAAACCGGGTCACGGAGCAGAATGTAGCCGCCGCCAAAGATCCAGATCTCCGCGACGTGAACCAGGAGAATGCCGAAGATGACCAACAGTACGCGTGGTCTGTCGCCCATACGGGCTATCGAGACGATGCGCATCAGACCAGTCAAGACTTCGTAGTGAACCAAGACACAGATGACCACGATCAAACTGGTGACTGCAAAGACAATCCAATGGGCACCCGAGGTAAACGGGTCCTCCGACGCCAACGCGGCGGACGGTGCAAGCCCCGCTAAGACGAGGAAAAAGCGTACAAGCCAGCTCGTGTATCTCATGCTGTGTTACGGACGGTCGACCAACGCAAATGCAAGCGGCCGTGTTGCTGGCCAAGCGTGCCCGAGCGGCTCGGGGATGCAATTTTTGACCGGCGCCACCCGACTGCGTTTTCAGCGAGCGGCGGGGATACTACGAAACCATCACCTCTTCGGACAGACGCACACCGGTTCCACCCAGACCACAGTATCCTGACGGATTCTTCGCCAAATACTGCTGGTGATAGTCTTCCGCGTAGTAGAACGCAGGGGCATCCACGATCTCGGTGCTAATCTCGCCGTAGCCTCTGTCTCGCAGCGCGCGCTGATAGACATCGCGGGAAGCCAACGCGGTCGCTTTCTGCGACTCTCCATAAGTATAGACCCCGGACCTATATTGCGTGCCGACGTCGTTACCCTGGCGCATACCCTGGGTCGGGTCATGACCTTCCCAAAACAGCTTCAGTAAGTGCTCGTAGCTAACGACACGCGGGTCGTACACGACGAAGACGACCTCGTTGTGACCGGTGCGACCGCTACACACTTCCTCATAGGTCGGATTGGGTGTGAGACCGCCCGCATAACCGGCCGCGGTCGAGTAAACGCCTTCGGTCTGCCAGAACTTGCGCTCCGCACCCCAAAAGCAACCGAGCCCGAACATCGCGGTTTCCATTCCCGCCGGGAACGGCGGTTTAATGGCGTTGCCACTCACAAAATGCGTGCTTGGCACATCGAGCGGGGTTGCACGACCTGGTAGAGCTTCCTCGGCCGACGGCATCTGTGTCTTTCGTTTTGAGAACAACATGGCGGCTTCGTCCTTTGGTGTACGGCCGATATGTTGGCCGAATACTAAGCATTCAACAAGACTACGACAATTGGAGTCGACAACCGTCGAGGGGTTCCCGCCGGTTTCGCCCTGTCCGCAAAGGCCGAGCGGTGGCGTTTGACCTGTATGCGGCCTCGGGCTGCTAGTCCACCGCCGTGCGCACGTGTGACCAGCCCCGATATGCGCGCAAGTGAACAGGCACGTTGTGCACTCTGAGTACATCGACACCCTTGCCACAAAGCGCGAGCGATGCTCCGATGGTCTCCAAGTCGCGCTCTCGCGGTTGTGCGTCTGCGAACGGCGCAAGAAACGATTTACGTGAGTGGCCGACCAGCAGACGCAGACCGAGCTCGCGAAAACGACCACAGTGCCGCAACAGCTCGAGCGAATGCAGCGCGTCTTTTCCAAACCCGATGCCTGGGTCGAAGAAAATCCGGTCGAGGTCCAAGCCGTCGTTCGACCATGTTTCTAGCTGTTGCCGCAGCCAAGTTTGCAGCTCCGCCACCGGGTCGGCCTCGGGTGCAAGCACAACGTCACGGCGCGCGGGGATGGAGAGGTGGTGCATGGCTACCCAGTCCACCCCGGAATCGCGGGCGAGCGAGCGCATGCGCGCAGAGCTGAGCCCGGTTACGTCGTTGAGCATGTCCACGCCGGCCCCGAGCGCGCGCTCCGCCACAAGCACGTGCCGGGTATCGACGCTGATCTTGGGCCGAAGCGGGTCGTTTTGCAGAAGCTCGAACAAGCCGCTGAGCACCGGCTCCAGACGCGCCCACTCCGCCTCGGGGGAAACCGGCGTTGCACCCGGCCGGGTGGATTCGGCACCTAGATCGATGATGTGCACACCAGCGTCGATCATCTCGCGCACAAAGGGCTCGACACCCTCCCACACCGCGTGTTGTCCCGCGTCCGAGAACGAATCGGGCGTTACGTTGACGATCCCCATCCAAAGCGGGATATGGTCGGGTAGCTCGCTTGTCCATTGAAGCAATGATTTGTGGGGAAAACCGGGTATGCGGAACGTCGGCGCCAGATGCAGCAACGGACTCAAGACAAAGGCGCGTTTGTGCATCTCGGGGTGTGGGACAACCAGCGCATCCGTATCGAGCCGCTGCTCGCCCCACGTCAGGATATCGATATCCAGCGTTCGCGGCGCCCAACGCGATGTCTTCTCGCGCCCGAGGTCGTCTTCGATCTGCTTTAGGCGCGGCAACCAGTCGAGCGCGTGGCCCTCGGTCTCGGCTTCTAAGACCACGTTTAAAAAGGGGCGGTTCCACGACGCCTGCGCCCCGGCCGGCAGCAACGCCGGCGACTCCACAACCGGAGAGCTGCGTACAGCACGCATCCCCGCCGTTTCCAAGGCCGCGATGGCCGCCACAATGTTCTGCCGCCTGGCGCCGAGATTCGACCCAACGCCAAGATAAACCTTCATCTCAGTCGACCGTCGTCCGGGCGCACCCGCTTAGGCGCCCGCCTGTGCGACGCGTGCGGGCTCCCCGAGCAACGACAACATCGCCTGAGCCTTGTAGAGTATCTCGTCAAACTCGGCGTCTAGCTCGGAATCCGCGACGATACCGCCGCCCGCCCAAAAGTGCATCGTATCGTGCCGATGCACTAGGGTGCGGATTGCGATGTTCGTATCGAGCCTTCCGTTGGTCGCCAGATAGCCGATGGCTCCGCAATAGACCCCACGTCGGTGTGGCTCCAGCTCCTCTATGACCTCCATAGCACGCAGCTTGGGCGCGCCAGTCACCGAGCCACCCGGAAAACAACCGCGCAACAGCTCCGTCACGTGCGTCCGCTCGGGCAGCTCACCGGTCACGGTGCTGACCAGGTGGTGCACCGTCGGATAATGCTCGACCTCGAACAAACGCGGCACGCGAACACTCCCCGTCGCGCAGGTCTTGCCCAAATCATTGCGCAGCAAATCCACGATCATGAGATTCTCGGCTCGGTCCTTCGTGCTGACACGAAGCTCTTCGCTCAGACGCCGGTCGCACAGCGGGTCGGAACTTCTAGGCCGCGTGCCTTTGATGGGGCGTGTCTCTACGCGACGGCCGTCGACCCTGAGAAAACGTTCCGGTGAAAGCGACAACACCGTGGCTTCGGGGAGGTTCAAGTAGGCGGCGAAGGGTGCCGGGTTGCACCCGCGAAGGTGTTTGTAAACCGGCCATGGGTGACCGGCGAGAGAGACCGAAAAGCGGCGCGCCAAATTTACTTGGTAACAATCACCCGCACGGATGTAATCCTTGATACGTTGAAACGCTTTGGCGTACCGCGAACGGTCCATGTCCGAGTCGAGCGGCCCCAGGACCTGGAAGTTGTCAGCGGCGACTCGTGGGCTCTCCTCGGCAATCGCATCCCAGCGTTTCTCGGTCGCTCCCACGAGCCAGGCGCGACGCTCGTGGTGATCGATCACCATCGCCGTGTCATAAAGACCTATCGCGAGATCCGGCAGGCGCAGGTCATCGCGGGCGCGGGACGGGAGATGTTCGATGCGGCGACCCAGGTCGTAGCCGAAGTAGCCGATGGCACCGCCTTCGAAAGGCAGCTGCGTGCGCCGCTCAACCACGGGCAAGAGCCTTCGCAGGATGACAAATGGGTCCTCCTCGCTGTGGCGTACCTCGGCGCTCGCGCTGCGGATCTCCGTGAGCGCACCGCGTGTCGTCACGGTACAGTAAGGGTCCACGGCGAGGATGTCGTAGCGCGACGTCGAGTAGTACGAACCACAGCTATCGAGGAAGACCGACCAGGGCCGTGCAGCCACCGGCTCGAACACACGCGCCGCATCCTGCGGATATGCGATTTCCGTTCCCAAGGTGTTCATGGGGTATACGCCTGAGGTGCTAGCTCGATGTATGCGTCCGGCCTCAGCCGGGGTCCCGCTTGCGAAAGGCCAAGGATAACGCAAAGTGCAGGCCTACGTTTGGCTTATGACAGGCCCCCTCTTGTTCTCTATCCGTTCTCTAGTTATGATGAGAACGAATGGAGAACGAGGAACAAAAAATGAATGCGCCACACGGTTACTTCATGCGTGACCAAGTCCGTCATCGGGTACGATTCTTGATGGGTAGACGTCTTTTTCGGCAGGACATTGGCCAGTTCACCACACCGTACCGTCCCATACTGCTCGTTGCGCTGGGTCTGTTGACGGCGGTCAACATTATGCTGGTTGTGCCTTAGCGTCTCACCGGAGCGCGCGCCGAGCCTCATGACCACCGAAAGAACTGAGCTGCGGGCATGACCAATCCACCACTGACCCGTCGTCAGCAGGCGGTTTATGACCACCTCGTAACGCATTACGAGAATTCGGACCAACCCCCGACGCTGGACGAGCTATGCGAAGCGCTTGGCGTACGCTCGCGCGGGTCCTTGCACAAACACGTCCAGGCGCTGGTGGACGCCGGGCTGGTCGAACCCATGGATGGCAAGCAGCGTGGCTTACGTCTAAAAGCCCCTCCCCCAAGGAAGCCCCTTCAGCTGCCGCTCCTGGGCTACATCGCGGCAGGCGCACCCATAGAGGCCATACAAACACCCGAGCACATCGAAGTTCCCTCGTGTTTTCAAAGAGAGGGACCCTGCTATGCGCTTGCCGTCAAAGGCGATTCCATGATGGACGATGGTATTCTCGACGGCGATTGGGTCATCGTAGAGCGCACCGCCCATGCGCGTAACGGGCAAATTGTGGTGGCTCTCGTCGATGGCTTCGAGGCCACGCTCAAACGCATCCTGCAAAGACCCGGCGAAGTGCTGCTCTGCCCGGCGAACAGCACCATGACACCGATGAGCTTCCATCCGGACCGCGTCCAGATCCAGGGCGTGGTGATTGGACAGATGCGCTCGTACCGGTGAAGCGCCGCCGGTGAACCAGTCATTGACGATGACGCGTAGCGGTCGACCCAGCGTCGGAGGTCTTTACAGATTTTCGTTCGATTGTTCAGACCAACGTGATAACCCGCTGTTCGATCACACTTTCACAAAGCTTGCCTTGCCCGGCAGGGTCCTAGAAACCCACGGCCAATTTGCGCCGGCCGGGGCGGACGGGCCCCAACCGTGCTGCAATAATTTCTATGGGTAAGCCTGTACTTTAGACAGATAGCATAAGCCGCTGATTCGGAGAGAAATGCCTTTAACAAACGTGACCTGGAAACGACACAGGTCCGCATGCCTGTGAGAACGAGAACACAGAATGCTGGGAATACAAGGTGGCATTAGCGCCGATCCTGGTCTAACGTTCGTAGACGGAGGAGTTGATCGGGTCCAGCGCGATAGCGACTGAGGCTAGCGGAAAAAAATGGCTGGGACCGGTCCGGGCAAGATCTAGGGGTTATTGGGCCTTGGGCCCGCCGACCGGGTTTTGCTGTTCCCCACACTGAAGTGATGCGACTCAATAACTCAGCCAGACAGATTGGTGGAACGCCCGATGAAATCAGATGCTTATATCAAATGCATGATGGAGCTAGCCCTCAGCCGCTTGTCCAAGCAGGGTTTAGACTTCGCCCAAGTGGAGCAGGGTTGCGACTTGCTGGTAGCCGACCACACCGTCAAGTACACCTTGGGAAAGTTCTCGGATTTTTCTGACCAACTCGCGCTCAGACTCGCCCTCGTTTCAAGGTCCTATTTGTCTCAGCTTGGGACCAACACCCCCGAAGAAGAGGCCGTCTCCAAGGAATGGCACAAGTTGGAAAAAGAGTTTGTGCTCGGCGAGCGTGCGCAGACCCGCGCCGAAGAAAATCAGCCTATCACCAAGGCGGGTTAGGCTTCCGGCTCGCAGCCTGCTCGCTGCGCCTCTACCTTACTCGGCGGCACCGTCGAGCAGGATGCGTGTAGTGCGAGGTCGCCCTACGGCCTGTTCGTCGACAAATGTGAATCGATGCGTACCGACCTCGACGACATCATCGTGCTTTAGCAAGCGTCGCTCTACCCGTTCCCCGTTCACTATCGTGCCGTTGGTGCTGCCAAGGTCGCGTACCCACACATCCTGATACCCCTCGAAGTACTGGCTTGGTTTGATGGCGAGCTCGGCGTGGTCGCCGCTAACGGTGTCGTCGTCGACCTGAATGTCGTTTTCACAGTTACGCCCGATACGCATCGGACCACCCGCGAGCGGGTACTCTCGAACAACAGTGCCGCTGTGTGAGTGAACTAGTTTGGCCATGACTTTAGCTCCTCCTGTGTGGACGCTGGCGTCTTTGTTTCAAATTTGACGACGCACCGGCGGGTCATCACGGATCTGCTCGCGACATTTGAGCAACGCTTCGGCCATGGCCTTGCCGGTACTGAATCGCTTCTCCGGGTCCTTTTGCAGCGCACGATTGATGACGCGGCTGAGGTTGCCATTCAAGCCGGGACGGAGCTTTCGAATACCTTGGGGCTTCTCCGTCGCGATTCGATAGATCAAATTCGCCAGCGAGTCTCCGACAAAAGGCAAGCGGCCGCTCAACAGCTGGTAGACGGTGACACCGAGCGAGAACAGGTCCGTGCGGCCATCGACTTTCTGCCCGGCGGCCTGCTCGGGAGACATATAGGACGGCGTCCCCAGCACCGCTCCGGTGCGTGTTTGGCTGTCGTTGGTCAGGTGTGCGATACCAAAGTCCGTCACTTTCACCGTACCTGTATCGCGCACATAGATAATGTTGCTCGGCTTCACATCTCGATGGACGATGTGGTTCTCGTGCGCATAGTCGAGTGCCTCGGCGACCTGTGCTCCAATCTCGAGCACTTCTCGTACTGGTAGCAAAGCATCCTCATCCGTAAAGCACTCCAGACTCTCGCCCTCGACATAGTCCATCGCGATGTAGGCAAGGTCGTGGTCCTTGCCCGCCTCGAAGATGGTGACGATGTTCGGGTGGTTGAGTCGCGCCGCCGCTTCCGCCTCTCTGGCGAATCGCTGCTCCGCCTCCTCCAGCGCATCCCCTTCGAACTCTTCGTTCAGCGAGAGCGTTTTCAAAGCGACATGACGGCCAAGATTGAGATCCAATGCCAAGTACACGACGGCCATCGCGCCCTTGCCCAGCTCGTGCTCGAGACGGTAGTGAGACAGGGTTGGGCGCTCGATGCTGGATGCGTCCATCAAGACCGTCTTTTTCGCAGGGCTCGAACCTGCACCGCTACGCGAGCCGACCAGCAATGACTTCAGGTGAGTCCTGCGCTCGCGAACATCGCGGTAGCCGGGACGTGTAGCCGCCATGTGTTCATAGATGGCGACCGCCTTTGCAAATTTCCGTGCGCTCTCGTAGTCGAGCCCGAGCTGGTAGAGACGCTCCAACACGTTTTCGCCCAATGGGCATTTACGGAACTGCGTAAAGGCGGCATCGAGCTGGCCATGGTCTTGCAAGGTCGCGCCAAGCGCGAGGTAGGCTTCGGCCGCGGCTTCTCGGCTGCGCTCGATGGGTCGCTCCACGGCACGCAATGCTGTCAGTAGACTTTGTCCGACCAGAACAAACAACGCGGGCAGGACCAGCGGCACCCAAAGCTGCCGGGTGAGCAGTAATAACAGCTCAACGTTCAAGAGCGCAAGCGCCGCCACCAAACACGCGACAAACCCGCCACGCCCGTGCAGACGCCCCGGTAGAAAAGCCAAACACAGGGCCAGCAACAGGATCAAGGCTCTTTGCAGCAGATGGAACGACGGCGCGACCGCGACACCGCTCCCCGCAAGAAAGCTTGCCAGGTTGAACCCCGCCCAGGTGACGGCGGTGAAAAGCTCTCCACCCGGGCCCGCAAACTGCGTCGTCAATTCGGGTGCGGTGGGGCCCACCAGGACGATCTTGCCCTTTAGCGCCGTCTCCATACCGTCGTCCCACAGAGCACCCAAGGAAAACACTGGCAGGAGGCTCATATCGACGGGTTGTGGTACGAACCGCAACCCCGGTCCGAGCCTCTGTGTGTGGTCGGCGCTACGAATCGTGTCATTCGAAATGGGCTCGATGCGCTTGCCCGCACCCAACTCGGCCAACCTCGTGACAAAGCTGCGCTTGACATCATCCCCAACGCGAAACAACAGCGGTGTACCCGCGCGCGACCCTGCGACGCCGTGCGCCACGACCAGTCCGACACCCGCCGCCGCGGTTGCAAGCAGGGTTATGGGCTGGTTGACCATCACCGAGTCGCTCACGGGCCCCCGATGCAACGGCTGGGCCAAGCGCTGGAGTAACCCGGCAGGGTGCACCGGCGGCTGCAACCGCTTAGGCGCCGGCGTGTTGGCGCGCTCCGATGAGTCGATGGGCACGACTTGCGCGGCTAGAACGACGGCTCCGGACTTGGCCACCGCTGCCGCGAGCGCCGCGTCTGTATCGAGACGTGTGGCCCAGGCACGTGCGGCGGAGGCTAGCTTCTTATTCTTGGCGGTCTCCTCGACGAGTTGCGCGAGCTTTGGGGAGGTCTCGGGCTCGTGGAGCGGGAGCAACAGACCAACGGCCCGTACGCCAATCCGCCGGAGGCGGTCGACGGTGACCGCGACGCGGTCGCGTGACCAAGGCCACGGCCCAATCCGCTGAAGCGCCTGCTGGTCGACGGCGACAACCGCCACCTTGGATGACAAGGTGCCCTCGGGCATCCAACGGGTCGCGGCGAGATAGCCCAGCTCTTCGACGCGCTGCAGCGCCGGCGTGTATGAGCCGTAGAGGAATACGGCCGCAAGAATAAGAAGTAGGCAGTGTCGACCTGCCGTGTAAGGAGTTCTCACTTTTCCCCAGCCTTTCCGAGGTCGCCGGTCCATAGCCAGAGACCGCGCTCGCGTTTACCACGTGACAGTGACCGCGGTTAAGCATAGCCGCCGAGCCTCGGGGCCAGCCGCAGGAAAGAGCTCGGGCAGCTTCAACTGTGTCACGCACCGCAAAGCGAACGAGTCACGCTCGACAGATGGGCACTGAGGCACTCGCCCAAAGCGACCCAAGCCTCGGTGAGGCGCTCACCGCACAGGATTTGGCGGGCGCAACCGCAATCGTGGTCTTATGGTCCGCAGCGCCGATGCCTGATATCATCGCCGCGGGCTTCAGCAATGCCGCCGAAGTCCGCCGCTTTGTTGCGACCCCTTAGCAGATAGCGAACGCCCGCAGTCGTGTCACAGCGACGTGGCCGGTTCTCGAGATAAACCACACAATGAGACAGAGTAAGCAACTTCTCCTGCTCCTGGCCTTGCCGACAAGCCTCTTTTTGGCCGCTTGTGCCGAGGAAAAGGTCGAA
>CAJHYW010000057.1_pt1 | contig 61741 bp, 62 predicted proteins | sample 9198811 | NCBI WGS metagenome assembly CAJHYW01 (sample SAMEA7708378, study PRJEB35096) | sediment metagenome | biome: marine neritic benthic zone biome [ENVO:01000025]; feature: sediment [ENVO:00002007]; material: shallow marine sediment [ENVO:03000034] sea grass bed [ENVO_01000059] ...
GGTCGGCAAGTTCGGGTACGACTTCTACGTATCGTGGTCGGTCGAGAAACGCGCCCAAGAGGTCGAGCGTATCGGACAGCAACTCATGGAGCGGGCTACCGGACGGGTCAACGCCGAAATCGACGCGGCACGCGCCCTACTTGATGATGAAATGGTCCGCGAGGCGCTGCAAGCAGGTGACCCGGCGCGTCTGGAAGCCGAGGAAGAGGCTTTGGCGGCGGGTCACAGCGCGCTAGTCGGGGTGGAGCTCATTCCGCCGGGCCGACTGTCGGTGGATTCCAGCGAGATGCCCCCGGTTGGATTTGCGCTGCTCGAGATGTTGAGCACGGCGGAGGCTAGCGGCAAAGAGCCGCCGCTAGAGGTGCATTTTTTTGGCGAGGACTACGAGCATATCGCCATTGTGCGGCCGGTGTTGGCGCAAGACGGCACGTTGCTCGGGTACGTTCGCTTGGCGGTGCGGACGAATGTATTCGACGAGGCCTTGCGGGGCGCCAAGCTTGCACGCGGATACGCGACGATCTCACAGGAGCCTGGCAGGGGCATGCCCTTGGTGCTGGCCGAGAAAGGCGATGCGCGGATGCGTACCGGGCTACCCTCGTATCGTGGTGAGCTACCGGGTACGATGTGGTTTGTAGCCTATTGGCCCGAAGGCCAAGGCGTTGACGATACGCGTTTCGACCAGCGCACCCTTACCATCGCGGGCGCCGGTGCCGCAATCCTGTTGTTGATGGTCACGCTGGTGGTGGTGAAGAAACGCAAGCAAAAAGCTGCTAGGCCGGTAGCGGCAAGACCTAGGCGCGTGGCAACCAAGGAGTCTGTGGCCGATGCCATAAAGCGGCGCGTAGAAGAAGCGCAGACGAACGGGGACGACGACATTGCGCTGTCCTTGGACTCAACGGCCGGTATCGTCGTAGAGGAAGAACCAGAAGCGGACACACAACCCGAGCCGGCCGCGCCAAGCGTGCCTGAGGCCGTTGAGGACGAAGAGCACATGGAGCAGACCAAACCCGAGGTGTCAGCTCAGGTTCCCGAAAGCATTTTTCGCGCCTACGATGTTCGCGGCATTGTGGGCGAGACACTTTCAAAGGACATCGTCTATGACATTGGACGTGCCATTGGGAGCGAGGCACAGGACCGCCACCAACGGACCGTCGTCGTGGGTTGCGATGGGCGTTTGTCGGGGCCCGAGCTGCTGGAAGCGCTCATCGACGGGCTTCGCGCGACGGGCTGCGACGTCATCGATATAGGTCGCGTGCCAACGCCGGTGTTGTACTTCGCCACACACTATCTCAATACCGGCAGCGGTGTCATCGTGACCGGTAGTCACAACCCGCCCGATTACAACGGTCTGAAGATCATGCTGGGTGGTGAAACACTGTTCGGCGAGCACATTGCAGCGCTCCGCCAGCGGATACTGGATGGAAACTTCCACGCGGGCGAGGGCGATCTCCAGTCTATGGATGTGGTGCCCGAGTACATCCGCCGGGTCACCGAGGATGTGCCCGTTGCCTTGGGCAATGCATTCACGGTGGTGGTCGATTGCGGTAACGGTATCGCAGCGGACGTCGCACCAAAGCTGATTCGGGCGCTTGGACACGACGTGGTGGAGTTGTACTGCGAGGTAGACGGCACCTTTCCCAACCACCATCCGGACCCCAGTCAGCCCGAGAACTTGCGCGATCTCATCACCGCGATAAAGGAGCACAAGGCGGACATCGGCTTTGCCTTCGACGGTGACGGTGACCGTCTGGGTGTGGTCGATGCGACGGGTAAAGTGCTTTGGCCCGACCTGCAGATGATGCTGTACGCACGCGACATCATCTCGCGTAACCCCGGCGCCGAGGTGGTCTTCGATGTCAAATGCTCGAGCCGTTTGGGTAAGGTGATCAAAAAGCTCGGGGGCAAACCGGTCATGTGGAAGACCGGCCACTCGTTTATCAAGAATAAAATGAAGGAAAGCGGCGCCTTGTTGGCGGGAGAAATGAGCGGCCATATTTTCTTCAAGGAGCGCTGGTACGGTTTTGATGACGCGCTCTATGCTGCGGCGCGGATGCTCGAGCTGTTGCTGGCCTTCAAGTCTCCACCAAGTGAAGTGTTCGCCAAGCTGCCAACCGGGATTACGACGCCCGAACTGCGTCTGGACATGGCCGAGGGCGAGCCGGCGGCACTGATGGAGCGGTTGATCCAAACTGCCGGCTTCGAAGATGCCAAGATCACCACGATCGATGGTTTGCGCGTGGACTACCCGAATAGCTGGGGCTTGGTACGTGCTTCGAACACCACGCCGGCGCTCATTCTCAGGTTCGAGGCCGACGACGAGGCGGCTATGGAGCACATCCAGTCGGCCTTTCGCAAGCTGCTGCTGTCCGTCGACGCCGAGCTGAGCCTACCCTTTTAAGCAATACGGGCCCAAGCCTAGTACGGCAACCCGCCGCCCCGTTTTGCTGCCGGGTTTCGGTCACGTGTTGTCCGCGGGCCCGAAGGCCCTTAAAGTACTCCCGCCAGACTTTAGGACCTTGTGCTCTCTATGTCCGTCGATTCATCCAGCGCCATAAGAATCGCTCGAGTTCTCAGCGAAGCGCTGCCGTATATCCAGCGTTTTACCGGCAAGACCATCGTGATCAAGTACGGTGGCCATGCCATGGTCGATGAGAAGTTGAAGAGCGGCTTTGCAAGAGACATCGTGCTAATGAAGCTGGTCGGGATGAATCCGGTCGTGGTGCATGGCGGGGGACCTCAGATTGGCAAGCTCCTGGAGCGGCTGGGCAAAGAGAGCTCCTTTATCGACGGCATGCGTGTTACCGACAGCGAGACCATGGATGTCGTCGAGATGGTGCTTGGCGGCTTGGTAAACAAGGAAATCGTCAATTTGGTCAACGGGCACGGCGGGTCGGCAGTTGGGTTGACGGGCAAAGACGGCGACTTGATCCGTGCGCGCAAGCTAATCGCCACCCGCAAGAGTCCCGAGCTGGAAGCACCGGAGATCATCGACCTCGGTCATGTGGGCGAGGTGGAGCGGATCGACGGGGGTGTAGTGGACATGCTGGTCAAGGGTGGCTTTATCCCGGTGATTGCGCCCATCGGGGTCGGTCACGACGGTCATTCGTACAACATTAACGCCGATCTGGTGGCGGGTAAGCTGGCAGAAACTCTGCAAGCAGAGAAGCTCATCCTCATCACGAATACCCCAGGTCTTCTGGATAAATCCGACAACCTAGTGACCGGACTCAGGGTGGATGAGGTCGAGGGGTTGGTCGAGGACGGCACCATCAAAGGCGGGATGCTGCCCAAGATACGGGCGGCAAGCGATGCCGTACGTGCCGGGGTGAATGCTGCGCATATCATCAACGGGCGCCTCGAGCATGCGGTCATGTTGGAGATATTCACGGCCGAAGGCGTGGGCACGCTCATCAGCGGGTGCAAGACGCGCTGATGCCAAAAGAACGCGCGGCGCGGCAACGGCAGATCCTCGAGGCCTTGGCGAGCGAGCTCGAGGCAAATTCCTCTCAGCGCATTACCACGGCGCGGCTGGCAAACGTGGTGGGTGTGTCCGAAGCGGCGCTTTATCGTCACTTTCCAAGCAAGGCAAGGATGTTCGAAGCGCTGATCGAGTTTGCCGAGGAATCGATATTTGGCCGCTATGCGGTAATTCTCTCAGAAGAGCAAGATGGCGTTGTACGCTGCGAGAAGATGCTTAGCTTGCTGCTCGCCTTCTCCGAGCGCAATCCAGGGATTACACGCATTCTGTTGGGTGACGCACTCGTCGGCGAGAACAAGCGCCTACAAGACCGCGTGCGTCAGTTTTTTAACCGGCTAGAGACGCAGTTGAAACAAGTGCTGCGCGAGGAAGAGCAGCGCCGAAGCACGGCGTTTAGACCGCCGATATCGGTGATCGCCAATCTACTTCTTGCAGTGGTCGAGGGTCGTATGATTCAGTTTGCCCGAAGCGTTTTCGCGCAGCCACCTACCACCGGCTGGGTGCAGCAGTGGGACGTGCTTGCCCTCGCATTGTTCGATGTACACCCGCGAGAAGTGTGAGGAGGCGTGACCATCGCATGGCCATGATCGTGCACGCGGGGATGGTGGCACTCGATACCGGCCCGGTTGCGTACGAGTTGTTCCGGACCCCTCGACGTCGGCACTTCCACCTGGTGATTTCGGACGATGCCCGGCTCGAGGTGCGTGCACCCTACCGGTGTTCCAAGGCGGAAGCTGAATCGCTGATTCGCAGCCAAGCGCAGTGGGTGACAAAGGCCCTTCGCGACGCTCGGCAGCGGGTTCGCGTTCGCCCCCAGATCTGCGACGGCAGCCTGCTGTTCTTCGCCGGTGAGCGACTGCGGCTCGAGATCAATCGCGAGCAGCAAGGGGATCTCTTCTGCGAACATAGTCTGCTGCGTGACCAGGAAGTGCGCCGGCATGGTGACCGCTTACAGGTACGAACGGCGAACACGGAGCTTGCGGCATTGCGCGAGCTTCTTACCCGGTGGTTTGTGCCGCAGGCCAAGGCCTATCTGAAGCAGCGCCTGGATGACTGGAGCCGGCTGCTGGCTCTTCATCCGAACCGGGTGGTCGTGGGCGACCAGCGTAACCAATGGGGAAGCTGCTCCTCGACTGGGAGCATCAGCTTGAACTGGCGTCTGGTCCAGCTACCGACGGAGCTGTGCGACTATGTTCTGGTTCACGAGCTCTGTCACCTGCGCGAGTTGAATCACTCCAAAACGTATTGGGCCCTGGTCGGGGCGGTGCTACCCGACTACAAAGCTCGGCGAAAGCGGCTACACGGGGTGCGGGGACAGCTCGCGCTGTAGGACATTACATCCCTTTGAGTACTTTATAACGGGCGAGGTCGGACTCGAACTTGGTTTCCAGCTCAGTGCGCTCACGTCTACGGTCTTCTATCGAGTCCAGGTTCTCTTCGATCTGACGCCGAACTTCGGCAATTTCGCGGTGCAAGGAGTCAGGTACTTTCTTGCCGGAGCGCTCTAACAGCGCCGCATCGGACATGAGCTCTCGTTGGCGTTCCTCGAGCTTGTCGGCGATACGCCGTGTGTGGGCGATACGCGAGTCGATAACTCGAATCTGACTGTCGCGGGTCAGCATGAGGTCGCCTATTGTCGTGAAGGTGGCGAGCAACACCCGGTCGCGTTTTGATTGTTCGCTTTCGACCTGTTTGGTCGAGGCCTTCTCTGCGGCCCGCTGGCGCTCTTGCTCGATCTCCTCCTGCGTCTTCGCACGTTTCTGGGTGCGGATGACAAAGCCCTCGTTGCTTTTTTCTACATGTCCTTGTTGTGCGTACTCGGGTGGCACGACGTTACCGCACTCGCGAATTCCGTCATGGTTGGTCCAGCATTTGAAACCAGCATGCGACGAAGCTGGGTAGATGCCAAACGCAAGCGTGTAGATCAGACACACACGGCAAAAACCTGGATATGTTTTGGTTTTCATTGGCCCAATAGATGCGCAATCGAGTGTTAGCAAGTATAGGAGCGGCCCTTTTGTGTCGCGGTGCCCTGACACTCAAGTCGTGAAGCCGATCACACAGTGCCGTAACGCACTCTGTACGCCTCTATGTCCGGCAAGAATTTCCTTAGACCGGGCTCGCGCTGCGCGTACTCGATCAAGTCACGCAGAGTGATGATGCTGACAACCGGCGCCCCAAGCGTGTCCTCGATCTCCTCGATGGCGCTTCGCTGCCCGGCACCGCGTTCCTGGCGGTCCAAAGCGATGGCGATGCCCGCCAAGCTTGCACCGGCTTGCTCGATGAGGCTGGCAGACTCGCGTACCGATGTGCCCGCGGATATGACATCGTCCAACACGAGCACGCGCCCACTGAGAGCCGCTCCGACTGTCAGACCCATTTCGCCATGGTCTTTGCGCTCTTTTCTGTTGAAGCAATAGGGTAGGTCGATATCGTATTCGCGGTGCAGTGCGATCGAGACTGCCGCTACCAGCGGTATGCCCTTGTATGCGGGTCCGTACAACATGTCGATTTGCAGACCGGCCTCAAGGATGCTTTGCGCATAGAAGCGGCCGAGCTGGGCGAGCCCGGCGCCCGTGTTAAACAGCCCGCTGTTAAAGAAATACGGACTTTCACGACCGGACTTCAATGTGAACTTGCCAAAACGCAACACGCCGTAATCGAGCGCGAGCGCGATGAAGTCGTGCTGATAAGAGAGCATCTGATAAGGGTCTTCTCGGACGGAACACGCGTATCATACCGGGCCATCGGGCCGTGGCCCAGCGTGACATAGGACTTGTCTGGAACATGAGAATCATTAGCTTGAATGTCAACGGCATACGCGCCTCCGCAAAGAAGGGTTTGTTTAGCTGGCTCTGCAGACAGCGGGCCGATGTCGTGTGTTTACAAGAGGTGCGCGCTGGAGAGGAACAGATTGGCGAACGTGTGTTTCATCCGGCGAGCCTGCACGGATACTTTCATCCCGCACAGCGCAAGGGCTACGCGGGTGTGGCCGTTTACTGCGCAAGAGCACCAGAGCGCGTCGAGCGCGGCATTGGGTGGGAGGAATTCGACGCGGAGGGACGCTACTTGGAAGTGCGCTATGGCAATGTGAGCGTGGTCTCGCTCTACGCGCCGTCCGGCACCTCGGGCGACGAACGACAGGGTTTCAAGTACAAGTTTATGGACCGGTTCATGCCACATCTGGAGGCGCTCAAGAGCACAGGGCGCGAGTATGTGATCTGTGGTGATTGGAATATTGCGCACAAGAAGATCGACTTGAAGAATTGGCGCTCGAATCAAGACCATTCGGGATTTCTTCCTGAGGAGCGTGCCTGGATGGACAAGCTCTTTGGTGAGGCAGGGTTTGTGGATGCGTTTAGAGTGGTCAACCAGGAGAGCGACCAGTACACATGGTGGTCCAACCGCGGCCAGGCTTGGGCTAAGAATGTAGGCTGGAGGATCGATTACCAGGTCATTACACCGGGACTCGCAGACCGTGTGCTTGGCGCAAGCATCTACAAGCGGAAGCGGTTCTCGGACCACGCCCCCCTCATTATCGACTATTCCCACGAGTTCTAGCCCCGCGTTGGCGACCGGTGAAAATGCTCGATTACGACCCGAGCGCGCCGTTTAGGACGCAGGTCACACTAGCGCCGAAGCTTGATAGACACTGATTCGGTGATATCTTTTATCAATGTATCGTGGGGCCGCGCCTCCGATTGTCGGCATTCGTCCGCCGTTGTTTGCAGTCACCGCCTTGAGGAAGTGTCTAGGCATGGGATTCTTGGAGCAGGTCAAAAAAGGCGACGCCGGAGTGACTCCAACCCCGGATTCGTCGCCGCAACCCGCGCAACAGGACTTTACGCGCCTCGCGCACGCGCGTCTGAAGGCTGTTCATGACTATTTGGGCAAGTTTTGCGAACGCCTCAATCGCTCGCAGGATATGGTGCTGACCCAGTTCGACCTCCCAGGGTTTGGGGTTCTCTCCGGCCTGAGACAACAAGCCTACGTTGTACAGGTAGATAACCCTGAGCTAGTTCGCAAATGCACCTTCAGGTTTGACTGTCGTCGCAACCGCACCGTCGAGTTTACGATGTCCAACAAGGAAGCAGGCGAACGCCAGCAGCAGTACATGTGGAAGCACAAGCTGCAGTTCTCGTCAAAGAAGGCGAATGACGGTCAATGGTGCTTTCGCTTGGATTCCTGTGTGCCGGTGTGGTTTGAATTCGAGGTGGATGAGGACAAACAGGTGGTTTGCTTGCGCTCGGTGAACATGGATGGCTTTGGCGCGACTACGCACAACTACCGGATACAGGACATCACACAAGAGTTTGTCAACGAGTTCGCAAAATACGTCGTGCGCAAACCCAATCTTTTTCACCAGCTCAGCGGCGACACCATCTCCGAGGACGTGCGCCTCAGGTTCAAGGAGCAGCTCGCCCGCCGCAAGAACGAGCGGGCAAAAGAACTCGACCGGGTTGGCGGCGGCAAGGCGTCGGCCGGACGCAAGAAGTGGCTAAAAGGGTTCTTTAGATAGCTCTCTTCGCTACCGGCTGGACGCTTGCAGCTTCAGCTCCACCGCCACGCGGGACCTGCCGGTCCCCCCCCGCTTGTCAGACCGGTCCCGACCCCTGACACCGCACCCCACCCAGCCACGCAGGGAACACGCGCGGTGCACGGACTACCACCCGTTTGAAACGGGACCCTGCGCCCTTAACGATACGAACCTGCGACTTGGCGACACCGAGCTCACGCGCCAGCAGCTTGACCAGCTCGCCGTTCGCCTGACCATCGACGGGTGGCGCAGCGATACGCACCTTGACGTGCGTATCGCGCAAACCCACGACCTCGCTATGGCTGGCGCGCGGCTGTGTATGCAGCTCCAAGGTGAGCTCGGTCCCGCTCCAGTGCCAGGGCGGCCGGTTCACAGCAGGTTTCTGGCGGTATCCATAATTGGTGCAATGAAGAGAAGGTCTAGCAGTTTCAAGGCGATGAGCACGACGATGGGCGAGAGATCCAACCCGCCCATCGGCGGGATAACCCGCCGCGCGGGTCCGAGCAGCGGCTCGGTCAGGCTGGATACCAGCGCGATCACAGGGTTGTAGTTGCCTGGGTTGACCCAGCTCAGAATCACTTGAATGATGATCGCGAAGAAGAACACGTTGACGAGCAAAGACAGTAAATGCGCCACGGAGAGCATCAGCAACCCCACGAACTGAGGCGAGTGTCCAACCACCCAAGCCGTCAAAGACAGCTCGACGTACTTGAGCGTAACCATCAGCAGTACCGCGGCCAAGTCGATGCCACCTGCGCCCGGAATATAGCGCCGCAGCGGGCGTAGCACCGGGTTGGTAGCCCTGACGATGAACTGCGATACTGGGTTGTAGAAATCCGCGCGCACAATCTGCAGCACAAATCGCAGCATCACGATCAAGATGTACAAACCGAAAGCGGTTGTGATCAAAAAAGTGGCGGCGTTACCAACGTAAGGATTTCCCATCAGCGTGCTCCAAGTTCCTCGCCAAGCTCACTGGCGCGCTCGCAGGCGCCTGTTATCGCGCGCATGAATAGCTCCCGCACACCGCCCTCCTCGAGGATGTCCAAGGCGCGCTGCGTCGTCCCGCCGGGGGATGTAACCTGCCGACGCAGCGTTTCCGGAGCATCTGCGCTTTGCAACAGCATCTTAGCCGCCCCCAAGGCGGTCTGTATGGCGAGTCCTCGTGCGGTTTCCTTGGGTAGTCCGAGTTTCTCACCTGCTTCGCACATCATTTCTACAAGCAAAAAGCTGTATGCGGGACCGCTTCCGGATACAGCGGTGACGGCATCCAACATCGTCTCTTGCTCGAGCCAAACGGTCGTCCCCACGGCGCTCATCACACCTTCGGCCAGGTCACGCTGGCCCTGCGCCACGTGTGGGTTCGCGTACAGAGCGGTAGCGCCGCTACCCACGAGTGCTGGCGTGTTCGGCATGACGCGTACGACCGCGGCTTCATAGCCGAGCCAGCGGCGGATATCGGGCTCACGGATGCCTGCCGCGACCGATATGAACAACGGCTGCTGGTTTTTCAGAGATTCCGGCAACGCGGTCGCGACCTCTTGCATCACTTGCGGCTTGACGCACAAGACCACCGCCTCGGCCTCGAGCCCGTCCGACACTCCTGTTGATGTGTGCTCAATCCCAAATCTGTCGCGCAGCATGCTCAAACGCGCGTCATCGGGGTCGATTGCGCTAATGGCACTTGCCGTGTACCCGGTCGCGCGCAGCCCGCCGATCAGGCTGGTGGCCATGTTGCCTGCACCTATGAAGCAAACGCTCGCCTCGTTCATCGCCCCCACCTATTCTTCTCAGTGCTATCGTTACGTGTGCGCACGGGCCAAAGAGTCCTCCCAAAAATCCACAGGGCCGCCATTATCGGTGATTCCCGGTGCAACTCAAAAAGGACTTTCGCACAGACCGCGTCCGCCTTGGGTGGGCCTGTTGCTCAACGTGCGCCGAAAATCGCGGTCCCGACTCTCACGATCGTCGCCCCCTCGGCGATGGCCGCCTCCATGTCGTCGGTCATCCCCATCGAGAGCGTGTCGAGCATGATGCCCTGCTGCTCGAGCGCAGCGAGTGCGTTGCCGAGCGTGCGCAGCGGTATGCGTTGAGACTCGAAATCCGGTGTGGGCTCGGGAATCGCCATCAGCCCTCTCAGCTTTAGCCTCGGCAAGCCGCGGACCTCGCGCGCGAAGTCCGCCAGCTCATCGAGCGCGATCCCCGACTTAGTCGATTCACCGCTGACATTGATTTGAATACAAGCATTGATGGGCGCCAAGTGATCGGGGCGCTGCTCGCTGATGCGCCGGGCTACCTTGATACGGTCGATGCTGTGTACCCAATCGAAACGAGCGGCGATGGGACGTGTCTTGTTCGATTGCACCGGCCCGATGAAATGCCACTCCAGCCCCAAATCGCCCAACGCGTCCATCTTTGCCACCGCTTCCTGCAGATGGTTCTCCCCAAACGCTGATTGTCCTGCGTCATGGGCGCGCCGCACGGCGGCTGCCGGTTTCTTTTTGCTCACGGCGAGCAGGGAAACGCTGCCCGGAACTCGTCCGAACTTGCGCTCGGCGGCTTCGATGCGAGCGCGCACCCGTGCGAGTGCGGCCGCGATGTCATCAGCGTCCGGATCGTTGTCCTCCAAGGCTTCAGAGTTCTGCTGCGTGCTCACCTGACCCCACCCCTAACCAGTGCCAATGCGTAGACTATACTTCTGACACCATCCGCAGCCAAACACCCCAGACCCAATAGAGAGGAAATTTGGATGGATATCGGTGAACTACTTGCCTTCGGCGTAAAGAACGGCGCGTCGGATTTGCATTTGTCGGCGGGGCTTCCACCCATGATCAGAGTGGACGGCGACGTGCGGCGTATCAACGTGCCTTCGCTCGAGCACAAGCAGGTGCATGAGCTTGTTTATGACATCATGAACGACAAGCAGCGAAAGGACTTCGAGGAGTTTTTCGAGACGGACTTCTCGTTCGAGGTCCCTGGGCTCGCTAGATTCCGGGTCAACGCATTCAACCATAACCGCGGCGCGGGTGCCGTGTTTAGAACCATCCCCTCCGAGATTCTCACACTGGAAGACCTGAAGGCACCGTCCATCTTCAAAGACATCTCGGATTACCCGCGCGGGGTGGTCCTGGTCACCGGGCCGACCGGCTCGGGAAAGTCCACCACCCTGGCGGCCATGGTCAACCACAAGAATGAGAACGAGTACGGTCACATCCTGACCGTCGAAGACCCCATCGAGTTTGTCCATGAGAGCAAGAAGTGCCTGATAAACCAGCGCGAGGTGCACCGCGACACACTCGGGTTCAACGAAGCTTTGCGTTCCGCTCTGCGTGAAGACCCCGATGTGATTCTCGTAGGTGAGATGCGCGACCTCGAGACGATCCGCCTCGCCTTGACCGCGGCCGAGACGGGGCATCTGGTGTTCGGGACCCTGCACACCAGCTCGGCTGCCAAAACCATCGACCGTGTGATCGATGTCTTCCCCGCCGCCGAGAAGGACATGATCAGAGCCATGCTATCGGAATCGCTGAAGGCCGTGATCTCACAGACCTTGCTCAAGAAGATCGGCGGTGGCCGTGTTGCCGCACACGAGATCATGATTGGCACGCCGGCGATTCGTAACCTGATACGCGAGAACAAGATCGCGCAAATGTACTCGGCGATCCAGACAGGCCAGTCCGTCGGTATGCAGACGCTCGACCAGACTCTGCAGAAAATCGTCAAAGACGGCGTGGTATCGCGTAAGGAAGCTCAAATGAAAGCGTTCAATAAGGACGCAATCTAAGACGTCAAAGAGAAGAGGCGATGGAACGGGACCAAGCTATCAAATTCATGCTGGACCTTCTGAAGCTGATGGTTCAGAAGAAGGGCTCCGATCTGTTTATTACGGTTGGGTTCCCCCCGGCAATAAAGATCGACGGCAAAGTGACACCGGTATCCAAGCAGGCGCTTACCCCGGACAATGCGGCGGCCATGGTGTACGCGATCATGAACGACCGTCAGCTAAAAGAGTTCGAGGCGACAAAAGAGTGCAACTTTGCGGTGGCTCCGCCGGGGATTGGCCGTTTCAGATGTAATGCCTACGTGCAGCAGAGCCAGCCCGGCTTGGTGATGAGGACCATTAACACGCATATCCCGACCATCGACCAGCTTGGGTTGCCCGAAGTCCTAAAGGATATCGCCCTGACCAAATATGGGCTGGTCATTTTTGTCGGCGGTACCGGGACCGGTAAGTCGACCAGCCTGGCCGCGATGCTCAACCATCGCAACGAAAATAGCTATGGTCACATCATTACGATCGAGGACCCAATCGAGTATGTACACCCGCACAAGAACTGCATAGTCATGCAGCGCGAGGTGGGCGTCGACACGGATGACTGGGGTATCGCTTTGAAGAACTCGATGCGTCAGGCGCCCGATGTAATTCTGCTTGGCGAGATTCGTGACCGCGAGACTATGGGTTACGGTGTCCAATTTGCCGAGACCGGTCACTTGGCGCTGGCCACGCTGCACGCGAACAACGCCAACCAGGCGCTCGACCGTATTATCAACTTCTTCCCCGAGGAGCGCCGGCCACAGCTGCTCCTGGATTTGTCCACAAACCTGCGTGCCATTATCTCCCAGCGTTTGCTAAAGAGTGTGGATGGTGAAGGGCGCGTGGCCGCGATAGAGATCATGCTGAACTCGCCGCTGATCAAGGACCTGATCCTCAAGGGGGATGTGCACGAGATAAAGCCGATCATGGCCAAGTCGAACGAGCTTGGCATGAAGACCTTTGACCAAGCGCTGTTTGAGCTTTATGAAGCAGACCAGGTCAACTACGAAGACGCGCTGAGGTATGCCGATGCGGTCAACGAGCTGCGGCTGCGGATCAAACTCGAAGGTAAGGAAGCGAAGAGCCGTGACGCTTTGGCTGGCGTTGACCACCTTGCTCTGGAAGAGTCGGACGAAGACAAGGGAATGATACGTTGACGCCGCCGCCGGCAAGCGTGACACGCCGGCAATTCACATACTAAAGACTCAAGTGTCCGAGCATGCGTAGCGCGTGGCTGGGGCGACGGTGAACAGACTCATGGATATCACTCCATACCTCAAACTGATGATCGATAAAAAGGCTTCCGACCTGTTCTTCACTGTCGGCGCCCCCGTAAAGATTAAGATAGAGGGTAGCGTGACCTCTGTAGGTAAGACGCTGTTGACGCCGGAGCTCGTCAAGGGGGCGTCGTACGGGGTGATGAACGCACCGCAGATCGACGAGTTCGAGAAGACGATGGAGGTGGACTTTGCCATCATAATGCCGGACGGCTCCGCACGCTTCAGAATCAATGTGTTTCGCCAGCGCGGCGAAGTGGCCATGGTCATACGCTTGATACCCACCACCATCCCGACCGTGGAGGAACTCGGGCTACCCGACGTCTTGGAAGACCTCATCATGCACAAACGCGGTTTGCTCCTGATGGTGGGCGCTACGGGCTCGGGCAAGTCGACCACGCTCGCGGCCATGGTCAATCACCGTAACAAGAACATGGCGGGTCATATTCTCACCATCGAGGACCCGGTTGAGTTTTATCACCCCAACTTGAAATCAATCGTCAACCAGCGCGAAGTGGGTGTAGATACTATTTCCTATGCGCGGGCGCTCAAGTCCTCGTTGCGCGAAGCGCCGGACGTAATTCAGATTGGTGAGATACGCGACAGGGAAACGATGGAGGCGGCGTTGGAGCTTTCCAACACGGGTCACCTCGCCGTTTCTACACTGCACGCCAACAACGCGCACCAGGCAATGGAACGTGTGATAAACATGTTCCCCGTGGACCTTCACAAACAGCTATACATGGACCTGGCCTTGAATCTGCGGGCCGTGATATCGCAGCGCCTGGTGCCGGACATTCGAGGCAAACGCTGTGCTGCCGTCGAGATCATGATTGTCACGCCCCACCTCGCCGAGTTGATACTCAAAGGTGAGGTCGAGTCCATCAGGGACGCGATGGCCGACAGTGGTGCTCGAGGCATGCAGACCTTCGATATGGCGCTGTACAGTTTGCACAAGGAAGGCCGCATCTCGCTCGAGGAAGCGCTTAACAACGCGGATTCTCGAACCAACCTCGAGGCCAAGATCAACTTCGGTTAGCTGCCTGGCGGGGACAGGCCAAGCAGGGTCTCAGCGCAACGGGGGGTCAGATAATCCCGGCCTCCTCCAGCTCTCTAAGCTCTGCTTCACCCATGTCTAGCAGGTCCTCGAGCACCTCACGCGTGTGCGCGCCCAGCTCGGGCCCGCACCACCGCGTCGCACCGGGTGTTTTCTCGAGCTTTGGGACGACTGCGGGGATCTCGAGCGAGTCGTCGCCCACCGCTACCGGCTCGAACAAACCGCGAGCACGGAAATGCGGGTCCACCATCATGTCGGCGACGCTGTAAATGGGACCCGACGGCACCGCGGCCTCGCGCAATAGCCCGAGTACCTGAGCCGATGTGCGCGGGGCGGTCCAGTCGGAGATCGCTTGGTCGATCTCGGTCTCGTGGGCGACACGACCCGCGTTGTCTTCGAACCTTGGGTCCTCGGCCATATCGGGGCGGTCCATGGCCTGCATCAGTCGCCGGAATATGGAGTCTGCGTTGGCCCCGATGATGATGTACTTGTCGTCATTACACCGGTATGTGTTGGTCGGCGCGATGCCGGTTACCGTCGACCCCGAGGGCTCGCGCACCACACCGGCCCCCGTGTACTCCGGCACGACAGCCTCGAGTAAGTTGAAGACCGACTCATAAATGGCGATATCCACGACCTGGCCGCCACGGCCGGTCGTGTTCCGGCGCGCGATCAGCGCGAGAGCGATACCCAAGGCTGCGTGTAGTCCGGCAAGGGAATCACCCAGGCTCAGGTTGGGTCGCATCGGGCGCTCGCCCGGGTTCCCGTTCACATAACGCAGCCCGCCCTCGCCCTCGCACACGGAGGCAAAGCCCGGCCGGTCTGCGTAAGGCCCCGATTGGCCGTATCCCGAAACACGGGCATAAACCAGGTCCGGGTTGCGCTTGTTCAAGACTTCGGGACCCAGCCCCCACTTTTCCATCGTGCCCGGTCGAAAGTTCTCGATGAGAACATCACTGCGCGTCGCGAGCGCGAGCGCGATTTCTCTGCCGCGGGTCTCGCGCAAATTGAGTGTGATGCACTTTTTGTTCCTGGCGATGCTCCGCCACCATAGGGAAGTCCCATCGCGCACGACCCGCCAACCACGCAGGGGGTCACCTTTGCCAGGTGGCTCTATCTTTATGACCTCGGCGCCAAAGTAGCCGAGAATGCAACCGGCGAAGGGCCCCGCGATGAGCTGCCCGAGCTCCAAGACGCGGATGCCCTTCAACGGCGCGCCCAGAGGGCTAGGTATGGGCGTGGACATCGGTCAGCTAAAACACACGGTGTGTGCATCGAACACCGGACCATCGACGCAGACCCGGCGCATGGCGTCACCGTCATCGGTTTTGATGCGCACGGTGCACCCCGCACAGCCGCCAACGCCGCAGGCCATGTACTCCTCCAGTGCGATCTGACATGGCAAGTGGAACTCGCGGGCGAGGGCCGCGACCGCCTTTAACATCGGCGTCGGTCCACAGGCGAACACCGCCACTTGGTCGCGTTGCTCCTTGTCCAAGGCGTCCAGCCACGCACGTGCCAAGTCCGTCGTGTAGCCATGGAAACAACCGGCAAATCCAGCAAGGCTTGCGAGCCGGTTTGCGATGGACCAGCGCTCCAGCAAGGCCATGCAGGCGTTGGTGCCCTGGTCCACGCCGGCGACCGTGCTCTGGGACTCGTGCACGTCAAAGGGAAAGGGTATCTCGGAACCCAAGGCCGCGAACGGCGCGCAGCCGGGGTGCGCTTGGCGCAGGTAATCGGCAAGAAACACCATGGGCGGGATACCGACACCGCCACCGATGAGCAGGGGCAGACGTTGGCCCGGCTCAAGGCTGAATCCAACCCCGATCGGGCCCATGATGTCCAGCGTATCACCGATGGTCTTTGCCGCCAGCAACCCCAAGCCTGCGCCGACCACTTTGAACAAGACCTCCACCCAGCCTTCGTCGGCGTCCACGCGCATCATCGACAAGGGTCTTCGCAGCGGGAGCGAGCGGTCGCACTGGACATGGATAAAGGTGCCCGGCTCGGCGCTACGCGCCGTCTTTGGGGCGTGCAATCGAAGGACAAATTGCCCCGACGGGTAGGTTTGCTTATCGAGCACTTCGGATTGCTCGACAAAAATTGTGCCGCGGTGTGCTTTGGATACCGCCACGGGCGCTCTATGTATTGCGCTCATAAACCACGCGGCCCCCGAGCAGCGTGTGTGTCACGCGTCCACGAAGCTCCGAACCTAGAAATGGCGAATTGTGACCCTGGCTGACGATGCGACCAGCACTCAAGGTCCAACGTTCATTCGGGTCGAATATGCAGATATCTGCGCTCGCACCGACCGTGACCGCGCCGCGGTCGATGCCGAGCACGCGTGCCGGTCCGACGGTCAGGCGAGATATGCAAGCGGACAGGTCGAGGCGCTCGTCGTCGACCAGATCGAGCGTCAAAGGCAGCAGTGTCTCCAACGCCGAGATACCCGCTTCGGTGCCTTGAAAGGGGTTGAGACGAGCATCGCGCTCGTGCGGCTGGTGGTCGGAGCAAATTGCGTCAATCGCGCCGGCGTAAACCGCATCGCGCAGCCCGTTGCGGTCGGTCTCGCTTCTGAGCGGGGGCTCCACGTGGCAGTCGCTGTTGAAGTCGGTGGTGTGGGTCTCGGTGAGATGCAGGTGGTGCGCGGTCACGTCCGCCGACACCGGGAGCCCGCGCGACTTTGCCTCGGCGACCATCTGCGCCGCGCGGGCCGTGGAGAGGTGACAAAAATGGATACGGGCCCCCGTTTGCTCCGCCAGCAACAAGTCTCTTGCCACCATGACGGTTTCGGCGGTCTCGGGTATGCCCGCCATCCCGAGCTGGGTACTGAGCGTGCCTTGGTGCACGTAGCGGTCGCGCGCCAGACACGCGTCCTGCGGATTCAAGAATACGGTCAACCCGAAGGTGGTGGCGTACTCCATCGCTCGGCGCATCACCTCGGCGTCTTGTATGGGCCGCAGCCCGTTGGAAATACCGACGCAGCCGGCTTCACCCAGCGCGCCCATTTCCGCAAGCGCTTCACCCGCGAGCCCCCGGGTCAGTGCACCAAGCACCTCGACACGGGCGCTGCCGCTTAGCTCGGCACGTTGGTGTATAAGCTCGACGACCGCTGGCGTGTCGACCACGGGTGTGGTGTCGGGCGGTGAACACAAGGTGGTAATGCCCGCGCTCGCCGCGGCCTTACACTCGCTGCCGATGGTCGCCTTGTGCTCGTCACCGGGCTCCCTGAGCCGGGCGCAGACGTCGACCAGCCCCGGACACACCACTTTGTCCCGGGCGTCTATCGTGCGCGAGGCGCGAAAGCCCCGGGGCGCCTCGCCGACGGCGGCCACCTTTGTATCCACCACAAACAGGTCCGCGACGCGGTCCAATGCCGAGGCGGGGTCGATGACACGCCCTCCGGTGATCCTAACGTGCATTTGCACTCGACTCCGGGTTGGCAGTGGCGTGGCTGCCGAGGGTAAGCGACATAACTGCCATACGCACGGCGATACCGTAGCTGACTTGATTGAGGATGACGGAATGCGACCCGTCCGCAACCGTTGAGTCGATCTCTACGCCGCGGTTCAGAGGGCCGGGATGCATTACGATCGCGTCCGACTTCGCGCCTTCTAGAGAGGTCTCGGTTAGACCGTAAAAGCGAAAATACTCGTGTGTGCTGGGCAGCAGCGCCCCTTGCATGCGTTCGCGCTGCAGGCGCAGCATCATCACGACGTCGGTGTCCGCGATACCGCTTGCCAGGTCGGTAAAGACACGCACACCCATCGATTCGATATTTGGCGGTATCAAGGTCCTGGGTCCCACCACCCGGATCTCTTGCGTACCCAAGGTACGCAAGGCGTGGATCTGGGACCGGGCGACCCGCGAGTGCTCGATGTCCCCCACGATGGCAACCTTTAGCGCCTCGAAGTCGCCTTTGTGCCGTCGTATCGTAAACATGTCCAGCATCGCCTGCGTTGGGTGCGCATGCTGGCCGTCGCCACCGTTGATCACGCTGATGTGCGGCTGCACGTGGCGGGCGATAAAGTGCGCCGCGCCACTGCTCGCATGGCGTACCACGAACATGTCACAGTGCATGGCCTCGAGCGTGTGCAGCGTGTCGAGCAAACTTTCACCCTTGGTCGTCGAAGACGACGCGACCGTTATGTTGAGCACGTCGGCGGAGAGTCGCTTGGCCGCCAGCTCGAAGGTCGTACGCGTCCGGGTACTTGGCTCGAAAAATAGATTGACAATGGTTTTGCCGCGCAAAAGCGGCACCTTCTTTACGGCGCGCTCACCTACCCCCGCAAACGACTCGGCCGTATCGAGAATCTGCAACAAGGTGTCCTGGTCCAGACCCTCGATGGTCAAAAAATGTTTGAGGCGCCCCTGCTCGTCGACCTGCAGTGTGAACCCATGGTTAGGGGTCATGTAGCCTTTAGCTCCAGCGAGAGCGGGTCGGGACCGATCAGCTTGATGTACTCACCGGGCTTGAGGTCCTTTCTTGCACCACAAACGTCGGCTTGGAAGGGAAGCTCGCGACCCGTGCGCTCTATCAACACCGCGAGTACGATCCGCGCCGGTCGTCCATAGTCGAAGAGCTCGTTTAGCGCCGCGCGGATTGTTCGCCCGGTATGCAGGACGTCGTCGACCAGAATGATGTTCTGGTCATCGACGCTGAAGGGAAGGCTGGATGGCGTGACACGCGGGTGTAAGCCGATCCGCGTAAAGTCATCCCGGTAAAAGTTTATGCTGAGCGAACCCAGCGGGTGTGGGCTGCCCAATAAGCGGTGTAGCTGCTCGGCCACCCACACGCCACCGGTGCGTATCCCGACCATCAGCGGGTCGGGTATGTCAAGCGCGCGAATCTCACGCGCCATGTTTTCGATGAGCTCGTTTATGTCGTCGCTTTGCGTCATCAGGGCTGTTGTTCTGCAAGAAAGCCTTCGAGAATTACCTGCGCCGCGACCGGGTGGTCCTCTTCGTCCAGCCGTCCGCGCTCGTAGAGGCGGGTCTTGGCCTCGCGGGTCGAAAGTCTTTCATCCGCCAGATGCACCGGTCGTTTGAAGCGGGCCCGGAGCTGGTTGCCAAAACGCCGGGCCGCGTGGGTCATTGCCTGGTCGGAGCCATCCATGTTTAGCGGTAGCCCCACCACAAAGGCGTCCGGCTGCCAAGTTTCTACCAACCCCGCGATTGCGGTCCAGTCGGGTTTTGCGTGCTTTGCGCGCACACAGGCGATTGGATTCGCCGATGCGGTAAGCGTTTGACCGACCGCTACGCCAATATGCTTCTCGCCGTAGTCAAAGCCGAGAAGCGTCACCGGTGTGTCGGTCATGAGTGTCCGGCTTGACCAGATAGCCTGTCCGGGTCGATACCAAGCAGCTTTGCCGCACGTTCCCAGCGGTCTTCGTAGGGCGCGTCGAAGATAATGCTGTCGTCCGAGGCGACACTCAGCCAGGCGTTCTCCGCGACCTCGCGCTCGAGCTGCCCCGCGCCCCAGCCAGCGTATCCCAGCGCGACCAGCGCGCGTTCCGGTCCCTTCCCGCACGCCATGGCAGCCAGAATGTCTCTCGATGTCGCGATTGCGATCTCGTCGGTAACCTCGAGCACGGCATCCCACGTGCCGCCCGTCGGGCAATGGATGACAAACCCGCGCTCGCGTTGGACGGGGCCGCCTTGAAGCACCGGCATGTCGTTGACACGTGGGTCGGTAGACTCGATATCCATGTGCCCAAGCACTTCACCCAAATTGAGCTCCAGAGGGCGGTTGATCACGATCCCCATCGCCCCTTCGTCGTTGTGCGCGCACATGTAGGTTACCGTACGATGAAAGTTCGGGTCACCCAGCGTCGGCATCGCGATCAGAAACTGATTCGTCAGATTCATCCGGATTCCAGTCAACCAATAAGATGCGGGCGGCGTGGCCCGCTAGCGACTAGCAAACTGGTTGCTAGAGAGGAACCGCCAGGTCCGCTCGATGTGTAGTATATCGGTCTCTTGCAAAATGTTCTTTGGGAACGGTGCAAAAGGTGCCGCCAGCTTGACGATACGCACGGCGGCTTCGTCCAACACGCGGTGCCCCGAGGAGCGTCTCAGCTCGATGGCATTGATGCTGCCGTCCGGGTTGAGCGCCACCTCCAAAAGCAGGCTTCCCGACAGACGCTTGCGCCGCGCTTCATTCGGGTAGTTCAGGTTTCCGACGCGCTCGACCTTCGCACGCCACGCCTCCATATAGCTAGCGTATTTGTACTCGCGGGTACGGACACTGATCCATTTTCTTTTTGGGCGTTTGGCGTAAGCGTTCAAGCGCTGGTCCAGCTCGGCGCTCAGGCTCGCCATGGCGAGGCTGTTGGTGACCAGACTGCTGGCGGTGAGTGTTTGCGTCGGTGTGGCTAACCGCGGAGGCTCCGGTGTTTGCTTGGTGGGCGTAGGCGTTGGTGGCCGACGGGTATCGTCGGGCGCCTGCTCGCGCTCGCTGCTGTGGAGCTTTTGTGGGTCGGGCTTCTTTTCCTCGGTGGTCTTGGTTGTGGCTTCGGTCTTAGTTTGCGCCAGAAGGGGCTTGGAGCCTCCTTGCTGCGGTGTGCTGCTTGCCTCATTCGACGTGGGTGCGGGCGCCACCAGGGATTGCGGCGGCGGTGTGGCCGACACCACGTTGGCCTTGGATGCCGTGAGCGGTGAGGGCAGTGGGGATGCGGGTCGTTCGCGAGCCTCACTCTCGCCTCCGCCATCCTGACTGGCTTGAGCGAGAAACTCGTACTCCTGCGGGGTAGCGTCCGACTTTTGCTGGACCAGTACCACGTCAAGGGTGCTTGTCTGGACCTGGATCTTCTCGGAAGGTTTGAAAACCACGCCGAGGATGACCACCGCGTGTGCGACAAGCGCCACAAAAAGTGTCATTCCTAGACGGTCGGCAGCGGTAATATTGGGGGGCACGCCGGACATTTTGGTCACTAGACCAGCAGGGTTTTGCGTTGGGAGAAGTGTGGGACCCGAGTTTAGAACTTAGTTTATAAATCACCCTATTGGCAACCCGATACGCGTACGTATTTCGCGCTTCGCAACCTCTCTCGCTAGGACCCGCGCTTGTCTACCCGAGCGGCGATGGCGTCCATCAATTGACCCGCGATATCAAGCGAGTAGATCGCGTCCAACTCGCGGATGCAGGTCGGGCTGGTGACGTTGATTTCTGTCAGATACTCGCCAATGATGTCCAGACCGACGAAGACCAGCCCTCGCTCGCGAAGCTCCGGCCCCACCTCAGCGCAAATCCAGCGGTCGCGCTCATCGAGCTCACGTCCCTCTCCAGTGGCGCCAGCCGCGAGATTACCGCGGAAATCACTGGGCGAAGGCACGCGGGCGAGCGCGTAGGGCACGGGCTCGCCATCGACCAGCAGCACCCGTTTATCACCATGACTGATCTGGTCGATGAAACGCTGGGCCATCGCAAAGCGCCGGCCGTTTCGCGTGAGCGTCTCGAGGATGACGTTGGTGTTCGGCTCGCCACGGCCAAGCCTGAAAATCGACTTTCCACCCATGCCGTCCAGCGGCTTGACGACGATCTCGCCCTGCTCTTCCATGAAGGCCTTGATGTCGTCCATGCGTCGGGCCACGAGCGTGGGGGGGCAACACTGTGGGAACCAGGCGGTAAACAGTTTCTCGTTGGCATCGCGGATGCTCTGCGGTTTGTTGACCACCATTACCCCGCTTAGCTCCGCGCGTTCTAGCACGTAGGTGGCGTAGATGTACTCCATGTCGAAGGGGGGGTCCTTGCGCATCAAGATCACGTCCAGGTCGGACAGCTCCATCGCGCCGAGCGCACGCAGCGAGAACCAGTCATCGGCATCGTCTCGCACCTGCAGGTGCGAGACATGACCGTAGGGTACGCCGTCTCTGACAAAGACGTCCCCCATCTCCATGTAGTATAGCGCCCAGCCGCGTGCCTGCGCCGCCAAGCACATGGCCAGCGTGGCGTCCTTTTTGAAATTGATCGCGGCGATGGGATCCATCACGATTCCGACCTTTAGCGTCATGCCAGGTTTTCCTCTTTCTTGGGCGGGGCGGTAGTCGACACGGCTCGCTCAAGGTAACCGAAAGCCCTGACAATTTGCACCACTCACCTGCGCGACGTACGATGCGGGTCCGGTCGTTGACCCCTACAACCATGCATTCGGAACGCGTCATCCGTGCGCGGGCGCACGGACCATCACGGCGGGTTGCGGGTCGACGGCACGCCGCAGAAAGGGTCCCGCTTCGCCGTGCTACGTATTGCTACAAGAAGGAGCCCGCTTGCCTTGTGGCAAGCCGAGCATGTCGCGCAAAAACTACGCGATATAAATGGCTCGCTCGAGATAGAGCTCCTGGCATTGACCACCTCGGGCGACAAGCTACTCGATGCCCCGCTCGCCAAGGTAGGTGGCAAGGGGTTGTTCGTAAAGGAGCTCGAACAGGCTTTGCTGGAGAAGCGCGCGGACATTGCCGTGCACTCGATGAAAGACGTGCCGGTCGAGCTGCCACCTGGGCTCGAGCTTGGTGTGATCCTGTCACGCGGCGACCCGCGCGATGCATTCGTCTCTAACACCTACGGGAGTCTGGCCGAGCTGCCGGCGGGTGCTCGGGTTGGCACATCCAGCCTGCGGCGGCGGTGCCAGCTGCTCGCGCTCGACGGCGCTCTCGAGGTCGCGAACCTGCGCGGCGGTGTCGGCACGCGTTTGCGCAAGTTGGACGAAGGCCAGTTCGACGCCATCGTGTTGGCATGCGCGGGTCTAGACCGGCTCGGGCTGGCGCAACGCATCACCGCAGCTCTGCACCCGCAGCAGATGCTACCCGCTGTCGGCCAGGGTGCACTTGGTATAGAGCACCGAGTCGACGACACGCGCGTAGTGGAGGTCATACGAGGTGTACACGACCCCGATACCGCGGCGTGCGTCGATGCCGAACGCGCGATGAATCGTCGCCTTGGCGGCGGTTGTCAGGTCCCTATCGCGGGTTTTGCCGAGCTCCACGGTTCTAGTCTGCATCTGCGCGCGCTGGTGTCCAGTCTGGATGCGAGTGAGATCATTCGTGAGCAAGGCAGTACCATAGCGGCCGATTCGTGCGCCCTGGGCATCAGCGTCGCCGAAGCGCTGCTCGCGCGTGGTGCTGGGCGCATTCTGGCCGATGTATATGACGTGGCTGACCGTGACGCATCCCCCGGCGACGCCTGAGCTGGGCGGTCTGAGAGTCGTGCTCACACGCCCTCGGGATGACGGGCTGTCGCTGGCGCAAGCCATCGAGCACGCGGGCGGCAACGTGCTTCATTTGCCCAGCCTGGTCCTCGAAGCGCTCTCGGACCCACAACCGGCGCTGGACATCGTCCGGCGCCTGAACCACTTCCAGCTTGCAGTTTTCGTCAGCAAGAATGCGGCGCGCTTTGGCGTGCCCATGATTCAAGCCCACGGCGGGTTTCCGCAGGGGATGCGTGTTATCGCTGTCGGACCCGCCACCGCGGGCACCTTGACCGAGCTTGGTTGCCCCAACCCAAAGTACCCCGAGGGCAGACACGACAGCGAAGGGCTGCTGGCGATGCCCGAGCTGCAAGGCGCCGAGCTCGGGGGCCGCAGTGTCGTGATTTTTCGCGGCCAAGGGGGGCTCGAGACCTTGGCAGTGCGGTTGCGTGAACGCGGAGCGATGGTCGAGTATGCGGAGTTGTACAGACGCACCAAGCCAACGCTTGACATGAATCAGATTGCCGAGCTGCGAAAGCGGGGGACGGTTGACTTGATACTTGTAACAAGCTCTGATGCGCTATTGAATTTGTTTGCGATGGTCGGTGAAGACGAGCAGCGTTGGCTGACCGAGTGCCAGTTCTTGGTGCCGAGCGCTCGTGTCGCGGCGTCGGCGCGTGAAATCGGGGTCAGGCTTGGAGCGTTGGTCTCGGCCGGGATGAGCGATGAGGCTTTTATGCGGCAGATTCGGCGCTGGTACAGCGAGATACAAAAGGAAACGACTGGATGAGTAAGAAGACCCAAGACGACAAGGAGCCGACGGCTCCGGTCGATGCCGAGCCCGAGGCCGACACGCCAGGCGCTCAAGCTTCCGGCGACATGGAACCTGCCGAGACACACGACGCGCCGCAGGACGTGGGCGAGCTAGAGCCGACGCAAAGCGATGTTGCGCAGGCATTGGACGAGGAACCGCACGACGCTCCGCCGAAGCGAAGGCGCGCTCTGGCATGGGGTATTGTGGTCGTCGTGTTGGCGTTCTTGTTGGGCGGTGGCGCGGTAGGATATTGGGGATGGCAGCAGATGTCGGGGCTGAGTCAAGGTTTCGCGGGCGATTTGGATGGCCTCGAGGCCCGACTTGCCAAAGCCGAGGCGGCCAACGCGGCGACGCGCAAGGCCTTGGCCGATGCGCTGGCCAAACAGGCCGACCCGCAGGCGCTCGCAGCGCTCGCAGCGCAGGTGGCGGCGCTCAAGAACAGCGTAAGCGGGTTTCAAAGCTCCGTAGACGACCTCGCCATTGCTTCACGCACCAGCAGCAAGGAGCTCATCGTTGCGGAAAGCAAGCTCTTGCTGTCGATGGCAAACGACCGGCTGCGCTTCGAGCGCAACGTCGCGGCGGCGACCCAAGGTCTGGCGGCCGCAAAGAATCAGCTCAGTTCTTTGCAGTCCGCGGCGTTTGCACCCGTCCTCGAGCAGATTGACACGGAGCTTGCGGCGCTCGAGACGGTGCCAAGATCGGAGATAGGCGATATCGCAAAGGAGTTGGGCGCGCTGGCCAAACAGGTGGGCGGCCTGCCCCTTACCCAGCCCGACCTTTCCCCCGACCCTCAGCCGACGGCTCGAGACGATGACACGGGTTGGCGGGCCTTGCTGGACTCGGTATCCAGCAACTTGAGCCAGTTCGTGCAAGTGCGTCGCGCGGACGGTTCCGACATGCCTGCCGTCATACCAGCGGAAGAGGATATCGTGCGCCAGACATTGCAGCTGGTGCTGCAGAACGCGCGGCTGGCCGCTGTTCGGCGCGATGTAGAGAACTACCAGCTCAGCCTACAGCAAGCCTTGGATATGCTCGCACAGTACTTCGAGTCGGGTGACGACGGCGTTGCTGACGCGACCAAGCGGGTGAAGACCTTGCTTGCAAAGCAAATCGACCCCGAGCTTCCCGACGTGTCGGGCTCGCTCGAGATGCTCAATTCCCTCACGGCGAGCGGGGCGGTGACCCGAGCGTTGAGCGCCAGCGATCGGACGTCGCCGCAAGGCAGCACGGTCGACAGCGCGGAGACGCCAGTGGAGATGGATGCCGCGAGCGAGGATACGGAAGACACCAACGGCGAGCAAAGCGCGGCCGGTGGTAGCACAGCGGGCGCCGATGGCGCCGCACAAGAGCCAGCGGCCAAGGGAGACACGACACCGTGACCCGTCTCATCATTACCTTGCTGGTTCTGCTCGGTGCCGTGTACATGGCGCTTTTTTCCTTCGACGACCGCGACTACGTGGTGATCGGCTACGACGAATGGTTGGTACAGACCAGCTTGACCACATTTGTGGTGCTAGTGGCTATGGCCTTCGTGCCGCTGTATTTCCTTGTTCGCCTGCTCAGGGGTATCTGGATATCGCCCCGCTCGCTGAGTTCTTGGAACCGCTTTCGGCGCGAGCGGCGTGCTAATCGGTTGTTGATCCAAGGGCTCACCTCGCTCGCCGAAGGCCGTTGGCGTATCGCCGAGGACCGGCTCAAGAAAAGCCTGGAGCTTGGCGCGCCCATGCTTGGCTATCTTGGTGCGGCTAGGGCGGCTCAGGCCCTGGGTGCAACGCACCGCCGCGACCACTATCTACGGCTTGCCTCGGGCAAGGGGGCACCACAGTCGGAGCTTGCTGTGGCGCTAACCCAGGCCGAGCTGCAGTTGAGCGATGACCAAAAAGAGCAGGCGCTGGCCACGCTCATGCAGCTACGCAGCCGGGCCCCCAGTCACGACTACGTGCTCGAGCTGCTAAAGCAGGTGTTCGAAGAGCTGCGGGACTGGAAACGTCTTCTCGATGTCATACCGGCTATGCGCAAACGCAAGCTCATGACCAGAAACGAGGCGCTCGCGGTCGAAATGGAGGCCTTTTCCGAGCTGTTAAAGCAGACAACCGAGCTCGGGAAAGTCGCCGAGCTCAAATGGTTCTGGGAGTCCATACCGCAGGGGAATCGCTCGAAGCCGGAGCTGATCGCCTTGTACGCGCGGTCCTTGCTCGCGCTTGGTGATGCGAAGACACCCGAGCCCCTGCTACGCGCATCCCTAGACCGTGCATTCGATGAAAACTTGGCGAGGCTTTACGGTTTGGTCGAAGGTGACGACGTGAAGCGACAGCTCAGCCACGCGGAGAAGTGGCTCAACAGCCATGAGAACAGCGCGACCCTTCTGTTGACACTTGGGCGGATTTGCGCGCGGGGACAGTTGTGGGGCAAGGCACGCTCTTATTTGGAATCGAGCCTGGCCATAGAGCCGCACGCCGATACCTATGCTGCGCTGTCCGACATGTTGTACGAGCTGGACGACCGGGAGACAGCCGCGGAGTATGCACGCAAAGGCTTACACTTGGCGACAGGACTCGCGGCGCAAAATCCGAGCTCGGCGGAGGACTCTGCGCATGGGTTGTTGCCCGCAAAGACCGAAAAAGTAGATGCGGCGCTGACCGAGACGCAGCCAGCGCCGACGGCGGCCACAAGACAACCGAGCGAGGCCTAAGCGACAAGAAACGGTTGCTCGCCCAAGACAACGCGCGGCCGGCGTGGGCGCAGTGCCTTCGCTTTCGCGGGCATGCTCGACCCGAATTTTGCTTTCTCATTGGTACCCACTATGAGTGTTGGTTTGATGATCGTGACGCACGAGCGTATTGCCTCGGCAATTGTGGATACGGCGGTCAAACTCTTTGGCCGCTCTCCTTTACCGCTGCGCGTGCTACCAGTTTCTAGCGACTGTGATCTGGACGACGTCCTACGCCGGGCCCGGGGGTTGTTGGAGGAGCTCGATGATGGCCAAGGTGTTTTGATCTTGACCGACTTCTACGGCAGCACACCCAGTAATGTGGCAAAGAGTTTGGTTGACCCATTACGGGTCTGGATGGTCTCGGGGATCAATCTCCCCATGCTGGTACGGGTAATGAACTACCCGGCATTGGCGCTCCCACAGCTTGCGGAGAAAGCCGCCACCGGTGGACGCGACGGTGTGTTAGTGTGCAAGGGAGAAGCGTGTGAGTGAGGCCGCCGCGCGTCAAGTGACTATTGTGAACAAGCTCGGGCTACACGCCCGGGCGGCGGCAAAGTTTGTCACGATGGCATCGAAGTACGAAAGCGAGATCCATTTGATCAAGGATAACCGCCAGGTCAATGGAAAAAGCATCATGGGTGTAATGATGCTTGCCGCCGGCAAGGGCACCGTCTTGGAGCTGCGCGCCGATGGCCCCGACGCCGAGGCTGCGGTGGCAGGTTTGGCGGAGCTGGTCGACAAGAGGTTCGAGGAAGCCGAGTAGTGTTCGCGCTGCAGGGCATAAGCGCTTCGCGTGGGATTGCCATCGGCAAAGTTCACGTTATCGAACGTGGTCAGCCGGAGATCTCCGAGTACTCGATCGCGGACGCCGAGATAGATTCTGAGATCGACCGCTTCACGAGTGCCTTGGAGAGCGCACGTGCGGCCCTGCGGGCTGTCAAAGAGCAAATCCCCTCGGAGACGGCGACCGATGTCGTGGCCTTCATCGACACGCATTTGCTCATGCTGGAGGACTCATCTATCACCAATGCGCCGGTCGAGCTGATCCGCGAGCGCCGCTGCAACGCGGAGTGGGCATTGAAGATACAGCGCGACGCCGTAGTCGCGGTGTTCGATGCCATGGACGACCCGTACTTGCGCACGCGAAAGGATGACGTGGACCATGTAGTGAATCGCATCCAGCGTGCCTTGACGGCTGGCGATAAGGGGCATCACGACACGGCGACCTCACGCTTTGGCGAGCAAATCGTGTTCGCAGACGACCTAACACCCGCCGACACGGTCTTGATGCAGCATCAAGGGGTCATGGCCGTGCTGACAGAGTTCGGCGGGCCCACCTCGCACACGGCGATTCTCGCACGCAGCTTGCGCATCCCCGCCGTCGTTGGCCTACATAGCGCGCGGCATTACTTGCGCGATGAGGAAGAGGTCATCGTCGACGGGCGCCAGGGTGTAGTCATCGTCCAACCCGATGTGGACGTGCTGCGGTACTTTCGGCGACGCCAAAGTGAGATCGAGCAACACTACGCGGCGCAAAAGCGGCTGCGCACCGCGCGTGTAATAACGTCTGACGGAGAACGCATTGGGCTGCAGGCAAACGTCGAGCTTCCGTCCGACATCGAGGCGGCCATACAAGTAGGTGCCGATGGTATCGGGCTGTACCGCACCGAGTTCTTGTTTATGAACCGGGAGCATGCCCCCGATGAGGAAGAGCAGTACGAGGCCTACTCGCGAATCGTAGATGCGCTGTCCGGTGCAGCTGTCACGATACGAACCTTGGATCTCGGCGCGGATAAGCAGGTAGACGGCGGGCGACCGGGCGCTCCCGTCACCTCAAACCCGGCGCTGGGTTTGCGCGCCGTGCGCCTTTGTCTTCGCGAGCCCGAGCTTTTCAGGCCGCAGGTGCGGGCGATTCTGAGAGCGTCGGCGCACGGGCCGCTACGCATGATGATACCCATGCTCTCGACCATCCAAGAGTTGACGCAAGTCGTGCAGATCGTCAAGGGGTGTGGTGCCGAGCTTGCAAAGCAGGGTTTGACCTACGATGTCTCGATGCCCTTAGGTGCGATGATCGAGGTCCCCGCGGCCGCGGTTTGCGCGGATATATTCGCCAGACACTTGGACTTCTTGTCCATTGGAACCAATGACCTCATTCAATACACCATTGCGATAGACCGCATCGATGACGAGGTAAACTATCTCTACGATCCCTTGCACCCGGCCGTGCTGCGTTTGGTGCAAACCACTATCAGAGCAGGACAGCGGGCCGGCATACCGGTAGCCATGTGCGGGGAGATGGCCGGTGACGCGCGCTACACGCGTCTGCTGCTGGGCATGGGGTTAAAGGAGTTTAGCGTTCATCCAAACTCGCTGCTCGAGATAAAGCAAATCATCAACAGCAGTCACATCGGTTTGATTCGGCGTCTAGCGCATCGTGTAATGCGAACGGTCAAGCCCTCTATCCGGGCGGCGCTGGTCGACGAGATAAACGAGCTGCGCAGCACCTCCAAGCCTGCCTGAACGACGCGCGCTGTCAGCCCGCATATTGCACCAAAGCGCACATCGTCTAGCGGTTAAGCCTAAGAAAGTCACGGGGGCGGGTAGACAAACTTGGCATGCGGGAAGTGGTGCAGTTTGTTTCCGTCGATGTGCTAGCCCGGCCCTGGCTGGTCCATGCGCGCCCGGGCTTGTGCTTTGCGCTCACCATAGCCACGGCTATGATTCGCGCTCCAGCCCGGCGCCCAGACACCCCTGTCCTCCGCCATCATCCGGGCTCCTGATGCAACATCCGGGCTAGCCCTCGCGTGTCACGGCGCGGTCGTTCAAAGCCTCGCCCAGTCGTCGCGGTTTTGTCGTTTAGCGGTCGGGTACGGCTCTCTTACTGCGCTGACCCTACCGTGCCGTAGACGATGTCTTTCCAGATCTCCTGCAAATACGGCCCGCTGTTGCGGCGATGGCAAAGAATGCGGCGGTACTCCTCTGCGTCCTTAATTCTTGTAAGATGTCCTCCGCGCGGAAACCGCTCGTCGTGTGCCCTCGAGAGCCAAAATCGCAGCGCCGCTTTACGCATCGCCGCCGGCCAGTACTCCGTTTCACACGCCTCGGGGCGGCGCTCGCGGGCATAGCAGACCAGTAACGCCTCCAGTCGCGTTTCGTCTAGCGTGCCGTCAGGGATGGAGCACCAGTCGTTGACCGCGATCGCCAAATCATAAATAAAGGCATCGGTGCACGCGTAGTAGAAGTCCAGCATCCCGCTGATCGCACCGTTCTCGAACAGCACGTTGTCACGGAACAGATCGCAGTGGGTCTGGCCGCGCGGCACATGGTCCGTCCACGAGTTGCATTGATAACGCACTTCATCTTGGAGCAAGACGACGTCGGATTTGGGCATCGCGCCGCAGAGCTTTGCGGCGACCTGCTCGCGCCATGCCGCACCGCGAATATCCGCCTGGTCGTGTCTAAAGCCAAGACCGACACGATGCAGCTTGCCTAGCGTGTGGCCCACCGCGGCACAATGTTTCGCGTTCACGTCGTCGATGCTCGCGCCGTCCAGACGTTGTACCAGCGCGGCCGGTCTGCCTTCTAGCTCCCTGAGCGTATGCCCGCGTTTGTCCGCCACGGGGTGTGCGCAGGGGATATCGTGCTCGGACATAAAGGCCATGAGACCGAGAAAGTACGGCAATTCTTTTGTGCCCACGATCTCGAAGAGTGTGAGGACATAGTGCCCTGCGCTGGTGGTGACGAAATAGTTCGTATTCTCGATCCCGTCGGTGATCCCGGCAAAATGCACGAGCTCACCAACGGCATAGGTAGAGAGAAACTGCTCGAGCGTCTTCTCATCGACTTTTGTGTACACGGCCATGTGCGTTTAGTGTTCCGCTTTGAGTGTCCGATACAGGAAAAAACGAATATTCGGCGCGCGGGCCATCCGGCGCCTAGCAGAATGCGTAGAGCTTTGATGCAACGATGCCAACGACTACTCGAAAATCAGTCGAATCCAAAATAGCCGCGGTCCAGCCCAGCGCTCGGCCGCGCGCCGACGCGATGATACTCAGGTGATTGCGGGCGCGCCACCCTCCAAAACCCGATTTTCATTGGGGCCGGAATCTCGCCGGCGGCTCGGCACCCAAGCGGCTACACGCCCCGGGCACACCGCGTGGCGGTGCAAAAGCGCTTCGTATCAAAGATAGCACGCGGTACCAAAGGTCGTGCGCCGCGCCGTACAGGCTATCGCATTGACCCTTGCCAGACGTCGCTCACGCCCGATTTTACGGTGAGGCAGGTGAGCCGTACACTTGAGCCCGCATATTCACCAAGGCGCGCGTCGGCTGTCGTTCGAGTCCAAATGAGGGCCTTGGAGCTCCCGGATACTATGGACATGAATGGCACGGTCCCGCCCGTTTCCGCCCATAGGCCCGAGCCTCGGCTATGGGCGTTCGTCCATGCGAGCTCGCGTCAATACGCCATGACGATGTGCTCGCACGTCCTTGCGTGCAGCCAGTGGCCGGAGTTGTGGTGCAATATGCGTTTAGCTCGCACGACCCACACCTTTTAGGCGCTGAAAGACTATGCCCGATGCAAAACCCGTGATCCTCGTCGACGGTTACTCCTATTTGTACAGGGCATTCCACGCGCTGCCGTCGTTGACCAACTCCAAGGGCGTGCCCACCGGTGCGACCTATGGCGTCGTCAACATGTTGCGTCGCTTGCTCAAGGACTATGAGCCCGAGCACATGGCGGTGATTCTCGATGCGCCGGGCAAGACTTTTAGGGACGAGCTGTACGCGGAGTACAAGGCGAACCGACCTCCGATGCCGGATGAGCTACGCTGCCAGCTCGACGCCATACAGGCGCTCGTCGAGGCCCTCGGTATACCCATCGTATCCATTACAGGTGTAGAGGCGGATGACGTCATGGGTACGCTCGCCGTGCAGGCGAGCGAACAAGGGCTGATGACGTTGTTGTCCACCTCGGACAAAGACATGGCCCAGCTCGTCGACGAGCACGTACACCTCGTCAACAGCATGGACAACACCCGGCTCGATATCGCCGGAGTGCAAGCCAAGTTCGGCGTGGGACCGGAGCAGATCGTGGACTATCTCGCACTGATCGGCGATTCCGTTGACAACGTCCCGGGTGTGCCAAAAGTCGGTCCCAAAACCGCCGCCAAATGGCTGAAGCAATACGGTACGTTGGAAAATTTGGTCGAGCATGCGGACGAGATCAAAGGGAAAGTCGGCGAGAGTCTGCGGGCGAGCCTCGGGCAGCTAACGTTGTCTAAGGAGCTGGTGACCATCAAATGCGATGTCCCCCTGGAGCTAGGCCCGCACGAGCTCGCATTGGAAAAAGCTGATGTGGCGCGTTTGCGCACGCTGCTCGCGGAGCTCGAGTTCAAGACCTGGCTCGCGGAGCTGTTGGAGGACGAACACGCTTCGCCCGGACAAAGCGACCCCGTCGAGGTGAGCTACTCGACGGTGCTCGACTGGGAGAGCCTTGAAGACTGGCTAGAGCGAATACGTGCGGCCCAGCTATTCGCCTTCGATACCGAGACAACCAGCCTCGACTATATGAGCGCACGGGTGGTCGGTGTCTCGTTTGCGATACACGCAAACGAGGCTGCGTATGTTCCCATCGGTCACGACTACCCGGGCGCTCCGACGCAGCTCGACGGCGAGGCGGTCATCGAGGCGCTACGACCCTTGCTCGAAGACCCCGCGCACAAGAAGCTTGGTCAAAACCTCAAATACGACATGAGTGTGCTGGCCAATCACGGGGTGACTCTTAGCGGCGTCAGCTACGACACCATGCTCGAGTCCTATGTGCTCGATAGCACCGCAACACGCCATGACATGGACTCTCTGGCGCTAAAGTACCTGGGGCATCGGACGGTGCATTTCGAGGACATTGCGGGTAAGGGTGCCAAACAATTGACGTTTAACCAGGTCGAGCTGGAGAAGGCCGCCCACTACGCCGCCGAGGATGCCGACATCACGCTGCGACTGCACCAGACCCTATGGCCACGGTTGAGCAAAGACGATGCGCCGCGATGGTTGTTCGAGGAGATCGAGGTGCCGCTGATCCCCGTGTTGTCGCGTATGGAGCGTAATGGTGTGCGCGTGGATGCCGACCTGCTGCGCCGACAGAGCCAGGACCTGGCGCAGGGTATGCGCAAGCTCGAGCAAGAGGCTTACGAGGCCGCGGGGGAAGAATTCAATCTCGGGTCCCCGCGCCAGATCCAGACCATATTGTTCGAGCAGCAGGGGCTCCCCGTGCGCGCCAAAACACCCAAGGGACAGCCATCGACCGCGGAGTCTGTTTTGCAGGACCTCGCCGCGGACTTCGAGCTTCCGCGGATAATCTTGGAGCATCGCGCCCTTAGCAAGCTAAAGTCCACCTACGCCGACGCACTGCCCGGTTGTATCAACGCGCGCACGGGGCGCGTGCATACCAGCTACCATCAGGCCGTTGCTTCGACCGGCAGGCTGTCCTCCTCCGACCCCAATCTGCAGAACATCCCGGTTCGCAGCGAGAACGGACGCAAGATACGCAAGGCGTTCGTGGCCTCGCCGGGGTACGTGCTGGTCGCCGCAGACTACTCGCAAATCGAGCTTCGAATCATGGCGCATCTCTCGGGTGATGCTGGGTTGCGGCGTGCCTTTGAAGCCGGGGAAGACATTCACCGCGCGACTGCGGCCGAGGTGTTCGGGGTGCCGCCCGAGGATGTTTCCGCTGACCAGCGTCGGAGCGCAAAAGCAATCAACTTCGGCCTGATCTACGGTATGTCGCCCTTCGGTCTCGCCAAGCAGCTAGGGATTGCGCGCGAGCAGGCGCGCGACTACGTCGACCTGTATTTCTCCCGCTACCCGGGGGTAAAGGAATTTATGGACCAAACCCGGGCGCTCGCGCATGACCAAGGCTTTGTCGAGACCGTGTTTGGCAGACGCCTGTATTTACCGGAGATAAACGCACGAAACGCGCAGCGCCGCCAATACGCCGAGCGCACGGCGATCAATGCGCCCATGCAGGGTACCGCCGCCGACATCATAAAGAGAGCGATGCTGCGGCTACACCGTTGGTTGGAAGAAGCACAGGTGGACGCGCGGATGATCATGCAGGTGCACGACGAGCTGGTTTTTGAAGTCGCGCAAGATGATGCGGAACAGGCGCAAGCCGCGGTCGTCGATTTTATGTGTGGGGCGGCGGAGCTGTCGGTACCGTTGATTGTGCAAAGCGGCGTAGCGGACAACTGGGATGACGCGCACTAGGGCACTTTGGCCGGGCCAAGGGACCGCGACAAACACTATGCAGGCGACTACCACGGCTGGTGGGTACTACCCCTAAGGCTCTGGTATGCTACCATTTGCGCATAAGCTACCAAGAAATCCTGCCAGTCCCAGTCCATGTTGTTGATCCCCGCAATCGATATAAAAGACGGGAGATGCGTGCGTCTGCGTCAGGGAAAGATGACGGAAGAAACGGTGTTTGCCGACGACCCAACGGCCGTGGCTGCAAAATGGGTCGAGCAAGGCGCAAAGCGCTTGCACATCGTCGACTTGGATGGGGCCTCGGAAGGCAAACCAAAGAACTCTCACATCATCCGCGAGATCGCGACGGCAAACCCCGATGTGGTCGTGCAAGTGGGTGGCGGAATACGCGACGACGACACGATCGAGGCGTACTTGGAGACCGGAGTGAAGTTCGTGATCCTCGGGACAAAGGCCGCGGCCGAACCGCACTTTGTCCCCGATGCGTGTGCCGAGTTTCCCGGTCACATTATCGTCGGTCTGGACGCCAAGGACGGACGCGTTGCCGTGGACGGCTGGTCGAAGCTGTCCAACCACGACGTAATCGATCTGGCGCAGCACTTCGAACACGATGGCGTCGAAGCGATCGTCTACACGGATATCAACCGTGATGGCATGTTGGCCGGCGTGAACGTGGAGGCCACGGTGGCTTTGGCACGCTCGGTCGCTATCCCGGTGATCGCCTCAGGCGGGGTACGCAGCCTCGATGACATACGTATGCTGAGCGAGGTCGAGGATGAAGGCATCTCGGGAGTGATCCTCGGACGCTCGCTCTACGAGGGCACGGTCGACTTGTCGGCTGCACAATCACTCGTCGACGACGCCTCGAAGGACGCTTGAACATCTCCGTATGGCCTTAGCCAAGCGAATCATCCCTTGTCTGGATGTGGACGCGGGACGGGTCGTCAAGGGGGTTCAGTTTGTCGACATACGTGACGCGGGCGACCCGGTGCTCGTCGCCAGACGCTATGACGAGCAGGGAGCGGACGAGATCGCCTTCCTGGATATCACGGCGTCATCCGACGACCGCGCCACTATCACCCAGGTTGTCGAGCAGGTGGCTGCGGAGGTCTTTATCCCGTTGACGGTGGGCGGAGGGATACGGGCGGTGAGCGATGTTCGCCGCATGTTGAATGCCGGCGCGGACAAGGTCGCTATCAACACGGCCGCTGTGCAGCGCCCCGGCTTGGTGGACGAGGCAACGAGACGCTTCGGTTCGCAATGTATCGTGGTTGCGGTCGACGCCAAGCGCGACGCCCGCGGTGAGGGCCGCTGGGAGGTGTTTACCCACGGCGGTCGAACCGCGACAGGATTGGATGCTGTGAAGTGGTGCCAGGAGATCGCAGCCCGGGGAGCGGGGGAGATATTGCTCACAAGCATGGACAGGGACGGTACGAAGGTGGGCTTCGACCTCGAACTGACGCGTGCGGTGGTGGACGCCGTACCGGTGCCGGTGATTGCTTCAGGCGGCGTGGGCACGCTGGAGCATCTGGTCGACGGCGTTGTAAAGGGGGGCGCCGACGCGGTGTTGGCGGCAAGTATTTTCCACTTTGGTGAGTTCACCGTACAGCAGGCCAAGCAAATGATGGCCGAGCGCGGGGTTGAGGTCCGAAATTAGGGCGCGAAGACGCGCTGCGCACATGCCTGGCACCCGACCGCGCTTCGTGTTGAGTGCCATCCGACATCGCCTAAACTTAGCCCAGTGAGATGCGTTTCTGCCGCAGAGCTAAGTGTTGCCTATAAGACCGAATTGACGTGGATTTGTATCTAGAAATCGCTGGCAATCAGATAGATGGGGCCCGGGACTATCAGGAAGACGCCTTCCTGACGACCTATCTGGACGATGAGGCCGGAGAGTCCAAAAACTCCGCGCTGGTCGTGATGGCCGACGGCATGGGGGGGCACGCGGCAGGCAACATTGCCAGCAATCTGGTCGTCTCCACGTTCAATAAGCGGTTCACCGGCGAATTCGGCAAACAGGAGGTCCCGGCCGTGCTGCGTGCGTGCTTGGACAAGGCGAATTCCGCCTTGCGCGATTCAATCCGCGAGACGCCCGCCCTCGACGGGATGGGCTGCACCATGGTGACCGCGGCGCTCAGCGCGGGCAAATGCTATTGGATCAGCGTTGGCGACAGCCACCTGTACCTTGTTCGCGACGGCCAGTTGGTGAAGCAAAACGAGGACCACAGCTACGGCGGTTATCTAGACCGCATGAAAGCTCAAGGTCTGGACGTCGAGCCTGAGCCGGGTTTGTCGCGCAACATGCTGATGAGCGCCATGACCGGCGACGACGTCGCGGAGATAGACTGCCCTGGTACGCCCATCCAGCTCGAGGCTGGAGACCGCGTGATCGTGGCGAGCGATGGACTGGACAGCCTGAGCGAGCACGGCATTCTCGAGCTTTGCGCGTCGGCGTCGACGCCGAAGAAGTGCGTGGAATCGCTTCTGAAGGGGGTGGAGGCCGCGGCCAAGCCACGCCAGGACAACACCACGGTTATCGTCGTCGATGTGGTCAAGAGAAGCGGTCAGGCAAACCATCCCCCGGCGGAAACAAACACCGCGGCGGACAAGGAAGAGGAGTTCGAAGGCTTTGCCCTACCTTCCGGCGAGGACTTTGAAGAGCTGCTCACCGGTGGTTCGGCGTCCCCCGAGTCATTACCACAAACGGAGCCGGCGAAGTCCAAGAAGGGTATGGTCGCCGTCATCTCGGGTTTGTTGTTGGTTGCGGCGCTAGGTGGGGGATGGTACCTGTGGCAGCAGTATCTCTCCGGTTCGGGCGAGGACGTGGCCGCGCTGTCTGAGCCGGAGGTCGCACCCGAGCCGACACCGGTGGCTGTGCCTGCACCGGTGCCCGAGCCCGAGGTGGCGCCTGAGCCGGCTCTCGAGCCCGAGATCGCTGCTAGCGAGCCCGAGCCCGAAGCTACCGCCGAGCCCGAACCCGCTCCCGCGCCGGAACCCGCCACACCCGAGGTGAGCGAGTTTCGCGACCGTCTAAACGGCGGTGGCCAAGGCCCCGTCATGGTCCGGTTGCCGGGGGGGCGCTTCGAGATGGGTGGTAGGAGCGTGCCGGCCGAACTCCCACGACGGCAGGTCGAGGTTGGGCCTTTTGCGATGGGCAAGCTCGAGGTAAGCCTGGGCGAATACCGGACCTTTGCGCGTGCGACCGGGCGTAGATTGCCGGACAAGCCGAGGTTGATGAAATCGGACGCATACCCGGTAGTGGGTATCACCTGGGAGGATGCGGTCGGCTACACGCAATGGTTGTCAAAGCAAACCGGGCACAGCTACCGGTTGCCGACCGAGGCCGAGTGGGAGTACGCCGCGAGGGCCGGGTCGAGCTTGAGCTACTGGTGGGGCACGGATGCAGTCGGCACCGGTAGGGCTCACTGTTTTGATTGTGGTATGGACCCAACGGCGCCTATGTCGGTGGGCAGCTTTTCTCCAAACCCGTTTGGCCTCCACGACACGGCCGGCAATGTTTATGAGTGGGTTGCCGACTGTTACGCCCCGACCTACAACGGTGCGCCGACCGATGGTTCCGCCGTGGACAGTCCGGGCTGCCCGCAGCGCGCGGTGCGCGGCGGTGCCTATGAAACACCCTTGGCGCAGCTCAAATCATCCTCCAGGACCAAGCGCAGAAGCGCTACGCCGTATGAGGCGGTCGGTTTTAGGGTCGTGCGCGACCTCTGATTTGCCCCGCGCGCCGCCGGAGCGTCGTGACGCGCACCGGGGTACCGTCCAATGTCAGTGCATTCTCCGTCGCGCCGACCGGGTACAGGCGACGGGGTCTTTCGTCGCTGCCGCGTACCCCTTAGTCTTGCGGTCCTGGAATAGCTTTTTGTCAGCGGGGCCAGTTTTTGCAGAACCGTCTCTCCCGACACGGCTTGTTGGTACGACCGACCCCGGTTCACCCCCTTGCCGGGTTGACCCGTGCATTGGGTGGGCCATCGCTGTGGGTAAAGCGCGATGATCTGACAACGGTCGCGCTTGGCGGTAACAAGGTACGCAAGCTCGAGTTCCTGCTTGCGGATGCGCTGGCGCGCGGCGCAGATACCTTGGTTACCGCGGGTGGAGTCCAGTCAAACCACGCGTGCTTGACCGCCGCCGCTGCGGCGTGCTCGGGCCTGGCGTGCGAGCTGGTGCTTGGCGCGGAGCCGCCGGACGGTGCCGCGAGCGGAAATCTGCTGCTAGACGAGCTGTTTGGTGCCACTGTGCACTGGACGAGTAAGGCGCAGCGAACGCCGCGTATGCACCAGCTTGCCGATGAGCTAAGAAGCAACGGTCGAGAGCCCTATGTGATCCCCATCGGCGGCTCGAACGCGCTCGGCACGGTTGGCTATGTGGACGCCATGGTCGAGCTGCGCGGTCAACTCGAGGCGCTGTCATTGTCGGTTGACCACATCGTCGTTGCGACCAGCTCGGGGGGCACGCTCGCGGGGATTCACCTAGGCGCGGTGCTCGAAGGTTTCGCGGCCAAGGTGACGGGCATAAGCATCGACCAAGACCAAGCGTTTACCGGCGAGCTGGCGGAGCTCGCCAACGCGGCAGGTGCGCTACTGGATGTCGAGACGCATATCGAAGCGACAGACTTCTCGCTCAATACGGATTACCTGGGGGCCGGTTACGGTGTGGTAGGCGAAGCCGAGCGTGAGGCCATACGGCTATGCGCGCGCACCGACGCGCTTGTGGTGGGGCCCGTCTACACGGGTCGCGCGATGGCAGGTCTGATCGACCTCATACGACGTGGGTGTTTCAAACGCGGTGACACGGTGCTTTTCTGGCATACTGGCGATCTGGCTCCTCTATTTGCTTATGCGCAAGACCTCGTCTGATACCGTTCCCCCTTGGTGTAGGGGGTCCGGGCTCGCAGCCATCGGTGGCCAAAGCTAGTGGAGTTCTTGACGCGCGACCACTGGATTTTCGACCTGGACGGAACGCTGACTGTCGCAATCCATGATTTCGACGCAATAAAGCTGCACCTAGGACTACCTCCGGACGACTCCATCCTCGAGTCCCTCGAGCGTCTGCCCGCGCCGCAGGCGCAACGCCTGCATGAGGAGCTCGGCACCTTGGAACTCGAGCTTGCCCGGCAGGCTTCACCTCAGTCGGGCGCCAAGTTCTTGCTACAGCGTTTGCGGCAACGCGGTGCGCGGCTTGGCATCCTCACGCGAAACAGCGAGCGCAACGCGCACGAAACCTTGCGTGTTTGCGGCCTGCTGGAATTTTTTGATGCGGCTGATATCCTCGGGCGGGAGTCGGCAGCGCCAAAACCGAGCCCCGAGGGCGTGTGGCGGTTATTGTCACGCTGGGGGGCGACGGCGGATTCAGCGGTCGTCGTCGGGGATTACATTTTCGATATCGAAGCCGGACGGGCGGCGGGCACCGCTACCGTCTATGTCAATCCCGAACCCGACTCGGCGCCCGATGCGGTTGATGCGATGGTGGGCTCACTAAGCGAGTTGCTCGCTTTGATGCGCACTCATCAATAAAACCCCCTAGCCGGTCATGGAAGAGGTAAGTGATTTGAAGGCGACACTAGCACCGGGTCTGCGCTTTGACATGTCCTTCAAGGTGCCGGAGACCAAGATGGTGCCGCATTTGTACCCCGAAGCACCCGAGTTCCAGCAAATGCCCGCGGTACTGGCGACCGGTTATTTGGTGGGCTTGGTGGAATGGGCATGTTTGCGCGCGGTGATCCCACACCTGGACTGGCCCGAAGAGCAAACCGTGGGTGTGCACGTCGACCTAAGCCACACGGCGGCGACCCCAGCAGGGCTCGTCGTCACGGTCACGGGCGAGCTGGTTGAGGTGCTTGGCTCGCGTCTACGCTTCGATGTGCATGCGCACGATGGCATCGACTTGATCACACGCGGCAAGCACGAGCGTCACGTGATTGATAAACGCAGGTTCGAGTCGCGTGTCGCGCGAAAAGCCGCATCTGTGGCGGCGATAAAGCAACCTTAAACTGTGATGGAAACGGTGGGTCAGACATGAAAATAGATGCAGCTATGGCGGCGCGCGGCTTTCTACTACTTCTGCTTGGAGGACTGCTGGGCGGTTGCACCGTAAACAAGATGATCGTCTCCGAAGCGATGTTGACGGACAACGTCGATTATTCCTTTTTGAGCACCTCTACCGGGGACGAGCGTAGCGTCTTTTCCACCGACGAAGAGAAGGTTACGCTGTACGTCACCCTAAAACCCAATATGACGGGGCATACGCGAACATTCCGCGTGCTGTGGTATCAGCCGGGTGGGGAAGTTTATCGACTTCAGAGCACACATACGCAGCTTGGTAGCAACACGCAGGTGGTTGTGTGGCTGGATGTCAAAGGTCATGAGCCCGAAGAGCTACCCGGGGATTGGCGTGTGGACTTTTATCTGCGTAACGAGCTCTTGGTAAGCAAGGATTTCACGCTGACACAGAGCACACCACCCGAAACATAGTGCCGCCTTGTTGGCTCGATTCCCCATGCAGCGAGCACCTCGGTCGGACGCAGGGGTTGCCCTTGCCTGATACCATAGCGCAGGCTCGGAGCTGATGCTTGCCGTGCTCGCCATTGCTCTAGGTGGCGCCGTGGGCGCGCTTGGACGCTTCTACTTGTCTACGGGTGTATACGCGCTCATCGGTCGCGACTTCCCATACGGGACATTGGCAGTCAACGTGTTGGGGTCGGTGGTCATGGGGTTGCTCTACGCCTTGGCACTCGAACGATTTCCGTTGACACCCGAGCTGCGTGCCGGTTTGTGGGTGGGTTTGTTGGGCGCCTTTACGACGTTTTCGACCTTTTCCATAGAAACGGTTCAGCTCATCGAGGATGGCGAGCAGCTCAAGGCGGTCCTCAACGCGGTACTCAGCGTCGCCTTGTGCGTCGCCGGTTGTTGGGTTGGTGTAGTGCTTGGGAGACAGCTATGAGCGATTCGCAGGTGTTGATGGTACGCGTCTACCTCACAGAGCGAACGGGTCAGCTAAAGGAGTTGATGGCCTACTTGCACGACGAAAGCAAGGTAAAAGGGGTGACGGCGTTTCGCGGTATCGCCGGTTTTGGCAAGCTGGGCCACATGCACTCTGCCAGTCTGCTGGATCTGTCTTTCGACCTTCCGGTCGTGCTCGAATTCTTCGATGAGCCGGCGCGTGCCCACGCCATCATCGAATACTTAAAAACCCAGGTCGAACCGGAGCATATCGTTTTTTGGGGAGCCCGGGTCGGCTCGACCGCGGAGTGATGATGCTATAGTTTGTAGCTCCAAACGGTAGGTTTGTACCGAGTTTTCGTAATGCAAAGCAGGCCGAGTCGCTTCTTCAAGGACCTCCGCCGCGCCGTATGGGAGACGGACACCAGCGGTCTCCCGGTGCACAAGGTGGTCCACATCCACTTGCTGCGTATCCTCTCCACGGTGGTCCACGAGTTTGGTGACGGTCAGTTGACGCTGCGCGCCATGAGCCTGGTTTATACCACGTTGCTATCCATGGTCCCGCTGCTCGCGGTGAGCTTCTCGGTGCTCAAGGCTTTCGGCGTGCACAACCAGTTCGAAGAGGTTCTGCTCAGCGCCCTTGCCCCGCTGGCGGAGAAGGGCGTGGAGATCTCCCAGCGCATTATTGGGTTCGTCGACAACGTTAGGGTCGGGGTGCTGGGGTCCGTCGGTTTGTTGCTGTTGTTTGTTACGGTGGTCATGCTGATCCAAAAAATCGAGCTGTCCTTCAACTACATCTGGCGGGTCGCGCAGGCGCGCAATCCTATCGACCGCTTTAGTCATTATTTGAGCATGGTCCTCATTGGGCCGGTGCTGATCTTCAGCGCCGTGGGCATTACCGCCTTGGTCACGGGGTCCTCCGGATTCCAGACTATCGCTTCGATCGAGCCGCTGGGTTGGTTGATCCGTCTGTCCACCAAGCTGTTGCCCTATGTGCTTGTGATCTTGGCCTTCGCGCTCGCCTACATGTTTATCCCTAATACCAGCGTGCGCTGGAGCGCTGCCACCGTCGGGGGTGTTGTCGCCGGCGTGTTGTGGCAAACGACGGGTTGGGCGTTTCAAATCTTTGTCGTGTCATCGGCAAAATACACCGCCATTTATTCGAGCTTCGCGATCCTGATCCTGTTTATGATCTGGCTCTACCTCAGCTGGCTGATTCTGCTGGTCGGCGCCAGCGTGGCTTTTTATTATCAGCACCCCGAGTACCTCGGTGTGCGTTCTAGAGAGCTTTTTGTCAGCGGCCGCCTGCGCGAGCGGCTTGCGTTACAGCTTATGCGCGCCATTTCTGAAAGCCACTACCGCGAGGGGCCACGCTGGAGCCTGCAAGGCTTGGCTCATGAATTCAGGGTGCCCGTGGAACCGGTGAGGCGGCTGGTCGACGCGCTCGAGGCTGCCGGCATAGTGACGGCGAGTCATGCCGACCCGCCGCTTTATTTGCCGGCAAAAGACCCCGCTTCCGTCCCAATAAAGGAGGTTTTGGACGTAGTTCGTCGGGCCGGTGAAACGGCCCAGCTGAATTGGAAGCGGGTTCCCTCGGATGCGGTCATAGACGAGATTTTTGCGTCTATCGACGGGGCAATAGACCGGGCCTTGGACCAGCGTAGTCTCGCGGACTTGGCCTGCGCCGAGCCATTATCGGCGAAGTCTGAGCTGACGGTGCTGCCATCGGAGCAGCCCGAGCGGGGCGCGCATCCAGCGCCGGATGGCGCCATAAAGCGGCATGGCAGTACAAAGGGCTAGACAACAAGTTCGGCGGTTGCGGGCTAGAATGTGATAGGAGTGGTCGAAACACAGCGAGCAGCCACCCGTGGGTGGTCAGGTAAGGCGAATGGCATATACGTGGGAGAGCGTGGTATTCCTTGAGCGGGCCGAAGCCAAGGAAGCGATGCAGGTGCTCGACGAACGGGGCGAGTCCGGGGCGCTGGAATACCTCAAGCAGTGGCACCGCCCGGGCGAGGGGACTCTAATGAGTACCCAAGGCAACCCCTGGCTCAAGCACCAGCACCTTTACGAAGAAGGAAGCTGGTTTCTTTTCTACGATAATACGGTTCCGTATATCGGGCTCGTATACAGAGTCGAGTAGCTCCTCGGTTCTGCCGAGCGCGCGCTGCTACCGCCTACCGCTTGATTGACACCGCCCACACCCGCCATCAAGTCGCCGATATCATTCTAAGTATCGAAGCCGAGATGCGTCGTTTGCGCATGTGGAAAGACGCCGCACCGGCGCCTCGAGCGATGCGCAGCGCGGAGCCCTTCTGCTACGATACGATGGGTTTCGATGAGTGGCTGCAGTGGGTGTTCTTGCCACGCATGAGGGCGATCTTGGAGAACGGTTCGCATCTTCCCGAAGAGAGCCTAATATTCCCGCTGGCCGAGGAGTTCTGCCGGTCGCACACGGGAGATACATCCGCGCTGCTGGAACTCATCCAACGCTTCGACCAGGTCATCGAGGGCGACGACTAGCTCGGCACAGCATCTCGCAAGGGTGCGCACTGTTCCGGTCCAAAACCGCAGTCAGTACAGCGCACGGCATGAGTTCACGTCTTGGTGCTTATCAGAACTCCAGCTTGGTCCAAACGACGTCGCGGGTCGGAAACTCGCGCACGCTCACCTGGGTGATCTGACCACCGGCGTGCGAAGGCTTTAGCAACACCACGGGTATGCTCGTATCGAAGCCTTCTTCCCAGTGCACCAGGACCGGGGCTCCGATATCGCAGAGCACCCGAAGACCGTTGTACAACGAGTAGTGTTCACTCAGCTCGTGCTGCGCCCTGAAAATCGGGTCATAGATATGTAGCGTAGGCGAGACCCAGGGATTTTTCTTGACCAGCGTCGGTATTACATTCGCAAAGTTGCGCCGCCCGATGTATTTGCCTTCCGAGCTCTTCTCGAGCGAGTTGACAAAGGCGGTGATCTGCGAATCCCCGGTGTCAAAGGGTACGAACTCGGTATTGTTCTCCTTGTATCGGAGCATGCCCAGCATAGACCCGCCGTCGTTGAGCCACATGCATTTGCTCAAGTACTGCTCCAGCATCGTGGCTTTGATTTCATCACGCAGTATGCGCAGCTTTTGCTCGAGCACGTCGGTCTTGTCTTGGTTGGACTCCGCATTGGCGAAGAAGACATCCTTGAGCGCGGCACTCCAGGTGTCCGGGAGCTGCGGGCGTAGCTCGAGGTAGCGTATCGGCAGCGATAACGGCGACTGATTCTTTTGACTTGTATTTACGATCTTTTGCAGCTCGCCGAGGCGCACCACCGGGAACCGGTCGCGCTTCAGCGCCGTCATGATGATCTCGGGCGTATCCTGGCGCACTCGCATGCGCTTGCCGCTCCCGTCTCTGCTCGTGTTCATGAGGAAGTAGGCGTTGCTCGGCTCACCCGCTTGCACGACCAAGGAGACATTGGACGGACGGATTCGCGTGATCAGGGGATACACCGCGTTGAAACTCGTACTGCTCGCGCGCGGGGCCAGCTTGGAGAAGTCCGCGGAGATGGAGAGACCGTCGAGGGCAAACAGCTGACCCTTCTGGCTCAAGAACAAAAACCTCCCGAGCGGCTCCGAGTAGTCGAGCATTTGGGGGTCGGCCGTGTTTGTAGAGCATTCCCGATTTTTCATGGGGTCATAGGCCATTGCTGTCGGTCGGGACGGACAGCCGGTAGGGCGTAGCACCCGGGTCCCCGGTCAGCGGCAGGTCTGTGGTGTCTAGGGCGTAGCCGTGCATCGTTAAAGTATAGGAATACGAACCGCCACCCGCACACCGAAGCTGGTGGGGTGGCCGAAGCGGGCGCAGGCTACTGCGAGACCGCTCGCCTGGACCCGCTTCTCATCCCTCGAGGCCGGCGCGAAACCGGCCCAAGTAAGCCAGCCCCTTGATGGCACGGCTCCCATACCAAGAGACCATCTCGCCATCGATCATCGTGTAAGTCGATGCCGTATCCGCCAGGCGCCGGAACTCGTCGATGTGTTGCTGCTTGAATGGATACGGCTCGCTGCTGAATAAGACAATGTCGCCGGTGCCGGCTCGAGCCGGGTCAACCACCGGGTAGCGTACGCGGGGGTCGTGTCCAAGCGTTTTCCAGTTGACCAGCGCCAGCATGCGCGAGACGTAGGTGTCTCGCGATACGGTCATCCAAGGATTGCGCCATATGAGGTACAGCGCGCGTTGCTCCGTAAAGCCGGCGGCAGCGGTCTTTAGTCTACGTAGCGCCCTGGAGAATGCCTCGCACAGCAGGGCTGCATCGTCATCGCGACCAAAAATCCCACCGAGAAGGCGAAACAAATGGAGATTATCCGCCGGTTCCAGCGGATGTGTGGCGATGACGTTTGGCACAAAGGCGCGCAGCGCTTCGAAGTCAGCCTGGGTGTTTTCATCCACATTGACAATTACGTGGGTTGGGCACAGTGTGCGGATCTTGTCGAGCGTTGGCTTTTTCGTGCCACCGACCTTTGCCACCGCGTCAACGTCACCAAGAGGGTGCACGCAAAAGATCGTACGCCCGACGAGCGACGGGCCAAGACCGAGATCAAACAATAGCTCGGTGATGCTCGGCACCAGCGAGATGATCCGAGCCTCGCCGGCCCACCGCGCATGTGCCACCCCAACGGCATCGACGAACGGGCTTGGGTCGGCCGGGTTCATGACAGCTTGCTGCGAGAAAACAAACGCTTAAGTTTTTGAACAAAATCGAGTTTGCGGTCGCTCCAAAAGAACCCTCGCTGCTACTCGGGTCCCGTATAGAACCGTGGCCAGTGCTCTTTGACGACCACGCTGTCGCTCGCCAGCGCGTGACAAGTATCGATAAATGCCGGCTTCTTGGCGCCTGCTGGTTCGCCATTCCCACGCTGCTTTCGCGCACTGTAAAGCGTCTGATAGGCCGTCGTGGCTACGGGTCGGAGCAGCTCCAAGAGGTGGGTGCAACCGTTGGCACCGCCCAGACGTTCCTGAGCCTTGCGGGTCCAACCAGGGCCGATGCTAAGCCCGATGAGCAGCTTGAACCGGTCCACGATATCGGGGCAGATCTCGAATGGACCCGCATCGGTGACGGCCTCCACGTCATGGATGTGCATATGCTCGTCAAGGGTGAGACGGATCCACATCTCGTGCAGTGGCTCGCCCGGTTTGATCTCGCCCCGGGCCTTGTTTGAGAAGCTATAGCTCTTGGTGTCCACCAGATGGCCTTCTACGTCGTATAGGCCGTCGCCGCGCTTGTACCCGACGCAGACGACATCGCGTGTGTGCAGCGCTTCGCGCGCCGTAGGTGTGGATAAGGGCATTCTTGGGTCCTGGGGCAAGCAGGCCGGAACGATAAGATGCGCGCGCGCGGAACGTCAAGTTGCGATATGTGCGCTTGTCGGTTATGATTTTGCTACAGATGATGCAGTGCAGCATTGTAAAATAAAGTAGGAATAAAATGAATAATCAAGACAATGTAACGCACCGTGATGTCGTGCCGAGCGTCTTGGATCTGGTACGCACTACGTTGCGCTTTGGGGAGATTGCGACGAAAGCCACGGGGCGGCATTGGCGCCTGCTACCCAATAAGGTGGAGTTCTTCGACCCGCTTGGTCTGGCCGACGCCGGCTGGGACTTGTGGCACGGTGCGATGAGCAACCCAAGCCAGATCGCGGCCGAGCAGCTTTTGTTCTGGCAACGCTATAGTCACCTATGCTCGCGCGAAAGCTGTCGCATGCTCGGATCCTCCGTCCCGCCCCTGTTCGAGCCCGATTCGGCTGATAACCGCTTTCGAGACAGCGCGTGGGAGTCGGTCGCGTATTTCTCATTTATCAAGCAGCGCTACCTCCTGTTTGCCCGAAGCTGGTTGCGGCTGCTTCGTAACGTGTCGACCAAAGACCATCGCGCAAGGCACCGCCTGGAGTTTGCTGTACAGCAGGTTATCGATGGGCTCGCCCCCAGTAACTTCGTTCCCACCAACCCGGAGGTGTTGAGGGTCGCATTCGAGACGGGTGGGAAAAGCTTGCTCGACGGGTTCAACAATCTGCTCGACGACCTCGAGAACGGGATGCTCGACATCGAGATGGCCGACGACGATGCCTTCGAGGTCGGCGAGAATCTCGCGGTCACACCGGGCCAGGTGATTTATCGAAACGATCTCATCGAGCTGATCCAATACGCGCCGACGACCAAGACCGTGGCGCGCCGCCCTCTACTGGTCATTCCACCGTGGATGAACAAGTACTACATCATGGATCTGCGCCCCGAGAACTCCTTGCTCAAGTGGTTTGTAGACCATGGTCAAACGGTCTTTGTGGTCTCGTGGGTCAACCCCGACGCGCAGCTCAGCGAAAAGTGCTTTGAAAACTACATGCTGGAAGGGGTCATTGCCGCGTTGGACGCAATCGAGGAGGCCGTTGGCGAGACTGAGGTGAACGCCGTCGGTTATTGTCTAGGGGGCATACTCCTCGCCTGCGCCACCGCTTATCTCCATACCCGCGGCGAGCAACGTATAAGCAGTGCCACATACCTCACCACGATGCTGGACTTCTCGGATGTGGGTGACATCGGTGTCTTTATAGACGAGGCCGTAATGGGCGACTTGGAGCAACACATCGCCGAACAGGGATATTTGGATGGGACCAAGGTTGCTGCAACCTTCCGTGCGCTGCGCTCCAATGACTTGATCTGGTCGTTCTTCGTCAACAACTTTCTGCTCGGCAGACAACCCTTGCCGTTGGACTTGCTGTACTGGAATTCGGACCCCACGCACATGCCGGCTGCGATGCATACCTTCTTCATGCGCAACATGTACTTGGAGAATCGCCTCAGAGAGCCGGGTGGGATCACCCTGGCCGATGTGCCCATCGACTTGAGCAAGGTCGAGACCCCTTCGTACATTCTCTCGACCTATGACGACCACATTGCCCCATGGCGAACGACTTACGCCAGCACGCAGCTATTTGCCGGCCAGTGTCAGTTCGTGCTGGGGAGCTCGGGTCATATTGCTGGGGTGATCAATCCGCCGAGGCGCAACAAGTACGGCTTTTGGACCAATGGGGTCAGCGCCCCCCCGGACCCGGAAGCGTGGTTGCAAAGCGCGCACCGGCACGATGGGTCCTGGTGGCCGCATTGGCTCGAGTGGCTAAAGGCGCACACGACTGGCGACGTGGCGGCGCGCGACCCCGAGAAAGGCGGGCTGCCGTCGCTTTGCGCGGCACCGGGGGAATACGTTCGGGCGCGAATATAGTAGTCGCGGGGACGCCTAGCGTCCCTTCCATCGGGCGGGGCGCTTTTCGATAAACGCGTCGATGCCCTCGGCCACGTCTTCGGTCATCATATTGCACGCCATTACCTGGCTCGCAAACGCGTAAGCCGAGGCCGCGTCCATCTCGAGCTGCCGGTAGAACATGCGTTTACCGGTTGCGACGGCGACCGGAGACTTGGCGCGCACGGCATCGACGAGTTTCGCTATCTCTTCATCCAGAGACTGCGCCTCGGTCACCCGGTTGACCAGCCCTCGCTCGCAGGCCTCCTCGGCGTCGATGAATTCGCCGGTGAAAAGCATCTCGAACGCCTGCTTTGGCAAGATGTTTCGGCTCAACGCCACCCCAGGTGTACTGCAGAACAACCCGACGTTGATGCCCGACACCGCGAAGCGGGCGTCGCGTGCTGCAACCGCCATATCGCATGAGGCAACGAGCTGGCAGCCCGCTGCCGTTGCCACGCCATGCACACGTGCGATGACCGGCTGCGGCAGCTTGCGCAGCGACATCATCAGGTCGCTACACTGCGCGAAGAGCCGCTCGTAGTAGCCTTGCTCGGGGTGGGCGCGCATTTCCTTTAGGTCATGGCCGGTGCAGAAAGCCTTGCCGGCGGCCGCGAGCACGATGACGCGCACCGAGCGGTCCTCGCCGACCGTCTCCAACGCCGCGGTGAGCTCGGTTAAGAGCTTTTCGCTCAGGCTGTTAAACTGCCGCGGTCTGTTGAGTGTCAGGGTCGCGATACCGCCATGCTGGTCATGCAAGAGCACCGGCTCGGTTTCGGTTCGTTTCGGACTTTGGCTCATCAGAGCACCTCATGGTCGGGTCACACGCCAATTGTGCGGCCTTGACGAATCGATGGGCAAGCCGCTGGAACCGGAATGAACACACTTGAGACACGTCTTAGCAAAACCCAACTCCAGCACATCGCCGACCACGAAGTGCCTATGGCGGGAGTGATAAGCTTGGCGCCACCAAGCGAGGGGTTCTCGACGCATCGGAGTCAAAGAGGTGACTGACAAGACTACACAAGAGCTGAAGCTGCCGGACCCGGCAGAGGTCGCTCAAACCGTGAGCAAGGTCGCGGAGCAGAGTCAGCGTCTGGTAAAAGATTTCGTAGAGCGTCAGGGCGCGTCCCCGAGCGGTGATTACCAGGTGCTCGACCCCGGCACCGTGATGAAAGCCTTCCAGGAACTGACGCTGAAGATGCTAGAGGACCCGGCCAAGCTGTTGGAGACACAGCTCGAGTACTGGCAGCAATCCCTAAGCTTGTGGCAGAACACCACGCAGCGGCTAATGGGCAACGATGCGGAGCCTCTGATCCAGGAGAACCGAGGCGACAAGCGTTTCAAAGACGATGCGTGGCAAGAGAACCCCGTCTTCGACTTCATAAAACAATCCTATTTGCTGGCATCCAAGCATATGCTCAACACCGTGCACGAGGTGGATGGGTTGGACCCAAAGACGGCTCAGAAAGTGGATTTTTACACCCGCCAGTATGTGGACGCGATGGCGCCCACGAACTTTGGCCTCACAAATCCGGAAGTCGTACGCCGCACGGTCGAGACGGGCGGCGAGAACCTGCTCCACGGCCTCAGCAATCTGCTCGATGATTTGGAGCGTGGGAAGGGGAAGCTGCGTATCAAGATGACGGATCTGGACAGGTTCGTTCTCGGTGAGAACGTGGCCGTTAGCCCCGGAAAAGTGGTGTTCCAGAACGAGCTCATGCAGCTCATTCAATACACGCCGACCACGGAAACCGTTTTCAAACGGCCGCTGCTCATCGTTCCGCCGTGGATCAACAAGTTCTACATCCTGGATCTCAGACCAAAGAACTCCTTTATCCGGTGGGCGGTGGCACAGGGTCATACCGTCTTTGTCATCTCCTGGATCAACCCCGATGCTTCTCTTGCCGCCAAGAGCTTCGAGAACTACATGTTCGAGGGGCCGCTCGCGGCGTTGGATGCCATCGAGACGGCGACGGACGAGCGCGAGGTGAAGGCTATTGGCTACTGTCTTGGCGGTACATTGCTTGCGAGCACACTCGCTTATATGACCGCAAAAGACGACCATCGTGTAAAGGCCGCGACCTACTTTACTACCATGGTGGACTTTAGCGAACCTGGTGAGCTCGGGGTCTTCATAGACGAGGAGCAGCTCTCGCTGATCGAAGAGTCCATGGCGGAGCAGGGATACTTCGAGGGCAGCACAATGGCCGATGCCTTCAACCTGCTGCGCGCCAACGACCTGATCTGGAGCTTCGTGGTCAACAACTATCTGCTCGGCAAGGACCCCTTTCCATTTGACCTGCTGTACTGGAACTCCGACTCCACGCGCATGCCGAGCACCATGCATAGCTTCTATTTGCGCAAGATGTACCAGGAGAATCTGCTGCGCGAGCCGGGTGGCATTACCCTGTCGGGCGTTCCCATAGACCTCGGTACGGTAAACACGCCCAGCTATATCTTGGCGACCAGGGAAGACCACATTGCACCGTGGAAGTCCTCATACGTTGCCACCCAGCTCTTTGGGGGTGACGTGCATTTCGTACTTGGTATGTCGGGACACATCGCCGGCGTTATCAATCCGCCCGCCGCAAACAAGTACGGCTACTGGACCAACGACACTACGCCCCCCGACCCGGACGAGTGGCTGGCGACGGCGGTTCAGCACGAAGGTTCGTGGTGGTCCGACTGGAAACAGTGGGTGAGTCCATTCAATGGCAGAAAGGTCCCGGCGCGCGAGCCCGGCGACGGTGGTCTGGAGGTGGTGGAGGACGCACCGGGGAGTTATGTGAAGGCGCGTTTGTAAGCGAACGTGGCAGCAACGATGCGACGCGTGCGTTGGTATTTCGACTTCATTTCACCGTATGCCTATTTGCAAAGCACGTCCTTGGACGGGCTTCCCGAGGATGTGGCAGTCGATTTCGAGCCTATCTTGTTTGCCGGGCTCCTTGAGCATTGGGGGACCGTTGGACCCGCCGAAATTGACCCCAAGCGCCGCTTCGTCTACCGGCAAGTGCTTTGGTACGCCAGACGTCACGGGGTCGAGTTTCACATGCCGCCGGCGCACCCCTTCAACCCTCTGCCGGTGTTACGGCTGGCCGTGGCGCTGGACCGCGACCCGCGGGTCATCGCTGCGATCTTTCGCTTTATCTGGGCCGAGGGGCGCAACCCGCAAGAGCCCGATGAGCTGCGCCGTCTGGCCGCCCGTCTTGGCGTCAGTGATATCGATGCGCTTTGCGGCCGTGAGTCGGTGAAGACCGAGCTTCGCCACGCCACGGCCCGCGCGGCGGCCCTCGGTGTGTTCGGCGTGCCGACCGCCATTGTCGACAAGGAACTGTTCTGGGGCAATGACTCGACGCAGATGTTGACCGACTATCTCGCCTCGCCGGAGCAATTCGATACCGCCGAGATGCGGGCCCTGAGCGACGTGCCGCAAGCCGCGCGAAGAAAGGCGCCCGCCAGAGGGGGAAGTGGGGGGTCGGGGTCTGGCGGGCACCAAGCGTAACGGCGAGTCCTTCTTTTTCTCACCTATAAAGAGGTTACGCGATCCCACCTTACCGGACGCTGAACGGGAGATTAATTATGCAATTTGTGCGCCGCACCGCGCCGCGCTCAGGCACCGTCACCGGGTTCTTGTTTTGCGCGCATCGCCAGGGAGACACGCGAGCTTGGCGGTCGTTGCAAGGCATCGCAAATGTACCAGCCCGTGCGCGCCAGCTTCTCGATGTCCACGCCCGTGTGTAAGCCCATGCCGTCCAGCATGTAGACGACATCCTCCGTCGCCACATTACCGGTTGCACCGCGCGCGTAGGGGCAGCCGCCGAGCCCAGCCACGGAGCTGTCAACGACGCGAACACCGCTGCCCAAAGCCGCAAGGATATTGGCCAGTGCCTGACCGTAGGTATCGTGGAAATGGACTGCAATATGCTCGAGGGGCACGCTCGCGGCCACCGCCTCGACGAGTATGCGTGCGTCGCCCGGCGTACCGACACCGATGGTGTCACCAAGGGAGATTTCGTAGCAGCCGAGCGTGTACAGGCGCCCTGCGATGGCCGCGACTTCGCCGGGGTCGACCTTGCCGGAGTAAGGGCACCCGAGTACACATGAGATATAGCCGCGAACGCGGATGTCGGCGGCTCCCGCCGCGGCAATGACCGGTGTGAAGCGCTCGAAGCTCTCGTCGATGGAGCAGTTGATGTTCTTGCGCGAGAAGGCCTCGGATGCCGCCGCAAATATGGCGACCTCGGTCGCGCCGACCTCCCGTGCCGCCTGCAAACCCCGCATATTTGGCACCAGCACCGGGTAGCTCACCCCGGGGCGCCGTGCGATACCTTGCATCACCTCCCGGTGGTCGGCCATCTGTGGGACCCACCTCGGGGATACGAAGGCCGTCGCTTCGATGACCCTTAAACCGGTGGCGCTCAAGCGGTCAATCAACTCGACCTTGGTGGCTGTCGGGATGCTCACCGGCTCGTTCTGCAGCCCATCACGCGGGCCGACCTCGACGATCTTTAGGTGGTCACGCGCCCCTTCGTGGGTGGATTTGAGCATCTGTGCTCCAAGACTCCCTTATGGTTCAGGTTGGATTCAGCTTGCGCCCTCTACTCTTCGCCTCACGAACGGAACGCAATCAGGAGACAGCGAGTGAAACCTAAACAGCTCTTTTTCGCACTCACAGCCGCGGCATTGCTAGCGACTCAGCAGGCGTTTGCGCAGGGTTACGGAGCAGAGGGCGCCTTCTATGATTACGCAAAAGTACTGGACGTGGAACCTATAGTGTCGGTGGTCCGGGTTCAAACACCCCAGCGCGAGTGTTGGGACGAGCAGGTCGTGCATCGAGCCCCGAGACATGGTTATCATGCCGGTACGCAATCATTTACACCCGCTATCCTTGGTGGAATCCTCGGTGGCGTGGTGGGTAATCAATTCGGTCATGGCAGCGGCAACACCGCGCTGACCGTGGGCGGTGCATTACTCGGCGCCTCGGTGGGGCACGATATTGCACGCCGCCGGCACCACGCCTATGGTCAAGGTCATACCTACACCACGACAGAGGAGCGTTGCCGTGTGACCAACGCGTATCACGAGGAGGAGCGTGTTGACGGATACCGCGTGCGCTACTACTACAAGGGTGAGACCTTTGTAACCGAGCTGGACCACGACCCGGGGCCGGAGCTGCGCGTACGGGTCCAGCTATCGCCAGAAACCGTTTATTGAGCCCTATTGCAATCATGTCACGCAAGCCACCGACATTGTGCACCAGACCCGCGATGCGTAGCTGCGCTGGCATAAGCAAGAAGCGGGCTACAGGAGCCGGTTAGTCAAACCGGCGAACAGGCGTGAGGAACTCGAAGAGTCTCGTCTTTGTCATCGTGCTGGCAGTCTTGTTGGCAGGCCCCGTTCAAGTCGGTGCCCGGCAGTCGAAGGGTGATATCCGAACCGCGCAGGCCGATGTAGGCATCGGTCCCGATCAAGCCGCGGCTATCGCACGATCAAAAACCAAAGGCCAAGTGCTCTCGGTCAACCTCGCACGTACGGGCAACCCCGTTTACCGCGTCAAAGTCCTCATGTCCGGCGGTCGTGTACGCACGGTCATAGTCGATGCAAAGACGGGGCGGCTCCTCAACTGACAGAATTCTTGGGTGTAAATCATGCGAGTCTTGATTATCGAAGATGAAGCCACTTTGCGTCAGCAGGTGTGTGAACGACTGCGCCGCGACGGCTACGCGGTCGATGCGACGGGAACCGCCGAAGAAGGTGTTTACATGGGTAAAGAGTACCCGGTGGACGTCGCCGTGGTCGATATCGGGCTGCCCGACTTTTCCGGTGTCGACGTCATCCGGCGTTGGCGGGCGGACGAGGAGGATTTCCCGGTGCTCATACTCACGGCGCGCGGACGCTGGCAAGACAAGGTCGAGGGTTTGGAGGCGGGCGCGGACGACTATTTGGTCAAGCCCTTTCACATGGAGGAGCTTTTGGCGCGGCTGCGCGCGCTCGTGCGTCGGTCTGCCGGTTGGGCGGACTCCTCAATCCGTTGTGGCCCGATCGTTTTGAACACGAGCGCGCAGTCGGTCACGGTAGACCATAACGAGGTCGAGCTAACGGCATTCGAGTACAAAGTGCTGGAGTACTTGATGCTGCATGCGGGTAACGTCGTCTCAAAAGCGGAGCTCACCGAGCATCTCTACGAGGACGACTTCGACCGTGACAGCAATGTGCTCGAGGTCCTGATCGGCCGGCTGCGCAAGAAGCTGGACCCGCAGAGACGGCTGCAGCCGGTCGAGACGCTACGCGGGCGCGGCTACCGCTTTGTGCCCGAGCGTTCTGCACACTAGCGCGGACCGCTCGCCCGGGCACGGACCGCCAAGTGTCATCCGCACTGTCCTTAAACGCGCGCCTGGTCGTCTCGGCGAGCGTCGCGTTGGTTGCGTTCTTGAGTCTCGCCGGCTGGACTCTGGACCGTGCGTTTAGGGACAGTGCGCTCAGCGCGGCGCGTGACCGCCTCAGGGGGCAAGTCTATTTGTTGCTTGGTGCGGCGGAGCTCGATTCCAGCGGAGCGCTGTTTGTCCCCGAGGTCTTGCCCGAGGCGCGTTTTGCATCCCCCGCATCCGGGCTCTACGGTGAAGTTCTGACCCAAACGGGCGATGTGGTGTGGCGTTCGCGGTCGATGGTCTCGGAGCGTATCGACGAGCGGTTGGCCGGCGAGCCCGGTGAAATGGTCTTTTCGCAGACCCGCTCCACGACGGGTACCCCGCTACTCACGGTGGGGTTTGGCGTGCTGTGGGAGACGGAGGCGGGCGAGGAGAAGGGTTTCAATGTAAGGGTCGCCGAGACCCGCGACGCCTTCGACGCGCAGGTGGTCACCTTTAGACGCAGTCTTTGGGGATGGTTCGCCGCTGCGTGTTTGGTCCTGGTCACGATCCAGGGCGTGATCTTGCGCTGGAGCCTCAAACCCTTGCGCGAGGTTGGACGCGAGGTTGCCGAGATCGAAGCCGGCGAGCGCGCGGAGCTCACGGAGGACTACCCGAGCGAGTTACAGGTGCTGACGCGCAACCTCAACGTCATGGTCAAGCACAATCAAGCCCGCTTGCATCGCCAGCGCGAGGCCTTGGAGAACCTGGCGCACAGCCTGAAGACCCCGCTTGCGGTGCTTCAAAACACGGCCAATGCCGAGACCGCTGAGAGCCCGCTGCGCTCGGCGGTGGAGGAGCAGGCGGTGCGGATCCAAGAGGCGGTCGACTATCAGCTCCAGCGTGCCGCGATGTCCGGGCGTTCCGCCTTGACTGCTCCGGTTGACGTGCCTGAGCTTTGCACCAAGCTGGCGGCTAGCTTGCAGAAAGTGTATGCGGACAAGCGTCCGGACATCGACGTCAGCATCGCGTCCGACGTAGTGTTCTACGGCGACAGCGGCGACCTCATCGAGGTCATCGGTAACTTGACCGACAACGCCTGCAAATGGTGCGCAAAGCAGGTGCGCGTCCACGCGCGCAACGAGGTGCAAAGCGATGGCGGAAGAAAGCTGTTGCTGCTGACAATCGAGGACGATGGCCCGGGGATCGCCGCCTGCGACGTGCAGCACGTGCTTGGGCGCGGCGCCCGGATGGATGAGGCGATGCATGGACAAGGCCTGGGTCTTGCCGTGGTCAGAGACATCGTGGAGGAGGCCTATGGCGGTGCGCTCGCCATCGAGCGCTCGGCGCTCGGCGGGGCGTGTGTTGTATGCCGTTTCTAGATGTACAAGGTCACGTCGACCCGCGGCCGAGACCAAGCCGCGAGGACAAGCTGCGTCACTAGCCCGGAGAGCGCACGAGAAAGTGCGCACACGCGCGCCAAACAACGTATGCAAGCGTGGCGACGCCAACCCCGAGCACCGCACCCGCCAGAACGTCGGTGGGCGTGTGGACGCGTAGCACGGTGCGCGAGTAGGCAACGAGCACGGCCCACGGTAAGGCCAAGTAACACACACCGAGCCGCCAGCCGACCAAGAAACGAGCACCAAGAAGGAAGAAGAATGTGGCGATAGCGCACGCGGCGAACGCATGACCCGACGGAAACGAGTAACCAACTGTCTTCACCCAATGACGTCGTATCTGCGGGCTCATCGGTACGCCGCGCGGGGGCAAGGTCTTCAACACGTGCTCGAGGTAGTTGCGTCGTTGCGAAGGGCTGAGACAAGCGTAGAACTCGGCGGCGGATATTCTCAAAAACGGTACTGTGGGCGGCGTGGTAGAAAGCGCGACGATATTGGGTCTAGGGACGGAAAAGTGGGGCTTGAGCACGGTTTCGTTGGCGAGACCGCCTGCGCCCACCGCTAGCAGCAGGGCCAGCCCTAAGGAGCACAGCTCGAATACCCGCCGCGAGCTCGGGACCCCAGGACGGCCGACCACGATGAGAAGCATAATGGAGCAAATCAACGCCAGAGCGTAGTTGTTGCCCGTTTCGGTCACGACCAGCATGATATTCGCGAAGCGACCGTCCAGCGGCGGGTTTGGCGGAAGGAGTGGATTGAGCGGCGCCACGGCAAAGGCGCCCGCGACCAGAGCGAGCATGAGCAGCAGGGGAACAATCGTGCGCGCAAATGCGCTCATCGTTGACACCAAGACCGCGGTTTGTCATGGGTGCGCCGGCACGCCGCCGGTTGTCGCGCGGGCGGTGGGCGACGCCTGATGCGGGGCGCGAAAGCCGGCCACGGCTGTATCGCTTTGTTGAGCCTATTGACGCTCGGCGCGTGCGGCGGGCGGACCGAGGTGTATAGCAGCGCAGAGCTCGCTAACCCCGCATCCCAAAACTGTATTGTCACCGGTGGTCGGCTGCAGTTCGAACTCGCGGGTAGCGGCGCAGAGTACGGCGTTTGCGTATTCGATGGCAACCAACAGTGCGAAGAGTGGGCCTTGTATCGAGAAGAGTGCCCAAATCGTGGCGTCAAAGTACCCTCAAATATCTCACGCTCGGCGCGCTACTGCCTCATTCGCGGCGGCCGTTACGAGATCACACGTTGGGGCACTGCATCGGTGCGGGAGGAGGGACTTTGCACGCTGCCAATGGGCCATCTCTGTGACGGGCATAGCCTCTTTATGGGCGAGTGCCCTTGAGCCCGCCAACTGCACCGGGGCGCGCAGCCGCTAAGCGTGTCTGAGGACCCGCCGCCGGGAAGCTTGGGAAATCGATGGTGCGGTCGCGCTCGATCTGCTCGACGAGCGCGACCTCCCAGCGTAGATACTCGCGCATGGCGGACTCCTGGGCGCTCGCCAGCTCATAGGGCTTTTCAAACACATCGTCGATCTGCGCGAGCGCGTTCTCCATCCCCGTCGCGAGCTTGTAACCGTGCTCGGTCCAAGCCGCCGTACCGCCCTCCAACGTCAACACCGGTTGTTGTACCAACGCCTTTAGGTCGCGGCCCGCCAGGGCGGCGTGCGCGGGGCTGGGTGCGGTCACCACATACGCCGGCGCTTTTGGCAAGCGCGTCGCCGCCGTCTCCAGGTAGGCCCGTACACCCCACCAGGCGCCTGGAATATGACCGGCCGAGAAGCTAAGGCTGTCCGCAAAATCGACCACCGCAAACTCGGGCTTGTGCTCGAGCTCGCTTGCCGAGATGCGTGGCAGCTCGTTCTCGCAACGGTCCTTGGTCGGGTGGGCCACGTCGCATACAACCATCGCCTGACGCGGCAGCCCGCCCGCGAGGACGTGCACGTTCTCGAGCCCCATCTGCACCAGCCAGCTTGCGGTCATCGTGGCGCGTATCTCGGTGTCGTCGAGCAGCACCACCCGTGCCTCGCGTACCGCCAGGTATTCATCGGTCGCCTGCACGAGTTGACCTCCGGGAGCCGAACGAGAACCGGGTAGGTGGCCGGTGGCAAACTCCTCTGGCTGGCGTACATCGAGCAAGTACAAGGTCTTCTCATCGGCCTCGCTCGTCCAGCGCTCGACGACATCCAGACCCACCTTCGAGATGCCAAACCGCGCGCTTACCCGGTCGCATGCTTCTCTTGCCCAGGACCGAGCCTTGGCGGACACCGACCCGAACTTGCGTCTGGCGCCGCGCTCGAGCCCATAGCCTGCGAGGTGCCAGCCCATCGTACCGTCCTTTAAAGCGACGACGGGGTTTGGAACCCCTGCATTGCGCAGCGACTGGCAGCCGATGATCGACCGCGTGCGCCCGGCACAGTTCACGACGACCAAGGTCTCGGGGTCTGGGGCCAGGTCCTTGACACGATAAACCAGCTCGGCGCCCGGCATGTCGAACCCACCCGGGATCGCCATGGTGTGATATTCCTCGAAGGGACGGCTGTCCAACACGACCAAGTCGGACTTTTCATCCATCCGTGCCTTGAGCTCGTGCGCCGCGATGTGCGGGGTTTGGTCGCGCTGCTCGACTACCTCCCCAAAGGCCTTGGAGACCACGTTGACCCCGCTGTAGAGCTCGTAGCCCTCGGCGGCCCATGCGCTTATCCCCCCCTCCAGCAGACTCGTGTCGGTGTACCCCATATCTCTCAGCGTGCGCACCGCGCGCTCGGCTAGCCCCTCGTTGTCGTCACAGACCACGGCCCGCACGGAGCGGCGCGGCACCAGCGTGGGCACCCTCAGCTCCAAGTGACCGAGTGGAATATTGACGGCCAACAATATGTGTCGTTTCCCATACACGCCGTTCTCGCGCACGTCGATAAGCGCAATCTCATCGGCATCTCTCAGCGCTTCGTGCAGCGCTTTGGGCGATAATGCTTGCATGGCGCTCACCGGGTATCCGGATGAGCCGCGAAGTGCTTGTAGCTTCGCGTCTTGCTATCGAACATCACGCGTTCGCTCAGCGTATCCAGGCTGCGCCCATAGAGATGAAAGTTCATGTTGATTTGGCCCGCGGGTACATGAACCGAATGAAAATCGTCGGGGAGTAAACACACGACGACACCCGGTCTAACCGTTTTGGCGCCGGTGGGTTTTAGCGCCCCGCGCTCGTCTTGCGCCCCGGCTGCGACGGGCTCGTAGAAGCGGTTTTGCTCTTCGCCACGCACGCCGGCGATTACCGCCCACGTGGTGTGGTTGTGCGGTGGCGTTTCGCTCCCCGTGCTCGAGCAGTCCAGATAAAGAGCAAAGCGCTTGTCCGGGTCCACCGACAGCGTGTACATGTGGTTGCTATTGGCATCTTGGCTGGGTGGAAACTCGGACTCGGGAAACAGCTCCGGCTGGCCGGAGAGCTCGAGCAGGGCCTCGCCGATCATTGCCAAGGATTCTCGCGTTATGCCTTGGTCTCGCTCGATGCCCCGGACTTGTTCGATGACACGCTTCACACACGCTTCCCGTTGCTGGGCGATGGACATGGCTAATACCTCTTCCGCTTGCAAAGGCCGCAGAGTGTATAAGACAAGCGTGAGCCGAGCGAAATGTCGCGGCGTGTCGCTACCCGGGCGTTGCTCTGGTCGCGGCATCCGATTGTTGTGCGCGCTCCGCCAAACCGCTCAGACGTAGTCCAACGGCACCGCGGTCGTGTACTTGAGCTGCTCCATCGCAAAGCTGGAGCTGACGTCGGAAATGTGCGCCTGCTGGATTAGCTTTTTGTAGAACGCATCAAAGGCCGCGATGTCCTTGACCACCACACGCATGAGGTAATCGATTTCACCGCTCATCCGGTAGAACTCCATTACCTCGGGGAGTGCCTTTACGACCGTGGCAAATGACTCCAGCCACTCGATGTTGTGCTGGTTGGTCCGGATTGCCACAAACACGTCTACCCCTAGGTTTAGCTGGTCACGGTCCAGCAGCGCCACGCGCGCCCGTATGATGCCGCGCTTCTCGAGGTTCTGGATGCGCCGCCAGCACGGCGTAGTGCTCAAGCCGACGCGGTCGGCTATCTCGGCGGTGGATAGAGTCGCATCCTGCTGGATGAGCTCCAGTATTTTTCGGTCGATACGGTCCATACGGTCCATGTGCTTTCCTCCGTGGAGACTAGAACAAATTTCTAAATTTACTCGAAACTTGCGCGATATTAGAACAAAAATTTCTCGTTCCGTAACATAGAATTTTCAACGAGCAAGAAAACAGTAGAGGAATAGTGGATATGCGTTACCTGACACGACATCTGGATGACGTGGACGAGACCTATACACAGCACCTATGTCATGCCATGCGGTTTGCCGTGGCCATGTTTTTCGGCGCGCTGGCGTGTTTGGTCCACGCTTTTCTGCCGTTTTTCTTCGAGACCACGGGCAGTCGCTGTATCACGCGGCTTTATGACCGAATGGTCAGCAACCGACGGGATTTAACACCAGTCCACCAGAAACCGTCTCAGCCGGAGACCGCCAACCAGTAGCAATACCCTTTGATTCGACGGCCGCTGCCAACGCGCCGCAGGTACCTATCTCGTCTCCCATCGGGCCGGGGTCGTAGTGGTCCTCGTCGCTCGAAGCGCTCAGCGGCCTGCGCGCCGCCATGAGTGCTTGACACACCTCGGTTCGAGTGCAAAGTTCGCCATGACGTTGCCTCGAAGAAATACCTTGGAAAGCAAGAGGGGGTGTGGTGAGGGAGGTTGTGATCATCGACGGGGTGCGAACGCCCATCGGCCGCTATGGCGGGGCGCTTGCCAGTATTCGACCTGACGATCTGCTAGCGCACACCCTGGTCGGGTTGATCAAGCGCACCGGCGTGGACCCCAGCCTTCTCGATGATGTCTACGCCGGCTGTGGCAATCAAGCCGGTGAGGATAACCGCGACGTGGCGCGTATGGCGGTGCTTCTCGCGGGGTTCCCCGTGGAAGTCCCGGGTGTCACGGTCAATCGGAACTGCGCATCCGCTCTGGAGGCCGTGAACCAGGCTGCAAAGGCGATCATCGCGGGCGAGGGTGATGTCTACATCGGCGGTGGTGTGGAATCCATGAGCCGCGCGCCCTGGGCGATGGCAAAGCCCGCGAGTGTCCCAACGAATCGGGCGCCCAAGGTATGGGACACCACCGTCGGTTGGCGCTTCAACAATCCGCGCCTGGATGAGCTGTACCCGATCGTCAGTCTGGGCGAGACGGCGGAGAACGTCGCCGAGCAGATGCAGATCCCCCGCGAGGAACAGGATCGCTTTGCCTTGGAGAGCCAGCGCCGCGCCGTCGACGCCATCAACACCGGTCGCTTCAGCGACGAGACCATCCCGATCCCGGTGCCCCAACGACGTGGCGGCCCGATCGCCTTTGAGGTCGATGAGCACCCCCGGTACCGAAAAGTCGACGGTCGCTATGAGCTGGATACGAGCTTGCAGCAGCTAGCCAAGCTTCGGCCCGCATTTCGTAGAGGCGGCACCGTGACCGCTGGCAACTCCAGTGGCATAAACGACGGCGCTGCGGCGGTGTTGCTCATGAGTCGTCAGAAGGCGGACGCGCTTGGGTGTAA
>CAJHYW010000175.1_pt1 | contig 59428 bp, 50 predicted proteins | sample 9198811 | NCBI WGS metagenome assembly CAJHYW01 (sample SAMEA7708378, study PRJEB35096) | sediment metagenome | biome: marine neritic benthic zone biome [ENVO:01000025]; feature: sediment [ENVO:00002007]; material: shallow marine sediment [ENVO:03000034] sea grass bed [ENVO_01000059] ...
CTTGCTTCGGTTTTCAGCCGACTGGCTGCTACGTCTGCGCTTCAACCCTTTCTACGATGTGCTGGAAACCCGGACACTAGAGTGGTTGGAAGACGCCGGCGGCTAATTCGGGGACAGTTTACTAATTTCAGCTGGCATCCCGGTTCAACGAGTACTGGGAACGGGTTACTTTCTGCCGGACTCCTTACGCGCTCAGTGCTGCACCAATGTCCTACCCCAAATAAGTAAACTGTCCCCAAAATACGCAAATAAGTAAACTGTCCCCGAAATACGTTGTCCCCGAAATGGGATGTCAGCGGCCCCGCGTCAGCACGAAGTAACGCGCACCCTTGGGGGTTTGTACAAAATACAGCGGGCGGGTTTCCGGCAAACTGGAAGCGGTAAGACGCAGGAACAGGTCGTCGAAGAACTCCGGCGTTTCCAGGCTGAAGTTGTGAAAGTTGCGGGTACGGTTCACCGGTGTGACATCCACCAATACCAGCCGCTCGTCACCTGGCTCGAGTAGCTCGGTCAAGCTCGCGGTCTGCGCTTCTTGGCTGGGGTTGGTGGGGTCGAGGGTGCTTTCGCCCAGTCGTCGTCCTAGGTTGACGACGCGGCTGACCAGCAGCGCGCGGTCGTTGGACGACACGTAGACGGTGACATTCTTGGCCAACGCCTTGATCTCTTTTTTGAACTGAGTATTAAACTCTTTGTGGCTCACGTCGGGCGCGGTCAGCATGACGTTTTCGATTTCAGTCTCCGGGTCGAGAAAGTCGGGGTCTTGATACAGCACGCCGAAGGCGTTGACAACTACCTGAGCGCCCATGCTGTTTGCGATCAGCCACAGACGGTCGGGCTGCACCTGCTCGATGATCAGCTCCAGGGTCGCCGCGAGCTCGGCGCCCGAGTCGGTTGCAACGCGTCGCGCGCGTCGATAGCCGCGTAGCGACGAGCCCTGATTACCGGGCCAGTCAAACAAGAGCACCGGCGTGTCGATGTCGAGCACATGCGCGACAAAGGCGGTCTTGCGCAGCGCCGAGGGAAAGGCCTCGCGAAAACCGTGTATGACCACCAGCACCGAGCGATGCGGGGACACCTCTACCTGTGCACTGAGCCGCGCGACAAAGGCGTCGCGTTCTAACGCCTGCACATCCTTTAGCTGAATGTCTTCATTGAGAAACCAGTCGCTCGGGTTGATCAGCGCGCCGATACCGAGCGAAGGCTCAATACTGGTGTCGAAGAAACCGAGGTTTAGCGAACCTTCACGCTCGGAGTCGAAACGTTCCTCGATTTCTCCGTCCACGGCGCCCGGGCGACGGTTGGTTGTGTAAAGAAATCGGAAGGTCCCTTGCTCTGCGAGCTGGGTCACGAACATGCGCCGGAACGAAAAGGATTCCGCGTAGTTGAGGAACATCCGTGTGCCGATGAAGTAGGTGTAGATCCCCACCCCCAAGAGGACCAGCACGGCCAATGCGGTTATCCATAAGAACCGCCGGCTAAAGCGCTTCATCCCTGCGTCCTTTGGACGTTCGACTGACTTGAACTCGAATCATTTCTGCGCCGTTCGTCCTACACCATAAAGGTCGCATGTCAGACCGCATCAAAAATCGGTGGGTGCCCCGCCTTCCTCCTTACGTCGGGCCACGAAAGACTCGAGCTCTTCGCGGATTGCATCGTCGATCGGCGGTGGCTCGAACTCCGCCAAGATTTGTTTCCAGATCTTATTGGCACGCTGGGGCGTCGTCAGGCTGCCGCGCTCCTCCCAGCTTTCGAAGTTGCTCCAGTCGCTCAGGAAGGGCGCATAGAAGGCGGTCTCATAGCGCTCGAGGGTGTGGCCGGTGCCGAAGAAATGCCCGGTCGACCCGACTTCGCGCACGGCGTCGAAGGCGATGTCCTCCGGTGTGGTCGACACCGGTTGCATGTAACGGATCATCTGCTGGAGGGTCTCGCAGTCCATCACGAACTTCTCGTAGCTCGCACAAAGCCCGCCTTCGAGCCAGCCCGCCGAGTGATAGACCACGTTGGTCCGCGACGAGACGCACGCCCACAGCGAGAAGGCGCTCTCCCACGCCGATTGGGAGTCCGGGCAGTTGGCCGCACAGGCGTTCGACGCGCGCAGAGGCAAACCGTAGAACCGCGCCATCTGCCCCGACATCTGCGTGGCACGCATGTACTCGGGGGTGCCAAAGGCCGGGGCGCCGCTTTTCATGTCCACGTTGGAGGTGAAGGAACCGTACACGACGGGCGTGCCGGGGTTCACGGTCTGCAGCAGCGCAATCGCCGCCAGACCTTCCGCGGTCTGTTGCATCACGGCGCCCGGAAGCGTGACCGGAGCCATGGCACCCGACAAGGTAAACGGTGTGACAAACACCGGTTGTCCATGTCGTGCCAGGCGCATCGCGCCATCGAGCATGGGGAAATCGTGCTTGAGCGGCGACGAGGAGTTGATATTCGTGTACATCCGCGGTGCGGCATCGAACTCCTCATGGCTCAAACCGCCCGCGATACGCACCATCTCCATCACGTCCTCGACCCGCTCTTTGCCAAGGCTGTAGGCATGAACGACTTTATCGGTCAGCAACAGCTTGTCCATGACACAATCGAGGTGGCGCACCGACGCGTGGATGTCTACCGGCTCGACCGGGTAGCCGCCGGCAAGATGGATGCAATTGAAGTACTGCGTCAGCTTGATCAGGTCGCGGAAGCTCTCGCGGTCACCGACCCGCCGACCCCGGTCCAGGTCCGAGCAGTTGGGCGGGCTGGAGACGTTGACGAACAGCATCCGGTTGCCACCGACGGTGACCTTGTGCGCCTCGTTTCGTGGGATCATGTCGAACTGCGAGGGTGCCTTCTTGACCTGCTCGAGCACGAAGTCACGGTCCATGCGTACATTGTCGGAGTCCGTTGCGACCGTGCAGCCCGCCTTGCGCAGAATGTCTTTGGCTTCTTGGTTGAGGAACTCGATACCGATTTCCTCGAGCACCCGCATCGCGCTCTCGTGTATCGCCTGCACGCCTTCTTCGGAAAGCGGCTCGGTCGGTTTATCCGTGTTGACCGGGAGCGTCCACGGCGTCTGCTTGACCGCGGATGTCTTCGCGCGGCGGGGGTTTCCCGCGCGGCCACCACCACGGCGGCCGCCGCGCCGTGCTGCCTTGGGCTGCTGTTCCGTTTCCATCACGAGGACTCCGATAGCACGACCACTCGCACCAGCGCCGCCAAGTATACTGGCAACGCACAGGGGGACCAGTCCCACTTATACCATCGGGCAGGTGTGCCAGCGGCAGGTGCGTGGCAGCATTTGTGTAAGCGGCTCAGGCGGCGTTGCGTCGTAACCAATTGCCCATCGCGACCAGACCCTCGGGTAAGTCCGCATGGCCAAAGCCGACACGCAAACAGTCGGGGGGCACCTCGGCGATCTCGGAGCGGAAGATCGTCGATGGCAGGAACAATACCCCTGCTTCCTCGACAAGGCGCTTGGTAAAGGCCGAGACCCCGTCCCGCCCTTTGTACCGGATGAAGGCGACACAACCGCCATCGGGCGCTTCCCAATCGAATAAAGCCTGGTGGTCCGCAAAGAACTCGTCCAGCGCGGCGAGATTAGTCCTCACGATGGCGCGGTTCCTGTCGAGTATCCGGTCGCTCGCCTTGAGCGCGATGATCGCCAGGATCTCGGATGGCGCGGAGTTGCAGATCGAGAGGTAGTGCTTGTATCGCTCAAAGCGTGTCAGCAGCGCGCGGTCCTTACAGGCCACCCATCCGATGCGCAGACCCGGCAGGCCATAGGCCTTTGACATGACGTTCAAAGAGATGGCGCGCTCGTAGAGGTCGACGGCCTGGGGCAAACGTATCGCGGGGTCGCGTTCGATGAGCCGGTACACTTCATCGCTAAGCAGCCAGATCCCCTGCCGGCGGCAGACCTCGATGATGGCATCCAAGGAGTCGCGTGGCAGGATGCGTCCGGTCGGGTTGTTTGGGAAGTTGATGGAGACGAGCTTCGTGTTGGGGCGCACCGCGTCGCGCAGCCGGTCGATGTCGAGATCCCAGCCGCGGTCGATCTCGAGCGGCACACCCGTCACCTCGCAGATGCTCAGCGGCACGGTCTCGGCGGCCTGATAGTTCGGCGTAATGAGGATCGCGTGGTCGTCTTCTCCAAGCAACACCTGGTTTGCGATATATATCGCCTCTTCCGCACCGGCAAAGCAAAGTACGTGCTCGGGCTCGACGCTATCGTAGGTTTTGGCGATCTCGTCGAGAAGCGCAGCAGAGCCAAAGGTTTGCGTGTAAGCAAGACTGAGCTTGTCGAATGCCTCCCGGTCCTTGGCGCTCGCCAGGGCCAAGAGTTCGCCCAGGGTCATGCTCTGGGCGTCTGACCCGGTCAGGTTGTGCTTGGCAGTGAATTCCCACTTTGCCAAGTACATTTCCAACGCAAAGTCTCTCATGCGCTTTCGCATCGCGCTTCTCCCAAACCCATGCGGCAACTCTATGGGTGCGCAGCATACGTTGACACCACAACCCTGGGAAGCAGGGCAGTCGGTGTTCAACCAGGTCGGGGAGCGCCCCAGAATATAGGTACGTTTAGGAATGAGTCAGACTCTTTTGCGCGATGCAACGCTGTTATCAGTGGTATTCGCCGGTCTCCCCGGCTGGCCGTTATCTTCTCCGCAGCTCGAGTGCCTTTGCCGGTAGGAATATCCGTGGGCGGATCGTCGGGGCCCGCCATAGCGGCGGTGTTGGCTGGCGCCCGAAGACTGCCAGCGCGCTATCTCGCTGTGCCTTTGGACCGCAGAAGCTGGAATGGCTTTGTGCAGGGCATTTGATTTCAGTCACTTATCGGCCAAGTCCACCCTCGGGTAACTTGTTTTCCTGGTGCTATTGAGGACAATAGGGCGGGTCGCGCGTCCGGTGGGGTGCGAATGAGAGAGAAATTGTGTGCCGAACCCGGATGCGGCGAGAAAAGAAACGTTGAAGCCGAAAAGCTGACACCGAGCATCAAGCCGAGGGGTGGTCGCGCGACCAGTACCTGTATACGGTGTCCGCCACCTCGGTCGAACAAGAAAATAGGAGACTCCAATGCGTAGATTTCTAGTAGGGGCTGCGACCTGCGCGGCCTTGTGCGTCTCGAGCGTGACCGCGCTCGCCACCTGTGACCCCGGCGAGGTCGTGATCAAATTCAGTCATGTGACCAACACCGACAAGCATCCCAAGGGCATCGCGGCATCTCTGCTCGAGAAACGGGTCAACGAGGAGATGAATGGCGTCGCCTGTATGCAGGTGTTCCCAAACTCCAGCCTCTATGACGACAACAAGGTCCTCGAGGCACTGCTAAACAACGACGTCCAATTGGCGGCTCCGTCGTTGTCGAAGTTCGAGAAGTTCACCAAGAAGTACAGAATCTTCGACCTCCCCTTCATGTTCGAGGACATCGAGGCCGTCGACCGTTTCCAGAACTCGGAGACGGGGCAACAGCTCAAGGAGGCGATGAAGCGCCGCGGGCTGCTTGGCCTGGCTTTCTGGCACAATGGGATGAAACAGATGTCGGCAAACCGTCCGCTTATCATGCCCGCGGACGCGAAGGGGCTGAAGTTCCGGGTGCAGGCCTCCGACGTGCTCGTGGCGCAGTTCGAGCAGCTTGGCGCGAACCCGCAAAAGATGTCCTTCAAGGAAGTCTACGGTGGGTTGCAAACAAAGGTCATAGACGGACAGGAAAACACCTGGTCCAATATCTATGGGAAGAAGTTCTTCGAGGTTCAAGACGGGATCACCGAGACCAACCACGGTCTCATCGACTACTTGGTCGTCACCTCCGTCGAGTGGTGGGACGGGTTGGACCCGGCGGTGCGTGACCAGCTTGCCCAGATCCTCAAAGAAGTGACCGAGACACGCAACGGCGAATCGTACGCGGTTAACCAACAGAACAAGCAGAAGATTATTGATGCCGGGTCGACGGTGCGCGCCTTGACGCCCGAGCAACGCGCGGCCTGGGTAGCGGCGCTAAGGCCCGTGTGGACGCAGTTCGAGGGTGATATCGGCGCGGACATCATCAGCGCGGCGCAAACGAGCAACAACTAGACGTTTCTTGCCTTGTCCGGCATGCGGTCCTCTTTGGGACCGCATGCTCGTGACCTGGGTAGCCAAGTGACGCCGTGACGGCGGCGCAGGGGGAGAGCGATGTCGACACCACAAAGTCGGCTTGGGCACGCGGTCGATACCCTAGAAGAAACCATCATCGCGATACTTCTTGGCGCGATGACGTTGATCACCTTTGCCAACGTCGTCGCCAGATACGTGTTCAATGACAACATCCTTTGGGCGCTCGAGGTCACGGTGTTCTTGTTCGCCTGGCTGGTTCTGCTCGGCACCTCTTACGGCGTCAAGAAGTCCATACACCTCGGTGTGGACGTTGTCGCGACCGCCGTATCTGCTAAGGTACGCAAGATAATGACGGTGGTCGCGGTTCTCGCCTGTCTCGCCTTCAGCGTGCTCCTGCTCAAAGGGAGCTGGGATTACTGGTACCCCTTCGTCACAACGCGCGCGTTTCTCGAAACCGAGGACGTGCCCATGCCGGATTTCTTGCAGTTTCTCGCCAACTGGCTAAACGAGGGCGAACGCTACGAGAAGGTGCCGCGCTTTATTCCCTATTTTATCTTGCCGCTGAGCATGGCGCTGCTGACACTTCGATATCTGCAGCTCCTGTGGCGTGTGGTTAGCGGCAAGACGGACCTGGTCATCGCCAGTCACGAGGCCGAAAACCTGCCTGCGGCCGACAAAGAAACGGGGGCCTGAGCCATGGCCGTCGCGGTTCTGTTTTTGCTGATCGTCGGGTTGCTGCTGATTGGTGTGCCCATCGCGGTGGCTCTCGGTCTTTCCAGCATCATTTTCCTGACGGTGCATTCGGGCGGGTCGCTGAGCTCCATCGCCCAGACGCTCTTCTCGGCGTTCCACGGGCATTACACCCTGCTCGCGATCCCGTTCTTTATTCTGGCTTCCACCTTTATGTCGACTGGCGGCGTGGCCAGACGCATCATCCGTTTTGCCATCGCGGTGGTCGGTCATCTAAAGGGCGGGCTCGCCATCGCATCGGTATTTGCCTGCATGATGTTCGCAGCGCTTTCAGGGTCTTCGCCGGCCACGGTCGTCGCGATCGGCACCATCGTCATCGCGGGGATGTGCCAAGTGGGTTACACCAGAGACTTTGCCGCAGGTGTGATCTGTAACGCCGGCACCTTGGGGATCTTGATCCCGCCATCGATCGTCATGGTGGTGTACGCCGCCGCCACCGATGTGTCGGTCGGCCGGATGTTCCTCGGAGGCGTCATCCCGGGGCTGATCGCGGGGCTGATGCTTATGGTCGGCATTTATGTGGCGGCCCGGGTCAAGGGCTTGCCCGCGCAGCCGTGGGCGGGCTGGGGAGAGATCGTCGCCTCGGCGCGCGATGCGCTCTGGGGTTTGTTGCTCATCGTCATCATCCTCGGCGGCATCTATGGCGGCATATTCACACCCACCGAGGCCGCGGCCGTGGCGGCCGTGTATGCGTTCTTGATTGCCAACTTCGTCTACAAGGACATGGGGCCGTTCAAGGAGCCTGGACCGGGGGGTATCAAGATCGTGTTGCGCGCGGCGTCCGTGTTCTGGCATCCGGATACGCGGAGGACGCTGCTCGAAGGTGGCAAGCTCACCATCATGCTGATGTTCATCATCGCCAACGCGCTGATCCTGAAGCATGTACTTACCGAGGAACGCATTCCGCAAATGATCACCGAGGCGATGCTCGCGGCCGGCTTTGGTCCGATCGTGTTCCTCATCGTGGTCAACCTGATCCTGCTGATCGGCGGGCAGTTCATGGAGCCTTCCGGATTGCTGGTGATTGTCGCACCGCTGGTGTTTCCGATTGCAATAGCGCTCGGCATCGACCCCATTCATCTCGGGATCATCATGGTCGTGAACATGGAGATCGGGATGATCACGCCGCCCGTCGGTCTCAATCTCTTTGTCACCGCGGGCGTGGCGGGTATGTCGGTGTTCAATATCGTCAAGGCGGCGCTGCCTTGGCTCGGCATCATGTTCGTTTTTCTTATCCTCGTCACCTATGTGCCGTGGATATCGACCTGGCTGCCGACATCGCTGATGGGACCGGAGATCGTCACGCAGTAGGGCAATGGTGGGCCGCGGGGGAAGCGGTGTCGCGGCTTAGCACGGGCCGCTAACGGTGGCCGCAGCCTCTGTCGGCGTGATCACGACCCGCGCTCGACGGGATTGGCAGGTAGCGCGATGAAAATCATCCTTTGACACGGTGCTTGACCTCGTAGCGGATGATCTCGGCCTGAGCTTCCTTTGGCGGCACCGCCGGTGAAATGACGCCGGAACCGGTGAGCAGCACCGACTCGCGGCGTATGAAGAATTCATAGCCGTCGTTGACGAGCACATACGTTCCCGAGGAGCTTTGGTCGGCAAGCTGTACCTTGCCTCTTTGCACCGTGGCGACGAGGTGCTGGCGTGAAATCCAGGGCTGGCTGACGATGATGTCGCAGTGCGTAGCGCGTCCAACAGTCACGCTATGCCCCTCGAGGCAGGACCACACCCGGTCTGCGTAGCGAATGCTCAGCTCGACTTCTGGAAGCGTGTGCTGGTGCTGTGTCCTGGTGTGTCCGGCAGCGTGACCGATAGCGACTTCGGTGCGTGGCACTCCGTCGTCCGGGGTGAGCGCAAAGACCCGGGTGGGCGCCTTCTTGCCTTTGAGCCTCAGGTTGTCCAGCACACGCAGCGCACGCGTGTCTTGTGACGGCAAGCGGTCGAACAGGTCCTGGCTGACAAGAGCCTCGCCGGCCTTTGCCAAGGCGGCAATGCGGGCGGTGGTGTTGACGGCATCGCCAAAGATGTCTCCGCGCGCCTCGATAATATGTCCAAAGTGCAGACCAACGTGCACCGCCAAAGGGCTCGTAAGCTCCTGCGACAGCATTTTCGTCGCCGCGCTGACCGCATCGGAGGGATTGGAGAAGGCGCTCAAGACGTCGTCGCCCTTGGAGCGAATAAACATGCCGCTTTCCGCGCGAACAATGGAGCGCAGGCGGTCCAGACACCCAGCGATCAACCGCAGCGCCTCGGCATCGCCCGCGCTCTCATACAAGGGTGTGCTGCCGGTGATGTCGGCGATGAGCAAGGCAACGTCGTACTCTTTGTCTGACATAACGCGTCGGCGGTTCGCGGTATTGGCGACGGCAATGGTGGCGCGTTGCGGTCCTGCCGCTAGAAGCGGGAATGCTAAGCACGCGACCGGCTTGCAATGCCGTTCGAACTTCGCAATTATCGACTGCGACAGTTTCATACGTCTAGAAGCGTCGATGCAAACTGCGTGGGCGCGCCACGCACCTGGCGAGCGCGCATCCGCTGCTTGCGCACGGCGAGCCGTCAAGGAGGCAAATCAAATGAATGGGAAGGGTGATTCAAAGACGCATCACGCTCGGGTCCTTTGCACGTTGATGCTAGGGATGTTTGCGATAACGCTCCATGGCGCGGAAGCTCTCGCCGAGGCTACGCTTCCCAACGCCTGTCCGGTGGATGGTTGTGTCGTCGAGGTCGTCGAGGTATCGCCATCCGGCGAGGAGCTCTCGGTCACCTTCAAGTCCAACTTCACGCCTGATGTTTCCAAGAACCATTTTCACGTTTGGTGGGGTGAGAAATACACCGTTGCTCAGGTGAGCCGTAATGCCGAGACCGTGCATGGCGTGACGCAGGGCAGATGGCACCGGCATGACGATTACCCCGTCTATGTGACAAAAGGGGCGGCTTCCACGGGTGTACGCGAGGATGCGGTTACGCTGTGTGTGTCGGCGGCCGACCGGAACCACAATATCCTCGATGTGAAGATCTTCGATTGCGTAGACGTCAGCAGCAAGCTGTAAGCCAAAGTCTTCGTGGGCTTGGGCGTGCATGACGCTGCCATCTTATGTCGGTCGTTACGAGGTTCGCGATGAGATAGCGACGGGGGGGTTCGCGGTCGTCGTCGAGGCTTGGGATGAGGAGCTGGAATCCCCGGTCGCGATCAAGATCCTGCGCCGCGACCTCGCCGCCGATGAGGACGTCCTGCTCAGGTTCCTCGAGGAGGCGCGGCTGCTGCGCCGCATCCGCTCACCGCACGTGGTCACCGTGCACGATGTGGGGCGGCTCAACGACGGACGGCCGTACTTCGTCATGGATTTTGCCGACCGCGGTACCCTGGACTCACGGCTAAAGCGGCCCGCGGGTGCAGCCGGACCGGACCCCCAAGACCTGCTGGTGCTGGTAGACGCGGTCGCCGACGGTCTTAGCGCCTTACACGAAGCCGGCGTGGTGCACCGCGACGTGAAGCCGGCCAACATTCTCTTTCAGCGTGCCCGCCGGGGCCGCACAGAGCGCTCTCGCGACAATCAGGACACCGCGGATGGCGGCCCGGCGCTAGTCGCGGGCGATGAGCGCATCCTGCTTGGTGATCTGGGTATTGCAAAAGACCTGGTCAAACACGGCAGCTTCGCCACCGTCATTGGCGGTACACCGCTCTACCAGGCGCCCGAGCAGGATGACGCGGCAGAGCGGGTGACACCGGCTGCCGACGTGTATGCCGCGACCGCGTTGTTGTGGCACGTGTTGACCGGCGAGCGCCCTCCAAAGCCGAGCCAGTTGACGAGCGCGCTGCCCGGGTTGCCGGTCGCTTGGCAGGAGGTGGTCGAGCAAGGAATGGCGCTCGACCCCGAAGCGCGCTTTGGCTCGATGGAAAGTTGGCGCTCGACTATCCACGAGACGCTCGCCCATGAGGCCGCTCAGATCGAAGGCGGCCGACCGACAGCGGCGGTGCCGGTCCATGCGCCGTGCCCGTACAAAGGGCTCGCCGCCTACCAGCCGGAGGACGCGCAGTTTTTCTTTGGCCGCGAGGCGTTGGTCGACGAGCTTGTGCGGCGGGTTCAGCTTCACCAAGTCTTGGTTGTGGGTGGGGCCTCGGGGAGCGGAAAGTCCTCGCTGGTGCGCGCGGGTTTGATCCCGGCGCTCAAGGCGGGTGCGTTGCCGGGTAGCGAGTCGTGGCAGGTCACCCTGTTCACGCCCGGACGAGACCCGTTCGCAGAGCTCTTCTTCCACATCCGCAAGGGGTCGGAGGACACGGGCTCCGCCGTGTCTCTGGAAGACCTGGTCGCGCATCCCACCTTGGCGCGACACCTCGGCGGGACCGACGCCTCGCGCCAGCCGCTGGTGCTTTGTATCGACCAGTTCGAAGAGCTGTTTACCTTGGTAAACGAGCCACAGCGGAGCAAGTTTGTCGCCGCGCTGTCATCCATGACTGACCCGGCCGACAGCCGCGTGCGTGTCGTGATCGTCGTGCGAGCGGATTTCTACGCGGCATGCGCTCAAATACCCTGGTTGGCCGAGCGGATCACACACAACCAGGTGCTTGTCGGCCCGATGACCGGTCCCGAGCTTCGACGCGCCATAAGCGAGCCAGCGCGTCGCGCGGGTCTTTATCTGGAACGTGGGCTTGTCGATGCGATCGTCGACGAAGCGGGGAACGAGGCGGGTTCGTTGCCCTTGGTGGCGCATGCGCTCGTCGAGACCTGGGGGCGGCGGCAGGGCAACACGCTTTCATTGGAAGGTTTTCGAGCAGCGGGTGGTGTCGCGGGCGCAATAAGCCAGACGGCCGATGCTACCTATGAGCATCGCTTCGATATGTCCGAGCGCGATGCGACAAAGCGGCTCTTCCTGCGACTGGTTACACCCGGCGAGGGCACCTCCGATACGCGCCGCATCTTGGCGCGCTCCGAAATCGAGCACGACTCCAACCCGCAGATCATGCACCGGGTGGTGGAGAGCCTGACCGAGGTTCGGCTTCTGACCGTCGACGACGAGAGCGTACAAATCGCGCACGAGGCTCTGCTTCGCACATGGCCTCGTTTGCGAGTTTGGATCGAGGAGTCACGCGACGACCTGCGCATGCGCCAGCGTATTAGTCGTGCCGCGTCTGAGTGGGACGCCGAAGCCCGAGATTCGGACCTCCTATACCGCGGCACGCCGTTGCTCTCGGCGCTCGAGTGGGCGGGGAAGAATCCGGACCAGCTCGGTGAGCTCGAACGAGCGTTTTTGGATGCCTCCGATGAAACCAGGCGACGCGCCGAAGCCATCGCGCTGGAGAGACAACGTAGAACACGCCGCGTGCGGCGCGCGGGTATTGCTCTTTTGTCCTTTCTCGCGCTTGGCGCCACCACCGCGTCGGTCATCGCGTTTCTCGCGTTCCGCGATGCCCAGCAAAACGAGGAGCGCGCCGCGCAGGCGACCGCCGAGGCGCACGAGCGTTTTGCCGGTGCATTGGGCGCGGCGGCACATGGGCTGGTGAAGACGGACCCCTTGCTGGCGCTGTTCTTGGGCGGCGAGGCCGTCGCGCGGGCGGAAACCGAGCCCCCTGGATACGATGCCCGCGCCGCCATGATCGCGGCCCGACGGAGCCTCGCCGACCAGAGCCCGGTGCTCATTGGTAGCCCCATTCCCGCCGGCGATGCGCTCGCCATTGCCATGAGCCCGGACGGGTCGATGCTCGCCTCCGCGCACCGCGATGGCAGTATCGACCTCATCGACACCATCACCAGACGGCGTGTGGGTTCGAGTCTGCGCGGACACGACGGCGGTGTGAGAGATTTGGTTTTTGCGTCCGACGGCCGCCTGTTGGTGTCTGCGGGCGCCGACGGGACCTTACGGGTCTGGGCCATCGAGGACGGTCTTAGCGACAAGGGGACCAAGCTTGGTCAAGTCGGCGATGTGATCTCCGGCGTTGCCTTTAGTCCGCATGGACCCATTGTTGCATCCGGGAACGGGGATGGCACCGTGCAATTGTGGGACGCGGCGAAGAAGACCGCGGTCGGGAAGCCGTTGATCGACCGCGACCTGGGGTTCAAGGTAGTTGCGTTTAGCCCGGACGGCAAGAGTCTGATCGGGGGTTACAACGATGGCACGATTTACGGCTGGTCCTTGGCATCGGGTGAGCAGCTTTTCGAGCCCATACGCGGCGTGCACACGAGCAACTTGGTAAAGCTCGTCTTTAGCCCGCGCGGCGACCGTTTCGCTACTGCCAGTACCGATGGTACCTCTATCGTCTTCGAGTATCCGTCGGCACGCGTGTTGGGTCCAGCCTTCGCGGATGTTGGTCAAATAGGCGCCGTGGTGTTTACAGCGGACGCTGGTGTGCTTGTGGGCGGGGACGCCCAAGGTGCGTTGAACTTCTGGGACCCGTATGCCCAGAGGCTTCTGCATACGACACCCAGAGGCCATAGCCAAGCGGTGACCGACATCGAGGTGAGCGAGGACGGCAGACTACTCGCTACCCTTGGCCACGACCAGGCGATACGCTTGTGGAGCTTTGCGAGCAGCTACCCGTTAAATATTTCGTTTGAAGTCGAAGGGCGGGCGGTAAAGAGTGTCGCCTTCAATCGAACGCACATGGCCGCGGGAGACGACAGCGGCGCGGTACACCTATGGTCGCTGGACGGCGAGGGTGAAGCGCTACAGCTTGCCGGCCACGCGCACCAGGTGTGGGGACTCGCTTTTGCGCCCGGCGAGACTCGCTTGGCCTCGGGCGACCGCACCGGCGAGGTGCGAATGTGGAACGCCGCCACCGGTGAGAATGAGTGGGCGGTCGAGGCGCACGACGGTGCCGTTTGGTCATTGTTGTTCACGCCCGACGGAAAGCGGCTGCTTAGCGTTAGTGACATGCAGATGCGTCTGTGGAATGCCAAAACCGGCGCCTCGGAGGAAAGCTTTGAATACTCGGGCGAGCCCATCACACGCGCAGCCATCTCGCCAGACGGTGCCCTGCTCGCCACGTCCTCGTCCGATGGCAAGGTCACCCTTTGGGACCTCACCACTCTGAAACGGGTCAAGGACTTTGTTGCGGATGACAATCTCGTGTGGAGCGTGCGCTTTAGCCCGGACAGCAAATACCTGGCGACAGCCTCGAGCGATGAGGTGGTGGCGGTTTGGGACATTGGAAGCGAAGAGCGTATGGCCACCTTTGCGGGTCATACCGGTGGCGCCACCGACGTCGCCTACTTGAGCGAGGGTGCCACAATCGTTGCCGTCGACCGCACCGGACGGCTCCACTGGTGGGATGTCCGAACGGGACGACGCCTCGCCGAGGCTTGGCAAGCGCATGACGGTGTGATCTGGCGCATTGCGATACACCCCGACCGAGAGCAACTGGCGACCGCGGGCGCCGACGGACGGGTAAAGATCTGGGACGAGCTGGATGTGGCACGGGCCTGCGAGATCGGCAAACCCGGTTTCGACACGGTACGCCGCCGCCAGTACCTGGGTGAAAACCAATACTCCGTGGCCTGCGACAGGGGACGCTGATGCGGGGTCGATGTTCTTAGTGGCTATTTCCGCACACCGCGCGGGGTGGCTTTGACTGGGGGTGATACTGTGATCGCGCTTGCCGATGTTGTCTCGGCGCTCGGACTTTATACTCCCTCCCGGTTGACGCCCGGCCCAACAACGCTCAAAGCATCGGTAGCGCTGGTGCTGGCGGGTCCCGAGGATAGGCTGCATATGTGCTTTATCCGTCGCAGCACCCGAGCGGGCGACCCGTGGTCGGGTCAGATGGCGTTACCCGGTGGGCGCGTCTCCCCGGATGACCACGACGCCTTGGCGGCGGCGGCCCGTGAGACTCGTGAGGAGGTCGGTTTGGGTCTGGACATGGGCCGGCACATCGGCAGCCTCTCCGAGATGCCCATCGCGCGTGACGATAACCTCGAGCACGGTGTTCTTTCCCCGTGCGTATTCTATGTCTCAGCGCGTCTTCCCACCTTTGTCTTGTGCCAGCACGAAGTGGCTGCTGCCTATTGGGTACCGGTCGGAGCTCTCTGGGCGACACATAACCGTACGTATCACCTGTTCGAGAACCAACGCTACCCGGCCATCGCGTACGGCGAAGAAGTTATTTGGGGGCTGACGCTGCGCGTGCTCGCTGCCTTCGGACGTGTATTGAACAAACCGCTCCCCGCGGTGTGAGACCACGCGCGAACCACGCGGTCGCGCAAGTCTTAAAGATGTCCTTTACGAGAAGATTGGCGTTCCTACCCCGCGGTCCGAGGACCCGCGCTGTGAAACACAGTTGGCCCCGTCAGGGCGCGACGGTCAAGCTGGGGGCCGAGCGAAGATCTGCGTAATCCATTGACGAGCGCCTGCACTCCGAGGGTGGTGCGACCTGTCGGCCCCAACGCGAGACGTTCATCCAGTTGAGAAGGCCATCGAGCGGTAGCGGCCGGCTCATAAAAAAGCCCTGTGCAAACTCGCACCCCATCGCCGCAAGGCGGTCGAATGCCTCCTGATTCTCGATGCCTTCGGCGACCACTTCCAGCTCGAAATTATGGGCGAGGTCGACGATAGATTTGACGATTTTCGCATCGTCGCCGTTGTCCACCATGTTGATGACGAAGGACTTGTCGATCTTGAGCTCGTGGACCGGGAGATTCTTGAGATATGCCAGCGAGGAGTAGCCGGTGCCAAAGTCATCGATGGACATGCGTACCCCCGTGGAACGCAACCGACACAAGGTCTCGAGGGAGGCCGCCGGGTCAGCCATCATAGCGCCTTCGGTTACCTCCAAGGTGAGTTGCTTTGCCTCGGTGCCCCAGATGCTGAGCGCGCGCTTGACCAATTCATCCACCGCGTGCTCGTTTAGGATGGACGGCGACAAGTTGACCGATACCGAGAAGTCAGGAAACGCTCGCTGCAGCTCTCGACACGCGCGCAGCGCGACATTCAACGTAAGCAAGGTCAACGGCAAGATCAGACCCGACTGCTCGGCGATCGGGATAAAAACGTCGGGAGGGACGGGACCCTGACTGGGACTCACCCAGCGTGTCAACGCTTCTACGCCCGAGATTTTTTGTTTGGCCAGGTCTATCTTGGGCTGATAGTGAACTTCGAGCTCTCCGTTCTCGATCGCCGTCTCCAGCTCTGCTTCCAGGGGGAGCTCGAACTTCGTCACTTTTTCATTCGGCGCGTAGACGGCCTGACCCGAATGCATGGAACCTGCCGTCGACAGCGCGGACTCGGCGCGCGCCATCAAGGACTTTGCATCGCGCGCATGGTCCGGGTAAACGGCCACCCCGACGGCGAGCCGCAATCGGATGGTGAGGTCGTATATCTGGAAAGGCTCCCGGACGACCGCACCGATCTTGTTGGCCGCGAGGACGGCCTGACCCACCCCGATCAGTCCGGGAAGAATGAGCGCGAACTCGGAGCCACTGATCCGTGTCATCACGTCCGAAGAACGCAGACAGCGTGCCAGGCGCAAAGAAATCTCGCGTAGTATTCGGTCACCGGCCTCGTAGCCCAGCTCCCGATTGATCTTGCGCAGCTTGCGCGTTCGCACGACGACCAGCCCGAGCACGCGACCCGTTTGAGGCGTTCGCTCGATCTGCTGCTCTAGCTCGAGAAAAAAGCGGGTTCTGCCGGGCAGTCTGGTGAGCTCATCGAGCATCGGCGTTGCGGTCATCTCATTTGATGCCTCGGGGCTCAAAGATAGAACTCCTTCGGGTCGATGCCGTACGCGCCGTGTTCGAGTACCTTGAAGACCTCGAGTGCTCTGCCGTCCTTGTCCTCGGTCTCTTGGATAAGGTCGATGACCGGTCCCGCACCGTAGGGCTGTTTGTCCTTGTCGAGGACAACCATGACTCTAGGTCGCAGACGTCGGAGTCGATTCTGAGAGATGACGATACCCACCTCGCCTGTGGTTAGCTCGACAACGCTCCCGGTCGGGTAAGTGCCGAGGGTTTGAATGAACTCTTCGACCAGCTCTTCCTGGAACAGCGACCCGCGCCACGCGTAGAGCCGTCTGACTGCCTCATGCGCGGGGATGGCATGCCGATACACGGTTTCGCTGGTGATTGCATCATAAACGTCTACGATTGCGGCCATCCGTCCGAGCGCCGGAATCTCACCACCTTTGAGGCCTCTCGGGTAGCCGCTGCCGTCGAGGCGCTCATGATGGGTGGCCGCGATCTCGATGGCTTCTTTGGAGATCCCGCCGGCGCGTTCCATAATGTCTACGCTGTGAGCCACATGCTCTCTGACAAGCTCGAACTCTTTGTCGGTCAGTGGCCCGACTTTAGACAGTAGCTCGGTGGGTAGGCGCATTTTGCCGACATCGAACAGCAAGGCGCCGGTCCCCAAGTCCTCGAGCTGCTGCTTTGCAAGACCGACATTGCGCCCGAATGCGATTGCCAGCGCGCTTGAGTCGATACAATGTGCGTATGTGTAAGTGTCTTTGCTCTTTAGCGACCTCAGCCACATAAACGCGTCAGGGCTGCGCAGAATGCTCTCGGTCATCCTGGAGACGGCCGCCTTCGCTCCACCCAGGTCAGGTTTCTCACCCTCGAGCACGTTTTGCATGATGCCATCTATGGCCCCAAACACGTCCTCGCGAAGCTCTCTCGCAACCTCGATCTCTTCTTCGACGGGCTTGTCTCCACGATACACAGCGCTCGATTGCACGAGCCTGGCGATGGCGTTTTGGCCATGGCCCGAGCCGCTGCGTTCTTGCGGCGGTGTCTCGGGCTCTTTTTGGGCTTCCGTATCGATATAGACGTGCTGGCAGTGCTCGCGTAGGACTTGGATGTCTCGCTCGTCTTGCACATAAAAACCCTGGAGCAGGAATGGTGTGTCCAGCCAGTCGCGGTCGAGACGAGACACGTACATGCCGTACGTCAGCTCGGCGGTGGCAATCTTCATCTCCATTGGGCAACGTTCCTGACCAGTGGCCGGCGACGGGAATAGAGCGAGGACGCGGCACCCCTCATTGAACGGGTATCGGCGCGCGTCTAAGGATCTTTAGTGCCATGTTGCACACTGGCGAAAGTCGGGTGGGCGAACTGTAGCGGTATCGCCGCAATTGCGGGACCGCTCGTGTCGAATGGGTCACACGCGGTGCCGCTAAAGGGCCCCCCTCGCACTCGAACGGGTGACTCGCAGGCAACCCGGAGGGAAAGAACATGGCTACGCCAGGGTGGGCGAAGCGTACCGTCGTTGGACCAGCGCGCTCGCCTTTTGCCCGTGGTGAATCGGGCGATTCTAACCACCTGGCAAAGCCCGAGCAGTGCCATTGTCAATGCTGTAACTCTATGAAAAGTAAAAGCTAGGGTGTAAACTACACAGCCCGTTTCGGTTCTAGCCTGTACGCTTATGCCGTTGCTCCGATAGATTTGGGCAATCAGACGATAGAGCCCGAGCTCGGGGTGCGTGCAACCCATCGCGTATTAATTCACTCTAAATTCACGCTTGCGAGTCTCCACAATCACGCTCGATCTACGCACTGGCAGTAACCTTGATTTGAGGTACTGAAAAATGCCTCTACGCCCACATTCCCTGCACGGAGAGATGCGTTCCTCAGTCTGCTCCAGTGCCAATATCAAAGTTCGGGAGGACGGTGATGGCAAGGCAAGTTCGATTTCGAGTACCCAATATTCCACAACATATCGTCCATCGAGGACACAACGGTACGCGGATCTTCTACGCCGAAAGGGACTATAAGACATATCTAGACTGCCTCGCCGATGCGGCAATCAGCACCCACTGCCAGATACACGCGTACGTGCTGCTGCCAAACAGGGTGGAGCTACTGTGCACGGCGACCCAAGGCGATGGCGTCGCAAAGCTGATGCAGGCAATCGGCCGTCGCTACGTCCCTGAATTCAACTCGATGCACGGTCGCAGCGGGACCCTCTGGGACGGCAGGTATCGCGCCGCATTGATAGAGCCAACCGGTTTTGTGTTGACGCTGTATCGGTATCTGGACACGCTGCCGCTGCACGCCCGCTTGACTGAAAAACTGGAGTCTTATCGATGGTCAAGCTACCGAGCTCATGCCCGGGGCGAGGCGAGCACCATCTTGACCGACCATCTCATGTATCTTGGCCTCGGCCCTGACCCACGAGCGCGCCAGGCACGATATGTGGCATTGTGCGAGACGCCACTGAGTCATCACGTCATATCTCAGGTGGAGCACGCATCCGTTCACGGTCTAGTCCTCGGTTCCAGTACGTTCCAAGACAGGATCGCGCGCAACCTAGGCGTTCGAGTGCGCCTAGGACGGCCTGGCAGGCCCCGCAAGCATGCGCATGTAGCAGCGCTCGCGGCAGTTGCTCAAGAACACTGACGCGGCGTTGCCTCCGGCGATAGCCACCCGCCAACCGACGGCTCTACGTATCTGAGGTTGCCAGTGTTCCGGTCCCCGGCGTTTCTTGTCGGCGCTTGCCTCCCCCTCGTATCGTAGTCTCTCGCTCCGCGCGCCAGGCACGTGTCGCTCGAATCTCAGGGGCACGCTCCTCGTTGCGTGAGTTTACTTGTGTGCATACACGCTTATGACATACGCGCGGCGGAAACCCCACGCTGTTCACCAGTGATAGCGTCAGCTCACTAACAGCTTTTGTCCTCATCTTGCTGAGCCGATGGGGTGTCGGCCCGACGTTGATACCTCCGGCTCTTCTGATAAAGCAGCGAGATTCAAAATTTAATGAGAATATCAGTGACACTTGTCGGTGAAAATCCGTCTGACCCGGTTTTGTTTCGGGTGACATTGGGTGACCATTAAGTCTCTGCCATCAATTTCCAAGAGGAGTGAAACATGGCTAATTTAGTTGTCACCGATAACCAAGCGCTGGGCAAGCTCGTCGTCGATGCGGTTGATGATCCTTCGAAGCAACAAGCGTTAAAAGAGAATCCTGTACCGCTGTTGAACGATGCCGGTGTGCGCAAAGAGATCAACGGGGAGCTAGAGCCGTTGGAGCAGAGCGACAAGATCGTCATCCTCAGAGACGAAGAAGACGTCACTCACCTGGTTATCCCGCACCAGTTCGAAGACCGGAGCTTCTGGGCTATCAATAAGAACGATTGCGCGAGCCTGGGCAGCCTCGAAAGCTTCGTCGGTCACTACGTGTTGCAGCGCTGCAAGTAAGGCGCGCTCTAAGTAATCGCCTTCTATGTACCGCAGTGTTCTCCAATGGGACGCTGCGGTATCGTTTGGCAAGCCAACACCGCTGCAAGAGGTCTGGGTCAAATAAGTAATGGCAGGCTACTGAGGTCCTCTTCGCGCAGAGGCCGCGACGACCAACCTAGCGCCAGCGGCACTTCGTAGAGACGTCGGACTCCAAGCTGCGCCTTGTAGTGGCATAGACCCGGTACAACGACTCGCGCTGCGTGCACGGGCAACTCGGGTCGACTCGAGTCCAGCACCCACAGCGACAAACCCATCTGACGGCATCGCTCCTCGCACCACGCGATGAGATCGGCGGGGCTGCCTTCCATCACGGGCACTGGGTCAGGCACCGTGCGCTCGCCCCCTGCAGCGACTAAATGCGGCACGCGCTTGAAATTGGCACGCTTCAGCCATGTATCCATCATCTTAGTGTGACGGGTCTTGGTCGCCGGCTCTTCATCTCGGGCTCGGGCTATGAGGCTCATCGACAGCTCGAGCTGGAGCATCTCAGCACAGGCGGCGGACACGGCACGGCCCATGTCGAGTGCGGCGGCGAAACCGAGCGAGACGTTTGCGCCCTGTTCGTCGGCCGAGACGGCGACGCACACGGGTATCTCCAAATCCGTCGTCAAGTCGAGCACGGCGAAGCTACGCCCTGTGCCTCGATGCCAGTTTTGCAACTGCCGGAGGTGCTCATCCTCGAGCTGCTCTATCGCGACTGCCGGACGCGAATGCATCCCGTACCACCAAATACCGGTCGCGTCGCGCTCCACCAGCTCCAGAAAACCACGCAGCACGGCTTCCTCAGGGCTCCAAGCCACCGCGCAACCATTGCTGTCCGCGACCGCATAGCGGCCGTCTTGTGATGCGTGGAAGTAGTCCAGATAGCAGCATGCGGCGGGCAGATACTTCACCTCTCCGCCGAGACTTTGCGCTCTTACCCAATCAATGCTGCGCTCTGCGTCGAATGGCTCAGGGATCCATGCGTGTTCGCCATAGCGGGAATTCCACCGCTTACGGTCGACGTGCTGTTCGATGCCATACTGTGCAAGCTGTGGCGGGAGGACCGCTGGCGCGTCCAGCGCCGAGGCCCGTGCGCGCACAAGCACGCTAGACTCCGTTTGGCACAAGCACAAGGTCTCGGCAATCTCACCGATGCAACCGCCAAGTGCCACGCCGCGCGTGAAGCCGCGGCCTGTGGCAAGCCTCGGCGGGTCCTGCAGTACGCCTGGGGCCTCGGTCGTGGGAACGCCGACAAAGAAGGTCGCGGGACATTCCTCGTAAGTCAGCTCGTGAACGCTGTAGAACGGCTCCGTCGCGTGTTTGAGCGTCGCCAGCCGTGGGTCCGTCTCTTCGTCAGACAAAGGCGTAGGTCCTCTAGGATAATAACCAAGGTCGGTGTCGCATGAATCGCGCGGCAGTTTCTGCTCGAATACGAAAAGGGGCGTGCCCAACATCGCGGCGCGAGCAGGATACCAGGTCAAGGCGCCGGTGTGGATGTGTGCTTAGAAGGTGTGGTGGCGAGAGATTGTTAGCGGAGAACCCGCGCGATGACCGCCATCAGCATAAACCAAAAACCTATCGTTATCGGCAAGCCCGGTGCCCCCACAAGGTCCATCGAAAACCCGGCTATGCTGGGACCGATAAATCCGCCCAGTCCCCACATGAAGCTGAGCGCCGCGTTCCCCGCGAGCAGCTCCAGACCGCTAAAGCGGTCACCAAGCTCCGCAATCGCGACCGTGAAAATACCGAGCGCGATTCCGCCCAAGATAAAAAAGCTGAAGAGCGCCAGAAGCCACGAATCGCTGAGCACCGGGAGCGCGAAACAGATACCGGCTGAGAGCACGGAACAAATCGTCAACATTGTACGCCGGGACGTGTGGTCGGAGAGCCAGCCGATCGGGATCTGGAAAACGGCGTTACCAAGCAGCAGGGCGCTGATTACCGTGACCACGTCGGTCTCGGCCCATTGGTAATGCTCCCCAAACACCGGTAACAGTGAGATCATTGCTTGGTCAAAAAGCGCAAATGTACAAACCGCGGCGAGGATGACCGGGGCAACGACGACGACACGAAGGATCGCCACGGGTGCCACCGGGTCGATAGTCGGAAGCGAGGGTCTACAGGCGATGATACCGGGGAGGACAAGCACCGTTGTCGCCATGGCGATCGCGAAGGGTTCCCAGCTCTGGGTACCGGTCAAGGCGAGGACAAGCGGTCCGGTGGCGAAGCTGAGCGAAAAGGCCGTCGTATATACACCAAGAAAGCGCCCCCGAATCTCCTTGGTGAGGAGCTGGTTCATGGTTGTCTCGATGATGACGGTGACACCATTGATGCTGACCCCGAGCAGGAATCGGGCCACCATCCACCAAGGCAGCGAGTCGAAGACATACATCGACCCAATCACGACCGGCGTGAGGACGGCACAAACCAACGATACACTCCACGCGCCCCAGCGCTTGATCACCCAGGGGACCGCCGGCGAGGACAGCATGATCCCGAGCGGCGTCATCGCAGCGTTGATACCGACGACGTGCGTCTGCTCACCGTTGGCGACCAATATGATGGTAAACAACGGATAGGTGAGCCCGAGGGTGAAGGCGAAGGTGACCAAGCAGACCATGCTCAACACCGCCTCTTTCGAGGGTCTTGGAGGCGATGAGGTAGTCATGGACGCGGGGACGTCACCGCCCGACTGAGCACGACGCTGCGGGCGAGGATGACGGACTGTCTCGGTGTAAACCTCGCTAGGGGTTCAGTCATACAAAGGCTCAAGCCCGCGCATGACGATGACCGGGCATGCCTCGATTCGGGACATGTTCCCAGCAATGGTCGTGGATGGGTGACTGCCACCGGCGCGCGGATGTTGGTAGAGTTCATGCTAGGGTCCATCGGCGTGCTAAAGGCGAGACGCAGCGTTAGCGGTAAAGCGCGGAGCAATAGTGTTCTCCGGCGATCGATTTACGCGGGTAGCAACCGTGGACAATGTTTGGGGTCCCCAATACCGATTGGGTGCCCGTTTTTGGGTTCGCACGCGAGCGTAAGGGCTTCGAGGCACGTCGCGTTTAGTCACAGGTACCATCAGACAGTCCAAGTATTTTTCGGTCATGGCTGATAAACCTTTAATCGGATTGACGACCAGGCGCGAATGCCGGGAGCTTCACGGCGCCGCCTGCTCATCGCTGAGTACAGTCGCATGCCCACCGTGAATGTTTATGCAAGCGACCGGGATTCGGCGACGCTGAACAGCATTTCTCCCGAATTGAAGCGTTGTGTTGCCGCCGAGCTCAGCTGCAAAGATTTTGAGCTCACGGCGGATGCAGTAAGCATCAGGATAATCAGCGTTGACCGCGGAGCGATGATCGCGGCAGTCGAGATAGAAGTGGCCGCGCACGCCTTCCACGAGCGCGTGGTTCGTCAAGACGAGATCTGCCGCAACGTCGTGGACTGCGTCAAACACGCGGCGCCCTCCCTGGCGGACGTTCGCGTGTGGCTCATACTGTGCGCGCTTGGTCATAGTTGGTAGCTCGTTCCCGAGCGCCGTGCTTTGCTTGGCTGGGTGGCGTTCGCAAGGGCATCCTTCGGGTTCTCCACTTTGGGCCCCCTGCTGGCAACCCGTCGATACCGCGTCATGACATCCACACGCGATTTAGCCTTGGGTAACCCGCCGGGATGTCTAGTGTTGCGGGTCGGGTCTAGAGAGTCCGGCCCGTGCGAGGGCGTTTTCCAAACGTTCCTGGTCTTCTACGGCGCGCAACGGCGTTATGTCCCAAAACCACTCCAACGGCTCCACTTTCGCCGTACGGGTCAAACCCGCTGCCGCAGTTCGCACCGCCCGTTTAAACGCATCCGCCGCCTGGCGCGCCTCGGTGAGGCGTTCCTGCTCCGCGAACATGGCCGCAAGCCAGGCGTTGCCGTCGGGCACGCTGTCAGCAGTGGTTAGCATCATATCGACCGCTTCCTGCAGACGATGTGCAAAATAGAACACGATGGATTGATAGAATGCGTAGAACCCGGGCCTCATCGGGCAGAGCTTGATCGCACGTTCGGCAAGCACCTCCGCATTCACACCCTCCAACAAATCTTTGCTCAGATAACAAGACGCTACCGCGCAGGCGATCAGCGTATCCGTATCATAAGGATTCAAGTCTAGGGCCTTGCTGAACTGCGCGTATGCGCTTTCGAACTTCCGCGCATGGAGCATCGCCCAACCAAGCGCTACACGGCTTCGTGCGTCGGCGGAATCCAACGCGACGGCCTTGCTGGCGAGCTGCATCGCTTGCTCCAATCGTATTTGCATGACTTCCGGTCGGTCCGGGCGAAGAAAACGGCGTGTATTGCATACGCCTGCCCAATTGCAGTAGGCGCGAGCATAGTTCTCGTCCGCTTCAATCGCCTTGCGTAACCAGCGTACCGACGCTTCGTCGCTCGCGCTGGTCCAGTCGCGATTGAGCAGATTCGCGCGTGCCCAGTAGTCAAAGGCCCGCATGTTGCCGGCGCGCTTGTGTCGGACGAATTCGAGCTCCGACTCGGTAATGGATTGGTCAAGATTGACGACCAGCGAGGCCGCGATGTCGTCCTGCACGGTGTGCAGTTGGTCGAGCCGGAAGCTCGCCCGATTCGTCCAAACCTGTGTCCCCTGCGCACACTTTATGAGCTGTGCATTGAGGACCGCGTGTTCCCCGTAGACACGAACGGAGCTTTCCAGCGCGTAGTCGACGCCGAGCTCCGCGTGCAGAGCCGCGATCGCATCGGTGCGGTCACCAAACGTTCTCGTGACGGAGCCGGATACTACCGAAAAGCTTCGAAAGTAGGTCAATGTCGTGCGGATGTCCTCGATGACTCCATCCCATAAATGCTTGTTTTGCTCGTTGTTCGGGTCCAGAGAACGGATAGGCAGGATAGCTACTCTTGTCACGTCGTCCGTCGCGCTGATAAACGCCGCCGCGCGACCGGAGAAGGCCGTATTAGTTGAGGGCCTCGCGGAGCGGTCGCTCAAGGGGTCGGTGGCCCGAGACCCCAGAGTCGACTGACGCACGGCTGCGATAAGCTGCTCCGTGGCGTCCGCCGGAGGTGCACCGTAGTCTCTAGACAGGCGTTCTCGAAGCGTTTCGTAGTGCTTCAGAGCCTCGGTGGGATTGCCCTCGACCACCTCCACGCGAATGAGTGCGCGGTAAGCGCCCTCGTGGGCCGCTTCAGTGCGCAGCAGCTCCAATGCGAGGCGCCGCACCTCCGGCCAGCTCTCGTTCTGCTCTGCGATTTCCAGCTCCGCGATGATAAGGTTTTCCCGATGAAGCTTTAGCTCATAACGCTTGTTGCCAAGCCAGGTCTCAAACTCGGGGTCGCGTGGGTTGGTGTCCGCAAGCAGCTCGCCGCTCCAAGCTGCAAGCGTCTCATCCGGGTTATCCACAGCGGAAAGTCGCTGACAGCGCTCGAGCTCGAGCGCATCCACCTGAATGCGTTCGAGGTCTAAGCGCAGTACACCGGCGTGTCGATGGAGCACCGGCGGGTCGTTCGGCGCCAATGCATAGCGCAGCCGAAGCAGTGTCTGGCGCAGCGAAGTCTGCGCCTGTTTGCGGCCGTGGCGGCTCCAGAGCCGCTCCATGATTTGGCTTCGGCTGGCGACCCCGTACGGCTGGAAGGCAAGGTATGCGAGCACGCAACGTGCCTTGGACGCGGGGAGGGCTCGCTCCTCGCCCTGGTCGTCGGTAAGATGAAACTCTCCGAGCAAATGTAACGCGAACGCCATAGGCGTGCTGTTCCCCTGCGCGCACAGACGGTTCCGATTGCTGTGCTATCTCCTTAGTTGTATGGACGCGTGGTTTCACCAGCGTGTACCTCCGACCACCCCAAGCGAGGCACGGACAAGAACCGTTTAGCGTCCCCTGGAGCCTCAAAGCGCGGAATCTCTAGCAGCGCTTGAAACTGGGCTGGTCGTCAGCTTCCTTCTTCTTGCAGCCCGTTATGAATCCGGTTCGGCGTTTCTCCCGCCGGAACCCGCTTGCTTTCTCCTAAGCCGCGCGCGCTGCGTTAAGAATATTCAGCTTGATGCATACACTACCTGATGTGTCAAAACTCACAAGACGTGTTGACCTCGACTACGTCAGCTCGTCTCTGGTCGAGGAGCGAACAAACGAAACGGCGCCTGGGGTCGATTATTGGATACCTCCATAAATACCGATTCTTCGCCTTGTATCGCCGTGTCGTTATCGACCCATAGGCATTGCATCGTCTAAATCGACCGTTGCCGGAGTGTTGCTCATGTCCCGCCAAGCTCTGCCGGAAATGCGTTAGCGGTCAATAGGTTAACGCATATTCGCCGTGAATATTTGGATCTGACCCCCTTTTATATTTCGAAAAAACACGGACCAAAAATGAAGCCCAAGCGCTGCGGCTCCTGATGCTTGGAACCGGGGTTCCAGTCGGCGCCGGTCAGTGGGGATGAAGGCGTGTCCTCCAGCCCGCATCCGGTGCTTCGGCTCGACGGGCACGAGTGCATCACATGGCGTGTACGGCGCTAAAGCTTCTCGCCCACAAACCGATACAGCTATTGCGCTTGGGAAGCGTGCGGCGAGGACGGGAACGGTCGGTATCTCGCGCTTCACGGCATCCATCTCTGACGGCTGGCTGCGGCTAAACAACAACAGTACACGGGCAGGAAAGCATCAATGGATCTTGCAACTCTACTCGGAATGCTGGCGGCGTTTGGTGTGATCATGGGCGCTATCGCGACCGGCGGCTCTATGGCGCTGTTTATCAATCCGCCCTCGCTGCTCATCGTCCTCGGCGGCACCATTGGAGCGACCTTGGTCAAGTTCCCTCTGTCCAATTTCTTCGGTGCCTTCAAGGTGGCTCTCAAAGCGTTCTTGCATAAGAGCGAAAAGCCAACGGACATTATCGAAGAGGCGATGGAGCTTGCAAACTCGGCGCGCAAAGGCGGGTTGCTGGCTTTGGAGGAAAAGGAAATCAAGAACGCCTTTCTTGAGAAGGGCGTGCAACTGTGTGTCGATGGTCACGATCCGGAGTTTGTTCGACGCATGCTGACAAAGGATATAAACCAAACCATCGAGCGGCACGACATCGGCCAGGGAATTTTCAAGGCCATCGGGGATGTTGCACCCGCAATGGGAATGATAGGCACCCTGATCGGGCTTGTGCAAATGCTCTCGAGCATGGACGACCCCAAAAAGATCGGTCCTGCAATGGCCATAGCATTGCTCACGACGCTGTACGGCGCCGTCATCGCAAGCGCTTTCGCGCTACCGATCGCCGACAAGCTGGCGTTTCGCAGCACTGAGGAGCGCATCAACAAGTCACTTATCCTGGAAACGATTGCCGGAATACAAGAAGGCTTGAACCCCCGCGTTCTGGAAACGCTGCTAAAAACTTACTTGCCCAGTTCCAAGCGCGAGTCCGGCGAACAAGCCGACGCCGCCTGAACCCAGGACCTGCTCTCCGTGAGTTCCTGACGTGTCAGACGCCCCACCACCAAAAAAGCAAGACCGGGGCGCCCCCGCATGGGCTATCACCTTTGCGGACCTCATGTCGCTGCTCATGTCTTTCTTCGTGCTCCTTTTGTCTTTCTCTGAAATGGATGTGCTCAAGTTCAAACAAATCGCGGGTTCGCTTTCCCACGCCTTTGGCGTTCAGCGCGAGATCAAGGCGAAGGAAATCCCGAAAGGCCTCAGCGTGATCGCAAAGGAATTCAGCGCGGGAAAGCCGGAGCCCACGACGCTGAACGAGGTGCGTCAGGAGACAACTGAAGAGAACAAGAGGTACTTGGATGTCGGTGACACAAGAGACGTGGAGGCATTGATCAAGGAGGTGCAGGCTAAAGTCGAGGAGGACGCCGAGCAAATCAAGGAGGCATTCAAGGATGAGATCGAAAGTGGGCTGATTGACGTGGAGACGGATGAAGAGCGGATCATCATTAGGATTCGAGAGAAAGGTTCGTTCCCATCCGGGAGCGCCGTCCTAATCGGTGACTTCGAGCCGATTGTCGCCAAAATCAGCGGCGTATTGAAGAAAACCGATGGAAAGCTCATCGTGGCCGGGCACACGGACAATATACCGATCGCCAATGCCCGCTTCCGTTCGAATTGGGAGTTGTCGGCGGCCCGCGCGGTTAGCGTATTGCACCATTTGCTCGCCACAAAAGATATCGAGCCCGACCGGTTCTTGATCGAAGGTTACGGAGATTCTCAGCCCGTCGCGCCCAACGATACACGTCTGAATCGTGCCCTCAATCGCCGCGTGGAGATCGTGCTCATCAAGGGAACAGACCAGCTATTGGGAGAAATCGGCCTCGGCGAAAGCTCAGAGGCGGAAGCGCACACAAACCAGGCACTAACGACGGCGGGCAGGTGATATGAAAGCGAACTCACTAGAGGCGGCAGAGCGCCGCCGGTTCTATCGCATCGAGGATGATGTGGCCCTCAAATACCGGGTAGTCCGGAAGGAAGAACTCGCGACCGCCATGAGTCGTGCGAAGGAGGGCTACCCCGACCTAGTCGGTGTGGCGTCGGCGTTTGCGGACATGAACGTCAGAATGAAGCACGCACTGGATAAGTGTCGACAGGAAACACCCGAGGTCGCTCTCTTTCTCGAGGGGCTAAACGAGAAACTCGATACGCTGATTCACTTGCTTGCCCTTTCGGAAGCCGGTCTCCCGGACCGGCCAACGCATCGGGTTAATCTGAGTGCCAGCGGCATCCGCTTCAATGCGCGTGAAGGGACCCCGGTAGGGTCTGCTCTCGAGGTCAGGCTGGTGTTTTTCCCATCGTTCTTGTGTATGACGAGCTTTGGTCAGGTGGTTCGTTGCGCGCGCGCCAAAGAGTCTGCGCCGGGTTATCCGTACGACATCGCGCTCGAGTTCATTTATATTCGTGAGAGCGACCGTGAGCTACTGGTGCGCCATGTGTTGCAGAAAGAGTCGACGACCCTGCGTGCCGCACGCGAGGCGTCGGATTAGCCCGCCTACAGGCGCACCTTCATCCCGCGCTAGGTCCTCTCCTATAGGCTGTTCGTCGAAGTATTCACGCTAAAGCTTTCTCTGCTTTGGCCGCTAAATCCTTCGATCACACTAGACCAAAGAAATAGAGATCCATGATGACAGCGTCCAGCGTGGCGGTTGGGTTACGAGTCGGTATCCAGGAGCTGGACGAATTACCACCCCTACCTCAGAACCTGCAAAATTTGTTTGAGGCAGCAACCGATGAAGAAGTGGACATCGGTCCGTTCGCGAAACTGGTCGAACGGGACCCCGCGATGACCGCGCGGATAATGGGTATTGCGAACTCCGCCTACTTTGCTCAGCGTGTCCCTGTACGGTCTGTGGCCGATGCGGCGATCCGGGTGCTCGGGCTGCCGTTGACGAAGAGCCTAGTGGTCAGCATTGCGGTAAGCGGCGGCTTCGAACCCGAGCGCTGTCCACAATTCGATGCCGAGAAATACTGGCTAAAGGCTCTGCTAACAGCCGGGCTGGCGCGACAGCTCGCCCGTGCGCTGGAGATCGAAGAAAAACCGCTACCCGATGCCGCGTATCTGTGCGGACTGCTGCACGAGATTGGCTTGCTCGCGCTGACACACATCTGCCCCGAAGCCATGAGTGAGGTATTCGAAACCGCTCGGCAGCATCCCGAAAAATGTCTTGCTGGAATTGCAGACGCAGTCATCGGATTGAATCACTGTGATGCTGGTGCGCTTGTGGCTTCTCGCTGGCATCTACCTAAGGATGTCGAGGTCGCGCTGGCGCAGCAGTTGCGGCCCGAGTACTCGGGGCCGCACTGGGCGCACAGCACGCTTGTCGGTGTGTGTACTCGTTGGGCCAAGCAACGGCTTTGTCAAACCGACGAGTCACCGTGGCACTTAGCTTCGGTTACAAAGCTTGGAATCGCGTTGGATGCCTTGGACGACATCGTGGTGGAGAGCGAGAAAAACATGGGTGACGTCAGCGAGCTTGCGAAGCTGTTTAGCAAAGCGTGTTGACCTGATGAAACCCACTGCCGGTATCGACGCGACCGCCGACCTTCGGCAACGCTTCTTTTCCTTGGTCAATACACTCTCCGCCCTTCGGGCGCTTAGTACGATGGACGTTCACCGAGTGTCCACGAGGACACTATACGTAGAAGCCCTCAACGTTTTGGGTGACCACCATAGCCTCGACGGGGCATCCATCTATTGGATGCGGGGTGATATCCTCGAATGGGTGGCATCTATAGACCGAGCGGAGGGCGGTCTCGTCCGGTCCATTCAATCGAACAACGCGGAGTTTCCTGCGGTTATTCCGCTGGGTGAAGGTCTTGTGGGGCAAGCAGCATCGACAGGGCAACTCCTGCGATCCTCGGATTCCTCCCGAGGTGTGTGCTGCGGCATGAAGGTTTGCGAGACTTACTCTGAAGGCTCTCTGATATCCGTACCAATAGCCTCCCAGGAACGGGTGTTCGGTGTCATTAACGCCTGTCACCCCGCACCGGATTTTTTTCAGCAATGGCACGAGCATTCTATTGCCATTTTTTGCAGCGTGTTTGGTCATATGCTAAACACCCATCGGCTGCTCTCACACCTGGATCAAGAGGTCGAAGAACGCACCTTGCAGCTCACCGAAACAAACAGGCGTTTGCAAGAAGAGATCACCGAGCGCATCAAGGCAGATGACGCTTTGCAAGACAGTCGTGAGACCTTGAAAGCCGTAACGGATGCGGTCCCCGCGATGATAAGCGCTAAGGATGAACAGTCTCGTTATGTTTTTATGAATAGCTACCAAGCGCGACTATACGGTGTCGAACAAGAGAAAGCGGTTGGGTGTAGTGCCGCAGAGTTATTGGGCGAGGAGTACGGAACCTACGCACGGGAGCTCGACAAGAAAGTCTTCGAGACTGGACGTGCAATCCCGTATTTTGAGGAACGCTACGAGGACGCACGGGGTACGCCACGCACTTTTCTGACGACAAAAGTCCCGCTGCGAGAGTCGAGTGAAAGGGTGTCCAAAGTGGCAACGATCGCGCTGGACATCAGTGAACGCAAGAAGACCGAGAAATCACTCCAAGAAAGTCAAAGGACCCTGGTTACGCTGATGCGTAATCTTCCCGGAATGGTTTACCGCCGTCAGAACGATGCCACTTGGTCTATAGGCTTCGCCAGCGAGGGCTGCGCCGGGCTAACCGGTTACGAGGCAGCTGAATTTGTAGGGAATGTTGGACTCCATTTCTTCGACATCATCCATCCTGACGACCGCGATGGTCTGCGAAGAGTGATCGATCAGTCACTTCGGGACAACGTCTCCTACCAGCTCTCATACCGAATAACGACCGCTGATGGTATTACAAAGTGGGTTGGCGACTACGGCAGAGCCATATATGACGAAGAGGGAACGCTCCTCGCTCTAGAGGGATTTCTCACTGACATCACCGAGTCGCAGACGCTCTCCGAAAGGCTCGCTTATCAAGCCAGCCACGACCCTCTTACCGGGTTGTTTAATCGTCGCGAGTTCGAACAACGCCTGGAGCGTATTCTGCACGGTGCGCGAGCGAGATTGGAGGAGCACGCGCTTTGCTATCTGGATTTAGACCAGTTCAAGATTATCAATGACACTTGTGGGCACGTCGCCGGGGACGAAATGCTTCGCCAGCTTGCTAGCGTTCTTCAGAGTCGGATCCGTGAGTGCGATACACTCGCTCGACTCGGTGGGGACGAGTTCGGCGTCTTGTTCGAGAACTGTTCGCAACGCGACGCGACCAGGGTCGCAAACAATCTGCGTGAGGCCATCGACGACTTTCGTTTCCTTTGGGCCGGGAAGACCTTTGGGGTTGGTGTGAGCATTGGTTTGGTGCCTATATCGAAGGACAGCGGGGGTCTAACGGAAGTCTTGAGCTTGGCGGACACGGCATGCTACGCGGCTAAGGACCAAGGTCGAAACCGTATTCATATTTGCCTACAAAGTGACGACGAATTGTACAAACGTCACAGCGAGATGCGGCTAGCGGCTCTTGTTGGTCGGGCCCTGGACCAGGACAGGTTCCGGCTCAGCTTTCAACCTATTGTCCCGGTTTCACCGAGTCCGTCGGGAGACCATCTTGCTCAAGCACTGCCGCTCACCAATAATCATTACGAGCTGTTGCTACGGATGGAAAACGACGACGGGGAGTTGGTTCGGCCAGGCATGTTCTTCGCAGCCGCAGAGCGGTACGACCTCATCGGCAAGCTGGATCGTTGGGTCATAAAGAAGGCATTCCATTGGCTGATGGGGAACCCACGTCATCTTCAATTTCTAAAGCTTTGCTCGATCAACATATCTGGTCGCTCGGTGGGCGACGAAACCTTCCTGAGCTTTGTTTTGAATCAGTTAGACCAGACAAGGATTCCTGCCCATAAGATTTGCTTTGAGATCACCGAAACCGCCGCGATTGCCAATTTATCTAGCGCTGGTCATCTGATGCGCGCGCTCAAGGAGCGCGACTTTCGTTTTGCGCTGGATGACTTTGGCAGCGGGTTTTCCTCATTTGCCTACCTCAAGAGCCTACCGGTGGATATCTTGAAGATTGACGGCATGTTTATAAAAGGGATCGCGAAGGACCCCATCGACTTGGCGATGCTGAAATCGATCAATGAGATCGGGCGGGTCATGGGTAAGCAAACGGTTGCGGAGTGCGTGGAGGATGATGACATCCTCGACAAGTTGAGAGAAGTGGGTGTCGACTACGCACAAGGGTACGCGGTGGGGATGCCTAGACCTATAGAGGAGATGATGCAGTTCAAGGATGCCGTCTAGCCCACAGCTGCGCCAATCTTACGGGCTAGCGAGCGACCTGAAGTCGCCTCAACTTCTAGCCATCAACCGTACGCTACGCCGCTGAAGCTCCGCAACAAGCTCGCGAATCCTCCGACGCTGGACCGGTTCCAGACCCAAGAATTGGGCTCCAACGGTCCAGGAGCGAGCAGGCCGTTGCTGCCGCGTGTAGCGAACCTCGGCCTCGCAGTGGATCGTCTCGTCCTCTGAGATGCTTATCTGGCAATTGGGGAGCCGGTCGCCACGGCTCAGGTTTGTTTCACCAGAAACCTTTATAACGGCGCGAAAGCCGCCATCGGATACGTCACGCAGCTCGCCCTCCAATTCCTCACCCTTGGACGTGCTCAAGGTTATAGGGATGGATTGACCGGCCCCAACCGGAGCACGGTAGTTGGAGCGCCTCTGGTCGTAGCGAAGTGTCTCGGGTATGCGCATCTTGTAGAACCCGGCGCCATCCGATTGCCCCGTCGCTTCTACGCGTGACTTGAAGCGAAACTCGACTCCGTCCAGCCGACCACGTATGCGCAGAACGTGCCCGGGCTTTACTTGGTCCTGTGTCGCCGACACGGGCAACTCATCCAGCAGCCAGCATCCGTCGTTAGCTAGTACATCCAATAGCGCGCTGCAGAACTCACCGTTGGAGTCCGGCAACTTGACGCTGACGAGGGTGTGATGCTTTAGAATCCTACGGAGCATGCCGCGGATTTCCGACTGCGATGTGACGTCGTGTGCTGCTGAGTCTCGTTCGAGGGAACTTGTCATGCTTCTAACCCTATGGCTCGCCACCCATGTCTGTCTTTTTCTCGGGTCCTTTAGCTTTCGTAGATTGAACTTATAGCGGAAAGTTAGCCTGGTTCAATATGTGGGCCAGCGCTACGACGGTGGGCTGTGCGACTTAGGATGACGTGTGAGGTTCGGTCTCCGGCTCAGTCACGTGCTCTAGGCTAACTGCGTAGGTTATGCTCGTGTCACGTATCGTGAGGCAGTTGGGGCGAGCGCCTCGCCATCCGCACCGTACACCGACGGTGCACTGGAAACACCTTGCAAGATTTGTACGGTCCGCTCGACATGTTTCGTGATGCTCTGAATCGCGCAGCCGTTTATTTGGTTTTGAGTTTGGCAATGATGGAGCAGCCTGCGAAGCTGTCGCCAAAGAGAGAACAGAGTTTGACCACCACCGGTTTCCGTCGCATCCTCTAGCAGGATGATTTTCTCGTCATGGAGGTCGGAGGTCATGTGTAGGCGTTGGCTGCCCAGTTGCTCCATCCGTGAAACGAGGCGCGCTTTCTCTGCGGCTGTGTCCGTGATTCCCTCGATATCACGCTCCTTTAGACATCTCTGCTCCCTACTCAGCACATCGAGCAGGTCTTCGGCACACGCGATCTCCTGCGTCACCAGGGACTGTAGGCAGGCAAGGCCTGGGTCGTCTGTGTTACTTCTCGCCGCCATGTAACAAGCGCTCCAGCTGAACCAACTTATCGGCTACCCGCCGGTCATCGATCTCGTATGTTCCTTCGTCCAGCGCCTTACGAATACTCTCTATCCGCTCTAGGTCGACCGCCGGCACGCGAAGCATCTCTTCTTCCAGTGCCTTGATAATTGCCGATGTGTCGCTAAGAACAACTCGGTCTGCCGTCGCTTTAGCCTTGCTAGCGCCGTCCACGCGGGATTGCCCAGAGCCGGTTCCTTGAACCTCGGAACCACCCTCGGACTTGCGGGACGCTTTGCCGGTCTCGAATGCACCGTAACCAGCACCAGGTACGCCTTTTATACCACCAGCCATGTCAACCTCTTCGCTGTCTATAGCCTCTATCCGGGTACTTTCCGATCACGCGCGACACCCGAATCTCGCGCGACAATCGGGTTATCGGCGCGTTGAACAATTGCTTTAGCGAATTGTGGGGCTTACATCAGTATTTTCACAAGACCCGCTTCCAGGACCACCCCCTCTACGACACGGCTTGAACCGAGGTTCTTTACCGATATGAGCTGACCCGCGACGCCATCGGACAAGGCCTTACCCCGAGAACGAACTTCAATCCCATCCGCACCCGCAATAAGCGTGATTTCCTGGCCTCGGTTTACGAGCTTTGGTAATGCAACGATATTCGGGGTCAGGATATGTCCCGTCGCCAGGGCACGCTTTGTAGTCAAACCCCTTACTTCGTCGATCTCGGTGAAATACCCCGAGAAAAGCGTGCCTATGTCACGTTCTTCAAGCACTACGTCGTCGGGCGTGAGTGAGCTTCCGCGCGGGATGGAGCGGCTCAGAACGGCTACTCTGCGGTAGATCTTGGCGCTCGCATTGACATACACGGTCCATGGCTTTGGGCCCTCGCACCGCACACCGACCGTCAGGTCTCCAACCTGTCGGCTACCGCTCGGAAAGAATGGCGCAAGCTGCGTTCCGCAGCGCGCCATGCGCAAGCGACTATCCAGATGCCCAACGCTTATCCGAGGTGTTACATCGTAGTGTCGGGTCTGCGTCTCCAAGAACTCCCTCACGCTCTCGCGGATATTCTCTAGGGATTCGATCTGAGCGTGTGCGCTGCTGCTAAAGAGCATGGATGTAACTAGAGAAAGTATTGAGACGACCCTTGTTTTCACGGTGACCACCTCCGGGCATGGCTAGCGAGTTCCTTGACCGATCGAAGTGCAAGTTCCGTGCCGATGCACGCCTGCTTCGCCGAAAGAGGTGTGGGGGCTCGCTCGACGTGTGGTCATGGCACCGGGTTGCCACAGTGGCGGCAAGGGATTGCCCACCGCCTACGATAACCGAGACCGGATTCACGGTTTTTCGCCCGTTTTGAGGTGGCACGGCTTGTGCATTGTGGGCTTGCACGAAGACTTTGTCCGGAGCGTAGAAATGCCGTTTGGCTTGGAACAAGTACTGGGTATTCATGAAGACGCGCTTAGATTGCGTACCGAACGCGCAGCTCTGATCGCTGCAAATCTGGCGAATGCCGACACACCCGGATTCAAGGCGCGCGATATCGATTTCGCCTCGCTGATGAGCGGTGTGAGCGATTCACTAGCAGCTCCACGGCTTAGCCGCACACACACGCAGCATATTGAAGGGGGCGGCTCGGGCGTTGGCTTTGAGCCGCTGTATCGAACTGCGTTGCAACCTTCCGTCGACAACAACACGGTCGATACGCAGGTGGAGCAGGCAGAGTTCTTGAAGAATGCCATTGCATACCAATCCAGCCTCACCTTCCTGGGCGGGAAGCTGAGGTCGTTACGCACGGCCATTCGAGGGGAATAACAGTGTCTCTTTTTAAGGTGTTTGAAATCGCCGGCTCCGGCTTGAGCGCGCAAAGCGTGAGACTAAACGTTACGGCTAGCAACCTGGCGAACGCAGACAGCGTAAGCAGCAGCTTGGATGAGACCTATCGCGCACGCTATCCGTTGTTTGCCGCCGTGTTCGACGACACCATGGATGACAGCCCATCAGTCGGGGTGCAGGTCAAGGAGATCGTGCAAAGCTCAATACCCCTGCCGATGGAGTATCTTCCCGAGCATCCCGCCGCGAACGCCGACGGTTACATCTATCGCACGAACGTCAACGCGATAGAGCAGATGGCCGACATGATATCCGCGTCGCGGAGCTATCAGGGAAATGTAGAGGTAATGAACGCATCAAAGCAGATGCTGATGCGCACGCTGTCGCTAGGTGGTTGATGCGGCGCTTGGCGCCCTTGGAGTGTGAGAGATGACAGATTTTCCAGATTTTCTTCCACCAGGTATATCTAACCTGGGGATCAGCTCGGCGGAGCCAAAAAATGAGGACCGTCAAGAACTGGGACAGGACCAGTTCTTTGACCTCATGGTGGCTCAACTCACGAATCAAGACCCTCTCAATCCGCTGGAAAGCAACGAGTTCATCGCTCAAGTCGCGCAGTTCTCAACGGTGAACGGGATCAAACAAGTGCAAGAGTCGATTGGCGAGCTGGCAACCTCGTTTCAGTCCGGTCAAGCGTTACAAGCATCGACCATGGTTGGGCGTGACGTGTTGGTCCCCGGCCAGCGCGGAGTGCTTCACCCTGGCGCCATGCTCTCTGGAGCAGTCGATGTTGCCTCGGCAACTGGCGATCTGAGCATAAGCGTGCTTGCTCCATCGGGGCAGGTGGTCCGGCAGATCGAGCTCGGACCGCAGCCCGCCGGGGTGGCTCGCTTTAGCTGGGATGGGCTCGACGATGCTGGTGCGGCGGCCCCACCTGGAAACTACGTCATACAGGCAACGGCCAACATAGACGACCAGACACAGGCGTTGCCCACTTTGGTCTCCGCACGCGTAGAGAGCGTCACCCTAACGAATCAACCCGGCGGGCTCACGCTGAATCTGGATGGCTTGGGGCCGGTCAACATTAACGAAATACGTCAACTGCTCTAGGAGGAAAGACAAAATGGCTTTTCGAATTGCGGTAAGCGGTCTCAGGGCGGCATCAGCGGACCTTGATGTGACGGGAAACAATATCGCGAATGCCAACACCACGGGGTTCAAGGCCTCCCGCACTCAGTTTGCCGATGTATACGCCGTGTCCAATCTTGGCACCAGCCAGGATGCAATTGGCCAGGGTGTGCAGCTCGCGGCCGTGGCCCAACAGTTTAACCAGGGCAATATCGCTTTTACCGATAATAACCTTGACCTCGCCATCAGTGGTGACGGCTTTTTTGTGTTGGATGATGGTGGCACACGGGCTTACACACGCGCCGGCGCCTTTGGGGTCGACAAGGATGGCTTCGTCGTAAACAGCACTGGTCAGACCATGGTGGCTTTCCAGGCAAGCGGGGGTGCTGTCACCGGCGCGGTCGGTCCGCTGCAGCTATCTTCGGCCAATATCCCGCCGCTCGCGACTTCGCTCATCGACGTCGGGGTGAACCTGGATGTCTCCGCGGTGCCGCCGACGCCGGCCTTTGACCCGGCGAACTTGAACAGCTTTAACAGCTCCACCTCGTTGACCTTGTTCGACACCTTGGGCGAGCAGCATCTCGGAGCGATCTATTTTGTGAAAACGGGCGCCAATGCCTGGGATAGTCATCTGCGCATCGACGGCGACAACACCCAGACTACGACGGTTCAGCCGTTGACCTTTGACAACACCGGGCAGCTCACGAGCGGTATGCCGGTGAACTACGGCGTATTCAACACGACAACCGGGTCCGCTCCGCTAAACGTCGATCTAGATTTCACCGGTAGTACTCAGTTCGGTTCCGACTTCGGGGTGAACACGCTATCCCAGGATGGGTTTACGACCGGACGCTTGAGCGGTATCGACATCGATGACAAGGGTGTGGTGTTGGCCAGGTTTACAAACGGGCAGTCGCAGATTCAAGGGCAAGTGGCGTTGGCAAACTTCGCTAACCCGCAGGGTTTGCAACCGCTGAGCGATTCGAACTGGGCGGAGACCAACAGCTCCGGTCAGCCGCTCATCGGGGCGCCCGGCACCGCGAGTCTGGGCGCCGTGCAGTCGAGCGCGCTCGAGGAGTCCAACGTTGATTTGGCCGAGCAGCTCGTCAACATGATCGTTGCGCAGCGCAGCTTCCAGGCAAATGCGCAGATGATCCGCGCGGAGGACGAGGTCATACAGACCATCGTGAACATCCGTTAACGAGCACAATCTAGGATGGCTTTTGCAAGAATAAGGAAATCCTGACTATGGACAATATGCTCTACGTTGCGATGTCCGGCGCCAAAGAAACCCTCATCGCCCAGACATCGAACAACCACAATCTGGCCAACGTCAACACCGCGGGATTCCGCCAGGATCTCGCGCAGTTTCGCAGCATGCCCGTGTTCGGACCGGGACAGCCTTCGCGCGTCTACGCCTTGACCGAGCGACCCGGCGTGGACTTCGCGCCGGGCTCTATGCAGACCACGGGCAGAGACCTCGATTTGGCGGTGAAAGAGGCGGGCTTCATCGCGGTTCAGGCGCCCGATGGCACCGAGGCGTACACACGCGCCGGTGACTTACGAGTGTCGAGTCTTGGGCTGCTGCTCACCGGGGCCGGACACCCCGTGCTTGGGAACGGTGGGCCGGTCGCTATTCCGCCCGCGGAAAAGCTGGAGGTCGGTAACGACGGCACGATAAGCATCCGACCACTCGGGCAGGACGCCAAGACCCTTGCCGAGCTCGACCGCATCAAGCTGGTGAAGCCGCCACATGACGCGCTGGAGAAGGGTTTGGACGGCTTGTTCCACCTGAAAGAGGGTGGTGTCGCGCCTCCGGATGCCGCGGTCAGCCTCGTATCGGGCGCGCTCGAGAGCAGCAACGTCGACGCCGTCGAAGCGCTTGTCGGCATGATCACCTTGGCACGGCAATTCGAGATGCAAGTGCGGATGATGAATGTCGCAGAGGAAAACGACGCCTCGACGGCGCAGATGCTGCGTCTGACCTAGCCCGCACGGTCACTCGGGTAACCATTGCATGGCGCGCCCGCTGAAAGGTGGGTTAACGGTGTCTGGGCCTTTGAACGAACCACAACGTCGCGTAGCGACAAACGCATAAACGAGGAGAAACAACGTGGAGCGAGCCCTTTGGGTGGCAAAAACGGGTCTGGATGCGCAACGCACGCGTATGGCCATCGTCGCGCACAATCTGGCGAACGTAAGCACCAACGGCTTTAAGCGGGGGCGCGGTGTGTTTGCCGATTTGCTGTACCAGAACATACGCCAACCGGGTGCACAGTCCTCTGAAAGCACCGAGCTGCCCTCCGGGCTGATGCTGGGCACCGGGGTGCGCACGGTCGCAACGGAGCGGCTGTTTAGCCAGGGCAACATCGTGCAAACGGAGAATCCTCTGCACATGGCTCTGCAAGGACGTGGCTTCTTCGAGATTCTCCAGCCCGATGGCACGAGCGCGTACACGCGTGACGGGAGCTTTGCGATCGACGCCGATGGCAACATGGTCGCGGCGAATGGCTACAGTCTGCAGCCAAGCGTCACCATACCCGCCGATACCGTAAGCCTGACCATCGGTTCCGATGGGACCATCTCCGCCCTCGTGGCGGGAGACTCCGCGCCGACGACCGTGGGTACGATCCAGCTCGCCGATTTCATCAACCCCGCTGGGCTTCAGCCCATAGGCGAAAACTTCTTTATCGAAACCGTATCGAGCGGGGGGCCGCAGACCGGGAACCCTGGTGATGACGGGTTGGCCACTATTGTCCAGGGTGCGCTCGAGAGCTCCAACGTCAACGTGGTCGAGGAGCTAGTCAACATGATCGAGACGCAGCGCGCGTATGAGATGAACTCAAAGGCCATCCAGACGACCGATGAGATGCTCCAGTACGTAAGCAACAACCTGTAAGCGGGTGTCCAACATGCAAAATACACCGTTCAGAGCCTCGGCACAGCGTCATGCAGCCCGCGTGTGCTGCATGTTTTTCACAGCTGTGTTTGTGTTGCTCACGGGATGCGACGCCGTACCCACACGCGACCCGGATTTCTCCGCGGTACGCCCCGTGCCCCCACCACCGCCCGACCCCACCGAGGGCGCTATCTTTCAGCCAGGATACGAGCTGGTTTTGTTCGAAGACGTCCGGGCACGCCGTGTGGGCGACATCATTACGGTGATCTTGGAAGAGAAGACCGAGGCCTCTAAGGAAGCGGATACCGTCGTACTCAAGGAAAGCACCACGACGATCCCCAACCCGACCATTCTCGGGACCTCGCCGTTGTTTAGTGTTCCAGGCGTCCTACCCCTGGCGGCGACTCTGGACAACACGCTGGAGACACGGCTCGCTTCCAACACAGACTTCGACGGCGGCGGCGAGAGCTCCCAGTCCAATGCGCTCGGCGGCACCATATCGGTGACAGTCTCGGAAGTGTTGGCAAACGGCGACCTCGCCATACAGGGTGAGAAGATCATGACGCTCAACCAGGGCAACGAGCACGTGCGCGTATCCGGCGTCGTACGTCAGGCCGATGTGAGAACCGATAACACCGTCTCATCACGAAAGATCGCCAATGCGATGATCGTCTACGCGGGTGAGGGCGCGATTGACGATGCGAATACGATGGGCTGGCTGGCGCGTTTCTTCAACTCGAGATTCTTCCCGTTCTAGGCACTCATCGAGGCTTAGTCGAATATCATGACGAGGCTAGCGTGGACACTTTATGGCACTGTGAGCCGACACAAGTCTAGAGCGCTCGACCGAGATGAGAGGCGGCTTAGAAACATCCGGGCCCCGAGTCAACCAATGTGGAGTCATAAGTGAGCGTCAAATACCATCGGGTGATTGCCGGCATCTTGACATCGGCTTTACTGGCGACGCCACACGTGGCGTTGTCCGAGCGTGTCAAAGACCTCGCCCAAATCGCCGGCATAAGAGACAATCAGCTCGTCGGTTATGGGTTGGTGGTCGGTCTGGACGGTACCGGTGACAAGACAAACCAGGCGCCCTTTACGGTCCAAAGCTTGAAAAACATGCTGCAGCAGCTTGGGATCGATATTCAGACCAATGTAAACCCGCAGCTCAAGAACGTCGCCGCGGTGACGCTCAGCGCGACCCTGCCGCCCTTCGCGAAACCTGGCCAAAGCATCGACGTGACCGTTTCGACGATCGGCAACGCCAAGAGTCTACGCGGCGGCACACTGCTAATGTCCCCACTAAAGGGCGCCGATGGTCGGGTTTATGCCCTTGCTCAGGGCAACCTCGTGGTCGGCGGTGTCGGTGTGGAGGGCGGCGATGGCGACAGCATCTCCGTAAACATTCCGACCGTGGGGCGCGTCCCAAACGGCGCTAGCGTCGAGCGCCCGGCCCCTACCGCTTTTGGTGAAGCGAACTCTATAGTGCTCAATCTTCATCGTGCGGACTTTACGACCGCCGACCGGGTAGCCGATGCCATAAACAATGCGCTGGGCATGATCACCGCGTCTCCCATCGACAGCACCTCGATTCGAGTTCGTACACCCGCGGACCCAGGTCAACGCGTCACCTTCTTGTCGATGATAGAGAATGTCTCTCTGGAGCCCGGGCAAGCCCCGGCTAGGGTCATCGTCAACGCGCGTACGGGGACGGTCGTCATCGGTCATCACGTGCGCGTGTTTCCCGCAGCCGTGGCGCATGGAAACCTATCCGTGACCATCGCGAACGACGAGGTTGTCAGTCAGCCCGGACCGTTTAGCGGTGGGCGGACCGTTGAGACCGACGACACCGACATCGAGATCAGCGAAGAGCGAAGCCGGGCCTTTTTGTTCAATCCCGGGGCATCGTTGGATGACATCGTACGCGCCATCAACCGCGTCGGCGCGGCGCCAAGCGACCTGGTCTCCATCTTGGAGGCCTTGAAGCGCGCGGGCGCGCTGCGCGCCGAGCTCGTCGTCATGTAGAGCAAGCCCAGGAGCGACCGTGTCAGTAACAGCAGACGACCTTGCCAGTGTGTATACCGATTTTTCGGGGTTAGCCGCATTGAGGGCTGGAGCAGCGAAGAATTCTCCAAGCTCCATACGCGATGTCTCCGCGCAGTTCGAAGCGATCTTTCTACAGATGATGCTGAAGAGCATGCAGGATACGACCATTGGGGACCCGCTATTGTCTGGTCCGGGTGGCCGTATGTATCGTGATTTGTTCAATCAGCAGGTGGCGCTCCAGCTCGCGAGCAGCAAGAGCATGGGGCTAGCCGACATCTTGAGCGAGCAGCTCACGGCCACCGGCGCGGGTAACGACGTGCTTGCACCCGCCGAAGCGAGCGCCTTGCCCAAACCGGTCGCGAGCGCGACGCTGGGGGGCGCTCAACCGCATTTCGAGACGCCACGCCAGTTTGTCGAGGAGCTAATCCCGCACGCTCGGCGGGCGGCGCGGCAACTGGGCGTGGACCCCGGCGTGCTGATTGCCCAATCTGCGCTCGAGACGGGCTGGGGCCAAGCCATGATCGAGAACCGCGTGGGAGCGACCAGCTACAACATGTTTGGAATCAAGGCGGGCGCCGACTGGAAAGGAGCCCAGGTCGAGGTGCCGACCATCGAGTTCTATGACGGCTTGATGGTGAAGGAGCGGGCACCGTTTCGTGCCTACGACTCGATCGCCGAAAGCTTTGACGACTATGTGAGCCTTGTCCGCGAGAATTCGCGTTACAGCGATGCTGTAGCAAAAGGTTCAGACCCCGTTGCCTATATCACGGCACTGCAGGCGGCCGGTTATGCAACCGACCCAAGCTACGCCGACAAGGTTCTAAAAATCATGCAACGCGCAGAATTCGACGTGCTAAAGAACTTGGCGCACGGGCCGCTATAGTAGGCGAGGAGACCGCGTATGGCGACAGGTGGAATCTTTGGCAGCGGTATATCCGGGCTGCGCGTTTCGCAGCGTGCGTTGGCGACAACAGGTCACAACATCGCCAACGCCGAAACGCCTGGCTATAGCCGTCAACGTGTGGAGCTGGTCCCGCGACCCGGGCAACCCTCTGGCGCCGGTTTCATCGGCAAGGGCGTGGAGGCAAGCACGGTGGAGCGCGTGTACGACGCGTTCATCACTGGACAGGTTCGCGCCGCGACCACGGACGTCGCTCACGCCGAACAGCTGCACGAGCTGTCGAAGCAAATAGACAATTTGATGGCAAGCCCCCAGACGGGGCTTGCACCTATGCTCGATAGCTTCTTCTCCTCGCTGCACGAGCTCGCCGACGACCCTGCGTCTATACCGGTACGCCAAGTGGTACTGGGCGAGGCCGAGGCCTTGGTGCAACGTTTTCACACCTTGGACCGTCAGCTGGGTCAGCTCGACCAGAGGGTCAACGAGCAGGTCGTCCAGAACGTGGATGAAATCAACGTGCTCACGGCCAAAATTGCCGAGCTCAACCAAATCATCCCCGTAGCCCGAGGCGCGGCGAGTGGCCAGCCACCGAACGACCTACTGGACCAACGCGACGAGCTGATTCGACAGCTCTCCGAACGTATCGGCATCCAAACCTTCGAACAAGACGGCAACTTCATAAACGTCACCACGAACGGCGGGCAAGCCCTCGTGATCGGCACCACCACGGCGCGTCTGGATGTGGTCGCCAACTCATTCAACCCCACGCGCAATGAGGTTGCCTATACGGTCTCGGGGACCACTCAAATCATTTCCGACCGTATCAGTGGTGGCTCGCTCGCGGGCGCGCTCGATTTTCGACGACAAATGCTGGATGAAGCCCAGAATTCATTGGGCCGCATCGCGGTCGGGCTCGCGAGCACGATGAACGCGCAGCACCGCTCGGGAATGGATCTCAACGGGGCACCGGGTGGAGATTTCTTCAATCCCATCGACACGCTTGCACCAAGGGTGTTACCGGATGCGAACAATACCGGCGCGCCACCGGCGACGATCAACGTCGATGTAAGCAATGTGTCCATGCTCGAAGTCAGCGACTACCGCCTGGACCGAAACGGTGCGTCCTACACGCTCACCCGTCTCAGCGACAACAATGTCGTTACACTCAGCGCTTTTCCGACCGGGCCGGAGACCGTGGATGGGGTCAGCCTCGACTTATCGGCGGGGGTCATCGCGGACGGCGACAGCTTTCTGATCCAACCGACGCGTTTTGCAGCAGAGCAGATCGCCGTAGCCTTGAGCGATACGCGTGCGATCGCGGCGGCTGCGCCCATCAGAAGCAACGCATCGTTGTCCAATACTGGGGGCGCCGAGATCTCCAGTGGCGCCGTAAACTCCGTAAACAACACGCTGGCGATTAGCTTCACGACACCTGCGACCTTTGACGTCCAGGATGCGACGACCGGTGCGGCGTTGGCCACGGGGCTCGCCTACGTTCCAGGCGCACCCATAAGCTTCAATGGTCTCACCTTCGACATTAGCGGTGCACCGGCTGCCGGTGACGTGTTCAACATCGCAAGCACGGTGAGCTCGGACGACCCTGCCAACACCGGGACGGGCATGATAAGTGCCACTACGGGTGCAGCCCCTGACCCGGATTTGACAGATCCGGTTACTATCACCTTCGACAATCCGCCGACGACATTCACCGTAGCCGGTGCTACCACTGGTAGCCCGACGGTCGCTGTCCCCTATACCAGCGGCAGCCCCATCAGCTTCAATGGCTGGACGGTGGATATCAGCGGCACGCCGGATGCGGGGGACAGCTTCACCGTCGTCCCCAACGCAAACGGCGTGGGTGATAACCGCAATGGACTGCTACTCGCCTCGCTACAGACGGTAAACACGCTGGGTAACGGCAGCGCCACATACGGCGAGGCCTATGGCCAATTGGTCAGCCGTGTTGGCAGTCAGACCCAGCAGGCGGCGGTCAATCGTGGCGCCCAGGAAGTGATCCTGAACCAGGCTATCGATGCACGCGAAACGGTATCCGGTGTCAACCTCGATGAAGAAGCTGCGAATCTGCTGCGTTTTCAGCAGGCCTATCAGGCGAGCGCAAAGGTCATCGCGGTTGCAGACGAAATCTTCGAATCGCTGCTGAGCGCGGTCAATTAGCCCGCATATTGCACCAAGGCTAGAGGTTAAGCTCATGAAAGTGAGAGCGTTTAAGGAACACGACTAAGCCCATGCGTATATCTAGCTCACAGATATTCAACCGCGGGCTCAACGCCATCTTGGATCAACAATCGGCGGTGTCCAAAAGTCAGCTTCGGGTGGCCACGGGTAAGCGTATTCTCACCCCCGCCGATGACCCGGCCGGAGCCAAGAAGATACTCGACTTGAATGAGACGCTGGAATTGACGCGGCAGTACCAGTCCAACGCCGCAACCGCAACGAGTCGTCTCGCATCAGAGGACTCCGTGCTGGACCGTGTGACCAACGTGCTCCAGCGGGCCCGCGAGCTCGCTATTCAGGGCAACAACTCGACGCTCACGAGTACTGACCGCCAGGCGATCGCGGCCGAGCTCGAGGAGCGTCTCGGTGAGTTGCTTGGTCTCGCCAATATGCGTGATGCAAATGACGAGTACTTGTTCGCGGGTTTCTCGACGCGTACTCGCCCGTTTGCCACGGACGGGGCGGGCAACTTCATCTACAACGGTGACCAGGGCCAGCGCGAGCTCCAGGTCGGGCCATCGTACCGGGTGGCAGACGGAGACTCGGGAGCAGACGTCTTCCAGACAATTCTCAACGGCAACGGCACGTTTGCGACATCGGAAGACCCCACCAACGCAGGCACAGGTGTGGTGGGTGCCGGCTCGGTCGTCGACCCGTCGGCATGGGTTCCCGACACCTATACGATCACATTTACGAGTGCGACGGCCTTCGAGGTGCGCGACAGCGGAGCGGGTCTCGTGGCGAGTGGCGCGTACTCGAGCGGTGCGTCGATCGGCTTTAGCGGGATAACAGTGGACTTTGTGGGTGACCCCGTCACCGGTGACAGCTTCGCGGTGAGCCCCAGCGCGAACCAGGACATGTTTAGGACCGTGCAGAATTTGGTCGACGCGTTCAATGCATCCAACAGCAGTACGGTCGGTCAAACCCGAATGCACAACGCGGTCAATCGCTTTCTCACCGACGTAGACCAGGCCGTCGAGAACGTGCTCGAGGTGCGCGCCGGCGTTGGCGCACGGCTAAACGCCATCGACTCCGAGATGGAGCTCAACGCCGACTTCGAGGTCCAGCTACAGGCCGACCTGTCCGCGGTCGAGAACGCGGACCTCACAGAGCTCATCACACGCTTGAACCAGCAGTTGGGCACTCTAGAGGCCGCGCAGCTCTCATTTGCGCGGCTACAGAACCTTTCCTTGTTCGACATTATCTAGCTGACCTCGTTGATGGCTGCTCTCGCGGGCGCATGAGGCAAGACTCCACCGCGGGCTCTCGTGCCGATGCATCACAAGATGCGAACGGAGTAGCAACCACGGGTTAAAGCTTTACATTTGGGGGCCGATACACTAGGCGGTGGCGGGAAAACCTCTACGAGAGACTCCCTGCCTATAAGTTACCAGCCCCGGCTCATCTAGGAAATCGCTGTGTTACCGGGGGGTGAACAGGAGAAAGAAAACCATGCCTCAGATTATTAACACAAATGTTGCTTCTCTGAACGCGCAGCGAAACCTGAACAGGACGCAGTCGGCCCTCAACACCGCACTGCAGCGAATCTCTTCCGGCTTACGCATCAACAGCGCGAAGGACGACGCCGCAGGTCTCGCCATCAGCGAGCGTTTCACCACGCAGATCCGCGGTTTGAACCAAGCGGCGCGTAACGCCAACGACGGTATTTCGCTTGCGCAGACGGCCGAGGGCGCCTTGGGCGAAGTCGGCAACAACTTGCAACGAATTCGCGAGCTGGCGCTGCAGTCTGCCAATTCGACCAACAGCGCTTCGGACCGCACCGCGCTGCAAAGCGAGGTGAACCAGCTCAAGAGTGAGATCCAGCGTGTCGCTACCCAGACGACCTTCAACGGTCTAAAGGTCCTCGATGGCTCCTTCCAGGCGCAGGCCTTCCAGGTCGGCACCGAGGCCAATCAAACGATCTCGGTCTCGATCAAGGGCGCGACAACGGCGATCTTGAGCAATAACGGCAATATTGCCAACAACGCAACCAGCCAGTTTGGTACAGGATCTACCGCCACGGCGGCAGCAACGCTTCCGGCGAACAATGTGATCGCGGCGCAGACCTTGACACTATCAGGCTCCGGCGGTTCGGATACCGTGTCGGTGGCTGCCGGTGCAACGGCCGAGACCATCGCCAACTCGATTACGGCCGTTTCAGGGTCGACCGGTGTAACGGCGACAGCGAACACCACGGCGACATTGTCGGGTTTGAGCGCCGACGCCACGGTCACCATTACGCTGGGTAGTGGTGGCACGACGGCCACGGTCTCCGCGGCGGTGACGACTACCGACCTCAGCAACTTGGCGGACGAGGTCAACTCCGTAGCGGGTACAACCGGAATCACGGCCACGGTGAGCGGCGGCACGCTCACCCTAGAGCAGGCCGAAGGTAAGGACATCAATCTCGAAAACTTTATCGACCCGGCTGCTACGGGCACCACGATAACCTTCACGGGAAGCGCTGAGGCAGCCGGTGTCACGCTGACTGACGAAGGTTCTGACAGCTCGATCGCCAGCGGCGAGGTCACCTTCAACTCGGCGGACCCGTTTACGGTCAGCTCTGATGTGGCTGTCGGCGCGGGTAGCGTGCTCAACGTAGCGGCGGATACCCCCGTCGCGTCTTCCAAGAGCACCCTGGCTTCGGTGGATATCAGCACCATCGCTGGTGCCGAAGCGGCCCTAGCCATCGTCGATGCGTCGCTGTCCACGGTCTCCTCCGTACGCGGTGACCTCGGCGCGGTGCAGAACCGTCTCCAATCGACAATCACGACCTTGCAGACAGGCTCGGAGAACGCGAGCGCAGCACGTTCGCGAATCCGTGATGCCGACTTTGCAGCCGAGACCGCCGAGTTGACCCGCACCCAGATTCTTCAGCAGGCGGGTGTGGCGATTCTCGCTCAGGCCAATGCGCTTCCGCAGAACGCGCTGGCGCTGTTGCAGTAGTTTCGATAAACAAAATGCGCCCGGGGTGACCCGGGCGTATTTTAACGGGTGAGTAGAATCCTGGAGAAAGACACATGCCAGACTCTACGATTACGACACAGCTCGAGAACCGGTTGCCTGTAGGCAACGGGACACGAGCGACAAAAGAGGTCCAGCGGGCGTCGCTCCCCGAAAAACCCGAGCCGGTCAAAGACTTGGAACTTGGGGCAAACCGAGAGCGGCCAACCCAGGAACGGGTGAGCGACACCGTCGACCAGCTAAACGAGCTCATGCAGCAGTCTCGCCGTGAGCTCCACTTCAGCGTTGACGAGAACAGCGGCCGTACCGTGATTAAGGTGATTGACTCTGCAACTCAGGAGTTGGTCCGCCAAATACCACCCGAGCAGCTGCTGAGCTTGATGCACAATTTTGAAAACGACAGCAGTAGTCTGCTGTTGGACGTAGAGGCATAAGCCGCCGCAGCACATAGAACGGCTCTACGCGTGACGCGCCGAGATAGCATCATACTCGGTGGACCATCGACCACTACAGCTAAGGATAACGTGCGGTGATAACGGCTCCTGGGATCGGTTCGGGTCTGGACATCAACAGCTTGGTGTCGCAGCTTGTCGCGGCGGAAGGACAGCCGAAAGCGCTGCGATACGACCAGCAGGAAGCGGGCTTTCAAGCGGAGATTTCCGCGCTTGGGCAGCTAAAGAGCGCGCTGTCGGAATTTGCCGAATCCCTCACCAAACTTGCCGAGCTCGCGACCTTCGAGCAGCGTACGGCGGAGTCGGGTGACGAGGAGTTGTTCACGGTCTCCGCGTCAGAAGCTGCCGTCCCCGGCACTTTTGATATAGAAGTTGTTGAATTAGCCGAATCCCACAAGCTCGCCTCGCTTGGCTTTGCTAGTGCCGACGCGGTCGTTGGGACCGGTACCTTGAGCATCAGCACGGGCTCCAACAGCTTTAGCATCGACATCGACCCGAGCAACAACACGGTTGCGGGTATCCGCGATGCGATCAATGACGCGCAGGACAACAGCAGCGTTTCCGCAACCATCGTGACCGTCGATGATGGCCTCGGTGGGAGTGAAACAAGGTTGCTGTTGACATCCAACGAGACGGGCACGGGCAACGCTATCACGGTGACTGTCAGTGATGGTGACGGTAATCATGTGGATGCCGCGGGCCTCTCGCTGCTTGCGTACGACCCCGCGGATGGCGGTGGCAATGGCGGTGGCAACGGCGGTGGCAACGGCGGTGGCAATGGCGGTGGCAACGGCGGTGGCAACGGCGGTGGAGTCACCAACTTAGAGCAGCTTAGTGCCGCTCAAGACGCGCAAATCACTATCGATACGCTGGTGGTCACTCGCCCGTCCAACACCATCAGTGATGCGATCGAGGGTGTGACCATCGACCTGCTCGCAAGCTCCGAACCTGGTGTCACGACCGAGCTGACGGTATCGCTGAACGAAACGAGTATCACCTCCGCCGTGGAGGAGTTCGTTTCTGGTTACAACGCGCTGCGAAAGACCATCAATGAGCTGACGAAGTTCGACGCGGCAACCGGTACCGCCGGCGTGCTCATCGGAGATGCTGGTCTCTTCAGCATGAGCTCACAGATACAGCGCAACCTGAGTGGCGTCGTGGCGGAAATAAACGCGCCCTTTGGGACCTTGTCGGAAATCGGCATCACGACTCAGGCCGATGGCACGCTGTCCATCGACAGCAGCGCGTTGAATGATGCGCTGGCTTTGGACCGCGATGGCCTCGCACAGCTGTTTGCCTCGAAGAACGGAGTGGCAACGCGTCTGGATGCCATTGTCGATGGATTGGTCGGCTCGGGTAGTGCGCTCGATGCGCGTACCCAGGGTCTTAATGGTCGCATCGAGGATATCAACGACCAACGCGATGCGTTGGAACGTCGACTCGTCACGCTAGAGGCGCGGTTGCTCAATCAGTTTACGGCGATGGACGCGCTCGTCGGGCAATTGCAGTCGGCCAGCAACTTTATCACTCAACAGCTTGCCGCGTTCCAGGCCCAAAGGAACACGCAGAATAATTGAGTACTTTGGCACTAGAGAGTTGGTTGGAGTCCGAAATGATGAATGAAAAGGCCTTGAGTGCTTTGCGACAATATGCCGAAGTCGGGGTGCATTCGAGCATGGAAGCCGCCTCGCCGCATCGTGTCATACAGCTTCTGATGGATGGCGTGCTGACACGGCTCGCATCCGCGAGCGGGTGCATGCAGCGTGGTGAGACCGCGCAAAAAGGACAGCAGATAAGCGCCGCTATTTCCATCATCGACGGCCTGCGCGCGAGTTTGGATATGCGGGTACCCGGTGGCATCGGACAGAATCTCGAGCAGCTCTACGATTACATGGAGCAGCGGCTCTTCGAGGCTAACTTGAACAACGATCAAGGCATTATTGGGGAAGTCAGCGTTCTCATGGGCTCGATCAAATCGGGCTGGGACGCGATCGCAGATGATGCCTCGGCCATGGCACTCGCGGCGCAGCCTGAGACCGAGCGACCGCTGCAAGGAGTGTTGGAGCGTTGAGGACGTGGCGGTGGACCATTTCCAGGCGCTAGAACAAGACGCCGTACGTATCGAACGTCTGATTGCGATCAGCCAGGACATGTGTGCGGCCGCCACCGAAGGTGACTGGTCGCGTGTGGCTGAGCTCGCGTCGAGACGCGATATGCTCATGCGTTCCGCTTTCGAGAATGTACAAACGCTCGATACCTCCAGTATCACCGTTGACGATATCCGTGAGCTGCTCGATGCGAACGCGCAGCTGATTTCCCTGGCCCAGCTCGAGCGCGACCGTTGTGGTCGCGCGCTGAGAACGCAGAAGCTGGGCGAAAAAGCAAGAAGAGCCTACACAGGCATAGCACGCTAAGCTTCATTCACACGTCAAATTCTTGACGGCCAGGCTTTACGCGTTGGAAGTGTGCGCAAATGGTGTCGCGTTGTTTTTTTGACGGGCACAGCGTGCGCGAAATTCGAGTGCCTTTTACGCTGTCCAATGTGGGGGTGGTTACCTCGCAGGAGTTCAAAGGGCACGGAAAAACCGGATCCGACCCCCTTTTTTAGGACCACACATAATCCATCTTTCAGTAGGTCGCGCAGTAATGCCGTTCCAGACTGGGCGACGGTACGTTTTGCTGTCCACTGACCATTCTAACAAGACAGCTAGTGTCAAATGTTCCGTCGTCGCCTCGACTCGATGTCCCGTCGATTAGCGCGTGGATAGACTCACCTGCGGAGCGTTGAAATTGGGACTGCCTCAAAGCTTCTGGTAAGGAGACCGCATGTCACATTCGCGTGTTCTGATAATCGATAACGACGAGAAGCGCAGACAGGAGCTGGATATCATCCTGAGATTTCTGGAGTACAAACCCATCTCGATTGCTCATCAGGACCGCTTGAAGGAACAACTCCAAAATCCTTCCCGATACGAGGCCGTCCTGATGGTGTTGGATGACCAGCAAAAGGATTTGGCGACCGCCCTCGGTGAGGTTCGCTCTTATACCGAGGACACACCGATCATCGCTGTCGTCAACAAAGACTCCGAAGTCGATCTCAGCAGAGAGGTGAGTGCCGGCAGCGTCGCGACGGTCAAGCTTCCGGTTCGACAGACGGAGCTACAGACAGCTTTGCAGCGGATGCGAATCTATCGCGAAGGCCGTCAATTCGGGGACCGGCCGCGCTCCGTGGAGCTCTTCAGAAACCTGGTTGGCAGCAGCCAGGCGGTGCGTCGCGTGCGCAGGATGATAGAGCAAGTGGCAGCAACCGATGCGACCGTGTTGCTGACCGGGGAGTCGGGTACCGGCAAGGAGGTCGTCGCACGCAACATTCATTTCCAGTCCGATAGGCGCCACAAGCCCTTTGTGCCCGTAAATTGTGGAGCCATCCACGCAGAACTGCTCGAGAGCGAGCTGTTTGGCCACGAGAAAGGCGCGTTTACCGGCGCAATTACCGCGAGACGCGGTCGCTTCGAGATGGCGGAAGGCGGCACCCTGTTTCTGGACGAGATCGGGGACATGCCGCCGGCGATGCAGGTCAAGCTGCTGCGTGTCATTCAGGAGCGGATCTTCGAGCGCGTGGGCAGCGAGAAGAGCATTCACATGCAGGTACGGATCATCACGGCGACGCACATCGACCTGGATGAGGCGATAGACAACGGTAGTTTTCGCGAGGATCTGTACTACCGATTGAGCGTATTTCCGATGGAGATCCCGAGTCTGCGTCAGCGGATTGAAGATTTGCCTATGCTCATCAACGATCTGATCAGCCGTCTATCAAATGAAAAAGGGCACGCGATCCGCTTTAGCCATGACGCGTTGCGCTGTCTTTCCGCCTATAGCTGGCCGGGCAACGTTAGAGAGCTTGCGAATTTGATTGAAAGAGTATTGATCCTATACCCGGGGGGAACCGTCGATGCTCGTGACCTCCCCGAACGTTATCGCAAAGGCTCGGCGTGGCAAGCGGATGAGATGGACGAGGAGGCAGGACCGCCAACTTTCTTGCTGCCGAGCGGGAGCCTCCCCAGCGAAGGCTTCGATCTGAAGGAGTACCTAGAGCAGCTTGAGTACAGGATAATTCAAAAGGCGCTGCAAGAATCGGGTGGCGTCGTGGCACAGGCGGCGAAACAACTCAAGCTTGGGCGTACCACCTTGGTCGAGAAAATGCGTAAATTTGGCTTATCGCGTCAAGATATAGCGTCGAATATTTGACGCCACTCCGATTCTTCCCCAGAGCGTTTTCCTTATCCCGCTGTTTTCCGGTTTGTTTTCTGATTAGGCACGGTCCTTGCTTGTAAAGGGCGACGTTAAGCCATGCAAGCCGGTTGATGCCTCCCTGGGTCGCGCGCCGGTGCTGCGTGCGTATTGAGACGGGGCAAAGGGTATTCCAGGCTTGATGAATCAACACCAAACAGCCGGGCAGAAAACGGTGCGGGACGCGATCCGCGAGCATGAAGTCGAGGATGCGAAAGCGGTGCGCTCTCGCGCTGCGCTAGAGTTGCGGGTACGTGAGCTCGCGGCGCGTCTGCGTACAGCGGAGCACGACCAGCGACAACAGCTCAGAGAAAAGGAGCGGCTCACGAATCGTTTGGAACTGTTGCTACAAGCGCTTCCAGGTGGAGTCGTGGTCTTGGACAGAGACGGTGTAGTCCAAGAATGTAACCGCGCGGCGCAAGACATCTTTAACGAGTCGTTGCGCGGAACCCTCTGGCGCGATGTGGTAGCGCGGTCTATCAGTCCACGGCAAGGCGACCGAGATATCACACTGACAAACGGACGCCGTGTTGACATAGCGACCTGTTCGCTTGGTGAAGAGCCGGGACAAATCCTGCTCATCCGCGATATCACGCAAACACGCCGACTCGAGCTTCGCTTGGCACGTTTAGAGCGTTTGTCGGAGATGGGTAAGATGATGGCGACGCTCGCGCACCAAATCCGCAGCCCGCTTGCCAGCGCTTTGCTGAGTGGGTCAAATCTGCGGGGTGCGATACCGTCACAGCCGGCTCCTATACGCATGTGGACCCGATTGATGAACCGCTTGCGTCATCTAGAGCAGCTCATCAATGACATGCTGGACTTCGCCCGGCACGGTAGCCTAACGGTCAGCCGCATCCGTGTGGATGAATGGCTGTTGAGCTTTAGCGCAACATTACAACCACAGTTAGAAGCGCACGGTGTAGCCCTGAGGCTGGATTGCGTGGCGCCCGGAGCATACGTCGATGGCAGTGCTGAAGCGCTCGGGAGCTCATTACAGAACATCGTGGACAATGCCGTGCAAGCCGCTGGGCGGGGCGCCCGGTTGAGCTTGAGCGCGCAGGTCGACACATCCGGTCAATTGCGCGTGTCGCTCACGGACAATGGCCCGGGAATCCCGGTCCATGAGCAAAAGCGCGTATTCGAACCGTTCTTCACAACCCGCGCAGAGGGCACTGGACTAGGTCTGGCCATTGTTCGCAGCATCGTCGAAGCGCATGAAGGCCGCGTTACGCTGAGCTCCGAGCCAGACGTGGGCACCACCGTTTGCATGTTCCTTCCCCTCGCCACGGACACGGCGACCGCGTCGCCGAGCCGCGCACGAGAAGCAAGCAGCAAGGATACGCTTACATGACCGCAACGGTGCTGGTTGTAGAGGATGACCCAGATTTTCGTGAGGCCCTATGCGATACGCTGAGCCTATCAGGCTTCGATGTCCGCTCCGCGACAAACGGTGAAGAAGCACTGGATGCCTTGGCGGGCGATGACATAAGGCTCGTCATCAGCGATGTGCAAATGCCGCGTCTGGATGGTCTCAGCTTACTCAAACACATGAAGACGAGAAGACCGCAGCTCCCGATGCTGTTGATGACCGCCTACGGGACGATCCAACAGGCGGTGAGCGCAATGCGTGAGGGAGCGGCTGATTATCTGGTCAAACCCTTTGAAGCCGAGGTGTTGGTGGGTAGGGTTGGCAGCTTTCTGCCGGACTGTGTGAATACCCGGGGCGAGATGATCGCCGTCGACCCGGCGAGTCGCTCGCTCATGAGCATTGCCGAGAAGGTCGCGCAAAGCGATGTCACTACAATGATCACCGGCGAAAGCGGCACCGGAAAGGAGGTCCTTGCCCGCTATGTCCATCAACACTCCAACCGTGCGCGAGGTCCCTTTATCGCCGTCAACTGCGCGGCAATACCCGACACCATGTTGGAGTCGATACTTTTTGGTTACGAGAAGGGCGCCTTTACGGGTGCCCACAAAGCCTGCCCGGGTAAGTTCGAGCAGGCCAACGGGGGCACTTTGTTGCTGGATGAGGTTAGCGAGATGGACATCGGGCTGCAGGCGAAACTGCTGCGTGTGCTGCAGGAGCGCGAGGTCGAGCGACTTGGTGGGCGTGACCTGCTTCCGCTGGATGTGAGGGTACTCGGGACGTCCAATCGCGACATGAAGCAATCGGTTGCAAAGGGCGAGTTTCGCGAGGACCTATACTTTCGCTTGAACGTCTTTCCACTCCACCTTCGACCTCTGCGCGAGCGTCTGGAAGACATACTGCCCATCGCGCAACGTCTCATCGCGATCGCAACGAAAGGCACTGGGGATGAGCCACCCGGCATCTCTGAAGAAGCCGCGCGATGTTTGTTGGCGCACCGATGGCCGGGGAACGTACGCGAGCTCGACAACGTTATCCAGCGAGCGCTCATCTTGAAATCGGGTACTTCGATCGATGAGTGTCATCTGCACTTTGAGAACGATACCGCCGTTGAACCTACGGCGAGCTCGGCACAGCCGGCCGGCGTCAACACGGAGACTCTCGGTGATGGGCTCAAAGTTCGCGAGCATGATTTGATACTTGACGCGCTCAAAACGAGCAATGGAAGCCGCAAAGACGCGTCGGTAAAGCTCGGCATCAGCTCACGCACCTTGCGTTACAAATTGGCGCGAATGCGCGAAGCCGGGATTCAGGTACCGGGTCATGATACTTGATCGGGTCAAGACGATGCGTACACGTGCGCGTGTATGAGACGCAGAAGAATACCTTGAGGAGCTATGGTCATGCAGATAACAGATCACGAAATTGCCATTCAAGAGGTGCTCGCCCAGATGCGAAGCATGGCGGTGTCGGCACGTGCCGGCGTCGAGCCGTCGCATACGGACGACGTTCCAAATGCGGCCTTTGGCGAAGTGCTCAAGCAATCCATTTCTGACGTGAACAGCCTCCAAGGCAAGGCACGTGAGCTTACGGCTGCATTTGAGCGCGGGGAACCCGGTATCGACCTTGCGGAGGTCATGATAGCGGGCCAAAAGGCCAGTATTGCTTTCGATGCGATGACACAAGTTCGAAATCGCTTGGTGAGCGCATATCAGGAGATCATGAGGATGCCAATCTAAATGGAGACTGTGGGACCACATCGTCACCGCCTATGGGAGACCTCCCGCGGGGTGCCCAGCGTGTCGGACTGTTAGAAAGCCAGTAAATGGCCAGCGACATCACACCGTCGAGTCCGCCGCGGGCGTTTCATGGTCTAAACAGACTGTCTACCTGGCGACAGCTTGGGCTGATGTTTGGGCTCGCAGCAAGCATTGCTGTGGGTGGAGCGGTGGCGCTTTGGTCGCAGCAGCCAAACTACACGCTGCTTTTTGCCAGCCTGTCGGGCAAGGAAGTCACGGATGTTCTCGATGGTTTGGAGAGTGCCGGCATACCCTTCAAGGTAGAGGAAGTTACTGGCGCAATACTCGTGCCATCGGCCAAGGTTCATGAGGCCCGTTTGATGCTTGCCCGCCAAGGCCTTCCGCGGGGCGCTGGACAAGGCTTTGAGATCCTGAATACGAAACCCTCTTTCGGCACTAGCGAGTTCGTAGAACGGGCTAGGTATCAGAGAGCACTAGAGGTCGAGCTAGCGCGCTCGATCGCAACCCTGAATAACGTACACAGCGCTCGCGTGCACATCGCGATTCCAAAGCAGACGGCTTTTGTGCGTACAAAGAAGCGTCCAACGGCGTCGGTGCTCACGCGCTTGTATTCTGGGAGAGACCTCGATCCGGGTCAGGCCGACACCATCGCCCACCTGGTTGCTGCAGCCGTGCCAAACATGGAACCGTCGGAGGTTCGAGTCATCGACGACCAGGGCCGTCTACTTACGACGCCTAACAAGGACGAGCATGCTGGTCTTAGCGACCGCGAATTCGACTACAACCGCAAAGTGGAATCGGTGTACGTCAAACGAATCGAGGACATACTCTCGGCGATCCTCGGCGTCGGCGCGTTTCAGGCCCAGGTCGCCGCCGACCTGGACTTTACACGTACCGAGCAAACCCAGGAAAGCTTCGACCCCGACCCCGAAGCCTTGCGTAGCGAGCAGATCGACGTGCAGAGCGTCGCTGAACCGGAGGCTGCCGGTATCCCCGGAGCACTGTCCAACCAGCCGCCGGCGGCTTCCAGTGTACCCGAGATTGCCGGTGGGACCCTTGCCGCGGAGCTGAACGCGGGCGAAGCGGATACAGCAAGCGAACGCAAACAGCGTGAGAGAGCAACCCGCAACTTCGAGCTCGACCGCACCATCAATCATGTCAGCTTCGAGTCGGGCACGGTGAGACGCCTGTCCGTGGCCGTGGTCGTCGATGACCGCTACACGGTCGGCGAGAACGGCGAACGCGTAGCAGAGCCTCGGACTGATGAAGAAATGGAGCGCCTGACGAGCCTGGTCAAGGAGGCGGTAGGTTTCAACGAAGAGCGCGGTGACAGTGTCATCGTGCTAAACACGCCATTCTCGAGCCCGCCGGCTATCGAACCGATTCCAGAGCTCCCCATTTGGAAGCAACCCTGGGTATGGGACGTGGCGAAACAAGCGGGCGGCGTCCTGTTTGTTCTGCTTTTGGTCTTTGGCGTACTGCGTCCCATGATGCGTAATCTCGTTGCTCGCGAAACGGTGGAACGCGAGCTTCAGCTTACTCAGCAAAATGCTCAGCTCACAGGAGCGCAGGCCGAGGGGAATGAGGCGGGTATTGATGTAAACGGTCTGCAGAATCCTGCCACGGCGCGACAGCTTAGCAACGACAACAGTATCGATGCCATCAAGACTCTTGTTTCCGAGGACCCCAAGAGAGCGGCCAACGTCGTGCGCAACTGGGTAGCCGCGGATGGCTGATTCTGGCGGAGGGCTGGGCAGCGTAGAGCGTGCCGCCGTGCTGCTGCTCAGTATTGGTGAGCAGAACGCGGCGCAAATACTAAAGCTTATGGACCCAAAAGAAGTTCAGAAGCTCGGTAGCGCAATGGCGACGCTCAAGGAGGTATCCCAAGAGCAGGTTCGCAGCGCGGTTCAACAGTTCTTGGAGTCGGTTGGCAAACAGACCGCGCTGGGCGTCGACTCGTCTACCTACGTACGAAGCGCCCTGACTCAAGCATTAGGAGAGGAGAAAGCCGACTCGTTGATCGACGGTGTCTTGTTTGGTGATAGTGCAAAGAATCTCGAGACGTTGAAATGGATGGACAATCGCATCGTCGCTAATCTGATTCGAGATGAGCACCCGCAGGTCGCAGCCATTGTGCTCGCCTATTTGGACAGCGACCAGTCGGCGAGCATCTTATCTCAGCTTCCCGAAGAGCTGCGTGTAGACCTGGTTGTGCGGATAGCGACTCTCGATAACGTGCAACCTTCTGCACTCCTCGAGCTGAACGAGGCGCTCGAACGACGAGTAAACACGACCGGGACGATGCAATCTTCCGCGAGTGTCGGTGGACCGAAATCGGCGGCTGCCATACTCAATCATCTGTCGGGCGAAATAGAGACCCAGCTCGTCGAGCAGCTAAATGAGCTCGACCCGGAGCTCGGCCAGTCGATCTCCGACATGATGTTCGTGTTTGAGGATCTGGCGCAGCTCGACGACGCAGGTACGCAGCTATTACTCAGAGAAGTCGAGTCGGACAAACTTTTGATTGCACTCAAGGGCGCCGATGCAGCGCTCAAGGAACAGTTCTTCGGGAACATGTCAAAGCGTGCCGCAGAAATGTTGCGTGAGGATCTCGAGGCAAAGGGACCCGTTCGCTTGAGCGAGGTGGAGGCCGCGCAGAAAGACATCGTTGCCGCTGCTCAACGTCTCGCAAGCGATGGGCAGATCGTGATGCAGGGCGATAGCGGCGATGCGTTCGTATGACCAAGCCCGTAGCTAAAGTCATCTCGGATGGCGCCTCAAGGACATATGAACGCTGGGAGTTGCCGAAGGTCGAGACCGAGGATCTAGCCGCCTTCGGTTTGTTGACAGCCTCTCAACTCGAGCTGCTACAAAGACAGGCCTTCGACGAAGCGTTCCGCAAGGGGCGCGAGGCCGGCGTCAAGCAAGGCTATAAGGAAGGGGTGGAGCGAGGGAATATCGAGGCGGACGCCCGCTTGAAGCAGCTCGAGGCGTTGCTGGAGGTTCTCGCAAGGCCGCTAGACGCCCTGGACGATGAAGTCGAGGCGTCGCTTGTCGATTTGACTATAGCAATTGCGCGCCAACTCATTCGCCGCGAGATCAAAGCATCGCCGGGAGAGATCGTTGCAGTCGCCCGGGAAGCTATGCGCACGCTACCGCTCTCATCGCGCAACATCCGCCTTCACCTGCATCCCGAGGATGCCGCCTTGGTCACCGAAGCCATGGGACGGCCCATGCAGCAGGGTGCTTGGGAGATCGTGGAGGATCCCGCTCTCACGCGCGGCGGTTGTGAAGTGGAAACCGATGACTCACGCGTTGACGCGACAGTCGAAAGACGCCTCGCCC